>Ga0247763_1001343_pt1 | contig 14108 bp, 5 predicted proteins | sample UWRJL141409B4_FD_179926 | JGI IMG/M metagenome (GOLD analysis project Ga0247763, IMG submission 179926) | Plant litter microbial communities from Arlington Agricultural Research Station in Wisconsin, United States - UWRJ-L141-409B-4 | ecosystem: Environmental > Terrestrial > Plant litter >...
GTGAAAAGGGGGTGGGGGGGGGGGGAAGGAGGGGTAAAGTGGATGGTGGGGCAACCTGATATCGATTTCGAGCCCCTCCATTGGCCCCTGCTCAAGTTGTGCGTCGGCTGATGCGGCTGGTCGCGAGAGGAGGGTCAAGCCCTTGCCCCTCTTCGGCTCGGAAACGCTTGCGCACCGTCACCCGCTTTCTCCAAAGCAATGGCATAGTTGGTAAACGGCTCCAGTGTTTGCATTGACTGCGCGCACTCTATCTCACCCGGAATTGTGAATTCCATGCCTCTGGCGACGGCTTGGGGCGGTCTTGACGACGTCCCAGATTGGCAAGCTGCAGCTCCTACTCACTCTCGGGCAGGGCAGACAAGGGCCGGGAGCTTGGACCCACAGGGCAGGGATGCTTGGGTAAATTCATGGATTGGATTGAGCTGCCGCCAAAAAAATTGTGATTATGCGCATCAAACGAGCCTGCTATTCGACGGTTGGTACGTGGGCGGTCTAGCTAAATCTTCACACCGCTCAGTCTTCGGTATGTCTCACACAGCGGCGCCATAGCAGAATGACAAACGCCGAAGGCTTGAGCTTTGCTCAGGTAAGTTGTAAGCAGGGGCTGACGTCTGACCCACACAAAATCGCGGGGTAAAAAAAGCAACGATTGGTGGTGTGATAACGGGTCAAGTACGATAGGCTTCTGGAAACCTACCAACATCGGACATGGGGGCCCACAACGTGTTGAAGCTCCGATCGCCGAAGCCACACCACGGTTTACTCGGGGCTGTTCAGTATCCAATTTTCAGTCAAGATCATAGAGAAAAGCCAGAAAGCCAGGCATCCCAAACAATGCGCATCATTCTAGCATGCCTGTCCTCGTTATGTTCATACTGAGCAATGCTTGCAAGACCTTTCTACATGTTTCGCCGACCAGGGTATCTAATGAACAGTGCAAATACATGCCGCGTACCTGTAAGACGAACAAGGCTCCAGCTACCTTCCCCACACGTTTCGGCTGAACTCTTGTGCTGCCCCATATTGCACGCTGCTCCCTCTGTCATCGCCGTTGCCATCTTCGCTGCGTTGTCTATCCCACTGTCCGGTTTCATTCTGAAGCGGGCTTTCCTCACCGTCACCGTCTCGCTGGCCTGGGCTCAGTCGGCCTCCCCCTTCTGCGGCAATCTGAGGCCGATGGATTCCCGTCTCTGTATCAACTTGAAAGTCATCCTCGGTGATCTGTGTGTGTGTGCCAACTGTCGGGCCGTAGGCAATTTCTAGAGGGTTGGCACCATGGCTCTGGCTCTGGGTCGAACTTGAAGGTTCTGTAGCCTTCTTCTTTCCTTTTCTGTTATTGATCCCTGCCTGGGGCCCCTCGGGGGCTTCTTTTCTTCTCCTACCCAGCGGTGCATTAGGATCCAGAGATGGAGCCGAGTTGGAGTGTGAATGGTCGTAAATACTGCCAGTGGGTGTATTTTGGTAAAGGCTGGGGTGCGGCGACATATATCGTTGGCTCGCGGGCTCATTTGCGGTGATAACGGGATACTAAAAGTGGTCAATAAACTGGCCCGTTTTGTTCGTATAAACCACTTACATTCCAATCACCGTACTCAAGTTTCCTGGCATTCTCATAGAGCAGCTCCTCATCAGGATCCAGGATTAGCTCATCAAGCTCGTTGAGATGCGGTGACTGAGAATCGCCCCTTCTGCTTGGCCCGCCATTTCCCCCGAGGAGGGGAGTTGTCTGGTTGATCTCATCAGGCCTCGGAATCCAGTACTTTGCTTTGCCTCCCCTTTCGTATCGCATACCCTCCTTCAAACGCGCTAGCCTCGAACGAGACGCTTCGTGGGCCATGATCTTGTCGCCCGAGTCAAAAACCCTGTAACCGTACTTGTCTCCCTTGAACGTTTCCTTGGAGTCCTCGATAAGATCTCGGATGCCGAATGCGTCCCGCACGGCAAACCAAACGGGCATTCTAGCAGACGAGATTCTGTTGTCGGCGAAGTCATGCCACGAGAAGGCATACCAGTGAGCAATAGCAAAGGCTGGCATCTCTATACATATGAGAAAATCTTGGATGGCAGCGGCAAGGTTATCCGGTGTATAACCTTCGACACTGTCCGGAATGGCACCAAGCCATACGAGGATGGACAGGAAGAAGCCTTGCCAGTACGATGCAAAGATGATGAGTTTAATGCAGAGAAACTTGGGAACCGGTCTGAAGGGGATCAAGTCGTTGTTCATGCAAACCCAGAAGAGACCGAGGGAATACAGGCTCACGGTCATGCTGATGTTGTAGATGAGCCCGCACCACAGGTAGCCTGAGTTCAACTCGATATATCCTTCTTTGTATGTGCCTGTGGCTTTCATGATGACGGTTGCTAGAGCTAGCATGGGTTTTAGCCATGCATATTGCAGGATTCCACGTTTTATCGCAAGGAAGGTGTGGGGATCTGATATATCGACTCGAGGCAGGACGTGGTTCATGGGCCAGAGGTGGTGGACGGGTTCTCGGCCATGCGTCATGATAATCAGAGCTCGCTCGCCGCTAAGGTAGTTGATCAGGAGCTGGAAGAAAGTGTAGATGGTGAAGGCCTGTCCATGTGAGCAGCCGAGTCTTCGGGTGAAGGCACACAGGTTTCGTACCTCGTATATGTCCCGGATGGGATCGAAAAACGCGGCTGCGTTCAATGACACCATGCTGACCCAGGAAGAAATCGAGTATAACGGTACCCTGGGCATTGTTCAGCGACACACAGGGCACGTTGGACCGAGGAAGACACACATGAGAAGGATTCGCACGACATATCGTTGCAGGAGCGGCTTCCGGTAATTTTTTCTGCATCGCGTCAGCCACCGCTCTGGCCCGTTTCCCTCGATTCGGTGTCGTCGCTGCCGCTCACGTTTGAAGCCATATTGACCTGGGAAATGTGGTGGTTAGCTAGGCCAGGTCCGGACACAGACGCGCAAGTAGGAGGGTGATGCTTACACAATTGACAGGAAAGTTGCGATGAGAGATGCGATTCCCGCAATTAGAGTTGTTGTCGCTGCGAACTTTTGGCCTGTGCCCCCCGCCATTTCCTAAGCCGTCTCTGTGGAAGTGGGAAACCAGAACAGATCGGATGAGGAGGCTGGGGAGGGTTACGGCAATGTTGGTGATGTTGATACAAGTTCAATGGAACTGCAGCTCATGCAAGATGATGGCAAGGATTCCGCGTCGTCACAACGCGGCGGGGTCCACGAAACCCTTGGCAGTTCTAGGAAAAGGGTTAAGGGTGGCCTTTCATGAGCCGCCACTTCGATAGTGGGTGAGGTAATGCATAATTGAATTGAATTGATTTGTTTCTATGCAGTTAGTGTACACTAGTTACACCATTCTTGGGTAAATTCAATCCAATCCCCAAAGAGTATTTGCGCGGTACTTTACAGCTTAATAGTAGTATATAAGCTAGCCTATTTAAGTATCTTTTTATTTTATTTTTCTAAGACTTGATGATTAATACTTGAGGCTTGGATAAGGAATTTAAGATATTAATAGAAAAGTTTGTAACTATAATTATTATATTTATAGCCTTAAGAGTCTAGCAAAATCCCTTGCAAAAAAATTTCTAATTATTTAAATAAAATAAGTATTATATACATATATTATATAAATTAAATTATATACTATTTTATAGGGGGGTTTTTTTTTTTAAAAAAAAAATCTATTTAATAAGAGCCTCAATTGATACCTTTTTAGTGTAATGTTCTTTAAGGATCAAGAAAGTAAATATAAGAAATATTTCGCTTATAATCAAAGTGTATAAAGTTTATTACTTAGGGACCTGGTAAGTACCTGTTAGAGAAAGTGAAAAGTTCTTTTTTTTTAAAAAAAAAAAAAACCGTAGAATGATGTATAAAGAAAGGCCAGCAAATTAAAGTTATTAATATGGTACGCTCAAGGTGTGTGGAAAATACTATAAATTGGGAGTGGTATTGTGATGATGGATCCTGGGAAGAAGCCCTGTGGGCCCTGGATCCAAATGGGTGGTGCCTACCAAAGGTGGGCCCCATGACCTGGGGTCAACCCTAACCCTGGGCGACCAGGATTTATCGCATTAGTTATCCCCACTTCGACCCATCCTCCCCACCAACCAGGTTCGGTTTGAACCAGCCGTGCCAACTTGCCCCCTGCCAGTGGGGCAGGAAGAGCTGGCGCACGGCCTCCGAGGAACACCTCCATTGACGCGCCAGGAACCAGCATGTGCACGTGTGTTGAAGAGAGCTCTCTTCTCTGGTGAAGAATTGAACTGGAAATCGGCCACGAAACGTGCAAAGCTGCGGATATCTGAATACCCTACGAACGACATGGCATAGCTTTAGTACTGAAAGACGTCACTTTTGCTCTGGATCAAGGATGATATGGAGGACGCGCGACGTGTTATTTGTCGGGGAACCATTGCGAATATCGGCCAGAAGTGAAGCGGCGAGGGGCCGCTGAGGGCAGCCATGGACAGCAATGACTTTTCGATAACATCTAATCTGGGGCCCGATTTTAATGGGTGAGAATGTCGTTTGCGTGCTCAGTGCACCTTGAATTTTTTTTTGCACTACTGACTCCGCCGTCTCCAACAGTTTGTTTCTCGGGACCCTAGTCGGATGCGGAGTTTTGTCGGTCGTCTTCCTCCTCTACTTCAACAGACTCTTTGCTTCAGCCGTTTCTTGGGGAATACGGACGTGGACCTGGCACCAATATGGTGTCTACATCGACATTCAGGCCCTACAGATCTCGCTCCTCGCTGGGCGTATCTTCTTTACTGGCCTTCGATATCATGGAAATAACGAGACAATACTGGTGCAGAATGGCCATGTCACTTGGTCTTATTGGCTGCGCAGGGTACGCGAAGTGAACATACACAAGAAAGGCGCGACGGGACGGAACGGCGATGCCGTTGCAGGAAACGATAAATCAAAGCTTCCTTGCCGTGTCAATGTTTCACTGCTGGGTTTGGAGTGGTTTATCTACAACAGGACCCCGGCGTATGAGGGCATACTAACCAGCCTTGCCGAGGGAGATGCCTCAGCGACCGGAATGGCCGCGGAAGAGGATGGGGATGACGGCGACAAGATGACAACTCCAGCCCAAATGAGGAAGAGGCAGCCAAGGCGATTTGAAGCATCCGAAGCTAATCAGGGTGAGTATCCCGGCCGGATTGGGATGCCAGAAATTGTTCACGGCATGTTTGATGATGCACCTAAAAATAGCCTCCGTCGACAATGCTGCTCTAGCGAACGAATATCCGGGTCAAGTCTGGGGCCGGTGCAGGTGGAAGAATCAGACGGCGCCAACAACGAGCTGCCGCTGTTGCTACAGCTCTTTCCGATCAACCTATTCTGCGACAAGGCAGCCGTGGTCATCGGCAACGAAAACACCAAGGCTATCCTTATTGTGAAGACGGAATCTTTCACCGGCGAGATCGACGCTTCTGAGACCAAGACCCCAGATTTGTACCGTCAATATTATCGATTAAAGTTCAAACATCCCGTCATTGAGATGAAAGAAAACCAAGACTTCAAAGAGGAACAAGCAGATCGAGCTACTAGAGACAAGCACGCCGTGCTGGTCACAGCATCTCCTCCGAAACGGTCTTTCTTGCATCAACAAAAGCGAAGGTTGTTGGGCACGCTCAGGGACCTTGTTCCGTATTGGCAGAGATCGGTTGAATCCATCTCTCTCAGCTCAAGCCGAGGAATTGGGACCGCTGCGAGCCACATACCTGCAAGCCATTGGCAAGGACTATCACGATATTTAGATGACGTTGAAGACCAGAAGGCTCGGTGGGCCTCTTCCGAGTATGCTGCGGTCACAACTGTCTTGGACAGCCCCGAAGCATCACTGACTATGTTCTGGGATGTGGTGGCTTTGGTCGAAGATAGCGCCGGGTCGTCAGAAGAAAAAGGTCCAGAGGTGGCGAACAATGTCAACGGGGATGAGCCACCAGCATGGGCAGTTCACGTCTCGGTCAATGGCGGCACAGTCAACTATGGCCCATGGGCAGACCGACAAAGAGCAGACCTCCAGCGCATGTTTGCCCCCAGTCTCTGCAAAGACGCTGTTCCAGCGGCCCGGTTGCTCGTGGGCACGCCTCGTACGCCCACGCAGTTCAAGTTCTACATAGAGCTCGAAGACAACGTTACACTTCGTGTCCCGATAAGGGAAGAATCCAAAAACTGGAGATGGAAGGGTAAAGAGCCTGATCCCAAAGACGGACGTACTCGTGGACCACGCAAACCGAAAGCCAAATCTAGGAAGTCAGAAAAACCTTCGGCGGTGCATGAAAGGCTCCCGGGATGGCTCGACATTAAAATCCCCGCCAACTCAACTGCCTCGTACTCGATGGATATGGTAGCGAGCACTTCCGGGTACTCCAATACCCTCAAATTAGATTTGCCAGCTACGGAGATATCGAGCAGTCTAAACCACGAGCTTCTCTGGAGGTCTGGTCGACAGAGGATATCCTGTGATCTCTCGAACCCACTGAGGTGGAATACCCTCCGGCAGTGGCGTTTCAAGATTATCAGTGAAGACCTTAACCTCTTCCTACTCCGTGACCACGTCTTCCTTCTGATAGACCTTGTCGATGATTGGACCAGCGGGCCACCAACAGATTACTTGGTCTTTACACCTTTCAAGTACCACCTTGACTTCGATCTGCACAACGTCCGGCTCTTTCTGAACGTCAATGATGCAAACATTGTCAACAAACCTACTGACCTTGACGATAACGCCTATATTGTCATTACCAGTCCTCTCCTGCAGGTCACAACTTGCATCCCCATTGATATTTACCGGCCGAGCTGGAATACCATTCCCTTCGATATCCGTGCTGACGCTGGGTCTATCGAGCTACATGTGCCGCCCTGGAATACGCAGGCTGCCTTCCTTTCATCCAAGGAGATTGGCCGCCTTGAAAACTTTATGCTAGATGGAAGTTACACTTATAACGCGACCACATCGCCGTCGAATACTGATACCCTCATACTCAATATCAGTGGTCAGTCGCCAAGCGCCCATCTTTACGGCTTCATGGTGCGATACTTTTTAAAGGTCAAAGACAATTATTTCGGGGATGACATTCACTTCAAAACCTTGGAGGAGTACCAGGATATGCTACGCCTTAAACAAACCAATCCTGAGGACGAAATTGCCAGCAGGCCCCCAGCGAAGAAGTCCAACGATCTAGATGTCATTCTCAGCCTGAGGGCGGACGATCCTAAAATCCTGCTTCCGGCGAACCTGTACTCCTCACAAAGACATATCCAAATCGACACAGCTTGTATATCCCTAGATCTACGTTTCACAAGTTATTACATGGATCTCGACCTTGTCATCGCTCCCCTGAACTTCTCATTGGGTAACTCTGAAGCTGGAGCGGAAACGCCGGTCGCTTCAACGTCGAGCACGCAGCTTTTCGTTGACGGTCTCCATATTTATGGCCATCGCCTCTTCGGTTTGCCACCCACCGAACCTACTTATCTTTGTAATTGGGACATCTCAGCCGGGGCTGTCACCGGCGAATGCACAGGCGAGTTCTTGACCACTCTTGCTAATGGAGGAAAAGCTTTCGCCTTCTCGTTCGACGACGACGAGAACGCTCTAATTTCTCTGTCCTCCATCATTGTCTACGACGTGACATTTCTGCGGGCGAACGTGGAGTCAGTTCGACTTTGGCTGCATGTAGACGAAGCCGCCTTCCTCATCTCGACAGGGCGGGTCGATGCCAACTACAATGACTGGGCACGCTCGCACTACTCACGGAGAGCTGACATCAACATACCGGGCATTAAGCTGTCATGCGTGAACGCCGAGACGGCAACCCGATGGAAGATTAGGTCTCATAACCACGTTGAAACAAACGCCCTGCTGGAAACTGACCTAAAATTGGCAATTCTTGGGCGGAAGGTCAATTTTTCGGCCGAGAGAAAGCTGCAGCAAGAATTGGTCCGCCGCGAGGATCAGCGGACTCGGAGAACACCCTTTCTAATTCTTCCAGGACTACTGGAAGACTTCGTTCCAGATCCGGTTGACCCCCCAGCCCAAGGCGTACCGCCCGTCCCCTTGCCCATCACCGCAGAAGACATCGAGGATGATGGAGCATCCTTGAATTCTAGAGGAACGTCTAGGCGCTCAAGGGGTCTGCGTCATGAGAGCTCCTTTCTGTCGCTCGGCAGCTCTAGCGCAAGCAGCGTGCTTAAACCTTACAGTTCTAAACGCTCGAGTATCAAAACCAGACTCGGCGATCACCTGCGCCCGATTAGGACCTTGGAGCAGCCTTCTCGAGTCAAAACACATGTCCGGGAACTATCGGTGTCAACACGCCACTCCGCTTTCCACAGCGCATCAGGGGATCATCCCGACCGCCAGGATGTGTCCCACAACACGGTTGCCTTCTCGAGCCCGTACTTCGCACCCTATTTTCCTCTGGAGAATGCTAGGCCGGATCACAAGGAAGCAGCGATGCCAAGCATTGAGGAGAACGAACCAAAGAATGCAGAAGACGACATCCTTGACTTTGATCTCGGAGATGTTGACCCCAGTCTTCTGAGCGAGGATTGTGCGTACCTGAGCCTCCTCGTCGAGTTACCCACTGGGGTATCGGCATTCTTCGACCCCACATCTCTACGGCGTGTATCTGCACTACTCTCGGCCCTCCAGTCAACACACCCAGAGGACATCTTAGACTCGCTTCAAGCTGACTCCATGCAGAAAATCCTTGACATGCAGAAGGGGCAGAAGATGAAGGGCAGCATCCGGGACATATTGATTCGACTTCCCCGCGCGAGTGTGCGCTTTGTCAACTCTGATTCCGGCGATCTCGATCCTCGGGCGGGAGAGCATGACCGATTCGATATCACCTGTAGGAAAATTGCTCTGGCGTCCAGAACTGAGAGCAAGTGGGATGATGCATTTAAACCCGAAAGCAAGGAATCGCGAGGCTCTTTTCACCTCAGACTTCAATCCACCGAAATTTCCGCTGCAGAGCGGTACAGCGCTATAAACAGTGCCCAAGCTGTTGCTTTGGCACTGATCGAAAACGTCATGGTGTCTGTTGGGAGCAAAGGGGTGAACTGTTTCGATGTGGAAATCGGAAATGTCCAAGGCAATGCGTCCTCAGACAAGATTGAATTCCTTGCATCCATGGCCCATCGGACCAGCGTCTTGGTGTCGGAAGTCGAGCGGCTCTTCGCTGAGATTTCATTACGAGAAAAAAGTCGGGTGCAAAACCTAATACGTCAACTCGTCGAACACGGACAAGGCGCACCCGACCCGTCCATGTTGGTCCGGCCCTCTGCTACGCTGCGCTCGGCGAGCCAGCATTTGCGCACTTTCGACTCGTGGAAGTTGGCCATGAGACTCCGGCAGATGTGGGCTGTCGAGAGCGTGGCCGACAAGGAACAGGCAGGAATTGAATGCTTGAGCCCTGTTGAGGAACTTGATATGCTAAAAGCCAGAAAAGATGTTGTCTCGTCCTTTAAAAAATGGCGCAGCTGGGACCTTGAAGATGTCGAAGACAGCGTACTGCTCAACCTGGCGTTTGGCCCATCCCCAGATAGAGTCAAACCGTCGTTTCCCGACAGGCCAATCCTCGCCGTTGCGAAGCTCACGCGGTTTCAATTGGCACTGGATCCCGGGCCGAAGCAGAACGAAGTCGGCCTCTTTGACCTAACTCTCCGGGTTGAGCGCAAATCGAAACCCCCAAGTGACAACTCGGGAGAAGGCGATGCTGAGGACACTACTCCGCTTGTCATGGCAACAATTCATTGCGGTGACGCAGCCATCAATCTAAACTGGGAGCTGTGCGAGATGGCAGGTAGCATATTAAAGATGATCAAGAGGATGCAACCACAGCCGTCCCCAAACCCAGAAGCGGACAAGCCTCCAGTGGTCCCCAAGAAAACCTCAAATCAGGCCATGCACTGTGTGCTGTTCTTAGGTCACGGATCGGCCACGTTCGAGGCGATTAACTTACACCTTGCTTCTTCGGGCCACGGTGTCAAAGCCTCGTTGCTGACCAGGAAAGGGGCGAGTGACTCGATGGATACGAACTTCATTCTTAGTTTCGACTCAGTCAGTTCCAGCCTCCAAAACCACGCTTCAAGCATAGGTAAATTCTCAATGGAGAGCCCCAGCCTCTTTGTCTCTCACGAACTGCATACGACGCACACGACAGATTTGCACACAATCAAGGCAACGGCTAGCAATCGTTACTTGAGTCTCGTGGTGAAGCAAGACCCCATCAACCTAGCCGAGACGCTAGATCTTGTCCTCCAGGACGAGATCGCACAACTATATCGACTGAAAAACCAGCTCTCGACATCACCGCGAGCGGACCCGCCTAAGAAGAAAAAAATATCCGATCGTCTCTCGGCCTTCAGGGTCAATCTTGCTATGTTCATGGATGAATACACTGTCAGCTTACCCCTGCTTCGAAACCTCACGTACACTGTAAACGGCACCGTTTCGAGAGCGGCCATGGCTGCGAATTTTGGGAAGGAAATCATCTTCGACTTCGACATCAAGGAGAATTCGCACGACATGCAATTCAAGGTGAACAATGTTGCCCGGAGCATATCGCTTCTCCAGATCCCACCGACAAACGGTCGTATCAGGAGCCACATGGACCGTGGCGAGCACTCCCTCACTGTGTTTGCTTCTCTTGAACTCGTTCAACTCGATGCATCGGCCGTTTACAGTCTTCTGTCGGCGCTCAACAGGCCTGAGATCTCGAACGCCCTAAACGAACTACAACAACAGACCAATATCATCCAAGAGCACATCAAGGAGTTGACGGGAGATCAACAGCCTACGACTTCCCAGCCCGAAAAAGAGAGAGCCGTGTTTGCTTACGCGGTGAATCTTACATTTGCCGGCTTGCAGGTATTTGGAAACAGCCCACTCAAACCAGAGGACACACCTCTCGCCCGTATCTTGTTCGCGTTGGATCGAATCCATCTTCGCTTTGTCAACCGCGTTGAGCAGCATGGACCGACGCTCGCATACCCCGAGTTTCACGTAAACCTCCGACACATCGCTTTTGAGATCCAGAAGGGCACGATCGAGGCCATGGAGTCGTGTGGAAACGTGGCCTTTGGCGCGCTTGTTACCGCATCTTCGCGGCCAGGTGAAAACGGGAAAGAAAAGAGATTCTTCAACGTCAAAAGTGACGCGTTTGAGGTTAACCTCTCGCCCGAAACAGTGTCAACAGTCGTAGACGTCCTGGGCTACATGAATGATAAGATAAAGGACCTAGATACGTCCCGCGAGGTTGAATACCTTAGGAAGCTGAGGCAGTCCAAGCCTCGAATTACCATCAACGATGCAGAAGAAGTGGAGGAGGCCGACATTATTGATGCCTTCTTGTCGTCTATCACATATACCTTTGAAATCTGCAACCTACAGCTCGCTTGGCTTGTCAATGGAGGCAACCAAGAGCCTGGTTTCGGCAAGGAGGATCTCATTCTTTCCCTCGAGCGAATTGAGTTCGGCACGCGGACGAGGAACTCGGCGAGATTGACAATTGAAAATCTTCAGTTGCAAATGGTCCCTCCAAGGCATGACAGGAGGCTTCGTTCGGCGAACTCGGCACTCCTCCCAGAAGTCATATTCAACGTCAAGTATGTCTCCACGGCCGAGACTCGCCGATTAGGGTTCCAAGCGGTTGGAAAGTCTGTCGATTTCCGGATCACGTCAGGTTTTATTATCCCCGCGGCGCATATCAACGATTCAATCAGCCTGTCGCTCAAGAACGCACAGCGGGCGTCTCAGAACTGGAATCCTGTCTTGCCAGCTGTGGCACCAGTGGCCACCACTGTGCCACGGCAACAAATCCGGCAACAGAGCATCCTAGGCAGCCGAAGACTCGAGTCGCTCTTGATCGACGCTGACTTTGCTGGCGCAGTCGTGTACTTGACGGGCCAGCGAACCCCTGAAGATATGGTGTCAGCAACCAGGTCAGACAGGGCTGGCACGCCCGGGAGGCGCGGGCATCTGGGCCAAGAGGAATCAAGTGGTAGTACAGCCTTGCGAACCCCGGGGCTTGCCCTGAAGGTGGAATTCCGGGACAATGGAAAAGACGACCCCTCTCTCTACGGCGAGATCAAGATTGACGCATCGAGCAACACTCTGTACCCGTCAGTCGTGCCTCTAATTGTGGACATTAGTAACAGCGTCAAGGTGGTGGTTAGCAGTCGCGACCAAGGCCCTAAGCCAAGCACTCAGCCAGGAGACCCAAAACCCAAACCTAAGCTTCCCGAGGAAGACAGCATTCTTGCCGCTGACCCGGCGGCCGTCCTCGGGCGGATGAAGCTTAATCTCGGCCTGCGCATCCGCAAACAGGAGTTCTCTCTGAGCTGTCAGCCGATTGCGCGCGTGGCGTCAACGGCTAGCTTCGAAGACGTCTACTTCACAGCGAATACGGTCTACTCAGTGGACCAGGGCAATTTCTTTGCAATTTCTGGGGCGTTTACCAACCTCCAGGCGTCGGTTCAGCACGTCTACTCCAGAGAGTCGACAGGCAGCTTCAACGTTGATAGTATTGTGCTCTCGCTTATGAACAGCAAGCACGTCAGCGGCACCAATGGCGTGTCTGCCATTCTGAAGGTTAGCCCTATGGAGGTGTCAGTGAACGCAAAGCAGCTTCAAGACTTTATGCTCTTCCGAGAGATTTGGATGCCCAAGGACCTGGCCGATGATACAGCTGCTGCTGTGCCAAAATTGGCTACCGAGACATCGCAGGGCCGCCTTGTGCAACGCTACCAACAAGTGGCGGCGACAGCTGCATTCCCGTGGACCGCGAGCATTTCTATCTCGGCACTGAAGATTGTGGTGGACCTCGGACAGGCACTGGGCAAAGCCCGCTTCGCCATTGAGGACTTTTGGGTGTCGTCCAAGAAGACATCAGATTGGGAGCAGAACCTGTGCCTTGGGTTCAAGATGATTGGTGTTGAGAGCACAGGGCGCATGAGCGGGTTTGTCGCGCTCCAAGACTTCAAGCTACGCACGTCGATCGAGTGGCCGGAACGAGAGCAGGCGCTCAACGAGACGCCCATGATTCAAGCATCAGTAGGATTCAGCCAGTTCCGGGTCAAGGCTGCTTTCGACTACCAAGCCTTCCTTGTTGCCGACATCACATCACTCGAATTCCTCATGTACAATGTGAGGCGCACCCGGGACGGGAGCGGTGACCGGCTGGTGGCCATTTTTGATGGCGAGGCGGTTCAAGTATTTGGGACTACCAGCTCGGCTGCCCAAGGGGTTGCACTTTACCAGGCATTCCAGCGCTTGGTGCAAGAGCGCAAGGCCAACTTTGAAACCTCGCTGAAGGAGATCGAGAGGTTTATGAAGCGGAGATCCGTTTCGGCGCCAGTAGCCGTGATTCAGCGGCTCAGCATCGCCAAGACGACACCCGAGGACGAGGGTCGGCTCAAATCACCAATCTCGCTGGACACAGACGTGGTGGTGACACTCAAGGCGCTAAACTTGGGTGTCTTTCCCAGCACCTTTTCGGACCACCAAGTGTTCAAGATGGAGGCACTCAATGCGCAGGCACGATTCGCGGCGAATATTGAGGACGACAGGCGGATCCGCAGCATTCTCGGCCTGACGCTGGGGCAGCTGCGCATCGGTCTCGCGTCGGTGCGAACAGGAGCCCCCAAGACGGTCAGTGAGCTGTCAGTCGAGGACGTGGTACAGAGCGCGACAGGATCCCGGGGCGGCACCATCCTCAAGGTGCCGCAAGTTGAAGCTGTGATGCAGACGTGGCAGCGGCCTGAGGGGCGACACATTGACTACATATTCAAGAGCGCTTTCGAAGGAAAGGTCGAAGTTGGGTGGAACTACAGCCGCATCAGCTACATTCGGGGCATGTGGGCCAACCACTCCAAGACGCTGGCCCAGACGTGGGGAAGAGAATTGCCTCCTGTGACGGCTATCCGCGTGACAGGAGTGCCCGAGAGTCCGGAGGAGCAGAAACAGGAAGACAAGGGGCTGGGTGTGAGTGAGGCCACCAACAAGATCACAGCCGAAGTCAAGGTGCCGCAGTCGAAATACGATTACACAGCTCTGAAACCACCCATCATCGAGACG
>Ga0247763_1001345_pt1 | contig 14086 bp, 16 predicted proteins | sample UWRJL141409B4_FD_179926 | JGI IMG/M metagenome (GOLD analysis project Ga0247763, IMG submission 179926) | Plant litter microbial communities from Arlington Agricultural Research Station in Wisconsin, United States - UWRJ-L141-409B-4 | ecosystem: Environmental > Terrestrial > Plant litter >...
CAGTGAGTGACCTCCGTCATGGGTGAGTCCCGGCTGCCCGAGGAGGCCGGCGGCCGGTGCTCGGGAAGGCGCAGGGCCGGGGTGAGTCCGCCCTCCGGGCCGGGACCGGCCGTGAGGGTCGCCTGATGGGCCTGGGCGATGGAGGCCGCGATCGACAGTCCCAGGCCGGGTCCGGTGGTGGCTGTGCGGTCGCCGTCGAGTCGGCGGAAGGGCTCGAACAGGCCGGGGACAAGGTGCGCCGGGACGCGGGGGCCGGTCGCGGTCACCGTCCATGGCGGAGGCGTCGAGCCGTACGATGAGCAGGAGGACGCGGCCGCCGGGGTGGTTGTACCGGACGGCGTTGCGGATCACGTTCGTCAGCAGGTGCCGCAGCAGGACGGGGGCGCCCGGAACGACCACCGGCGGGTCGGCGCCGAGGCCGACACGGACGCCGTCGCGCGACGCCTGCGCGGCGAGTTCGCCGGTGACCTGGCGGGCGGTGGCCGCTCCGCGCAGCTTGCCGCGCAGTCCGACCGCGTCCTCAACCTGCGCAAGGGCAAGCTCACGGAACAGGTGAACGCCCGATGACCACCCCCGCCCGCTTGCCGGCCGCCGCCGCGGCTCTCCCGCTCGCCTTCGCCCGGCCGCCTGCGGCTGCCCCGGAAGACTCGGCACGGTGGCCCTCCGGGCCGGTGACTCGCGCCCCGAAGGCCGTTGTCGGCCCGGCCCTACGGCTTCGGAGCCATCACAGAAAGATCTGATCATGTGTCACGGGACGTGACCTCACCCCATGAGCCGGCCTCCTGGCGGGCGGACTGGACGTGCGGTCCGCTTCCGGCTCCCCCCGCCGCTCCGGTCGTTCAACGGTCACGGCGCCCCCGTGGCAGCCGTGGCGACGGCGGTTGCCGAGGGTGCGCGCTGCTCGCGTGGACGTCGGACTGCGGCCGGATTCAGTCCCGGTGAACGGGGACCACGGTCACCCGATCCGCGGCCAGGATCGCTTGCAGCAGGCCAGGGAAACGGGTCTGCAGGTCGTCGGTGCGCAGCTGGTTGAGGATCTTGTTGCCCTGGTAGTGCTGCGTGATGACGCCCGCCTCGCGGAGCACCCGGAAGTGATGGGTCGAGGTCGACTTGGTGACCGGCAGACTGAACGCGCCACAGGCTTGCGCCTCGTCCCCCTCGGAAAGCTGACGCACGATGCGCCGACGCAAGGGGTCGGTGAGCGCGGCGAGGACCGCGTCGAGCCGGACCGCCTCCGGCGCGGGATGGGGCAGCGTTCGCATGGGTTCAACTCTACCCAGCCCCCATGTGGTACGGTCCCCGTCGTACTACGAAGTTCGTCGTACAACTTTGGTCCTCTCGGGCGCCCGCAGCCCCTGCGGCCACCGCGGGACAGCCGTTGCCCTGCGGCAGTGCCAGAAATCCGAGTACGTCACCCGCCAGCTGCCGAGATCGATCCGGCCGGACACGAAAGAACCTGCAGATGAACATCGCCGTCGTTCTGTTCCCTCGCTTCACCGCCCTGGACGCGGTCGGGCCCTACGAGACGTTGCAGCGACTGCCGGACACCGCGGTGACCTTCGTGGGCCACCGGCGAGGAGAGGTCCGGACCGAGAACGGATACCTCGGCCTGACCGTCGACAAGACCTTCGACGAGGTCGTTGCGCCGGACGTGGTCATCGTGCCCGGCGGGGTCGGTGCTCTCGACTTGCTGGAGGACAAGGTCCTGCTCGACTGGCTGCGGTCGGTCCACACCACCAGCCGCTTCACCACCTCGGTCTGCACCGGATCTCTGCTCCTGGCGGCCGCAGGACTGCTGCCCGGTCTCGAAGCGACCACGCACTGGGCCTTCATGGACAAGCTGACCGAGCTCGGTGCCGTTCCGGTCTCCGCCCGAGTGGTCGAGCACCTGGAGCGGCGGACCATCATTGCCGCAGGCGTCTCCTCCGGGATTGACATGTCTCTGCGCCTGGCGGAGCTGCTCACCGACCAGGTGACAGCGCAGGCCATGCAGCTGATGGTGGAGTACGACCCGCAGCCGCCCTTCGACTCGGGCAGCGTGGAGAAGGCCGGCCCGCTGGTCACGGCCCGCGCCAAGGAGCTGTTCCAGGAAAAGGACTGAGCGCGCGGTGCGCGGACGATCCTGGCACGTCGGGAGCTCCGGGTTTCACCAGTGGCCCGGCGCCTCGCCGGGCGACCCGGCCCCGGTGGAGCAGGCGCCGCGGCCGACTTCGAGCCCGAGACCCTTCCGTGAACCGACCTCGCTCCGACGGCGGCGTACGCGTCGGGTACGCCCGGTCGCCCGGGGGCGGCCACGACGACGTTCTGCGCGTGGGCGCAGGATCATGTCGTAGGTGGTTCGGGCAGGGGTCCTGGTGGCCGTGTCGCCTGTCACGAAGCCGGATCGGCAGGCGTCCGGCACCTGTTCGGCCCGGACTGCGGCACGGTCACCCTCCCGTCTCGGGACAGCCCGCCGGGTGGCGGGGCAGGACGCCTGTCCCGCCGGCGGGGCGCTCGGCCGCGCCCGCCCAGGCGGGCAGCGTGAGGCCCAGGGCGAAGCCGAGCATCGTCCCTGCGCCGCGTGGCCATGACGATGTGGCTGCCGACGAGGGACCAGCCGGTCACGAGGGGCACTGCCGTGCCGGGAGGTAGGCGGACGCCGTGCAAAGGCCCCACCCGCAGGCGCCCCGTGCCGCTCCTGTGACGGTTCCGGAAGTCCCCTGGTCGCCCGGCTGTCCACTCAACGGAGAGCCGGGCCCTCCGCGCTGGGGTGACCGGTGACGAAACGCTCACGTCACGGCACGAGGGCGTGCGTGCGGGCAGGGGGCCCGGCTCGGCAGATCACGTCCGCCGTCCCGTTCCCCTGACCCGTGCGTGGCGGGCGGGGCCCTGGGGTGCGGCGGGTGAGGCGCCCTGACGTGGGCGCCTGCGCGTGTCCGGTGACCGGCGGTGCCGGGCTCATCGGGTCTCCTGTCGTCGGGGTGCTCGGGCACGAGCCTGTCGTGTTCGACATACGTGAGGGTCCCGACGCGGACGTCCGGACTTCGGAGGCGGTTGCCCGCGCCCTGCGGTGGACGCCGTGTGCCCTCAGGCCACGATGGTCGGGCGGGGAACCGGATTCACCGACGCGCGGAGCGTGTCCCGCGCAACGACTCGGCACCGCCGTACGGACGACCGCCCCATGCCGTCTGGATCGGGGCCGCGGGACGTGGTCACACAGTCGTCCGCCTCCGGCCCGAGGACGCGGCATCTCTGCCGACAGCGCCTGCCACGCCGTCCTGGCCCTTCGCTGCTCGCCGCCGGGCCCCACCTGTGCCACGGGCCTCAACCGGCTCAGCGCCGTCCGACCACGGGTGGCCGTCACGCATGTCCAGGCGACGCCACGTCGAGGCACGGGCACCTTCGGGAAGCCGACGACACCGATGCGCACCCGGACCGCTCCGGGTCTGTCCACGATGCCCCTGACGTACTCCCGTCGGGTGTGCCGGACGGCATCGGACACCAGCCCGGAGACGGTCAGGACGCCGTCCTCGGCCGGGCAGCCCGGTCCCCGGACGGCGAGCGCGACGCGCACGGGACGCCGGGCTGTGCCCGCGCGCCCGGACTCGCGCGGCAGGGTCCCGCCGTACCCGGGGCGGCCGCTCGGACGTGCCCTCGTTGCAGGTTGCGGCATGTCGGTCCGCTCTCCCGGAGCGGCCGAGCCCCGGGACCGGTCGCACGGTCGCCGGGACGCTGTCCGCTCCTGTACACGGCCCGCCGGGACGTGATCGTCGATGAACCCGGCGCCACGCCGAACGGTCGGCAGCACCGCGTCCGGGCTTGAAAAGATCATGGACGGGCACGGCCTTCGCGGGGTCCGTCTGTACGATGCTCGGGCGTCGTGCTTGACCTGCCTGGCGAACAACGGGGTGCCGGATCACCTGCCCGCCAGGCGGACCGGGCACTTCCATGTGAAGACGACCGGGAAGTGGTACGTGGTGCCGGACGTGGCGGACCCGCTTCCGGCAGCGGAGGCATGGGGAGGTCCCGCGGGGAGTGTGTGACAGATCATGACAGATGAAGGTGTGAACCCGTGAGCGAGGCCAAGATCAATACGCTGCAATACCGCTTTGACGGGCCGGAGGAGGCCCCCGTCCTGATCTTGGGACCGTCCCTCGGTACCACATGGCACATGTGGGACCGTCAGGTCCCGGAGCTGATCAAGCAGTGGCGGGTCTTCCGGTTCGACCTGCCGGGCCATGGCGGCGCGCCCGCGCATCCGGCCGGTTCGGTCACCGAGCTCGCGGAGCGGCTGCTTGCCACCCTCGACGGGCTCGGCGTCCCGCGGTTCGGTTACGCGGGCTGCGCGCTCGGCGGTGCCGTGGGCGCCGAGCTGGCGCTGCGCAGGCCGGACCGCGTCGCCTCGCTCACGCTGATCGCGGCCTCGCCGCGTTTCGGCACGGCCGACGAGTTCCGTCAGCGCGGTGTGATCGTGCGGTCGAACGGACTGGACCCCATCGCGCGGACATCTCCCGAACGCTGGTTCACGGGAGGGTTCGCCGCGGCGCAGCCCGCGATCACGGAGTGGGCCGTGCAGATGGTACGGACCACTGATCCCGGCTGTTACATCGCCGCGTGCGAGGCGCTCGCGGCCTTCGACATCCGCTCCGAACTGGGCAGGATCGGGGTGCCGACGCTCGTCCTGGTCGGTTCGGACGACCAGGTGACCGGCCCCGCCGAGGCCCGCACCCTCGTCGCGGGCATACCGGACGCCCGCCTCGCGGTCGTGCCGGGCGCCTCCCACCTGGTCCCCGTGGAGCAGCCCGCCGCGGTGACGGATCTCCTCGTACGGCATTTCTCCACCGCCTGGCAGCAGCCGGCCTACGACGCGTCCACCGGGCAGATGGCGGTCGTCGTCCCCCCGGCCGGTCAGGCGAGCCAGGCGCCCGCGGTGCCGCAGCAGATGTCGCCCATCGCCGAGATCGCCCCCGCACCCCAGCCCGAGGCCGTCGTGGGCCGCGCCGATCCGTACGACGCGGGTCTCAAGGTCCGCCGTGAGGTGCTCGGGGACGCCCACGTGGACCGGGCGCTGTCCCAGGCCGACGAGTTCTCCGGTGACTTCCAGGAGTTCGTCACCCGTTACGCGTGGGGCGAGGTCTGGGACCGGCCGGGCCTCGACCGGCGCTCACGCAGCTGTGTGACGCTCACCGCGCTGGTCGCGGGCGGCCATCTCGACGAGCTGGCCTTCCATACCCGGGCCGCCCTGCGCAACGGCCTCACCCCGGTCGAGATCAAGGAAGTGCTCCTCCAGGCGGCGGTCTACTGCGGCGTACCCGCGGCGAACAGTGCGTTCAAGGTGGCGCAGCAGGTCATCCGCGAGGAGACCACTCCGCAGGAGTGAGCACCCGCGGGCGCCCGGAGGCAGGATGGGAACCATGAAGCTCACGCTCACCAAGAAGTCGCACGCCTGCGTCCGCCTGGAGAAGGACGGCCGTACCCTCGCCATCGACCCCGGCGCGTTCAGCGAGGCCGACGCCGCGGTCGGCGCGGACGCGATCCTCGTCACCCACGAGCATCCCGACCACTTCAGTGAGGCGCACCTGCGGGCCGCCATGGAAGCCGCCCCGGGGGCGGAGATCTGGACTCTGCGCTCCGTCGCCGACCAGCTCTCGGCCGCGTTCCCGGGCCGGGTGCACACGGTCGGGCACGGCGACACCTTCACGGCCGCGGGCTTCGAGGTACAGGTACACGGCGAACTCCACGCCGTGATCCACCCCGACATCCCGCGCGTCACGAACGTCGGCTACCTCGTCGACGACGGGCGCGTCTTCCATCCGGGCGACGCGCTCACCGTCCCCGGCCGACCGGTCGAGACGCTGATGCTGCCCGTCATGGCGCCCTGGAACAAGATCTCCGAGGTCGTCGACTACGTCCGGGAAGTGGGACCGCGGCGCGCGTACGACATCCACGACGCTCTGCTCACCGACCTCGCGCGCCCGATCTACGACCGGCAGATCGGCGCCCTGGGCGGCTCCGAGCACGCGCGCCTCGCCCCGGGCGAGGCCGCCGACCTGTGACGCGGCCTCCGGCTGTCGGAGCCGCCCGGTAGGTTGTGGAGCATGCGTATCGCCACCTGGAACGTGAACTCGGTCACCGCCCGTCTCCCGCGGCTGCTGCCCTGGCTGGAGAGCAGCGGCACGGACGTGCTGTGCGTCCAGGAGACGAAGACCAACGCCGAGCAGTTCCCGTCCGAGCAGCTCCGCGAGCTGGGCTACGAGTCCGCGGTGAACGCGACGGGGCGGTGGAACGGCGTGGCGGTGGTCTCCCGGGTGGGTCTGGAGGATGTCGTCAGGGGCCTGCCCGGAGACCCGGGTTACGAAGGCGTCGAGGAGCCCCGCGCGGTCTCCGCGACCTGCGGCCCGCTGCGCGTCTGGTCGGTCTACGTGCCGAACGGCCGCGAGGTGGGCCATCCGCACTACGCGTACAAGCTCCAGTGGTTCGAGGCCCTGAAGGCGGCCGTCGCGGCCGACGCGGCGGGCAGCCGCCCGTTCGCGGTGATGGGTGACTACAACGTGGCACCGACGGACGACGACGTCTTCGACACGGCCGTCTTCGAGGGCTCGACGCACGTCACCGAGCCCGAGCGCGCCGCCCTGGCGGCCCTGCGCGAGACCGGCCTCACGGACGTGGTTCCACGCCCCCTGAAGTACGCCCACCCGTTCACGTACTGGGACTACCGACAGCTCGGCTTCCCCAAGAACCGGGGCATGCGCATCGACCTCGTCTACGGCAACGCCGCCTTCTCGAAGGCGGTCACCGACGCCTACGTGGACAGAGAGGAACGAAAGGGCAAGGGCGCCTCGGACCACGCCCCGGTCGTGGTCGATCTGGACGTCCGGCAGAACCCGCCGGCCCCCTAGGCGGACCGGATGCCGGGCCACGGCCGGCCGCACCCCGGCTCACGACCGGGGCGCGCAGCAAGGGGCGGGGGGAGCCGCGCGACGGACCGGGGCGGGTCGGCCCCGCGGCACCGACCGGCCCGGTCCACAGCCCCGCGGTCCTAGAGCAGCCCCAGATCCACCGACTCCGCCAGCGCGGCCAACCCCGCGTCCCCGGGGTGCAGATGGTCCCCACTGTCATGAGCGGGGAGCAGCCGGGCGGGATCCCCCGGATCCCGCAGCACCGCGTCGAAGTCGAGCACGGCGTCGAACGCCGCCCCGGCCCCGGAGCCTCTCTGCGCCCGGATCCACCGGTTCACGGCGACGCGCTCGGTGTCGACCGCGGCCGTGCACCGGGCCTCCCCCGCACAGGGTGCGATCGTCGCGGCCACCACCCGCAGCCCACGCCCGCGAACCCGCTCGGCAACCTCCCGCAGCCCCTCCACGACCTGCTCCGCACTCGCACCCCACCGGACGTCGTTGACCCCCTGGAACACGACGGCGGTACGCACGGACGTCTGCGCCAGGACGTCCCGGTCCAGCCGGTGCAGCGCACTCACCCCGCCCGTGTCGGAGGACACACCGTCGCCGGTGTACCGGTCCGTGACGACTCGGTTCGCCGAGATCCCGTGGTTGAGCACCCCGTAGCGCGGCACCGCACTCTGCTCCCGGAGCCGGTCGGCCAGCAGATCGGGCCAGCGCCGGTTCGCGTCCCGCGCCGACTTCTCACCGTCCGTGATCGAGTCGCCGAGCAGCACCACGGATCCGGGCCCGCCGCCCACGTCGACCCCGGTCAGCAGCGGCCAGTTGAGGATCGTCGAGGTGTACGCGTCCGGCCCGGCGTCCGCCGCGTGGTCGCCGGGCTCGCTGAGGTACGACTGCTGGACGGCCAGGCTGTGCACAGGTGCCGCCACGACCGTCCCCGGCAGATGGAAGCTCACCAGGAGATTGCTGTCCGCGGGTACGTCGAAGCCCAGCGGATCACTGAACTCCTGTGTTCCTGCCGGGATCGCGGTGCCGGTGGAGCCCCCGAAGGACAGCGGAACGGGGGCACTGCGCGGGCTCGCCCCGGACGCCTGCACCGCCACCGTCGCGCCGCCGATCCGTACGGGCGTGGCCGCGAAGGTGTTGTCGAGCCGGATCCGCACCCGTGGCCCGCCCGCCGAAGTGTGCACCACCAGGCGCAGGGTCCGGTCCGTCCACGGCCCCACCGAGGTGTAGCCGGAGGTCGACGCGGCCCAACTCCCGGTCCAGCCGTGGCTCTCGGCGCGCACCGCCAGCGCGAACACATGCAGGTCCCCGTCGCGCGGCAGCGTCACCGAGTCCACCGCGCGGCCCCGGACGAGCGGCACGGTCACGACGTACAGCCGTGCCTCATCGGCGAGTTGGCCGACGGGCGTGTTCACGTGGGGCAGCGCCACGGCCTTGGTGGCCGGCGGGCCGCCGCGCCAGTCCGGAGCGGTCAGCCGGTACGAGGAACGGGAACCGTCCCGGTACCGCACCGCGCCCGCGCCGCCCTCCTCGCCGCCGCCCGTGCCCGCGGCCAGGAAGGCGAGCGCGTCACCTCGGCCGCGTACCCGGACGGACTGACCGCCGGCGCGGACGTTGTCGGGCTCGCCCGGCGCCCGGCGGGGCCAGACCAGCCGGGCCCCCTGGACCGTGAGCGGACGGCCGGGCGTCCACCCGGCGGCGGTCAGGTCCTGCGCCGACAGGGAACCTCCCGAGCCGTCGAAGTCGGCTCCGGCGGGCCGCGTGTCGTCGCTCACGGCCGTGTTGTCGAAGAGTCGCTCCAGGGGCAGCGCCTGCTGCCCGGACCGGGACGAGGCCGCCGCCGGTACGGTCACCGCCGCCGACAGCAGAGCCAGAACAACGGCGGAACCCCACACACGTCGGCGCACACCGACTCCTCTCCACGCACGGACGGCACTCACGGATGTTCCCCCGGCCATTCACTGACGAGGCGACAGATGCACCGTGAAGTTAAGGAGACAGCGGGGGCTCGTCAATGAGACGGGCGCGAACTGGGCGCGAACTGCCGGGGAACAGGCGTTCCGCGCGCCCTGTGGTGCACCGGGGCATACGGATGAAAGGCTGGGTGTATGAACATCCCTTTCCTGGGCAACTGGCGCAAGAAGCGGGGTCCCGCCGGAGGAGCCGCGGTCTTCTCGGACAGCGAGAGCGATCACGAGGGCGTGGCCGAACTGCTGTCCGAATGTGACCTGCTGCGCTCCCAGGCCCACCGGGCGGGGATCGAACTGGACGACACCGCGGCCTCGTTGGAGGCCCTCGACCAGTTGCTGCCGCGCTGGCGCGACGACGAGGAGAGCCTGCCCTGGCTCGGCAACGACGCCGGCCTCTATCTCGGCACGGTCATCGTCCGCACGGTCCCCGGTGCCGTCTGGGAGGTCTGGCCCGACGGTCTGCCGGTCGTGCGGCTGGAGTCGGGCCGCGAGATCGACGTGGTCGTCTCGGGCCGCGAATGGGCTGCCAGCGGGGTCCCCGAGCTCTCCCAGCTGTACGCCGAGGTGGCGGAGTCGTGAGGCACTGGCCCGTACCGGCGACGTAAATACGGCTATTGCCCGAAAAGTGCGTGTCGCGTCCTCGTGCCTCTCCCGGGTGGATAGTTTGCGGCCATCGCGACACAGCTGAGAGTGGGTAGGGCCGGGCATGGCTGTCGATCCGTTGATCGAGCTGCGTGACGTCAACAAGTACTTCGGGGAACTGCACGTCCTGCGGGACGTCACCCTCACGGTCGGCAAGGGGGAGGTGGTCGTGGTCATCGGCCCCTCGGGGTCGGGGAAGTCGACCCTCTGCAGGGCGATCAACCGTCTGGAGCCCATCCAGTCGGGCGAGATCAGGCTGGACGGGCAGCCGCTGGCGGAGGAGGGCCGGGAGCTCGCGAGGCTCCGCGCCGAGGTGGGGATGGTCTTCCAGTCCTTCAATCTCTTCGCGCACAGAACGGTCCTGCAGAACGTCTCGCTGGCGCAGACGAAGGTACGCGGGCGCAAGAAGGCCGAAGCCGACGGACGCTCGCTCGAACTGCTCGACCGGGTGGGTCTCGCCGAGCAGGCACCGAAATACCCGGCGCAGCTCTCCGGCGGTCAGCAGCAGCGCGTCGCCATCGCCCGCGCCCTCGCCATGGATCCCAAGGTGCTCCTCTTCGACGAGCCCACCTCGGCGCTCGACCCCGAGATGATCAACGAGGTTCTGGAGGTCATGCAGCAACTCGTGCGAGACGGTATGACCATGCTGGTCGTCACCCACGAGATGGGTTTCGCGCGCTCGGCGGCCGACCGTGTCGTCTTCATGGACGACGGCGCCATCGTCGAGGACCGCACACCCGAGGAGTTCTTCACCGATCCGCGCAGCGAGCGGGCGAAGGACTTCCTCTCCAAGATCCTCACACACTGAGCGGGGTGGCGTGATCATGATTCGTACGGCGCGTACAGGCACTGAGCCGTCGGCGTCCGACGCCCTCCCCACGATCGCGGCCCGGGGCCCGTATGCCGCGCGCGGTCCCCTTCGCCCGGTCCCGCCGGGCACGGGCGGACCCAGGCCGGCCCGGTCCGAGGGCCCCTGCGCGGAGTTCCGTCATGCCGGGGAGGCCGCCGCGCCGGGCCTCGACTACGCTGTGTCGTTCATCCCCGCGGTGACAGAGGCTGTCGAAGGCGCCTCGGCCGACCCGGGGACGCTGCTGCCGGGCATGCGGTAGCGAGGGGCGATGGCCCGTCCGGCAGCAGCCGGAGATCACTGCTCACCCAGCGGGACCGACCGACACGACAGGTCGGCCGCGGGCGGGCGGAAGGTCAGCTGCGAGCCGGTCGGGTTGCTCTCCGTCCGCTGGTCACGGGCCGGGACGGGGCCCTGTCTCATCCCAGGAGCCCGCCCCGTCGTGGGTCGCTTCACCACACCGGGCGCTCCGGTTGGGCACTTCGGGTGCGCGTCCTCGGCCCTCCGGCGCCCCTGGATCACTTCGACGAAGGCGACAGGAGCCGGCCGTGGCGGTGCAGGTGTCCGTATCCGGGTCCGGTGGCGACGGTGATCCCCGGGCCGGGACCACGGCGGGCAGGCGACCGCACCGGGCGACGGCGCGGCAGGTGCCGGGCGGGCGACACCGGTGTCGTGACCACGGATGTTCCCGGTGTCTGCGGCGGTGCCGTCGGCCTGCCGGTGTGGCGGTGGGAGTTCAGCCCACCTCGTTGCGGACGGCCGAGTCGAGGTCGGTGGCCGTCAGGCCGAAGGTCTCGGCGGTCTCCGTCGCGTCCATGCGGAACGGCGCGTACCACTGGTAGTCCATCTCGGCCATCTCGCGGGCGATCGGCACGATCAGCCCGGCCGTACGCATCACGGAGCGCGGCATCTGGATCAGTCTGACCGGTGGCCGGCCCGCCGCGGCGGCGTAGCGCTGCGCCAGCTCGCGAATGGTGACGGCCGGCGGGGACGGCACGTGCCAGGGCCGGCCCCAGGCGCGTTCTTCCGAGCCCAGCGTGACGAGGGCCTGTGCCATGTCGCCGTTGAAGGTGAAGGTGTGCGGCATGTCCAGGCTGCCGGTGATCCAGGCCGCTTTGCCCTTCTGCAGGGCCGACTTGATGAGCAGGGAGTAGATGCCGTTGGCGTCCTTGCCGATGTAGTCGGAGCCGCGGACCTCGACGGTGCGGATCCCTCCGGCGAGGGCCTGTTCCCACAGGCGTCTGCGCAGGCGGCCCTTGTGCCCGGTGGCGGCCATGGGGGTGTGTTCGTTCATCCGGCCGCCGGGCTGCGGACCGTAGGCGTAGAGGCTGCCGGTCAGCGCGAGGACGGCGTCGTTCGCCTTGGCGGCGGTGATGGCCGCCGTCTGCAGGGGCGGCAACAGGCGCTCCCACACCGTGTAGGAGGGCGGATTGGCGCAGTGGTAGATCACTTCCGCGCCGCGGGACAGCTCGGTCAGGCGGGACGGGTCGGACGCGTCCGCGGCGACCCGGTCGACCAGCCGGTGCTCGGGGCCGGAGCCGCTGCGGGTGACGATCCGGACGCTCTCGCCGCGCCCGGTGAGCAGACGAGCGACGTTGGTGCCGATGGAACCGGCGCCGATGATGACGTGCTTGGCCATGACGGTCTCTCCTTCTCCGGGGTATCGGTCAGTCGTCCACGCCGGAGCCGGTATAGGTGGGCACGTCGGCCAGCATTCCGGCGACCTGCGGGTTGAGCTCGTTGCGACGCCGGTGCAGTTCCTGGATCTTGGCGTTCAGGTCAGGGTCGTCTTCGTCACTGACGTCGAAGATCTCCAGCCGTTCGACCAGGTGCAGGCCGAGGTCGTCGGTCTGGTAGGTGGTCGGGTGCGTCAGGTAGGCGAAGAGCCCGTCGAGATGCTCGACGACGAACACCGCGCCGTACGTGTAGTCACCGCCGTGGTCGCGGCCGACGACGAAGGACTTGATGGCAGGGTTCGACCGGCCCTGACGGCGCCAGCTCTCCAGCACGCCCTCGATCTGCTCAGACGTCGCGGTGGCCTTCATCGTGACTCTGTTGATGTGGTAAATCATGACGTATTACCCGTTCCTAACGTGGTTAGATTTCCTAACGCCGTTAACTATGACGCGCGTCGCCGACGCCGTCAAGGCGGCGACTAGTGTTCGAAAACACCATCGAAGCGAAGTGACGGACCATGCCGACCAGCACACGACGGGCCCGCGAACGGGCGAACACCCGGGAGCGGATCATCGAGGCCGCGCTGCACGTCCTGGAGGCCGAGGGCATCGCGGCCCTGACGATCCGGCGCATCGCCACCGACGTCGAATATTCCGCGCCCGTCGTCTACCAGCACTTCGCCAACAAGGACGCGCTCGTTCTCGAGCTGGTCGCCCACGGCCACCGCCTGATGCTGACCGAGTTCCGGCAAGCCGCGCAGGAGCCCGACGCGGACCGGCGCATGACGCGCGTCGCGTCGCGGTACGTCCGGTTCGCCGGCGAGCACCCCCACCTCTTCCAGGTCATGAACGACCCGATGGTCGACGCGGACGAACGCCGGCGCGTCGCGGAACCGGCCATCGACGTCCTCAAGGAACTCCTCACCTCCTGGTCGGCCGCACACAACGTGGTCCTGGCCGATTTCGACCAGGCCTGCGAGATCCTCTGGGGCGCGCTGTACGGCATCGCGTCGCTCGGCCACCTCGGCAGTGTCGGCAGCGATCGCGCCCGCAGCCTCGCCGAACAGGCGCTCCGCGCGATCCTTCTCGGCTGGCGGACCGAGGCGCCGGCGAACGGCCGGCCGGCGGGCGGCCAGATGCTCTGACCGCTGTGGTTCGCCGCGGGGAGAGGGGCCGGGGGCCGGCCCGACAGCGGACCGCGCCGGACTGACCTCTTGACAGTCATCGCCATGCCGCATGCAATATGTTGCATGCCAGTTCCGCAGAGCCGGGGGCTCGTCTCCAGATCACTCCTTCGGGAAAACGCCTACCGGGCGATCCGGGATGCCATCGTCGATGGCACGTTCGCCCCGGGTGAACGCCTCAACGACAGTGACCTGGTGGAGTGGCTGGGCGTCAGCCGTACCCCCGTTCGGGAGGCTCTGACGCGTCTGGACCAGGCCGGACTGGTCCGGACGAAACCCGGCCGCTACACCATGGTCAGCCCTCTGGACGTCCGCGCTGTCCGTGCCGCCCAGTCGGTGACAGCCGCCATGCACGAGCTCGCCGTCCGTGAGGCACTGCCGAACCTCTCCGCCGCCGAGCTCGACACCATGCGCGGGGCCAATGCACGCTTCGCCGATGCCCTGCGGCGCAACGACGTCGACGCGGCGATCACCGCCGACGACGACTTCCACGGCGTGCCGGTCGCCGCCTGTGCCAACCACGCCGTCCGCAGCGTCCTCGAGCAGTTCACCCCGGTGCTGCGGCGCCTGGAGCGATTGCGTTTCTCCTCACTCGGCGGCCGGGGCTCGGTCGCGCAACACGACCGGATCATCGCGCTGTGCGAGGCCGGAGATGTCGAAGGGGCGGTGGCGGCCACCCGCGCCAACTGGCAGACGCTGGTGCCCCTGCTCGACACCCCGTTCCCCGGCGGCGACGAACCGGGCGGCGGACCCGCCGGTATCGCTTCCCCCCATTGACCGAAGCCCCGCACCGGGCGCGTCCCCTGAGGAGCCACAGATGTCCCTCGACGCTTTCGAGCGCTACCCCCTGCTGTTCGGACCCAGTCCGGTTCACCCCCTG
>Ga0247763_1001346_pt1 | contig 14085 bp, 18 predicted proteins | sample UWRJL141409B4_FD_179926 | JGI IMG/M metagenome (GOLD analysis project Ga0247763, IMG submission 179926) | Plant litter microbial communities from Arlington Agricultural Research Station in Wisconsin, United States - UWRJ-L141-409B-4 | ecosystem: Environmental > Terrestrial > Plant litter >...
TCCCCCATTGCGCACCCGATCTCCCAAAAAAATGCGAGGCACCTCTTCCCTTATAAAAACACGCCGAACCAACATAGATGCACATTTCAGACTTGCATCCTCATTGGCCCACTCATTTTACTCGATGCACCTATAAATCCTGACCCCCCACCCATTTTCCGCACCCATATCTCCCTCCCTTCTACACCTTTCACCCCATCTGATACTCCATCATCCCGACCATCCCATCCCATCCCATCCATCCACATTCTGGGCTTTTTCATCAACACCCATCCACCCATCGCCATTTAGAACCTCATGCATCACCATTTCGCAACCCCCAACACCACAGCACCGCCAAGACCTGATATCACCATCATGGCATCACCAGAGCCCACCACCACGCTCACAGCACAGTTGCAGCACATTATCAGCAACCTGGAGCATCAAAGAACCCGGGTAGCCTCGTTAGGACTCCTTCACCTCGGCGATGACTTTTTCGGCGACCTCGCCGACGCCAAAGACTTGGCACTACTCCGGCAGGTCAACACCGTATTTGACTGCCTGATGGGCCTATCATATCTCCCAGGCTTCAGCAAGCCTGTTGATAAGGCAGTGAATAGGCTGCTCCTGCACGCTGTCCTCGGGTGCGACCAAGTTCGGCTGCATGCCCAAGCCCAGGCTTACCGTCCCGGCGACTGCGTGAGGTGGCTCGGCTCCCGCGAAGTTGAGATCCAGGAGTTACTCGAATCCTACCGTGGCTTCTTTAATTACATCACCTTTCGAGAATCGTACATTCACCTCTTCCGTGACCCCTGCCTAGCCGAGGCACGACTCAAATTGCAAAAACTCCGTCCGCGTATCAGCACCCTCTCACCGTGGGCATCTGAGCCGGAGCCATTTGTCCGGCCGGCAAAAAAACTAAGAAATCGCAAATCAGTTCCGCCGAAGGATATGTCTACACCGTCCCCAACGGCAACGAAGCGTCGCCGCAAGGCAACCCAGAGTGGAGACCGTGCTTGCAGAAAGCGCCCGAGAAAGCAGGGCCCTCTGCCTACGCCTACACCTTCCCACGGCATGGTGCTTCGGCGCAGGACATTTCGCCGAGATTCTACCACATCCACAACCACATCAGACTCAGAACTCACCACCACAGAGTCATCGGGATTTGGTGCGCCAACCATGATTTTATCACGACCAACGCTTCGGGCATGCATGCCCGCGCCCGCGCCACCACCAAATGGTGCCATCTTCCAAGATACCACGCAGGATTTCCGATCCACCACGGAAAAGATATGCTCGAAAACTGCATATCCAGATACGGCGCTCATTATCAGTATCAGTCCTAGCAAACAATTAAAGCAAGAATATGCGGAATGGCGGGAGCGACAGATGAGACCAGTGTTGGAGATGTCTCCACCAGCAACGATTCAGTGTTGAAGATTGAATGTGTGATGATTTTGGATGATTTCTTGTACTTTATCTATTCTATTTGGTTTGGGGGTCTTAAGACTTGGTCGGGATGATATCTATATGGACGGTGGGGCTTCAATTGTTGGGTTCGAGTGGAAAGCGGGCGATGCACGGCGATGCACAGCTCCAGTCTTGAATAATGGGCTATGAATTTTATTTCTCTTGCCATTCAGATGCACTAGAAACACATGGAATTGATACGTTGACCATGATACTCAAATTCGCTTTTCCAGAGGGGAGGAGTGCGCGGTCATTTCGAAGGATGATGTGTTGTCGTTGTTGGGTGCGGGAGGAGCTGACCAATCAGATGTAAGTGTGGAGGTGTGGGTGTGTGTGAGTTGTGTGTTGTGATTGTGTTTTTGGGCCAGGCAGCCAAGCCAAACGGGGCGCTGGTGAGGGCGTTGTGACAAAAACGAACCGTTTCTATCACCGTTTTGAATACAGGGGGAAAGCCACCGGAAGTGGGTGGACCCACACGTTTCCTTCCATGACTGCTTACTTGCGGCAATTAATAATACGGCCACCCCCGGGCCGTGTCTTTGGTGTTCGATGCCGTCGCGCCCGTTTTTGGGTGAGGCTGCGGTGGTGCCGCACCCATGCGGTGCGGGCGAGCCACCAATAAACTGGTGGCCCCACTGCTGACACCAAAAACGCACCCATAAACTGGTGGCCCACTACGGACACCAAACACTCACCCACAAACCGGTGACCCCACTGGGGGCACCACACCATCCATTCCTCTCCAGCATCACATCTAGGGTACAACACTACATGCAGCACCAATCTGCACCCATCTCTTTGGTGCAGCTTCTTCGTCGTATATGCCAAGATGTGGTTTATCGCCGATATGGAAACAAGAATCGCTTCAGCTACCTAGTCATCGCACTCTACAAAAAGAGCGGAGACATGTCAAGATGAATACATGCACACCAGACAGTGCAAGCGAGGTCTCGACGGTTAAACCTGAAAGACCCGGTCTTATCAGTCATGTTTCCACACCGAAGCGTGATTTGCCATCTTCCTCTTCTTCCGTGGGGTACATGTACAGTATGAGACCCACCCGGAAACAGTGATGTGGGGGGGAAACAGGACTGCGAATAAACCCGACTCGCTTTTGTCTGACTGCAGGGAATGGGAAACCAAGCAACGAAAAAAACTTCATCCTGATGAACTATACACATCCAGTCCCCCCTCCGATCCCATGATCCACCCATATGGATGGATTTTTTCGCGTGAGAACGGACTGGAGGCGGAGAACATCTGCGTCTGTCCTAAACCCTAGCGCTTGCATAAGACACACCACACAGCATCAAGCCCGGCCGGCCGGCATTGATATGTAAGCTACGAGATGTGGCTGTAGTCCGCTTAATTCCATGTTTATTTTGATGACGTTCAATGTTAGCCTCTCAAGTTTAAAAAACAACAATGTCTAATCGTCAAATTCACCAAACCAGCGAAGGTATCTTTTGTATCACTGTCACAGCAGATACATGGTACCCTGTGCGGCGTTGAGTCAACACAGCATGCACACACGCGTCATCCCTCCCCACTTGGGCGCAAAAGTGGATGCCGGATTGGTCCTTGTCCGCTGTCCAAACAATCCAGGTAGCCATGCACTGCATTCTCAGCCCCCGGGGAAGGCTGTCGGGCGGCGTCAGCAATTTGCACATAGCACATAGTCCAGTCATCTCGTACCTATCATGTAGGAAAGTACCTACCTAGGTACCTACAGAGCAGCTTCAAAGTGTACGAATTTTCGAGTTCAATCCCAACAATATGACTGGTATGGCTGAAATTCTAAAACAAAAGCTATCATACATTGCAGACCAATTTTACAGCTAGGCAGTTTTAAATTTGATCACATTATCATTTGCTCTTTGAGACAACGCGCCGTTAGCCAGCCAGCCATTCAGTTAGTGGCGTCCACTTGAGCATGATTGATGTTCTGAATCTAGACGCAGAGCGGACCCCAGGGCTTCCGGCCTAGTCAAGAAGCGTTGGGGAGGAGCTCAATCCGTCCTCCACCGGAGTTCTCTCGCAGCTCCCGAAATTGCCGACTTTGTGCCGTGTTGCGAAACAAGAGACCAAATGTCAGAACATTACCAATTTTGGCGAGAATTGTTCTATGATCCAGCTGTCGGTCCGCTTCAACTTCAGTCTCGCCATCTGTAGACAGGTGAACATTCTTGCGCAAATATCGACCCGGATTCCAAATGTTCCACAGCACAGAGTTGAGTAGCATGAGTGTGGCCTCGAAGATGTAGAAATACCACTCATATCGCAACAGTGGACTGAGGGAACGCAGCGCCTCGAGGTCCCCCAGCCGCACTGTTGTGTTTCCCGTATGTTCAACTGTGCGAAAGATACTGCGAACCAGTATCAACCCCATGCTGACATACAATGTTGTAAGAGTCGTCCAGACGGCTCGAGATCGGATCCGTGCAACGGCGCAGCGACGGTGGAAAATGCCGGAAAGAACAGCAAACGTGGCAATGATACCGAGCTGGATTGCCAGTGATGCAATTGTCAGGTGCTTCCCCAGCTCTTGGGTACCGGATCGAGACGAAGGGTTGGCGACCAAGGCAACGCCAACGGCATTCAGGGCTTCAACAAGAGCCATGAGTCCGCCAAAGGTGGCCAAGACTCGTCCGGGCGGGAGTGGTGCGAGATACGGAACATAGAAGAAGGTTCGGCCGAGGACGTGGTAGTTAGCTAGCTCGAGTAGAGGACTGGACAAGAAGCCTGGGTTAGTAGATGTTCGTTGAAACTTGGGCCGACTTAAAGAAGATGCATCTCCGGTTCATGCATGTGGGAGGAGAAAATGAAAGTACTCACGGGCACACATAGATAAAAACCTGGCTGACGATGAATATGAACAAGATGGATTTGTCTTTGGGGTCGTAAATATAGTTGAAGGATCCGTACTCTCGCAAAACGTAGCCCACGGTGAAGAGGATCGCACAGAGTGGGTGGAGTCCAATCAGCTTGAACGCTTGGTAGCGCCTGCCACCGTCAACATAATATTGTGCAACCAGAAGACAACAAAACTTACCAGCACTGCCAAAAATGAAAGGCCGCAGAGATCGCAAAGGCAACAGCAAAGAAAACCGGCGCTCCCTGGTTAGGGGCATAGATCCAGAGACTTCCGGGTACTTGATCCGTCAGCAAAGACACCAAAAGTGGGGCGGTAAAAACACACCAGGCTCTCCGTCTGCCATCTTCACTTCTATAATCCAAAGGAACGACAAGAGAATGAATGAAGGTGCTTCCCAAAAAGCCAACTACTGCCATTGATATCATGTCGACTTATATAAATTTCGGGCTATTGCTATTGGCTCGGTGGTTTCCGCGGATTCGTCAGTAACGAGCATTGCGCCTGACCAAAAATGGCAATCTTTTCTGCCAAGTCGGACCATTCCCTCTTTGGCCAAGTTTGCCGCGCTTACAGGGATACCTTGAGAGAACTCCGTGGGCCACCTCCTGAGCGGTCACCGCGCCTTCCTTCCTCACCCTTCCATGCTTTTTCGGACCGCTGGCGACACAGAGCAGAGGAGCGAGTCTCGAGTCTTTTTCCGAATTGAGTTGCCAGATGGATACACCCAAACATTGCTGGGAATGTTCCCGGCGGTCCCTGGTTTGCGATGGGGTGAGGCCTGAATGTCGGAGATGCTCCTCCTCGGGTGTCACTTGTCCTGGGTATGGCAAGACCAAACCACTCCGTCTCCGCTTCTTGGCCCCCGGTCAAGTGAACTCGCAAACCCGGCGGAAGCGCAGTAAGCCTGCACGCAATACCACGCAGCATACCCCTTCGCCGCAGGCTGAAGATGGGAACAAGGGCAAAATTACAGAAACGGCACTGGCTCGACCACGACCCAAACCCGACGCAAAGGCTGAGACGCCCCCGCAGCAGGACTTCAGCGTCCTCACTCCCCGGTACGAGCTGACGACGGATATTTGCGCCCTGTTCGACGCTGGGCTCTACTGCAAGTCGACGCAGGCACGGTGCTGCTCCTTGGTGGTGTGCTAACCCCCCGTTGTAGATAACTCATGCATCCACCCCGACATGCTTCCGGTCCACCAGTTCGGTATCAACAATCACATATACCCACTTCTTCCAGTGCATCTGCAGGCCGGCCTGGCCCTGCCCGACCACGTGCGACTCGGCCTGATCTGCAACTCGATCAGCCACCGCGCCTACCGCTTGGGTGGGGCCCAAATGAAAGTGTGGGAGGAGAAATTCTACCGCTACCGGGGCCTCATTATTCGCTCGCTTGCTGCCGATATTGCCGATGAGCTCAAGCACGCCAGTTTCGTCACTATTGCCGGCGTGATGTCCCTGCTTCTTTCCGATGTACGTCTCCCCCACACTGACCGGGAAGCCTGCAGGACAAGGCAGGCCAGGCTACTGACAACCCTTGATTCCTACAGAACCAGCAAACTGCCTCACCTGATTGGCCTTGTCATATCGAGGTAATGCGAAGGCAGCTTGAGTTGCGTGGCGGAGTCCCGAAGCTCGCAAAGATACCAGGTCTTGGCGCTTTTATTCGGGCATTCATCATGTAGGTGAACTCCAATCCCCAATCTTGTTTTTGCATGAATACGACTCACCCCAGTGTCCTGCAGGATTCCCACAATTGGAAACACGACAACCCCTGCGTCGAACCTTGTAATGACCCAATGGATTGTCGACCACCTCGACGTCGTTGTCAAGCTAGCATTTGAGACAGTGACGCCATTCGAGTTGTTCCCGCCATTGCTCTTCAGCGAGGTCATACGCATCAACCACATCCGATACCGAGCATCCCAGATGACCGAAACTAGCGGCCTTGGCCTTTTAACAATAGAAGCACGTGATATCCTGGAGAACATTGATGACTTCTCACCGACAGAGTGGGGCTCCAGCAAAGCCAAATTCCAAGACGAGTGGAGTGATGTCGCAACTGCCTGCCAAGCCTCAGTCACGATCTACTGCGTCAAGTCGTTGCAAAGCCTTGGCATTCTCCCTCGTGAGGAGGATTTCGGGCTTGACAAACAGCATACAAAGCTTTGGCCACCTCTCCGACGAACCCTAGCCTTGGACAGCGCCCGGAGATTCACGCTCTGGCCGCTGTTGATGTTTGGTATGACATCACGTCATGATGCAGAAGCGCAGTTGTTCATTGAGAAGTGGCTGCCGGAGCTGAGTCGATTTACTGGGACGCGACCGCCTCTGACGGCACTGGAAGTGTTGCGCAGGTACTGGGAGTCGGATGAAGATAATTGGGAGACTTGCTTTGACAGGCCTTATAGCTTTACAGCGCAATGGGCTGTTGACATTAGAGGGATGATGTTTTTGGATTAGTCTGTGGAAGGGAGTGACGACGTTATGATTGGATGTTGGGTTAACTATCTGTGGCGTTATAGATTAATGGAATGCAAGGTATGTTAGGATCTTTCTTCACCGGTGACGACTGAGTCCTAACTGTGCAGCCGTGGATTATACGGACAACCGTCTGAGCACCATCTTGTAGTCGTACTAGTTCTCCACTTGACCGATCAGATTTTAGGAGACATTCCCAGGCGGACCTTTTGTCAAAGAAACAAGTCAGGTACCTTGTTATCCCAGCTGCGTTTTTACCTGAGAGATATTAGTCAGGGATGCAGGTACGAATAGCATTCCCGAGACCAGTCATTGTGGGGCCTCATTGTCATTCTTTTCGATGGAGAGCTGAGTAAAGTCTTGGCATGTGCCTTGCGATGGGAGTCCTCAGCTACTCCATTACTTACCACATGTGGCCGAGAAGGCTGCGTAGCGACTGGACTGAGCCGCTTCATTTCAACCGTACAAACGTTTGGTTTTAGGTACCTAGGCAGGTGAGCAAGCGGGGTTTCGCTGTCTTTTTCTCTCTCCTACTTATTTTATCCCTCATTGATGTCCTGCCCTCCTATCTGGCCGGGTCAGCACAGCACAGTGCACTTCCTGACTCATTTCTTGTTTGTTTTTCTTCTTCTTCTCTCCGTGAGTCACATACCTTGTACCGGACATGAATCAAAAGCATTTTTGTGTGTTTTATTGAACGACCTGCAAAGTAGTATTTTTCCAGTCCTTTTTTTGCTATTGTTGAAAAACACTGTGATCACTATCTTGCAAACATGAAAATAGAGCTCATTGCAATGTGTGAGTGGGTGACTACCTATGTCGCTAACCAGACTAGGGACATGAAGCTGGGCTGGGCTGGGCTGGGCTACTTCCCCTTCACCATCAGAACCACCGTCTTCAACCCCATGCCCACTGACAGATTCCCCAAATCAATCTTGGCCTGTCCATCCTTGACCGCTTCGACCGTTTCTTTAATCAGCACTTTAACACAATCCCCTTCTTCGGTGCCTGCCAAGCCCGGATGGGCTTCGCGCCAACGCGTGACGGGGTCGACCGTGTCAAGCAGATTCTCGATGTGCTTCCATACAGACGGCGCGAGCGGATCAGCTTTTACAGCAGCCACAGCAGCTTTAACGGCAGTGTCTGTGGAGTTATTACCACTACCACTAGGAGAATACAGTTCCTGACGGGTAAACTCCTTCCGCGAAAAAGTAGATTGGTCAAAGAGGGCGGCGACAGGAGTATCCCAGGGCAAAACAAGGTCGCGGTAGGCGTTGCTGGAGATCTTGTTCCCGGAAACGTTGTACTTGTCGAGGACCTCGGTGCGGAAGCGCATAAAGATGGCTTGGACTTTGGCTTCTTCGGCGGTGGTGGGTTCTGTCAATGTTATTCCCGGATTGGGACCGTGTAAGTGTGTGTCATAAGTTGTTGGGTTTGATGGCTAATCTCTCTCCCCGTCTGATCTCTCGGCATGCAGGGCTCTCAGAGAAAGGAAATAAGTAAAAACGCACCAGCAATCTTGCGATAGCTAGTCCACAACGCAACCGTGCCGCCAGGCCTCATGACCTCTGCAACAGCAGTCCAAAATCTGGGCATATCGAACCAGTGAGCCTGTTTCCCGAAAAAAAAAAAAGAATTAGCACCCATTAACCCCACCCAGATTATGTATGTCCTATGTGTGCTGTCAATCAATCAACTACAAGAATGTTATACCCACCGCAAAAGCCACAATCACCAAGTCTACTGAACCCGGCTCAACCTCAGTGAGCTTTTCAATTTCTTCCGCCGTACAAATGACCCATCGAATCGATTTCCCATTTGCTGTTTCCCCGCCGTGTTCAGTAGCAACCTGGATCATACTCTCTCCGGGATCACACCCGATAGCTGCTTCAAAATGTTTTGCAAACGCTCGAGTTGCCATGCCAGGACCGCATCCCACATCCAGCAACACGCCGGTCTGGCCGCCAGTGGAGATGTGGTGGTTGAAAATGAGCTCAACCAGCGCAGGCGGGGGCGATGGTCGGTGCTGGGCATATGTCGCAGCTTGAGAGGGCGTGTATTGGCGGTAGGTAGGGTCGGCGGGACTGCCCTCCGAGTTAGGGCTCTTCATGTTGACGCTGGACATTTGATTGTCGTCAATAGAGAAGAGATGGCTGCCAAGATTGTTGAAGGTTTTGCCAAGAGATATATCATATGGCCATGCACAAAACGTTGACAAACTTCAAAACAGCTCGGGAAAGAAAAGAGGGGGAATTTGAGCTGAAGAGACACCGCTGTGGGGAAAGCCAGGCATTGTGTATTACGCTTCCTGACTGGAACAGCAAGACATTGTATGCCTATTGCGGTTGCTGCTGACTGAAAACCTACATGAAGTAAGATATTGTGTAGGTAATTTTCGTTTGCTTACTGGAACAAACAATAAAAATATTGTATATTCCGTATTCCACATCAGTTGCTGACTGGGAGCAGGTAAGACGGGTTGAAATGGTTCTGTTGCTCCCTGTGTAACAACATTGTATTTGCCTGCCCATAGAGAGATGGTCCGCTGGCCGTGATGCTGGGAAGCATTGCGGCTGTTTTGGGAAGGACTGGGGTAGGATATGTCAAGCGAGGAACGCATACCTACCCAACCGGCAGGAATGGTAGTGTCGCAGTCACCTGACAGGACGACACCAGGCCCACACCAGGTCGCAGGAGGTTTGGTACCCGGTGTCTTGTTATCAACCAAGGTTACGGTTGACTACGATGAGTGAGGATGTTTTAACCGGTGTTGATTTTTCTCAGGCTAACCCAACTGTTCCTTCCCTCTTCAACCCCAAGGCCTCGGCGACTCGCGGCGTGAGGAACCGGGAAGGGAAGGCACGGCCTGTTATCTAGCACCTCATGCGCGCTACCCCACCGCCTGCATTTGTCCTTCACATTTTACTTCCATTCAATGAAGATTTCCATCGACACCATTCGCATCCGAGCTCAACTGTACACACGAACATCGGCCGCTTCACCCGCTATCCCTGCACCGACGGCCGAAACAATAGCCGGCGAATTCTGTTCCAGGGACCCGGTAAGACTCGGCCCACGCATAATGCGCCCGGATTGGTGCGCTTCTTCCTTCCCAGTTCAGGCACGACACCAACCTGGTATCCCGAAGCCGATTCCGTCCTCCGCCGCGCCATCGATAGTATTTCCCTACTCGATGAACTCCGGCTGATGATGTGTTCCCTGGTTTAGTATTTGCAACAATGGCGGCTCAACTGCAAGGACCGGGGCACTTCGCTTGAGCGGCCCGGAAAGATCTTGTTTATCAACCTACCTCTCCAGAGTGTCTTGATAGCCTGTAATGCAACATAAATATAGCGGTGCCGCTGCCACTGGAAAGTGAATACTACGCACACCGTCACACGACAGCAAAAGTACATACGCGACAGCAAAAGTGCAGTGAACCGTATCCAGCGACCTGGTTGCTACCCACTGCCATGAGGCTCCTCGCCCTCTTGTCCGCGCCATTGGCGGTCCACGCATTCATCTTCCCTTCGGATAGACCCGACGGCGTATACACGGTCGCCATCGACAGCCAGGGAAACGCCCTAAGCGAGCCTAGATTCATTTCTGGTCTTCCAACCACCACGACCAGTTCTCAACTCGGCCGCCGTCAAGCCCCAGCACTCCCTAACCCGTCGACAAATTGCCACAACCGCGCTCTCAACGCCAACGAATATAACACTGCGCTGGAAGCTTTCAACCGAGTCTGCGACCGGGGCGAATACTACGCCGAGAACACGAGCGTGGTCGTCAGCTTTGGGAGCACGATTGCTTATCTCTGCAACTATGGAAGCTCAAACCGGTGCTGGAGCAGCGAGGCGGACGAGGCGCATAGGCTGATGAATGGAAAGTGTGGGAACAATGGGATCGGCTGGGTGTATGTTGATGCGTACAAGAAGTCGTATGGAAGGGAAAACAAGGATGTCAGTATTTGTTGAGCTGTACCTACCATGTATGATTGCGGTCAGGGGTACACTCCATTTAGTAATAACATGGATCAACTCCATAACTTTTGAGATTTGAAACCCTTGGCCATGGAATCAATTTGCGGGCGACATATTAAAGATGTCTTGATACAAGGGAAATCATTGCCCAGGGACTGCTGTCTCGGTTGGACAGACAAGCTGGGGACATGGCCAGAATTGCATCTTCTTTTGAGTAGGTTGATCCCGATACTCGTACGGTCTGACCACCAACCTTTGACATTATGGCTCAGCTCCAAGCACCTAGGTACCTCAGGTACCTAGGTCGATGAGACCCGAGACTGACAACTCTTGCTGCCCTACTACATCTGACGACGTGAACGTGACTATCAGCTCATCCGACTATGTGGTGTATTGACCCCACCCTCTGCGTGCGTTTCCTGTGCATCCGTCGCTCTCGCTGCAAAATTCCCAACGTAGCATAATTGTGGGTAAACGCACAACCCCCCTCGCCAAGACAACTACCCTTCACCCATCTGCCCATCCGGCCGGGTTGTCTTTTGTCAAAGATGTTTCTAGATACGTGCATGTATACATGCATACATACATACCCACTTCAACCTAAACAATCTTAATTCTGGAAAACTCTCCAGAAATTCTCCGAAATTCTCAACCTTTGCCGGTGCAATAATCCGCGGTAATCCCAAATGATGCTGGATAGCCGACGGAACCGATGGAGTGGTCGTAGAAATAGCCTACGCGTTCATAGACGCTGTCGTGGCCGCCGCCGGTCGCCGTACTGAGGAGCTCCATTTTCCTCCGAAGAACCAGTCCCTGCAGAGAGGAGTGGCTGTCATCATAATTCTCAGAGACGTCAAAGTAGGTGGGTAGAACCCACAAGCCAGAGTCAGAGTCAGATTCCAAGTCCACGTCCACCTGGGCTGCTGTGCCTGTACCTCTAAGAAGAGAAGACGAAGAAGAAGAAGAAGGAACCCAGTCCAGGGTGAAAGCGTCTTTATCTGCGAGTATCTCCTCGCCTCCGTCGACTTTGAATTTGCGATAGGTCGTCGAACCAATTGTGACTTGCGATCCAGGCTGCAAACTGTGAAGCACGCCTCGCACTATGACATGTCCGCCTTTCAGCTCTCCTGTCTCATCTCCATGATTCAGTGGCACCACCTCTGCATGCATCACATCAATGAGGCACTCCAACAACTCATAAGGCCCCCCCCACCTTGGGTAGGTAAACTCGATTTGTTCATCCACAGAGGCCCATGACCAAGATGGGGCGCGATATTCGTATTCGTAAAGAGTCCGGTCGAGGTTTGGTTGCGAGCCTTCTTCCACGTTTCCGTCCATGACTTTGTGTTGTTGGGGTCTGACTCTCCAGCATAGGAGCCGTGGAATGCACGACCACCAGAGGCCGGCCAGATAGCGTTCCTCGTTGCCGTTCAATGGTGGTGGCCTGCTGCTGTTGGAAAGAAAAAGTTTGGCGATGCCCGAGAGAGCTGGGAGCTTGTCTCGGGAATAAGTGAGGGCACATGCAGAATACTCTTGGACGATCCCTTCCCAGAGGTCCACCATTCTCTCGCCGGCATTGCTGCTTGCTGCAGCAGCACAGCCCTGGGAACTCGTTGCCACCGGAGCGTGCTCCATGTCATATTTTGGCAAGCTGCTCATCACCACCTCCTGCAAAAGATCCCCGCGGTTGGTGCCATATTTAACGGGATCTCCCTTGTTGGAAAAAGCACCTCGAGGCATGCTTTCCCATGCGAAGGATTCCGAGCATCGCCAAAACACCTGCTCGGCGCCAAATTGAATAACTCTCGGCGCGAGAAGTCGTTCCTGGAGAACCCAGCCGCGTTTGCTCAGGGGTGAATCCAAAAAGTCGTTCCGCAACGCAGTGTCGTCCCAGAGAACAAGAGTGGCGGGTGGCTCGCCCCTCCAGTTGGACCGGATGGTAATCGATTCAACCAGCCGCGGATCACTGCAGCGGCGGCGGCGAAATAGGCCTCCTCTAGGACATGTTGAATGTGCCGCAACAATGTTGAAAGCAGCACGCCCGTACACGCGGTGCATAAGGGGCGCCTCTCTGCTCCAATCCTCGCGGCTGTCTTGTAGTATGCATAGTGAGTCAATCCACAGATATCGAATGCCGAGTTGCCGCACGACGTGTATTGCATCTTTGAATGTGGCAGGTAATGTCGAGTCTGGCATGCCGGCTCGGAATATGTCCATCGTGGATGAATTGAGTTGGATAAAAGGTGAATCGCCCCAGCGGTGGCTAAGCGTGGCATATCCAGCAGCGTCAATCGACTCGTCGAGCGCATCTTGACAAGTATCGCAGAGTCGCCATTGCTCGCTATCTCGGAGCCCAGCATCAATGAGCCTGGTAGGGTATTGGTATGATGACGCGTCGTTGTCGTCGTTGTCGTCGTCGTCGTCACCTTGGCTGCTGCTGCTGGCTTGTTGGACACATTTTGGGTGGTTTTTGAGACAGTCGTGATACCAATTTTGCATCAGCAACATGGTTTCCTTAGATGCCATATCCGATGCGAGGGAAGAAGTAGAAGAAGAAACCAGATCTGAATTAATATCTAAACATTTTCGTTAGTCAATACCTATGAAAGATCGGACTTGAAGCTGAGCCAACCTAGGTACCTAGGTAGGTTGGTACTACTTACCTGAACCTAACAATTGAAAGCCAAATTCCACAGTTAAGAATGTCTTTTGCCCATTCGCGTCTTTCCAGCACAATCTAATATTTAGGTTGGCCGGAGTAGTGTAGTGGACAAGCTCAAAGCTTGAGACCAACGACTCTGGAGACTCTGGGTCCAAATGTCGAGCGACTCGTATACATAACGAGCAACCTTTGCCAATGCCGTCATGAAACTCATCAAGAGAGTTGAGGTGGGGATGAACCGAGGCACACCAACTGCCGGGCCGGTCATGACCGAATCTCGTACCGTTAAAGATTGCCCTGCATGGCTCGCATAAAAAATTTGTCTTGAACATGGCGGTTTGTGGAGAGTGGAAAAAAAATCGAGTTGGTCAATCGAGATGGATTGGGGAGTTTCAAGCGTTAGGCATCAACCAAAACTGGTCTCCCATTGAACCTGTTGAATCGACATCAGTGGGTCCTAACCCTGCCACAAGCCAATCATGAAGTTGTAGCTAAATATGTCGCTCGGCACAACAATCGCTCCAGTGTCTAACTATCGGCCACGAGAAGCATCGTCGAAAATAGAGGTCACTCAAAAAAAAAAAAAAAAAAAAAAAAGATGACAAATTTGTATATGTTTATTTTATTTT
>Ga0247763_1001347_pt1 | contig 14070 bp, 6 predicted proteins | sample UWRJL141409B4_FD_179926 | JGI IMG/M metagenome (GOLD analysis project Ga0247763, IMG submission 179926) | Plant litter microbial communities from Arlington Agricultural Research Station in Wisconsin, United States - UWRJ-L141-409B-4 | ecosystem: Environmental > Terrestrial > Plant litter >...
CGCTGTCTTTCACGCGCAGGACGACGTCATCGCCCGAGGCCTCGGCGGCGACGTCGATGTCGCCCCCGGGGGGCGTGTATTTGGCCGCGTTGGTGAGCAGGTTGGAGATCACCTGACCGAGGCGGGTCGGGTCGCCGTCTACGAGCAGGCCGCGCCGCGGGATGTCGACGCTGACATGGTGGGAGCGCTCTTCGATGAGCGGGCTCGCCATCTCGAGGGCGCGCGCGACGACCTCGCTGATCTCGAGCGGCTCGAGCCGGAGCTCGACGCGGCCGCGGGCGATGCGGGAGACGTCGAGCAGGTCGTCGACGAGGCGGGTGAGGTGGTTGACCTGGCGCTCGATGACGACGCGCTCGCGCTCGGAGCTGGCGCCCCCTTGCAGCCTCATGAGCTGGAGGGCGGTGAGGATGGGTGAGAGCGGGTTGCGCAGCTCGTGGCCGAGCATGGCGAGGAACTCGTCCTTGGCGCGGACGGCGCTCTCGGCGGCGTCGCGCAGGCCGCTCATCTGCTGGCGTTGCAGCTCGGCCTGCTCGCGCGCCTGGTCGGCGGCGAGGATGTTGCGAACGCGCACGAGCAGGTCTCTCTCGGAGAACGGCTTGACGACGAAGTCGCGGGCGCCCTCGTCGAGCAGACGAACCATCAGCTCCTCGTCGGCCTTGGCGGAGAGCAACAGGATGGGGATGGCCCCGAGCTCCGGCAGCTCGCGCAGCTTGGCGATCATCTCCACGCCGCTCACGTTGGGCATCATGATGTCGCTCACGATGAGGGCTGGGCGATGGGCGAGCGCCTTCTCCAGCCCCTCGCGGCCGTCGAAGGCGGAGATGACGTCGTACTGGGCCGACAGACACTGGCCGACGAAGCGGTTCATGTCGGCGTTGTCTTCGACCACGAGCACGCGCGGCCTGCCCGCGAGCGGGGCCAGCGGCGCGGCAGCGGCAGCGGGCGTCGGGTGAACGGCGCGGATCTCGTCGATGACGCCGTCGAGCAGCGTGCGATTGAGGGGGGTCGGCTCCGGTGACTGCGGAGCCGATGCCTGCGGCTCCGATGACTGCGGCTCCGATGACTGCGGCTCGTTGGGGGCGGCAGCCGCGAGCGGCGCGGCGCCCGCTCGCTCGGCGCTCTGGGGGACATTCGGCGAGAGATTGCGGGGGATGCTGACCACGAAGCGGGCCCCGCCGAGAGCGGAGTCGAGCACCTCGATGCGGCCGCGGTGCAGCTCGACGAACTCTTTCGCGATGGCGAGGCCGAGCCCGGTGCCGCCGACCTTGCGGTTGATGCCGCCGTCGCCCTGCCGGAAGCGCTCGAAGACGCGCTGGCGGTCTTCCGGTTTGACGCCCGGGCCCGAGTCGTCCACGGCCAGCCGGACCTCCTCGGGCGTGGTCTGCAGCGAGCAGCGCACGCGCCCGCCCGCGGGCACGAACTTGAAGGCGTTGCCGAGCAGGTTCATCAGCACGCGCTGCAGCTTGTCCGGGTCGACCGCGGCCAGGCATGGCTCGCCGGCGTCGACCACGAGCTCGATGCGACGGTCGGCCGCGAGCACGGCGAAGTGAGAGGCGAGCAGGCGAAGCAGCGCCGCGACGTCGGCGACCGACAGCTCGATCGTGAGCTTCTTCGCCTCCAGCTTCGACATGTCGAGCAGGTCGTTGACGTGCTTGAGCAGCATGCGGGCGTTGCGCGCCACCACCTGCCCGGCCTCGCGCCGGTCCGCCAGCGAGAGCGAGCCGTCGTCGTCGATCAGCCGCTGGGCGGGGCCGAGGATGAGCGCCAGCGGCGTGCGCAGCTCGTGGCTGACGTTGGCGAAGAACTGGGTCTTGATCTCATCCAGCTCGCGGATGCGCTGGAGCAGCCCCGAGAGCTCGTCATTCTGCTGCGCGATCAGTTGTTCCTGCGCCTTCTTCTCGGTGATGTCGCGGCCCTCGGCGCAGAGGAACACCACGTTCCCGTCGTCGTCTTTGACGGGACACAGCGAGGCGTCGATGATGATCGTCTCCTTGCCGCCGGCGCGCCCGAAGATCGGGGTATCCCAGCGCACGAACTCGCCCCGCGCGGCGCGCGCGATCGACTCGCGCAGCGTGCGGTTGATCTCATCGGAGACCTGCCACCAGAACGTCGTCCAGAAGGGCTTGCCCTCCACGTCGCCGAGCGTGATGCCGACAGCGTCGAGCGCGACCTTGTTGATCTCGAGCACTGTGCCCTGCGCGTCGAGCAACCCGACGAACTGCACCATCGAATCCAGCGTGATGCGGGCGATCTTTTGCCGGCGGACGCGCTCGGGATCGTCGGGGAGGATCTCCATCCCGCGGACGACCATGCGGCCGCTGGGTCTATCAGAACTCATCGGCGAGCATCTTTGAATCTCGGGCCGGGAGTGTCAACTGAACGCGCTGCCCGTGGCGTTGCAGCGCGAATTCGTCTGGTTCATCCGAAAGCGCGAGGCTCACCCCGCATCAGGCCCCCACGGGAAAGGCTCAGGGCGCCAGGATCGCGAAGAAGGCGTCATCGCCCTGCGCCGTGAGCAGGCCGTTTCCAAAATCCATCGTGCCTTGCATGAGGCCGCCGACGATGACGTGGTCGCCGGAGGCGACGAGGGCGCTGGGCCGTTGGTCGTTCGGGTCGCCGTAATGTCCAGCGTGGACGAGGTCGCCGTTGGCGGCGTAGGTAGCGACGTAGACGTCGCTGCCGTCGCCGGCGGCGAAGCGATCGACGTCGCCGAGGTTGATGGAGCCGCTGAAATTGCCGGTGACGCTGACACGCCCGCCGGGGTCGACGGCGACGCCGCCCATGGCCTGGGTGCTCGCGCCGCCGATCTGGCGTTGCCAGAGGAAGATGCCGGAGTTGTTTCGAACGGTGACGAAGGCGTCGGTGGCGCCGACGGCCGTGAGCGGCTCGGCGCCGAGGCCGATGCTGTCGAAGAACTGCCCGCCGATGACGACGTTGTCGGCGGCGTCGAACGCGAGCTCGAGCACGTACTGCAAGCTCGGGCCGCCGAGCGTGTCGCTCCAGAGCACGTCGCCCGCCGCCGACAGTTTCACGAGGAACCCATCGGTCTCCCCGGCGCTGGTGTGCAGGTTGCTCGGGGGGAACGCGAGCGTGGCGCCGTCGTAGCTGCCGCCGACGATGATCTCGCCCGTGGAGTTGGTGGCGACGGCGGAGGCGGTCTCGTCGGCCGCGTCCTGGCCGTAGATGCGGCTCCAGAGGTAACCGCCCGTTGGATCGAGCTTGGCGACGAAGATCGCCGAGGACGAGACGGGGTCGTGGGCTCCGCCGCCGAAGTCGACGGGCCCGCGCACGCCCCCGACCAGGATGACGTTGCCGTCTGGGTCGATCGCGACGTCGTTCGCGGCCTCGTCGGCGCCGCTGCCGTAGCGGGCGCTGAAGATATGGCTGCCATCGCCTTCGAACTTGGCGACCCAGAGGTCCCCCAGGATGTAGGGGCCGGTGCCGTTGCTGGTCAACGTGGCGCCGCCGAAGGAGACGCTGCCGTGGAAGTTTCCCGCGAGCGCCACCTCGCCGCTCGGACCGACGGCGAGGCCGCGCACGACCTGGGCCGAATCGCCCGGGAAAGACTGGGCCCAGCGCAGGTTGCCGGCGGGGTCGAGCCGGGCTACGAAGACGTCTTCGTCGAGGGCGCTCAGGGCTTGGTCGCCGATGAGCATGTCGCCGGTGAGGCTGCCGGCGATGTAGATGTCACCGTCCGGGCCGACGTCGATGGCTGCGATAGACTGCGCGGCGGCGTCGCCGTAGTTGGCGCTGACGAGGGCGACGGCGCACGCGGCGTCGGCGTTGCACACGCCGGGGTTGCAGTGGTCGTGGGGGTCGCTGCCCGCGGGGAACGGCGTGCAGGTGCCCTCGGAGCCGGGCACGGAGCAGGAGTGGCAAACCTCGCACGCTTCGACCGCGCAGCAGGCGCCGTCGACGCAGTAGCTGCTCGCGCACTCGGCGGCGTCGCCGCAGGTGGCGCCGGGCCCGAGCAGCGTCGTGCCACCGGCGCCGCTGCCCGCGTCGGAGCCGCCCACGCCAGAGCCCGCCGTGTTCGACGCGCCCGCGGCGCCGCTCGTGCCCCCGTTACCACCCGTGGTGCCGCCGCCCTGCCCGCTCGCGCCCGCCGCGCCGCCGGTGCCGCCTGGGGCATCCGGGTCGAAGTTCAGCCGATCGAGATCGAGGCTGGCCTGGCAGGCGGCGACGGCGACCAAGGCGACCAGGGCGAGGTTCGCGCGCACCGAGGGGCCAAAGCCCCGCCCCGACAGTTGCATCGATCGAACGGCGCGCGGTTCTCGACGGCTCACGAACGATGATAGGCCGAGACTCGAATCGGAGCAACGGAGGCCCCTGGGTGACCTCCGCCGCGTCGCGACCCACCATCACGACACACGACGACAAGGTGCGCGGACTGCGTCGAGTTCGCTCTCGGAGCCCGCCGCAGGCTGCATCCTCCGCAGAAGCCCCCGAACCGACGCGAGGCGGCGACGGCGCGGCGGCGCGCCTGTGCCCGGGTCTACCTTACGCCGACGCGCGAGCGGTCCAGCTGATGCCGGTTTTGCAAGGATCAGCTGGGCCCGATCGCTCGCGCGGGGTCAGCTCCTCGCGGCGCGGGCGCCGGCAGCGCCTCCGCCCGCTCGCGCAGCTTCTCTTCGCGGCGGGACCGTTAACAGCGATGCCCCTCACCCCCCGTCCCTCACCCCCTCTCCGCCCCCGTGAGGCGGCCTTTTCACCGGGCAGAAGTGGCCGCGTGAAAAAACCGCCTCATCCGGCGACCCCTAGCGCCGCTTCTTCAAGCCATAGGCGCGATAGAGCGTCTGCTCGACGGCGTTGCCGTTCGCGTCGTGGGTGCTGGTGCGCAGCGAGACGTACTCGGCGCGCTCGGGATGGTCGAGGAAGGCGTTCCAGCCGGCGCCGTTCGGCTCGACCGTGGCGGCCGTCCAGGTGGCGCCGTCGTCATACGAGGCCTCGACGCTGGGCGTGCTGACCTCGGGCGGAGCCTCCCGATCGAACTGATCGACGGAGAGGGGCAGGCAGAAGCGCGTGTCGCTCGGCGCGCGGCCGCTGGCGTCGAGCTCTGGGGTGAAGCGAACGGCGAGCAGGTTCACCTTCACCGGCGTGCCCTCTTCGGAGTGGCTGGACTGGAACGTCCACGCGACCTGCTGGTGCGGGGTGAGCTCGAACAGCTGCTGGCGATGATCGAGCTCGAGGCGGTAGGTGGCGAGCTCGGGCGGAACCTCGAACTGCCCGCCCGCATCCAGGCCGACCTCGCCGACGAGCTCGCCGTCGCGGAAGAGCGTGGTGGTGCTCTCGGCGACGACAAAGCCGCCATGCCCGCCGCTGTCTCCGTACATCGGCAGCTGGAAGCTCAAGACGTCGCCGTCGCGAGAGCCCCAGTCGCCGAGCAACGACTCTTCCGGCAACGACGGCGAGAAGACCGGCTCGTCCCAGCGTGAGGTGTAGGTCTGCCCGACGCGATACTCGTACGGCACCCAGCCGAGGATGATGCTCTGGGTGAACTCGGCGTCGTGCATCCACAGCTCGTTGACCCAGCGCACGTCGGGATCGGTGGTGTAGTAGTGCTCCGTGCGCTCGAGCGGCAGCTCGAACTCGTAGATCATCGCGCCGGAGCCGAGGCTCGGCGGGAGGTAGCTGAACACCGTCACCTCGTTGACGAGCTCGACCGAGCTGAGCGGCGCCGCGTAGCTGGCGTTCACCACGGCGACCTGCTCCGTGTCGAGGACGAGCTCCGTCGGCGGCAGCTGACCCTGCGACGTCCAGAAGCCAGCATAGAAGTCCTGCGGGCTCACTGCCGCGTCGTTCCATTCGGCGGTGCTGGAGGCGAGGAGGGTCGGCTCGGGCGGGTCGATCTCGTCGCGGTAGAACGCGATATCCCCCTCGAAGCCGGCGATGAGCCCGCTGCCGTAGGGCCCGAGCTCCGTCTCGACGATCCACGTATCGTCCACGAAGAGCGCCGTGGCACCCTGCTTCGGGCTGGGCACGCGGATAGGCGCCGCGGCGCTGGCGTCGAGCACGAGCGTCTTGTCGGCGTCGAGCAGCTGATTGGGCGCGACGATGCGGGTCGAACGATAGGGCTCCTCGACCGTGTAGAAATACGACTCGTAAGCGTAGCGCCCCCTGGGCAGCCGCAGCACGAGATCACCTGGCGCGGCGGGCGGAGTCACCCACGGGATGCCGGTGACGCCCGCATAGGGGAAGAGATTGTCGAACCAGTTCACGGTGGGCAGGCCGTTCTCGTCGAGGTGGGTCAGCGTGAGGTTGTAGCTCTCGACCTCGCGCACGAGCGCGAGCGGGATGGCGAGCGGTCCGCTGGTGCCGTCGGACGCGATCAGGCGGCCGCTGTAGAGGCCGTCGAGCGCTTCGACGCTGGTGTTGGCCGTGACGCGCACCGCGGCCGTGCCGCCCTCGGGCAGGCTGATGATGCTGGGGCTGACCGTGAACATGCCCTCGGGTGCGGGGGCGCCGTCGGGGCCGACGATGGCGATTTCGACCGCGAGCTCGGTGGCGGGGCCCAGGTTGCGATAGGTGACCGTGCGCACGGTGGGCTCGTCGTCTTCGTGCGGCCACTGGACGATGCCCATGCCGAGGCTCGCGGCGCTGGCGAGCACGCTCGTGCCGAGCGCCGCGGCGATGTCGACGCGGCCCGCGCCCTGGTCGAGCGTGCTGAACTCCGGGTTGAACACCGCGGAGCCCATCAGGGCGGCCTTCACGTCGGAGCCGCGCCAGGTGGGATGTTGCTGCAAGAGCAACGCGGCCGCGCCCGCGGCGTGCGGCGCCGCCATCGAGGTGCCGCTCAGCGTGACGTAGTCTTCCCCGACGAGCGCGCCGAGCTCGGTGCCGTCGGCGCGGGCCGCCACGATGTCGACGCCGGGCGCCGCGATGTCGGGCTTGAGCGCGCCGTCAACCGTCATGCCTCGGCTCGAGAAAGGGGCGACCCGATCCTCGCGATCGACCGCCCCGACCGTGAGCGCCGCCGCGGCGCTGCCGGGGGAGCTGACCGGAAAGAATGTGTAGTCGTTGCCGGCGGAGATGACGAACAGGGTGCCGTACTGCGCCGTGAGCGTGTCGACCGCCTCCTCCAGCGGATCCATGCCGGGCGTGTCGGTGCCGCCGATGCTCATGTTGACGACCTGCGCGCCCTCCTCGGCGGCCGCCCACTGCATGCCCGCGATCATGCTCGACTCGGCGCAGCCCAGGTCTTCACAGACCTTGCCCGAGAGCAGCTGCACGGCGGGCGCCACGCCGCGGTAGAGCCCGCCGGAGGCCGCACCGGAGCCGGCGATGATCGACGCGACGTGGGTGCCGTGGCCCACGCTGTCGACGTTGGGCACCTCGGTGAAGTTCTCGCTGACGACGACGGTATCGCTCAGATCCGGGTGCGTATCGTCGACGCCGGTGTCGAGCACGGCCACGGTCACGCCGTCTCCCTCGTAGCCGAGCGCCCACGCGGAGGGGGCGCCGATCTGCGCGACGCTGTGATCGAGCACCGGGTAGTGCAGAGCGTCGAGCCAGATTCTACCGATCGGCTCGCTCGCTGCGGCGAAGGCGCCCGGCGGTGCGCCCGAGACGACCGAGGCCCACACCTGGGTCACCAGGGCCTTGGATGAGGTGACGGCGACGCCGTTGACGCTCGGCAGGTCGCGCCCGGCGACCGTGCCAGCGATCACGCGCGGCAACGCTCGCGCCGCAGTGGTGCGCGGATAGGTGACGATGAAGGGCAGGCTGTCGCGGTGCGCGTCGTCGTAGCGCGACTCGATCAGCAGGCTGACGTCGAACAGGCGCCGGTCGACCTTGCCCGATTGGACGAGCGGCGCGGCGTCTGCCGGGACGACGAACAGGTGCGGCGCCTTTCCGCGCCCGACGGGCACTCTCTGGATCACGAAGCTCACGCGCTCGCGGCCGGGCGCCGCCTGGATGCGGACGGTCTCGAGCTGATCGCCCGAGACGACGACGCGATCGCCGGTGATGAGCGTCACGAGCGTCGTGCTGCCCGGGGCCGCGGCAGGCTGCCCTGCGCTCGCGCCGGGCTGCTGTGCGAGCAACTGCTGCGGAGCGCCGAGCAACAAGGAGGCGACGGCCACGCTCGTGCATCCGACCGCTCGCAGACAGCGCCGGAGGCTCTCCCGGTGGTTCGAGCCTCGATGGATTACACTGCCCTTTGATATGCGTTTTTTCATCGGATGCCCTCCTGGCGTGCTTCGACGACCACGAAAGAGGCAGCTCGGCCTGTCAGGCGCTCGCGCCCTCGCGACGTTCGATGCACTGATGGAGCGCACACAGGTACGCTCCGGCCATGAGTGTCCGGGGGCGTTCCCGATTGGTGAACACGAAGCGGTGAAACGACGCTTTCGAACACGCCGCGCGGAACGGGCGCTACCTTCTATAAGGTGAGCGCAAAGCGCTGGTGTCAGCGAGCGACGGGCGCTCGAGCGATGGCTGCGGCGCGTCAGGCGCCGAGCGGCCTCGGCGCGCTCGGCGGCGCGTCAGGTAATCCGCAGCGCATCAGGTGATCAGCTGCGCGTCAGGGTAATCCGCTGCGCGTCAGGCTCGTGACGGCGGCCATCGAACGCCGCGAACGACGGCGGAGGCAGGAGTGGATGTAGTGCTCGACGGCTTCCAGTTGCTCGGCCGAGAGATCGGTGAACTCCACACCGAAGACGTGCTCGGCGCCGGGCCTGCCGTGATGTCGGATGGAGCCGCGCGCCTTGAAGGGTCGCGTGCGACCGAGTGTCACGATCAGGTCGACCTCGCTGTAGAGGTCGCAGCCGGCGAACCCGTGCGGCACCAATATGCCCAGGCCACCGACGCTGATGTCGCGGGCGCTGAGCACGTCGAGGAAACCGCGCCCCATGATATCGACGCGGATCGGCGCCGATGGGTCGGCCTGGACGCGCGCGTTCCGTCGTGATTCTCTGCCTGCCACCAATTATCAGTGTAGCTTGACCATGAGCCTCGCGCGAGCGCTGCACGCTCACGCCCGTTGTGTTCCATCGATGCAATACATACCGCCCGTAACGCTGGCTCGGCAGCGCGCCGGTTCAGCGCGACCGGTGAGCGCGACCGGTGAGCGCGACCGGTGCAGCGCGACCGGTGAGCGTGGCCCGGCGAGGCACCGGGCGCGCAGGTGCGAGATCGCAGCCCCAGCGGGGCGAGCTCGGCGATGGCGCCCCTCACGCGCCATCGGAACGTCCCAAAAGTAGCGTCCGCTCCTTGTTGATTTTCGGGGCGGCCCCATGCATGGCGGGCCATGCCGAAATTGGAACGGATCCGGTTGCCCCGCGGGGCGCCCGCCGGGCTCACCATCACCCGCGACGCGCACGGTGTGCCCCACATCGACGGCCCCGAGCTCGAAGGCGTGCTCTGGGGCCTCGGCTACTGCCACGCGCTCGACCGCGGCATGCAGCTCTTGCTGACGCGCATCTTCGGGCAGGGGCGCGTCAGCGAGTGCCTGAGCGCGAGCGACGAGGCGCTCGAGATCGATCGCTTCTTCCGCAAGCTGAACTGCAGCGGCCGCACCGAGCGAGAGCTCGAGGCGCTCTCGCCCCGCTCGCGGGCCCGGCTCGCTGCCTATACGGAAGGCGTCAATGCGCGGCTCGACCAGAGCGTGCCATGGGAGCTGCGCCTGCTCGGCCACGCGCCAGAGCCCTGGGTCGCCGCCGACAGCGTCGTGCTCTCGCGCGTGATCGGCTACGTCGGCCTGGCGCAGACGCAGGGCGACCTGGAGAGCGTGTTCATCGAGATGGTGCGCGCCGGCGTGGACGACGCGCGGCTGCGCGCGCTCTTTCCCAACATCCCCGAGCTCGCTCACCTCGACGGCAGCGACCCGCGCCTGCCGAGCCGCGAGCTGCTCTGCGCGCTGCGCCTCGAGCGGCGCACGGTGCCCGAGAGCGTGCGCTGGCTGTCGCCCGTTCCGAGCCTCACGGCCTCGAACAACTGGGCCATCGCGCCCGCCAAGTCTCGCTCGGGCCACGCCCTGCTCTCGAACGACCCGCACCTCGAGGTCAACCGCCTGCCGAACGTCTGGTACGAGGTCGCCGCGCGCATCACCTCCGAGCCCGGGCACTACGTGCTCGCCGCCACGATGCCGGGGCTGCCGGCGGCGCTGCTCGGCCGCACGCGCGAGCTCGCCTGGGGCGCCACCTATACCTTCATGGACGCGATCGACAGCTGGGTCGAGCAGGTGCGCGGCGGCCGCTATCGCCGGGGTGACGACTACCACGCCTTCACCGAACGCCACGAGGAGATCCGTCGCAAGGGCAAGCCGAGCGTGCACGAGACGTTCTTCGAGAACGAGCACGGCGTGCTCGACGCCAAGCCCGAGCCCGACGGCTACGTGCTCGCCACCCGCTGGGCGGCGGAGCAGAGCGGCGCCCGCTCGCTCGAGGGCGCCTTCGCGATGTGGACGGCGCGCAGCGTGGACGAGGGCATGCGAGAGCTCGGCCAGCTGGAGACGGCATGGAACTGGATGCTCGCCGATCGCGCGGGCGACATCGGCTACCAGATGTCGGGGCTCGCGCCGCGGCGGCGCGACGGCGTGAGCGGGTTCGTGCCGCTCGTCGGCTGGCTCCCCGAGAACGACTGGCAGGGCTTTCTGAGCCTGGACGAGCTGCCGCGCGCGAAGAACCCCGCCGAGGGCTTCCTGGTCACTGCCAATGATGATCTCGGGCGCTACGCGCGCGTGCCCTGCCAGAACGCGACCATGGCCGACTATCGCGCCGATCGCCTGCGCGCGTTGATCGAGCAGCAGACCACGCTCGACACGGCAGACTGCGCGCGCCTGCAGTACGACACGTACTCGCTGCAGGCCGAGCGCTTCCTCGAGCGGCTGCGCCCGCTCTTGCCGGAGACGGAGCCGGGGCGCACGCTCGCCGGCTGGAACTGCCGCTACGACGCCGACTCGCTCGGGGCGGCCCTGTTCGAGCGCTTCTACACCGAGCTCACGCTGCTCGTCATCGGTCGCTACGTGCTCGGCCCCGACGTGGTGGCGCACCTGAGCAACACGACGGCGCTCTTCACCAGCTACTTCAAGAACCTCGACCCCCTGCTGCTCGACCCGCCCGCCGCGTTCTGCGAGGCTCGCAGCGCCGACGAGCTATATCGAGAGGCCTTCGAGCGCGCGGCGACGGGGGCGCTGGTGCCCTGGGGCGAGCAAGCGACGACCACGCTGCGTCACCTGATGTTCGCCGGGCGGCTGCCGCTCGCGCTCGGCTTCGACCGCGGCCCCGTGCCCCTCGTGGGCGGGCGCGCCAGCCCGTGCCAGATGCAGTTTTATACGGTGGGCAGCCGAGAAGGCTGCCTCGCGGCGACCATCCGCATCAACACCGATCTCGGGGAAGACGCGCTGCACACCAACCTGATCGGAGGCCCCAGCGATCGTCGCTTCTCGCGCTGGTATTGCTCGGGCCTCGCTGACTGGGTCGCGGGCAAGTTCAAGCGGCTCGTGCCCGACCCAGGCGGGTGAGCGCTGCCTTCGCGGCGACGATCGACGCTCACGGTGCGGGCTCGCGCCGCAGCTCGCTCGAGCTGCGCCTTCAGTGCTGGCGCAGCCAGGCCGCGAGCGGCTCCCAGGCGAGGCTCGGGGCGTCGCGGGCGAAGAGCAGATCGGCATGTCCGAAGTCGGCGGCGACCAGCGACGCGGGCTGGCGACGGATGACCCGGGTCGTCACGTCGCTGGAGCCGACGCGCGTGGTGGAGTAGATGCCATGGTCGCCATAGCCGCCCGCGGCGCCCAGATAGAACAGCGGCACCTCGATGCGCGACAGGTCGGGCCCGGGCGGGCCGCTGCCGTCGCCGCACCACATGCCGTCGCTATCGGCCGATTCGCGCATCGGCTGGTGGGGGGCAGCGTGCGCGAACCAGCTGGCGATCACGTCTTCGGATGACTCGCTGAGCGCGCTCGGTACATCGTCGACGAGCGTGGCCGCGGCGAGATGATAGCTCTCGGTGGGCGGGAAGAAGACGTAGGTCTGCGCGGCGGTGAGCAGGAACAACCCGCGGTTGGTGAACCCCGGATCCAGCGGCGATGGCTCGTCAGGTGCTATCGGCGCGAGCTCACCGAGGGTGATGAAGAAAGAGTTGTTTACGTCGACGAAGCCCTGGGCGACGGCGTCGCGCTCGGCGGCCGCGCTATCGCAGGTGAAGGTGCGGGCGGCCTCGTCTTCGGGAGGGATCTCGGCCCAGATGTCGAGCGGCACCAGGCTGCGCACCTGGCGTGCCGGCGCGGGCAGCTCGGCGTCGGCGGCGGCCGCCGCGTAGGCGATGAAGCCACCGCGCGAGAAGCCCCCGAGGTGCAGCGGGCCGAGGCCCGCCCCGGTCACGGCGCGCACGCCACGCGCGATGCCGAGCGCCACCGCCACGTCGTCGACCTGTTGCTCGAACGACATGCCGTCGAAGTCGGAGAGGTCACCATCCGCCGGCGCGAGCGCCCAGCGCCGATCGAGGCCCCACACGTCGAAGCCGCGCTCTGCGAGCCAGATGGCGAGGCTCGGGCGGCTCCGCTCGCCGTCGGCATCGGCGTCGGCAAGGCCCAGCGCGAAGTTGCCGAGGAACGACGAGAAGTCGCCATGCAAGAGCAGGACTCCGCCGTGCGATGGCTTCGGCCAACCCGAAGCGTGCTCGCGCGTGATGCGATGCAGGCCGATCGCGCCGTTCGGGCCGCTGGCGAGCGGGATCCGGAACGACTCGTGGTAGACGTCGCCGACCACGTGCTCGCGGCGCAGGGAGAGCGCGGAGGCTGCGCCGAGCGCGCTGGCGATCACCGCGGTGGCCTGCGACCTCGGTACGGCGGACGGCGCGGTCGCGATGGACGGCGCGGTCGCGGCGGACGGCGCGGGCTCGCTCGAGGGCTGCGCCGCGGCGAAGGACGAGTGGATGATGGCGCTGGCGACGAGCCCGACCTGGGCGCGACGTGACGGGATCGACGACATGAGAAACCCCTCCGTGTGCGGATGTCAGACACAGTGGCTCGAGGCGTGCTCGTGGCGCAAGCGGTGGGGATGACAGGCGCTGACGGCCGTGAGCAAAGACGACCCATGACGGCGAATGACCGCCCCGCACGAGCCTGCACGGCGCGGCCGGAAGCGCGTCTCGCCGGTCAGGCGCGCGCCCAGCCGCTCACGAACACGGCCAGCTCGGTGAGAGTCGGCCCGGTCGCGTCGTAGGCCGGCGGCAGCGCTTCGCTCGGCATCCCCAGCCGGTTCACCCAGAAGGTAGGAAAGCCAAACCAGCGAGCACCCGCTGCATCCCAGCCCCCGAACGCCGCGAACGCGATCTGCTCGCGTGGTAGTCCCAGCGTCGACACGCCGAGCGCATAGGCGCGCGGGTCTGGCTTGAACGTCCGGGCCGCGTCGGTCGAGATGCGAGCGTCGAAGGCTTCTGCCAGGCCCGCCTGCTCCAGCAACGGGTCGAGCATGTCAGGAGAGTAGTTGGCGAGCGGCGCGAGGCGCAGGCCCGCGGCGCGCCAGGCCGCCAGCGCCGCGCGCGTGTCGGGCCACACGTCGAGCCGCGAGTAGGCAGAGACGAGCGCGTCGCGGCCGGCCTCGGACAGCTCGATACGGCGAGCCCTCGCGGCGTAGTCGAGCGCGTCGCGCGTGACGTCGCGGAAGCTCAGGTAGGTTCCCGCGGCGGCGCGCAGCCAGGCGTATTCGAACTGCCGCACCCGCCAGGCCTCGCACAGCTCGGCGGCGCCCTCGGGCACCAGCGTCTCGGCGACTCGAACCACCGAACGAGGATCGAACAGGGTGAACAGGTCGAAGCAGATGGCGCGGATCGGCTGGCGCGGCCCTGCTGGAGCACCCGCTGCGAGCGGTGCCCCAGACCCCGGTGGCGCGGCGGGTGCGCGCGGGTCGCTGGACCCCGGGGGGCGCGCGGCGGCTCCCGGAGCACAGCCCCAGAGGCCCCTTGCCATGACGCCGGTGCCGAGCAGACCGAGGGAGAAGTCGCGTCTCTGCATGAACCGAGACTGCAGCAGGGGCTCAGGATCTATCACATTTATTCAGGCCTTCGCCGAGGTGGCCATCTCCCAGCCAATTCGCAGGAGCAGGAGCTTCTCGTAGCCCCAGGAGAGGGTTT
>Ga0247763_1001348_pt1 | contig 14062 bp, 14 predicted proteins | sample UWRJL141409B4_FD_179926 | JGI IMG/M metagenome (GOLD analysis project Ga0247763, IMG submission 179926) | Plant litter microbial communities from Arlington Agricultural Research Station in Wisconsin, United States - UWRJ-L141-409B-4 | ecosystem: Environmental > Terrestrial > Plant litter >...
GGCGGCAACCGCCCTGCTTTCGGACTGAGTTCACGAGAGCGGAGGTCATGGATCTCATCGCGGCAGGCATGAGCAACCAGCAGATCGCCGCCACGTGCTTCATCAGCGAGAAGACGGTCAAGAATCACATCAACCGCATCTTCGCAAAGCTGCACAGCTCCTCACGCAGCGAAGCGATCGCCCACTGGCTGGGCACGGCCCACAGGAGGTGGAACCGGTGACTCCGACCACGGGAAGTTGGGCCCCTGGGCCCACTTGCGGTAGGCGGGTTCTCACGTACGGTGCGCGGGACGGTAGTGGTTTTGGGTGGGAGGGAAGGGGACGTGATGGCGAGGAGTTGGACGCTGAGGGTGACGGTCGGGGCAGAACGGGCGTTGGCGACCTGGGCGCAGACCGTCTCCGACCGGATGCGCGGACGCGACCGGGATGCGGGTGCGGGATTCGTCGAATACGCGGGATTGATGATTCTCATTGCCGGGATCTTCACACTGATCGACGGGCTCGGCCTGGACGGTCAGATCTCCGGAGCGATCGGGGACGCGGTCGCGGATGTCGTCGGAGGTGGCTGACCCCGCCGGGGTTTGGCAGTGACCGAGGGTCGACACTTCCCCTCTACATCTGGCTGACGGGGATCCTGCTCTTCGCTGCGTTCGCCTTTTTCGCATTCGCCCAGGCGGCGTCCGCCCGAAACGGAGCACAATCCGCGGCGGACGCCGCGGCTTTGGCTGCGGCGCAGAGTGCCCGGGACGAGCTGATGGACGGCCTGGAGGGTGCCATCGGTCTGGAGGACGACTGGCTCGACTGGCTCGACGGTGAAGGGTTCGGCGGCGCCGGAGCCGCAGCGGCGGCCGGCGAGTTGGCCGCCGAGAACGATGCCACCGTGACAGGCTTCGGGTCCTACACCGCGGCCGGGTATCCCGGTTACCAGGTGCAGATCCAGACCAACTACACGGTCGGAGACTCGATCATCCCGGGTACGGAGAGCATGCGGGCGAATGCCGATGCCGCGGCTGTCATCAAGCCCCGCTGTGACTTCGACGTGCCCGAGGATCCGAAAGACGTCGTCGAACTGGATTGTGACGGCGAGCTTGTGGATATCGACCCTGAAGATTTCGATTTGGACGACCTTCCCGACGCGTCCGTGTTGTTCTCTGTGCATCTGGCTGAGTGAAAGGAAGCCGTAGCGATGAACATTCGGCGCACCATGAAGGGCCGCACGGTATTGACCGCCGTGGCGATCACGACTGGGCTGGTCCTCACGGTGGCCGGCTGCGGCGGGGGAGGCGATGAAGACAAGCCGGACACAGCTACGTCCTCGTCAGCCCCCGGCAAGAGCAAAGACGATGACAAGGACGAGGAGTCGCAGGCGCCCGGTCAGGACAAGGTGCTCGCAGAGTCCAAGCAAGGGGACATCTCCCTCTCCATCACCTCGGCAGTGCGTGACACCGGGGGCTTCGTGACTGTGTCCGGCACGGTCACCAACAACGGTTCCAGGCTGTTCGTGGCGGCGGACTGGCGCGGCGACGAAAACGAGTTGCGTCAGAACGCCTCGTCCGTCGCCGGCGCGAGCCTGGTGGACCAGTCGGGTAAGAAGAAGTACTTCATCCTCCGTGACACCGAGGGCCGGTGCCTCTGCACGCGGTTCGTCGGCGGGGTCAAGTCGGGGGAAACGGCCGAGTGGTTCGCCCAGTTCCCCGCCCCACCCGAGGACACCACCGAGGTCTCCTTCCAGGTGGGCTCGATGCCCCCCGCCTCCGTAGAGATCTCCGAGGGCGAGTGACCATGCCCCTCACCCCCCGCACCACGTCGGTCGTCCTCACCGCGCTCACCACGCTCGTCTTCATGACCCCCCTGACCGCGGCCCACGCGGACGACGAGGACCCGAGCGCCCCGCCGGGCAGTGTCACCACGTCCCCGCCCCCCGAGGTCGACGCGAACAGCCCCGGGCTCAAGCTCGCCGACGGGGCGACCCTCGCGGCTGCGAGGGTGCTCGACATCAAGTCCGTCGTCGAGGACCTCGGCGGCGAGGAGCGGCGCGAGGACACGAACGAGGACGTGACGTTCGCGCTCCAGGCGGAGGTCCTCTTCCCGAAGGACAGCCCGAAACTCAACCCGGAGGCGCGTTCGCGTATCGCGGCGATCGCGGACGAGATCAAGGCGCAGAAGGCGAAGAACGTCCGCGTCTTCGGCTTCACGGACAACCTCGGCTCGTACGCCCACGGCCTCACCCTCTCCAAGAGGCGCGCGGAAACCGTCCACGAGGAGCTGGCCGCGAGCCTCGGTGACCTGGACGTCACCTTCGTTGTGCGCGGCTACAGCGAGGACTACCCCATCGCAGACAACACCTCGGAGCAGGGCCGCCGCAAGAACCGTCGCGTGGAGGTCACGTTCCCGAAGGAGGCCTGAGGCCGATGGAGACGGCCACCGCGTCCGGCTGCGCGGGCATCCGCACGGTGGGGACGTGAACCACACGGAGTGATCCGGAAACAGGTTGTTCCCTGTCCACCTTCCGGGTAGGAAGGCCGCATGACCACACTCGGCGCCGTCTTCCGGCCCCAGCTGCCTCCAGAACGCCTACGAGCCATCGCCCGCGCAGCGGACTCCGCCGGGCTGGAGGAACTCTGGCTCTGGGAGGACTGCTTCCTGGAAGGCGGCATCTCGGCAGCCGCAGCCGCTCTTGCCTGGACCGACCGCCTCCGTGTCGGAGTGGGCCTGCTCCCCGTACCGTTGCGCAACGTCGCCGTGGCAGCCATGGAGACAGCCACCCTGGACCGGCTCTTCCCGGGGCGGGCGGTCCTGGCGGTGGGCCACGGCGTACAGGACTGGATGGGACAGGTCGGAGCACGGGCCGAGTCGCCCGTGACGCTCCTGCGCGAGTACCTGGACGCGCTGCGTGCCCTGCTGCGCGGCGAGCGCGTCACCACTGACGGCCGGTACGTGAAACTGGACGACGTCGCCCTCGACTGGCCCCCGCCGGCACCCGTGAGGATTCTCGCCGGAGCCACCGGGCCTCGCTCGCTCAAGCTCTCCGGAGAGGCCGCGGACGGGACCGTTCTCACCGCCAACACCTCGCCGGAGGGTGTACGGAAGGCCCGCAGGCTCATCGACGAGGGGCGCGAGTCGGCCTCCCGTACCCACGCGCACCAGGTGGTCGTCTACCTCCTCGCCGCCACCGGTGCCGACGCCGCCGCCCGCCTCGACGCCGAGCAGCGCGCCGAAGGCGTGGCATCGGTCCCGGACCTCGGAGTCGCCGGGGACGCCGACGCCGTCGCCGAGGCCGTGCGACGCCTCGTGGACGCAGGCGCCGACACCGTGATCCTCCAGCCCACCGCCGACGAGCCGGACCCCGAGGGCTTCGTCCGCTTCACGGCCGAAGAGGTACGCCCCCTCGTCCCCTGACCTCTTTCCCCGGGGTCTTCCGAACCGCCGTTGCCGGATCCGCCGTTGCCGGATCCGCCGTTGCCGGATCCGACGAGGCCGGACCCGCCGTTGCCGGAACCGACAGGGCCGGATCCTGTCCGCTGCCCGTTCCCGGGAAGTTGACCATGTCGAAGGGCAGGGCCTCGTACACCTGTGGACCGGACACGGCCGTGGACGTCGTGGAGGGCAAGTGGAAGCCGTTGATCCGCTGGGCGTTGCACGACGCCGGGATCCTGCGCTTCGGCGAACTGCGACGGCATGTCGCGAGGGTGAGCGAGCAGGTGCTGAGCCGCAGCTGCGGGAACGGGCAGCCGACGGCGTGCCGCACCGCGAGGTGTGGGGACAGGTGCCGCCCCGCGTCGAGTACTCGCTGAGCGAACTGGGGAAAGCGCTGAACACCGCGCTTCTGCCGCTGGGCGAATGGGGTGATCGGCATATGATGGAAATTGCCTCCCGTAAACACCCAAACAGGAGTAAAGGCTCCCCTATTGTCGCGTGGACCGGATGGGGCGACCGTCAAAGTTCCCCGTATGGCCACAGGTTTTCCACATCGTTATGTCGATTGGCTGATTCCGCTCCTCGGGGTCGCGTAAGTTCAGAACGAGGCAATTCGCGCCAGCAAAGCTGTGCGGGATGGTACCGCGCGGCGGAGGGGGCTGCGCGGTACCTGCCGCCCGAGCCGGTCCGGACGGGTGGGAACGGACGGGTGCGGTCCGCTCCGTCACCCTTGGGGCGTACGTCCGAGGCGGGTGGCCCACCATGGTCTGTCGTCGTGCGAACCCCCTGGTTCTCTCTGAATTCTCCCCGTGCGCCTTGGATTTCGCCGCGATCCGGCCACGATCTACCTCTGAATGAACGTTTCCACGGCCACCCGGGCGTCGCCGGGCGACTCCGGAGAGTAGTTGTGGCACGCCGATGCGCGCAGCATCACTTACGAAGGGTTATGGTGGAAACCCCCCCTCGGGCCGGTCCGTCTCCCCCCCCACGGACCGGCCCGTTTTTTGTGCGCCGCCGCGCGCCCGGCGTGCGCGCCCGAGTAGCCGCCGTGTCGCGTGGCCCGGCCCCGCTCCCCGCCCGTCCGTCGGCCCGGAAGTCTCGCCGCCTGTCGGCCGGAGCCCTTGTACCCCAAGGGGGAGGGGCGCTCCGACGGCTGTAGGGTGTCGCCCTCGGGGACGGCATCTGCATGGAGGGGCTGACGGAAACGTGAACCCGCGCGACAACCTGCGCCGCTTGCTGGTCAGGTTCTACACACGCAGGGTGGAAGGTCACCTTGACCACGACCAGGTGCCCAAGCACATCGGTGTCATCATGGACGGCAACCGGCGCTGGGCGAAGGCGGCGGGCAGCACCGCCGCCCAGGGGCACCGGGCCGGAGCCCACAAGATCGAGGAGTTCCTCGGCTGGTGCTCCGAGACCGACGTCGAGGTCGTCACCCTCTGGCTGTTGTCCACGGACAACTTCGACCGCCCCGAGGAAGAACTCGTACCGCTGCTCGGCATCATCGAGAACGTCGTGAGCTCCCTCGCCGCCGACGGCCGCTGGCGCGTGCACCACGTGGGCACTCCGGACATCCTGCCCTCGCGGATGCAGACCGTCCTGAAGGAGGCCGAGGAGTCCACCGCGCACATCGGCGGGATACTCGTCAACGTCGCCATCGGCTACGGAGGCCGCCAGGAGATCGCCGACGCCGTGCGTTCGATGCTCCTCGACCACGCGGACAAGGGCACCTCGATGGAGAAGCTCGCCGAGAACGTCGACGTCGACATGATCGGCAAGCACCTGTACACCAGTGACCAGCCCGACCCCGACCTGGTGATCCGTACGAGCGGTGAGCAGCGGCTGTCCGGCTTCATGCTCTGGCAGACGGCCCACTCCGAGTACTACTTCTGTGAGGTCTTCTGGCCGGCCTTCCGCAAGGTCGACTTCCTTCGGGCCCTGCGCGACTACGCGGCCCGCCACCGTCGCTTCGGCGGCTGACGGTTCACCACGGGAACGGCAGGGGCGGTTCCCCTGGGGGCGCACCGCGGACCGCGATTGGTCCTTTGGGGTGGAAGTAATGAGGAGTTCACCAACGCGCCGTCGCGTGTGCTGGCATGGCTTCGCGCGTTCGAGGGCATAAAGCCTCCAGGTCGACGCCCGAACCACGGGTGTCGGATCTCAGCGGACGGCACGGGGCCGTCCGCCCGGGAGGCCCTTTGCACCAGCGCGACCGTGCGGTCAGTACGGACGAGGCGGAGGGCCGGTTCCCGGCCCGTGCATCGGGGCCGGAAACCGGCCGGGATTCTTCCCGCCCTCCTCCAGCTTCTCCTCCGTCGCTCCCCGACCTCATCCGAGGGGGTACGTCCTTCCGTGGTGACCAGCACAAAGCGCCGTATGCCAGACCGGCGCACCTATGTTCTCGACACCAGCGTCCTGCTGGCCGACCCGCACGCCATGAACCGCTTCGACGAGCACGAAGTAGTGCTGCCCATCGTCGTGGTCACGGAATTGGAGGCCAAGCGGCACCATCCCGAACTCGGCTACTTCGCCCGGCAGGCTCTGCGCCTGCTCGACGAGTTCCGGGTGAAGTACGGACGCCTCGACGCCCCGATCCCCACGGGGGAGCTGGGCGGGACGGTTCGTGTCGAGCTCAATCACTCGGACCCCAGTGTGCTGCCCAGCGGCTACCGGCTGGGTGACAACGACTCCCGGATCCTCGCGGTCGCCCGCAATCTGCAGGCGGAGGGGTTCGACGTCACGGTGGTGTCCAAGGACCTCCCCCTGCGGATCAAGGCCTCCTCGGTCGGGCTCCTCGCCGAGGAGTACCGCGCGGAGCTCGCCATCACGGGCTCCTCCGGCTGGACCGGAATGTCCGAACTGGCGCTCCCCGCCGAGCAGGTGGACCTTCTGTTCGAAGAGGAGAGCCTGTACGTCCCCGAGGCGTCCGACTTCCCGGTCCACACGGGTCTCATGATCCAGTCCGAGCGCGGCAAGGCTCTGGGACGCGTGACGGCCGAGGGCAACGTCCGGCTCGTGCGGGGTGACCGGGAGGCCTTCGGTATCAAGGGGCGCAGCGCGGAGCAGCGCATCGCGCTGGACCTGCTCCTCGATCCGGACGTCGGGATCGTGTCGATGGGCGGCCGGGCCGGCACCGGGAAGTCGGCGCTGGCCCTGTGCGCAGGCCTGGAGGCCGTGCTGGAGCGGCGCCAGCACAAGAAGGTGATGGTCTTCCGTCCCCTGTACGCGGTCGGCGGGCAGGAACTGGGCTATCTGCCGGGTTCCGAGTCCGAGAAGATGAGCCCCTGGGCGCAGGCGGTCTTCGACACTCTCTCCGCGGTCACCAGCCGCGAGGTCATCGAGGAGATCACCGCGCGAGGGATGCTGGAGGTCCTGCCGCTCACGCACATCCGCGGCCGTTCGCTCCACGACGCGTTCGTCATCGTGGACGAGGCGCAATCCCTCGAACGGAACGTCCTGTTGACCGTTCTGTCCAGGATCGGGGCCAATTCCCGGGTTGTTCTGACCCATGATGTGGCCCAGCGGGACAATCTGAGGGTCGGCCGGTACGACGGCGTCGTGGCCGTCGTCGAGAAGCTGAAGGGGCATCCGCTCTTCGCGCACGTCACGCTCACCAGGTCCGAACGGTCCCAGATCGCGGCCCTCGTGACCGAAATGCTGGAGGACGGGCAGATCTGATACGATTTGCAGTCACTCGCCCGATCTGTGAACGGGTGACAGCCGCGAAGCAGTTGGCGCCGTCCGGCAAAAGGCAAGAAGCCTAGCCGGGCGGCGTCTTCGTGAGTGCTCTTTTCCGGAAAACTGGTGGGGTGAAAAGGATGTGAGCTTTCACACCACACGCAAGATTGCCTCCCGGTGCCGGGGTACGGCAGAGTCTCAGTCCTGTCAGGCCCCGCATACGACACACCTGTACCCCCAGCGGCACAGCACAGCAGAAGCACTGGAACTCCATACCGCCGTCGTATGCCGCCCGAGCACCATGTGGCGCTCCCCGCAAGGGAGTTGCCCATCGGGCCCGTGCCTCCCGTGACCCCGCAGTTGGGAGGCCAGTGACAGGGGAACGATTGCGTCCGCGAGGGTCACCTGTAGCGGTCGATGCTGGAAGGAAACCGTGTGAGCCGGATCTCGGTCCGTGGGCTCGCAGTGGCCTCGGCCACCGCAGTCACCGCTGTCGGCGCCGTAACCGGTGTTGCCTCGGGCAGCACAGCACCCTCGAGCGATGACGCCGAGGCGACCGCGAGCGGCGCGACGCTCCTCGCGGACATACCCGCGGGCGCTCAGGCGCAGGTGCAGACCGCCTCCCTGACACAGCAGGCCGACTCCCAGGCCATCGCGGCGGACGCCACCGCGAAGAAGGACGCCGAGGCAGCCGCGCGCAAGCAGGCAGCCAAGGACGCGATCGCCAAGCAGAAGGCCGCGGAAAAGGCGCAGAAGGCCGCGGAGCAGGAGGCGAAGGAGCGCAAGGAAGCGGTCAAGACCGCCAGCCGTTCCGCCAGCCGCGACTCGACCAGCTTCACGGTGAAGGCGTCGTACACCGCCGCCGAAGTCCAGGAGATGGCGCGCCAGATGGTTCCGGCGGACCAGTTCCAGTGCTTCAGCCGGATCGTCGACCACGAGTCCAGCTGGAACTACCAGGCGGACAACCCGACCTCCGACGCCTACGGTCTGATGCAGGCGCTGCCGGGTTCCAAGATGTCCTCGGCCGGTGCCGACTGGGCGACCAACCCGGCCACCCAGATCAAGTGGGGCCTCAGCTACATGGCCGACCGGTACGGCAGCCCGTGCGGTGCCTGGAACTTCTGGCAGGCCAACAACTACTACTGAGCCGGACGCGGCTCAACCGGGCGAAGCCCCTCACCGTCCTACGGTGAGGGGCTTCTGCCATGTACGGTCGGTGCCGACGACTCCAGGGGGGAGTGGTGGGGAGCAACGGGGGAAGAGGACGGATCATGTCGCGAGTGCCAGGGTGGCTCGGCCGAATCGGCGCCGGGCTCACCGAAGTGGGAGAGCGGTTGGACGCGCGTCGCGCGGCAGCCGAAGAGGACGACGACGCCGCGGACGCCGGCAAGGACGGACCGGACGGGGTGGACGCCCGGTCCCCCTCATCGTCTCCCGCCGGTTTCGCAGGCACGGTCCGTCCTGATCCGGTAGCCGCCGTTCCGTGGGGCGTACGGGTCGCCGCCGAGGCCGGCTGGCGGCTGCTCGTGCTGGCCGGCACTCTCTGGGTGCTGATGCGCGTCATCAGCGCCGTCCAGCTCGTCGTCCTCGCCTTCGTCGCCGCGCTGCTCATCACCGCGCTGCTCCAGCCCACGGTCGCCCGGCTGCGGAGGTACGGGGTGCCGCACGGGCTCGCGACGGCGCTCACCGCCATCCTCGGCTTCGTCGTCATGGGCCTGGTCGGATGGTTCGTGGTCTGGCAGGTCATGGAGAACATCGACGACCTCTCCAGCCAGATCCAGGACGGCATCGACGAGCTTCAACGCTGGCTGCTGAAGAGCCCGTTCCATGTCACCGAGGACCAGATCAAGGACATCGCCAAGAGCCTGCGTGAGGCGGTCGGGGCGAACACCGAGGAGATCACGTCCGCGGGGCTCGAAGGCGTCACCGTCATCGTCGAGGCGCTCACCGGCATCCTCCTCACGATGTTCTCCACGCTCTTCCTCCTCTACGACGGCAAGCGTATCTGGGAGTGGACGCTCAAGCTGGTCCCGGCGGCGGCGCGTCCGGGCGTGGCCGGGGCGGGGCCCCGAGCGTGGCGCACGCTGACCGCCTATGTCCGCGGCACGGTGATAGTCGCCCTGATCGACGCCATCTTCATCGGCCTCGGCATCTTCTTCCTCGACGTCCCGATGGCCGTCCCGCTCGCCGTGTTCATCTTCCTGTTCGCCTTCATCCCGCTGATCGGTGCCGTGGTCTCCGGCGCGCTGGCGGTGGTGGTCGCCCTCGTGACGCAGGGGGTATTCACCGCCGTCATGACGCTGCTCGTGGTGCTCGCCGTGCAGCAGATCGAGGGCCACATCCTGCAGCCCTTCATCCTCGGCCGGGCGGTACGGGTGCACCCGCTCGCGGTCGTGCTCTCCGTCGCGGCGGGCGGGCTCGTCGCGGGGATCGGAGGAGCGGTGGTCGCCGTGCCGCTCGTCGCGGTCACCAACACCGTCGTGGGCTACCTGCGGTCGCACTCCTGGGAGGCGTCGCTCCGCCACGCGACGCCACCCCTCGGAGCGGCGGTGCCGGCGGGGACGCCGACGGGTCCGGTGACCCCGCCCCCTGACCCGCCGCCGCCCGCGGCGTGACGGGCCGGACGGCAGGGCCCCGCCACCTGTGAGGTGCGCGGGGCTCCGCTCGCCGAGCGAGCCGCGGGCTAGTCCGAGAGGACAGACTCGGCATCCAGGGTGACCCCCACCGCCTGCACGACCGCGGCGATCCTGAACGCTTCCTGGATCGTCTCCCGGTCCACCCCGGCCCTGCGCAGCACCTGCTCGTGCGCGTCGAGACACTGTCCACAGCCGTTGATCGCGGAGACGGCGAGCGACCACAGCTCGAAGTCGGCCTTCTCCACGCCCGGGTTCCCGAGCACGTTCATCCGCAGCCCGGCCCGCAGCTTTCCGTACTCCGGGTCGGACAGCAGATGCCGGGTGCGGTAGAAGACGTTGTTCATCGCCATGACCGCGGCGGCGGTCCTGGCCGCGGTACGGGCCTCGGGAGACAGCTTCGCGTCGGCCTCCTCCGCCAGCTCGCGCAGGACACGGGGCGACCGCGACGCGATGGCGCAGGCGAGCACCGTGCCCCACAGCCGCTGCTGCGTGAGGCCGGAGTTGCCGATGACCGAACCGAGGTTCAGCCGGAGGTCCTTGGCGTAGTCCGGAATCGCGGACTTCAGCGCGTCGAGCGACACGGGTCACTCACCTGCCAGCAGCGCGACCGGGTCGAGGGTGTTCTCGCCCCTGGTCCAGTTGCAGGGGCAGAGTTCGTCCGTCTGCAACGCGTCCAGGACCCGCAGGACCTCCTTGGGATTACGGCCGACGGAACCGGCGGTCACCATGGAGAACTGGATCTGGTTGTTCTGGTCGACGATGAAGACGGCGCGCTGGGCGAAACCGTCCTCCCCCTCGATGCCGAGGCCACGCATGAGCTCGTGGCGTGAGTCGGCCATCATCGGGAAGGGCAGGCCGGTCAGGTCCGGGTGATCCCTGCGCCAGGCGTGGTGCACGAACTCGGAGTCGCCGGAGAAGCCGAGGACCTGGGCGTCACGGTCGGCGAACTCGTCGCACAGCCTGCCGAATGCGGCGATCTCGGTCGGGCACACGAAGGTGAAGTCCTTGGGCCACGCGAAGACGATCTTCCACTTCCCCTCGTACGTCTTGTGGTTGATCTGCTCGAACTCCGCGCCTCTCTCCAGCGAGACACAGGCAGTCAGGTCGAACTCGGGGAACGTGTCACCGACAGTGAGCACTGGCCCTCCTTACAGCGGAGAAAAACCCGTCTTCGCGGGGATTTCTCATGGGTTGGACGCCGCCGATCGTGGCACAGAGTGGATTGATTACGGAAATGGACACCTGCTGCCGACCGTCCTCCCGGTCGTCCACGGCAGCTGTCCGGCCCTCGGTCTCCCGGCCTACGAGGAGCAGACGGCGAGTCTGCCGGAGGAGCTCACCACGGGCCGGCTCGATCTGCGACTGCCCGCCGTGCCGCTCGGTGTGACCGGAGTCCAGGAACTTCCGCTGTTCGACGAGGACTTCGTGCCGGTCACGCGGCTGGACCACTCCCCGGGCGGCAGGCAGGGGACGCCTGCCGCGTGGCGGGAGGCGCTGCGCGAGCTCGATCTGCTGCTGGACGAGGGGCACTGGCTGCGTGACCGGGTGCTCGGGCTCTGCCGGGAGGACGGTCGTGCGGATGCACCGGCCACCACGACCGCCGCGCGGGGGCTGTCCACCTCGTACAACCGGTCGCGCGGTCTCGGGGTGACGCTGCCGCCGCGTACGGCGCTCAAGGCCGAGACGGGCCGGAGCGACCGGCTCCTGACGGGGTACTTCTCGGTGCCGGCTCCGGAACCGCGGATCGCGCCCGCCGTGCGGGTGGGGTCCGCGCGGGGGAGCCGGCGGGCCTGTGGGAAGCGTTGACGCCGTTGCCGGTGCGGGTGTTGTGCCCCGCACCGGCAACGGCCCGTCCGCCGGTCCGCCGGGCCCGTCCCCCCGGTTTGCCGAGGGGGCGGCGGACCGGGGGAACGGGAGACGGGGACGGGGAGGAGGGGGAGGGCCGGGGGACGCTGCGGGTCCGCTGTGGCTGCTCGCGCAGTCCCCGCGCCCCTGGGCGGTGCGCAGCACCCCGGTCCTTCACGCGGTGCGCCGTTGCCCGGGGCCCGGGGGGTCGCCGCCCGGAGGGGCTGCGTGAGTCACCGTGCCTGCAGCCGGCAGGGACCGTGCCGTCCCCGACGGGCCTCGGGGGCATCGGAGCTATTCCGTGCGCAGACCGTCCGGGCGCATCAGCCGCAGGAGCGGCGGGATGCTGAGTGCCGTCACCACCAGGACCACCGCCGCGCCGATGCCCGTCATCGCCAGGACGCTCGGCCAGTCCACCGTCACCGGGGTGGCCGTCATCTTCAGCAGGACACTGCCCAGGGTGAGGCCCACGACCACGGCCAGGGTCAGGCCCAGCGCGACCGGGATCGCCGTCTGCCACAGGACCGACAGGCTGAGCGTGCGGCGCCGGGTGCCGAAGGCGACCAGCGCGGACAGCAGTTTCCTCCGTTCACGCAACTGCTCCAGCTGGGAGACCAGCAGGCTCGCCCCGATCAGCGCGAGAACGGCGGCCGCGCCGACGAACAGGCCGTTGCGGATGGAGTCGTAGCGATCGGACCGCTCGGTGGCCGTGTACGTCATGGCGTCCGCGAGCGGGTCGATGCGCTCCGCGGTGTTGCGCACATGCTCGTGCACGTCGGGGACCGCCGTGTCGAGGCTGACGTAGATCCGTCCGCTGACCCCCGGGACCGCCGCGGCGGGCAGCGCACTCGTGGTCATCAGGAAGCCGCCCCGCTCCCATCCCGTGGGGTCCTTGCGCGGAGTGGCCTCCTTGACGTCCCCGGGCACCGTCCAGGCAGCTTCGGCGCCCTTCACCGAGCCCTCGTAGGAGGGGTCGACGAACAGCTTCCTGCCGGCTTCGGCGAACTGCGGGGTGACCGTGTCGCCGCTGGTGCCGCGCACGGCGAACACGTCGCCCTCGCGGCACGAGGACAGCCTCGCCACCTCGCGCAGGGCCGCGCAGTCGCCGACGGTGAGCTGCACGGACGACTCGGGGTTCAGGCGGCGGTCACCGAGCGAGGAGTCGGCGAGCGCGACGGCGCCGCGTACACCGCCGGTCCCGGCGACCTGCTGCCGTGCGTCGTCGAGGGGGACGTTCCGCGGGAGGGACACCTCCATCTGGGCACGGGAGAGATCCTTGCCGGTGGACTTCGTGTAATCGCTCTGGACACCGGAGAACAGCATCTGCAGGGCGATCGCGCCGGCCACCGCGACGGCGATCCCGTTGACCATGCGGGCCGCGGTGCCGCTGCTCAGCTGGAGCCTGCGTACGGCCAGCTGCCAGGAGACCGCGCCCGGACCCAGCCGGGCCACCACGGACTCCACGACCCAGGGCAGCAGCGCGGTGACGCCGACGAGGAGCAGGATGACACCACCGGTCACCATGTACTCGTTGAAGTTCCCGCCGTCGCTGCCCTTGCCGATCATCGGGGCGAGCAGGCCGAGACCCGCCAGCGGCAGCAGCAGCCGCCACCACAGGCGGCGGCGCGCGGGCCTGGCCGTGCGCACCACGCCGAGCGGTTCGATGACCACGGCGCGCAGGGCCAGCAGCGTCACCGCGACCGCGGCCGCCGGGACGGCGACGGCGATCAGGACGGCGAGCACGGGCGTCGGGTCCAGATAGCTCGGGAAGACGCTGAACCCGAACAGCTCGGCCTTTCCGGCGAGCTGACGTCCCAGCAGGAAGAAACCGGTACCGAGGACGAGGCCAAGGAAGGCCCCGGCGAGCGCCTCGCCGGCCGCGATACGACGGGTCATCCGGCCGTCGGCACCGACCAGCCGCAGCGCCGCGAGCCTGCGGTCGCGCCGCTCGCCGCCGAAACGTACGGCCGCCGCGATGAAGACGCCGACCGGCATCAACAGCACCACGAAGACCGTCAGGACGAGCAGGAGCAGGACCGGGTCCATCTCCTCCTCCGGGGCCTCCTCCGCCCCGTAGGTGTCGATCCGCTTGACGTTTCCGTTGGCGAGGTGCGACGCGAGGTCCTCGCCGCCGGCGTAGAAGGCGAGTTCGGCCGGGCCGATGAGACCAGGTTCGCCGATCGTGCCGGCTATCCGGTACGGCAGCCGCTCACGCAGCAGCGCGGCATCCTTCGAGTCCAGCAGTTCCCTGAGCGCGGGGGAGACGACCATCTCGCCCGGTGCGGGGAACTTCCCCACCCCTGGCGGCAGGGGTGCCCGCAGGCCCTCGGGTTCCAGCGCACGGCCTCGGATGTCCAGTCCGCGGAACTCGGTGCCGACGTTCGCGACGAGCAGGGTGTTGTCGCCCTCGGGCGGCTCGACCGAGCCGAACAGCATGTCCATGCGCGCGTACTCGCGGTCCGACCGTACCTGCATGGCGTTCGGGA
>Ga0247763_1001349_pt1 | contig 14061 bp, 17 predicted proteins | sample UWRJL141409B4_FD_179926 | JGI IMG/M metagenome (GOLD analysis project Ga0247763, IMG submission 179926) | Plant litter microbial communities from Arlington Agricultural Research Station in Wisconsin, United States - UWRJ-L141-409B-4 | ecosystem: Environmental > Terrestrial > Plant litter >...
GATGATCCCGAACATGCTCAAGCATTGCTGTCCACACTCGGTTGTCATTATGTAGACCTTCGAGTAATGCGCGTTTTTTCTGGCCCAATTGCAATCATCTCACATCAAGTTTTGACCGCCTGTTCTGCAAAATGTCAAAAATAGGGCCAGACACGCAAGTCTAGCAGCTGCCCCATCCCATTGCGAGTTGTAACAATTCTATCGAGTACGGAGTACTGAGTGCCTAGGCCTTAAAGCCGGTCACCGCATCTTCGCCTGTATCGGAAACCGGCAGATTAGCCTCACAGCCTTGAACTAAATACTTAGGTGGTGTGGCTAGACCTTTTACATCCTATCAAACGAGGCCGTTGTCAGATAGCCTTTTTTTTTTTTTTTTTTAAAAAAAAAAAAAAAAAAAAGAAAAAAAAGAAAAAAACGTAGAATGTGTACACTAGTCGATCTTCAACCAGCCATGACAATAGGGTTGGAAACTGAGGAGAAATAAGTCTGAAGAGGTGGATCACTACCTGGGCCGTGCTTCCCTACTTTTCCCACCGAGCGGATACGGTAGCGATAACACGGATCAAGCTGAACTCTACAGCACCAAACACAACTAATGTATGGTGGCTAACTTGTACTTATCACTTATTGCTTGGTCGTGTCCGAACAAGACACGGCCCTAGGCTGCTGCGACTTTGGTCTACCGCTGGAAGGCCTAGGTTCCATGGTTGCGCGAGGTGTAGGCGTGCTAAGGTAGCTACGCGGCTCGAGAGGGCCCTTGACATGACACCTCGTCCTCTCTGGGCTTGGTGATTGGGGCGATTCCTGTTTTGCTTTACATAATATTGCGTGAACCTTTGCGTGGGCTGGCTGGCCTGTCTGTCTGACCAGGTTGTACGTCATTGAGCGGTCGACGGCGTGTTTCGAAACTGCCGGTGAAGTGGGACACGATGGGGAAAGCGTTGGTAACCGTAGTTCGGAGTAGAGACTGATCCATTATCTGGGCGGGTTTAGGAGAAGAAGGCGAATGCCATGAGCCAAACTAAACTTTGATGAAAATGCCCAATAGGAGGTGTCAGGGAGGAAGGCGCGTCCCAGCATTAGCATCAGCATCGACATGGGTCCTCCTAGCCCCCTCGTTCAAGTTACACGCCCCTTGGGACCTGTCGAGCCATGTCACACACCGCTATGCAGTAGGTCAGCATCATGGGGTCCAGACCTAGCCCAAGCCGTGGTCCTTAAGTAGGTACCTATGCACTAGGTAGTGGGAACCCTTTGAGTGGAGTAAAACTTCATGTTAAAGATTGGAAGATACGAGCATAGGTACCTACGAACATGAAGTACCTGCGATTAAACCGAACATACCTTAGGCGGATAGAAAGTCATGCTTTGAAACCCTCCAATCGGATGAACGCCCCATGCAAAATTATGTAGATAGCACCAGACAGACAAGAAGACAAGAAGACATGCCACATCACATATATCACGTCAGTTCCAGAGTGTAACCTACATGAGTGGGCATCTGCCTGCTCGTCTCTGGCCTCGGTCCCGGAGTGGGGATGGATGTTGCAGACCAAGAAGCGAGAATATCAGTTCTTTACAAACTGGTCGGGTTGCTTGCGATACGGATTCGGGCCTGGAATGTGCACCGACAGTTACTTCGTGGTGTTATCATCCATATTGTGTAAAGCGGCTAGCAGCTGTCAGCGCGCGCGAGGAGGGGTTATGTGTACTCCGTTGCATAGTCTCGGGGGCGTGGGTGGTGGGTGGATTCTTTAAAGGAGTAGAAATGAATAGAGCCTCGTTGAGATTACCTTCCCGGCAGGTTTGTGGAATCTGAGTTGAGGGGTGACGAGCATCTCCGACTAACATTTCAGAGTGGAGATGGAATTCGATGGCGCTGACAAAGCGTGTTTGTTGCCATCTGTTCATCAAACAGGCGGAGTGGCCGAGTGGTTATGGCGCTGGTTTTAGGATTTCACTATCTACTCCACCAGTGGGAAACCGCGCGAGTTCGAATCTCGTCTTCGTCATCAATAACTCATACCAGAGCGCCAGAAACACCCCCTAGGTGTGGCGTTGCAGGCAGAAATTTTTTTTTTTTGGTTGGTACGTGGGGGCTGTTGGTAAGCGTTGAGTTACCAAAGGCCATGTAAATGCAGCATTCGCAGCTACCTATCCAAGCTGCACAGAATGCATTCGGGCATTCCGTAATCCAAAGCAACGATAACTGAACAAAAATCCTCATTATATACCTCTTCCCCTATTCCACCTCCTCATTAGGCCTTTTTATCACCCACCACATCACCCGACCCAGTCGGCGTCACGATCCCCACCGCAGAAGCATCATCGTGGATATACATAACCATGACCTTGGGCCCAGGGTAATGCCGAACAGCATGGAGTCCCCACCAAATCCCCGTAATAGCCACCACACCCACGAGAATGACAGCATTGTAGTTCATCGTCGTGACTGTAGTTGGCATGGCGTACGCTACGCGTGCATCCTCTCGTTAATAAGCTAGACACAGAAAATACTGGACCGGAAATTACTTACGGAAGCAATAAAACGTGTTGAACAGCACGATGAACAGCACTGCCAATATATTCACGGGAAGCCCCAGCTTGCCCAGGTAGAACGGACCAGGCGGGAAATACTTCCTTCCCGTGACAACATTGGCCGCAAATGGGATAGCGTACGATGTCGTGGTGAGGATGATGAAGGACCCTGCGAGGTTAAGGAAAGCCACGGGGCTGCCCAGCGGGATGGCGCCTAGGCCGGTGGCGATGACAGCTGTCGGATCGGTTAACAAGTCTTCTGCTGTGGCGAGATTTCTCGAGATACACACCGACAAATAGTGTCGCCGGAACCGGACAGCTGAGCTTCTCATCGACCTTGGAGAAGAAACCCGAAAATGGCACGGCATTGTCGCGGGCCAGCGCCCAGTAGATGCGGGAGTTGGTGACAGTGGTTCCTATGCAGCAGCAGATTGTGGAGCACCATATAATGAAAAGAAGGCCGAATGTAGCCCCGGCGTTGGGATTCCCATTTCCGTCCACCGTAGCCTGTTCATAGATGTTCACCAGAGGGTATGTGTTGATGCCCAGGGTCAACACGCTTATGTCAGTGATAGCGTATGAGATGGCAATAGCAAAACAGAACGCATCTGCAAAAGGTCAATTTCGGAACCACAGACAAGAATTTTTCGAGACCTACAGAGAAAACCGAGACCAATTTGGAGAGCAATGGCAATCGGAAGGTCTCTCTTGGGATGTGGCAGCTCTTCTGCCATGTGCTGGTACCAGTCAGTCTAAGCACTAAAACATGGGAGATGACAATCCGGCCCCACCGTAATAGCATCAGGAGTTCCAATCGTGAATGCGCCATTCAAAACACCAAGCAAGAATGCTACACCGCCCGACCACCCAGTGAGATTGTTTTCGTCAAACGAGCCCCAGACAAAATAGTTGCTCGCATGTTGCTTGGGCATGGCGGCTAGGACAACAATCGTAATAACGCCGCCCACGATTACGAAGAACATGCCCGCGTTCTGTGTGTGTGGGATAACTCGGTTCGCAAAGATGATGAGCGCCGTGCCTCCCCAGAGGATCAACAGGTAGGCAATATAGACGTGCCAGGCCTCAAACGCGTAAGTATCCCGATGGTACACGACATACATGTTGACCGAGATGTTCGCTCCGATTTGGACTAAAGCGGCGAGATCGAACATCCATCCATAAAAGTTGATCCACCCGGTGACGAATCCTAGGAACCGACCCCATTTTTGCCCACCAGCAATTGTTGCCCAGTGGTAAACGCCGCCGGCGGTCGGAACAGACGAGGCAAACTATGACATCGCCGTTAGATGCTGGAGTTTATACAAGGTGGGCATTCGATGAGATGCATACTTCGGCTAGACCCAACCCGATAAAAGTGTAATAAAAAAGGGCGACGATGAGGCCGAAGATGAGACCCGGGGGTCCGCCATTGACTGTGCGAATCAGCCAACAAGCCTGGACACCAGACATCACATTACAGGAGAGTGTTATTGAACATACGAATAGATACCGAGATCGAGGATCCCAAAGCAACCCACGCATTATCTACTGTCACAGCGATGCCTGCCAAACCAAGAAGGCCATACTGCCGCTTCAGTTGATCCCTGTATCCTGAGGCATTGAGAACGACGCCATTCTCGACGACGGCAACAGTCTCGTCTTCGGATCCCCTGTCCAGCACAGTCCCTTTTGCCGTCACCGAATCGTTGACCATTTCGCTCATCTTGATCACGTTGCGTTTTGGTTGCGAGTTGTTGACAAAAGCTTTTTCGTCTCGGCAATGCCAAGGCGCAGCTCGAAGCTAGGGGCGGAGCTCAGTGTTGGTGTAAGAGAAGCCAAGAGTGCTGATCTTACTTGTAAGATATCTGCAAATTTGAAAAAGATTCAGTTGGAGAAGCTTGCCACAGCAGGCCACGTTGAAGAAAATCCAGCGAGAGCTTTCCAAGACCAAGAAAGCTCTCTTCAAAATGCTGGAAAAAAGGGAAGACCGACGCGTCACCATCCGGCCCTGATAAGACGCCGAGCATTAAATATCAAGCTACAAACGACCCATTGGGGTGTTATTTCCAGACTTCTGGATTCAGCACCCTCCACTATCTTTCCGATAGCGACCTGCTGCTCATCGACAAGGATTTGATTGATAAGAGCTCTGACCATCCAAAACACCAGTCAGTGCCAGGGTCCAGAGCTCTCCGTTCATGGAAGTGCCTTGCAGCTTCTCAACCCGTTCGTTGGAGGGGGACTCGTGACGGCCCGGGCCTATCAAGACGTCGCTGGGGAAGGATGGCGCCGCAACCATGCAGTTATCAGGACCACGGGTTCCGACGGTTTCATCACCGGGTTGGGCGGTGTGGAGGGTGGTTTCCCTCATGGATCGGAATTCGTGGGCATTTTTCTTGCACCAGTTTTCCCATCATGGCTTGATTCCTTGCGACCCGTCATCCCCAGAACTTGCTGGGCAATCAAAGCATTTGGTGGTGGTGGCGTGTTTTAGGTCTCACGATGCCTTGCCCTACACATGGGGAAGCTGGGGTGTGGAGGCCAAATCCGGCAAAATTCACCCCGACGTCGAGCTGGTTGGCTGGTTATCAGGCGGCAGGTGAGCCCTGACGGCATTTGGGAAGCCCGAAGCTTTGCATGGCCGCCAAAACAATAAGGACAAACAAAGAAAAGCCACGAGTTTTGAAGGATCATCGTATCCGAGAACTGGATTGAGGAAACGTGATTCAGAGTATTACAATGGTTGTTGGGATTGGGGTTGGTTTTAACATATTGCGAAGAAACTGAAAGTGTTAGGTAACACTTTTCCTGATTGAAATGCTGAAACAGCACGTCATTGAGCAATGTGTTTGCGGATGGCCGATAAACGCAGGAATGTCGTTATCGCTGACGGGCTGTAGATCGCAATCTTGCCGCGCCATTGTCGGTCGGTCGACGACCATCCCAATGACATGTTTCCATCACGAAAGATCGTCATCACGCATTCGATCAAGACGCGTGATCAATATGTGCATCGATACTTCGTATTTGGGCGCGGTTCTGAGAGTTAGTAGTGAAATGTCTCACGTTGAAAGCCCTGCTCAAAACCCCTGTCCAGTAAACCAAATAGCCGTCCATCCCAAGATGCTTGTCAAAGAACCAGAGGCGCCGCCCATGCATGTTGGATACAAATATCTGCTCATTCCTTTATAGCGTCACCTTCATGACCCCATCGCGCAGATTCGTCGCCCTCGACCCATTCCTTTTCGACGTAGCCTAGCTCGCGCTTGACCTTCTCAACCATCTCCTTGTCGCCAGTGTTCTTCCCAATGTTGTCACTATCATTCCCATTAGCTTGATGCATACATGGGTCGAGGCCGCTTACCTGATCTTGATGGCCGGTCTGCCAGCCGCCGAGCTCAACTTGATCACAATGTTTAGTGGCGTTGACTTGCGCCCGGTGTCAATGTGGACAAAATCGTTGGTGAAGAAGGTTCCCACGCCAAATGTCGGTTGGAATCCTGCTTCTTCCGACGCCTGCTTGTATTCCAAGCACCTGGCGATGTTCAGCGAGTCGGAGAAGACAATGACCTTCTTGTCCCGAATGCCCTGTTTATCATAGAACTTGCGCATGAGTTTGACAAATGTCTTGGGGTCTCCTGAGTCTTGGCGGACGCCCGTGAACACATCGGCATAAGTCTTGTCGGGTTTGTGCTCCTTCAGCCAGGTTGTCGCCGCCGAAATGAAGGAGTCTGCCATACTGGGCTTCCGCTCGGTTTTCCGCGCTGGCTCGCCTAGGTGTCTGACTGGCTTGCTGAATGCCTTCAAGAACTCCGGGGTACCGAAGGTGTCGGTAAGAGCAATTCCTAGGACACCCTCCCCGAAGCAGCCAACCCAGCGACAAAGCGCCTCCTCCGTGGCCACCGTATAGTCGCCCGTTATAGCAGCGGTACCCATGAACCACTCGTGCGCAACCGTCCCGACAGGGGGGATGTCGAAGCGCATAGCGAGATGGACATTGCTCGTCCCAGAGAGTTTTCCGGACAGGCCGCGTTTCTCTGCTTCCTTGCTGGCCTTGGTGAGGCCGCGGAAGACGAGCGCCTGGGTATGGTAATCTCTCCGCCGCCGGGTGCCAAACTCGGAAAACACACAGCCAGCCTCAAGCAAGCGTATACCCTTCTCGAATGCCTTATCCTCCTGCCCGTCGTAGGTCCAGTCCGGGTCCATGAACTTGAAGTACGCCTCCGATGTCAACGCAAGCAGCGGGATTTCATATAGGATGGTCTCAGACCACGTGCCGCTTATCTTGATGTCGACGTCTCCCAGATCAGTTTCGGCACCTGTGTCCTGGTCCACGGGCAAGAACTTGAGGACGACTTGGTCACGCGGTCGCAGGCGGAAGTCTTGCAGAAATTTGAGATATTCCGGAGTCAGATAGGGGCAGTGGGTCTGCAGGTATCGAAACTCATCAGTTGATAGTGAGATGTTTCCTAGTCTCCTGACCTGCTCCTCCAGCCAGCTGAATGCTTTCCGCGAGAGCTTCTTCTCCGGGGTCCGATTGGTAAATGAATACGTGACTGGAACATCCTTGTAATACTTCAAAACCGCGCATTGCATCGTCAACTTGTATAGATCTGTGTCAAGGAACGAAATGACGCCCTCTGGGTAGGGCGACGAGCTGTTGAAGTCCATGTTGCAGAACAGTCCCTGCAAGGCTGTGGAGTGGATCGGCAAACAGCGGATAATGTGATGTCGGTCTCTGACAGAAGTCCTGTTGTGGATTTGGCGCGCAGCTGCCTCTCACTTGAATTTCCAAACTGGAATTGGAGGCTGCCGTCATAAGTCAAAGGTTTCAGACTTTGTTGGAGGGAACAAGTCCAAGCCGAGCCTTTACGGAAGTTCCTGATCCAAAGCCAGCCAAAAGTATTGCCGCAATAGGTGAGGCGGGACAGAACCGGAAGATGCTGCGGTTTTTGAGCCGAAGGGGATTGGCTGTTGGATGCATCTGTCTGATAATGTGGGGTCGTCGTTATGCCACAAGCGCCGTGGTGGCGCTCCTTGGTATCTGGTGCCCGCCAAAAGCGGTGAGATCCGCACAGACCATGGTGCAGCTCCGAGTGGGCCAGTCACTGGCGGCAGAAATTGGCAGCAGAAAAAAAAGAACTCGGGCACGAGATACATACTCAGATTTTCTGTTGTTTCGGCGATTCTGGCATTCCGGAGCGCCAGACAGAACAATGGATATCCACAGGTGCCGGTTCGTGCCCTACCCGGCCTCGGCAATCAATGCGGTCGCATTTTCGCACTCGTCCCTACCAGCAAATGCCCCTTCAAAGCACATTGCTGTGCGATTGGCTGTCGGCCGCGCGAATGGCGACATCGAAATTTGGAACCCCTTCAACGGCACCTGGCTGCAAGAACTCGTTATCCCCGGCGGCAAGGATCGAAGTGTTGACGGCTTAGTTTGGCTCACGGAAGCCGACGAAGAATCAAGCAATGGCAAGACCATTCCCGGCAGATCGCGACTCTTCAGCATTGGTTACACTTCTACCATCACCGAGTGGGATTTGGAGAAGGGGAAGCCCAAGAAGCATGCAAGCGGTCAACATGGTGATATCTGGTGCATTGGGGTGCAGCCTCCGGTTCGCAGGAAGAACGGGGCCGTTATGCCCAATCCGCGCAAGCTTGTCGCTGGCACCGTCGACGGCAACCTAGTGCTCTATTCGACCGAGGACGGCAACCTTCACTTTGAAAAATCACTTATTAAAACCCCATCTAAGAAGACGAAAATGGTCAGCATCGCTTTCCAGAACCACAACATTGTCGTGGTTGGTTGCTCCAACAGCACGGTGTGTGCCTACGACATTAGGAACGGGACACTGCTGCGACAAATGTCACTTGGCACTGGGGTCTCGGGAGGCTCCAAGAATATCATAGTGTGGTCGGTCAAGTGTCTGCCCCGTGGCGACATCGTTTCTGGTGATTCCACGGGTCAGGTGTGCATATGGGACGGGAAGACATACACACAAGCCCAGAGAATTCAGAGTCATACCCAGGACGTACTCTGCCTTTCCGTCAACGCTGATGGGTCTCAAATATTCTCGGGCGGCATGGACAAGCGCACCGTCTTCTATGAGCCGCGTTCTGGGCAACAAGGCCGTTGGACAAAAGTCTACCACCGAAAATACCATGAACACGACGTCAAGGCCATGGCTTCTTTTGAAGGAAAGGGCATGAGCGTGGTCGTCTCGGGAGGTAAATGGTCCAACCTTGTGTCCCAATGCGATAGCTCCTGCTGACTTGTATGCAGGCCCCGACGCAACTCCCATAGTGTTTCCTCTGCGGCCCGCCAGTAAAGAGTACCACAGGACGTTGTCACACCTCCCTCAACAATCCAATCTGCAAAGCGCACCAATGGCACGATTCCTGCTCAGTTGGTGGGCGAATGAGCTCCGTATCTGGCACATCCACAACCCGGCCAGGAAAATATTGGATGCTGACACCGCTGGCCAAGACATTCGCAGGAACCGGAAACTTTTGGGTCAGATTCTGGTACAGGGCGAGTCCAACATCACCTCTGCCGCCATCAGTAATGATGGCACCCTCCTGGTGGCCTCCACTTCCACTGAAGTAAAAGCTTTCCAACTTCGATACGATGGCGCCTCATCGTCGGCCCGATTGCATGTTAGAAAAGTCATCGTCCTTGAAGCATCAGCTGCCACAAAGGTAGAGATCTCGCCGGATAGAAGCTGGGTTTGTTGGGTCGACGAAGGTGACAAGGTTATGGCGGCTCGGGTCAGTTCGGATGACGGTTCTGCGTACGCAATCTCCCACCCCTACAGGTTACACCGACTCCGACGCCAAACTGCAAAGTATATTCTACTTGGAGGTCTTGGATCATATGACAGGAGAGTAACACAAATTGCTTTCTCACCTGATAGCCGAATCCTTTGCGTCGCTGACCTCGCCGGATACATCGACACCTGGGTCCTGCGTCTCCCCGGCAAACCGAAGAACAGCATTAATGGGGAAGTCGATGACGAAGCCTCTAGCACGTCCTCGATTGAGTCGTTGGATGAGGAAGCGGAGAGGCCCGAGGAGCGGTGGTTTCGCAACCCCAGCGCTGCCCTGCTTCCAAGGCTTGGCGCTATCCCCGTGGCTCTAACATTTGCTCCTACGAGACTTGAGGAAGGTAGCGAGTACAGTCTCGTAGCCGTCACGACGAACAGATCAATATTCGTTTTTGATCCCCTTCGTGGGTCTCTGTCCGACTGGACGCGAAGAAATCCTATCAGCAAGTTCCCAGAATCCTTCCGCATGCAAAGAGACGTCGTCAAGGGGATCATTTGGCAAGGGCCGAGAGCCTGGATTTATGGAGTCTCTTATTTATTCATGATCGATCTGTCTCGCGATCTGCCAGAACCTGATCCGAGAGAGGACGGGCAGAAGAAAGGAACAAAACGGAAGCGCAACGGCCATGAGGCTGGGGCTGGAGGCAAAATGAACATGGATCACTCTTTGGTCCCACAGGAGATCAAAACAACCAATGGGGCAGATGGCGTGGAGTGGGTGGATGTGGACATGGCTGATGCGGATGACCAAAAGAGCGTTGGGGCTAGCAGCGCATTCGACGATGATGACGACGACACTGACCCAGGTGAGCTACAACGCATGAGGGACGGTCAAGGAGCCAATGGTGAGGATGCGCCGAAGCGGGCACCATGGTGGAATACTTATCAATACCGTCCGATATTGGGCATCGTGCCTCTTTCGAGTGCACCGTCGAAGAAGCGCCGAGGGGGTGCAGCATCAGACAGGCTGCCTCCTCTTGAGGTGGCTATTGTCGAGCGGCCACGCTTCGAGTTGGACCTGCCCCCACGTTATTTCGCTAACGGGGAATGGGAGAGGTGAGAGCAGGGAGGACATGAACGATGTCCGGTCGCGGCAAACAGTACTTGGGATGGAAGGGAGCTTACGACGGCCTTTGATGGGTAGTTTTGGCGGGATACGGATACTGCCAGTTCCCCATGCGCAATATCTCTGGGTATTATCTGGGGAGCATTGGGTTGGTGGTCGCTCCCAGATCCCCCGGGCCTGAAAGTATCTAGGTCGCGTAGAAAATTACGGCCTGTTAAAACCTAGAATAGGTTCGAACAGAGTTGGGTAAGAGTCTTGTCGATATGGCCATCGTGGAGTAGGTCATTGTGTGATCTGCAGCCTCTCGTGTGCAGCGTATTCGTAATTGCCATGTTATGTCCTGGCATTTCGAGGCAGTGGCAAAGATAAAAGAATACAAGACTGGTGGTTCGTCTCATACAACACTACTGAATCATATTGTCTCACTGCCTCGTGATCTCGTCACCCCGCCCTCAACGCCTCGGTCCGTCAGATATGACGCCCACGTGAATGTGTCCTATCTCTTGACTGAACAGGAAAGGGGAAGGGACGTAACGGTGGCAACATGTCGTGTACCAGTTGCCTAGTTAGGTACCTACCTTCCTTAGGTAGCGAACCTAGCGTAGATACTTCTTTAGCGTAGGTTGTGTATATCTCACGAATCCAGCTGATTTTGTTCCAGTCCCAATGGACGGGGCAACCCTACAAAAGTTGGCGTTTCTCCGGGTCCGGGTCTAGGTCTGGTTTTCGTGGGCCGCGCTGAAGTAGATCGGACCGAAGAGATCCAGCCAAGTTTGGGACTCCAAGGGCTTCTGGGTTGAGATGGCTGGTTCGTTGGGGTGTTAGAAAGCTCGTACATGATTCGATATCATTTCGTTACAGAGATAGCGTCAGGAAAATACACACACTATCTTCTAGTTCTGATTCATGGCTTACTTTAGACAGCTTTTGCACACTGCGGGGGTTACATGACTAGGTAGCGTAGACATGGTTGCAGCAGCGATGCAAATGGCCGGCACGGTGAAGACCGGAGCCAGAATTGGCAACTATGACTTCCTTTGATTCGTGACATATGGATGGGCCAAGGGCAAGAGACGCGCGTTCATTAAGAAGGTTCGGTCTCCGCCCAACCTACAGGATCCTTCTTACACACCCCAATTTTTTTTTCGCTCGACTAGCCGGGGCATTGCCTAGGTCAAGGTTAGGATAGATCCACGCTGGGACATCGGGCGTGGGAGGTCATCGCTTAGGCCTGGAGATTCAGAAACAGAGTGAGAGGTGTTGTGCCCATGGAGGCACAGAAGTTAAAGGCCAGAGCCGAATCTTGGCGCTGCGTTCACCGAGGGAGGACAGGTCGTCGAAATATCGAGATGCATGCGAGCACTGTCGTGTCTGCGAGGTCACTTACTGTTGTCCGTAATGTCGTCGTCAAGAAGCAGTCTTGTTGAAGCACAAGTATCTTAGAGTCTGACACGAACACTCTGCTTGGCGGGGGGTGGTATGGTTTGAAATAGGCTATTCGGCCAGGACAAGGAAAAACAGTTGGAGACAGCGGAATATGGGCCAATATACATCGCCACGTGAGCAGGAGATGAGCCCTCTATTCGGTGAGCATCCGGGTCGGCCAGACGAGAGGTCCCACGAAGGGGCTTGCCAAGAGGCCGCTTCATAACCATGAGTCTTTGGGGCAGTCCCGCAGTGCCTAGACGAGGCGATCCGGGGGTTTTATTAATGGGTTAAGCAGCGGCCGGCGCCGTGAGACGTTAACGTGCAGCGCTGGGGACGCCGATCGTCGTTGAGTCCTAGCCCGTCCACGCAATAGGCGCAAAGACCACCAGGACGCCGCGTAATCATTGGTATCGAAGCAGTGCCGCTGATTGCCGGGATCGCCGTGTGCGCACTGTGTTGAAGGTGGAGGGGTATTGCTCCATTGGGAATCAGGGTCTGACAGCTCATAACGTGAGGTCCACGCAAACATAAATTTGTGCGTCGTGAACATCGAGGGAGTCTATTGCTCAGTGGCGGCAAACTCCTCTCATCGGTCCTCCGCGCGTCCGATCCCATAATTTTCGCCCCTCGAACTCGGTTGTCAGCTAGTAGGTTTTCTGGGTTCCCGTGGGCTCCCAGGCACGGCGTGCTGTCGTAAGGTAATGTAATGAGCGCAAAAGCTTTCTGGTAGTCCACGCACCTACACTACGCAGTATTTATCTTGTAATGTTGCAACAACCGAATAGATGGAGCAAATCCGCGGATGGGAAATGCCAAGGGCTCACACTGTGTGTGCAAGAATATGCAAGAATATATGCAAGAATGCGACCCTAGTTCTGGCCGTGGGCGGGGGCTGAGTTCACGACTGCTCTTTTTGCCTGATGTTGCTGCAAGTTTTTATGCTGGCTGTTTCAAGAGCGAACCAATTGGGACTAAAAAGTTGCAGGAAATATATCACTTCCTGATAAGATACCAGGCCGCTTTCCGCAATCTAGCGCCTATTCTTACAGCACGATACGTATCTTCGGCTTTTCGATCACAATTGCTCGCGGTTGAGGTCATGTTCGTAGCGGAGGCGCGGCGGCCCACAGACGGAGGCAGATGTAGCTTCAGCCACACTCTCCACGGGCGAGTGCCACAAGCGGCCCCCAAACGTATAACAACGGTTTCGGCACCCAGGAAGTCACGCTTCGTCATCGCCGACCCACATGGATCCCGTCTACCCCATCATCAGGCCCATTGCAGATGCTGACGCAGTCCCTTCGCGCGGATCGAAACGATATCGCCGCCACCTGGTCAGCATCATCACACAAGACAGGAGAAGGTTTGGAAAGATGGCGGTTTGTCAATTGTTTCCGTCTCTTGTAGCCAGCCGTTCAAATCCGTGAAAATGTCCTCGAAATCGTGACAAAGCCAGAAGACATGAGGATGACTCCAGCCTTTTGCGTGAGACCCCCCCATTTGAGGCGGAGGGACCCGAGCCCAGCGCTGATTGGTCCGGGCTGCTCCCAAATTGAAATGGACGCGCGTTCTCTCGCCCAAGTGCCTCTCTGTGCGTCGCCCCCTCTAGCGCAATCGTTGTTCCGGCTGCGTGCACCCCTCCTTTTCCTCAATCTTGAGCTGAATTTAACCCATTACCTGCACTCTTGCAAGATGGAGAGAAACCCCGTTGCAATTCGCGAAAAAAGAAAGAAAGAAAAGAGAGAAGGCGAAATCTCAGAAAATAGAGAGCAGCAGAAGCGATTGAGACGGAGCCGGGCAAGTGCTCCCCCGAAAAGAGGGGCGTAGGCAGTTACTTGGCTGAGCAATGCTCATCCGCTTTCCAGCGCATGTCCTGCCACGCAACCCCTGGGAGTGTGCCGTGGAGACGCCATACGTATGCTTGCCTCTGCACACCCTTCTGCTTCGGTCGGCTCCCTGAAACCTTGCGCTCCCAATCCGCAGCTTTATCCCCCTGGTCTCCGGTCCCCTCCCGTCAGAGTGGCCTTGCCTTGCCTCTACTACCCTGTCTGCCCATCTCCGCCGCCTGGGAGGTCCGACCTACACCTCCACCAACTAAACCATCTCGAACCGCATTCGCTCGTTCAAACGGCAGCGGCGTCTGCTCGTCGACAGCGACGTTTCTGTCTGCGCCATAACGCCCCGACATACAAGATCGGA
>Ga0247763_1001351_pt1 | contig 14056 bp, 11 predicted proteins | sample UWRJL141409B4_FD_179926 | JGI IMG/M metagenome (GOLD analysis project Ga0247763, IMG submission 179926) | Plant litter microbial communities from Arlington Agricultural Research Station in Wisconsin, United States - UWRJ-L141-409B-4 | ecosystem: Environmental > Terrestrial > Plant litter >...
AAAGTGGCAAACCAGACGGCAAACGGGAGTTCTGGCCCGATCTAAGTATCAAAGGGTGTTTTCCTGTCTGTCTGAGGATATACATGCATGGGAGCTCATGTCCTATCTGATCTTGTGGGGAGAAAGGGCCCCATCATGGATCTTGTTGGGGAAGGTGGGTCTCTGTAATGAGGGCGGACCATGAGAGAGAGGTTTTGTGAGGAAGGAAGGAGCTCTCCACGTCATCTCACCCTCGACCTGCTCGGCGGTGAGAAAAACTAGCCTAACCTCACTCGGCCGAGGAGTGGCCGGAGTCCCAGCAAGCCAGGAACCAAGCAAGCAAGTACTGTCCTGGATGGGTGGGTAAGTGGAGCATGCCGTGTCACAGGGAGGAGAAACACGCAGTTAGGTACGTTGCTTGATGAAACGGAGTTTTCATCTGGATAGAAGCTTTGTGTTACGGACGTTTGCAGTCCAAGAAACCCCTGAAAAGGAATCCATTTTGTTTGCGTGAGACTTTCTGTGGTGGGGTCTCTCTCTCTCGCGAGGGCAAAACGGGAGATAGGTATGTTGTTATGTACCTATGTGCGAGGTAGATGGGTGGTTCCGGTCAGATATTTTCGACCCTGGGTGAAAGTGAAGTCAAAGTGATTCCCCGGGTGTATTTCTATCGTACGGCAAGACTCCGAAAGTGGTTTCTCATGAACATATTGCTTGGGAGTTTCATGACAGATGGCTGTTTCTTGCTAGGCCTTGCCGCTGGGAAGGAAATGCCAGACCTCAAATCATCTCAAGGGGACGTCAGCACTTCTCGCGGATGCCTCAAAAAACTAGGGATTCCATTCCTATGCTAGGTGGAAACACTGGATGCTTCAAATCACCTCTTGGGAGGGCTCAAAGTTTACACCATGGCCTTGAGAAGTTGGTAGCACAGCATACATACTCTGTACTTCTAAAGGGGTGAACGGAGAAGATGTTTCTCAACCTCCTTGGGGCATTTCCAGAAAGCCTCAATTCAGTTTGAGGTCCTGGACTGCGCGTAATCGAGGTTCATGAGACACGTGCTTGCCGTTAAGGTCCCATTCGTGCCTTCCGTTTTGGCTCACCATCCCAGGTTTGCCTTAATTTTCAGCACCCCTGGGATCACGAGGCCTTGCAGTGGCACCATTTAGCAAATTGCTCTGGTGTTCTCCTCCATCCAATTTGTCTCCCAACACTCACACGTTTTCCACTTCAAAAAGCACCCCGCCACCCAGCTTCACAGTGACGGGCATCTCTCCACGGATTTCTGCCTTCCTGTCTCTCTCTACTTTGTCGTTCTTGTCACTCATTCTCAGATATACTTTCGAGAAGCAGACAAACGCACGGAAAATGGCGATCCAGCTTTTCTCGATGTTCCTCGTTTTGCCCTTCTTGGGCTTTGTCAGCGCGTTGGCCAATCCTGGTTCTATTAACATCCAGGCCGAGCGCAAGCCCAATTTCACCCCGAACGGTCCTGCCGAGTACGTTCGCACCCTCCACAAATGGCAGATCGGCGCCCCCGAGGGCCTCCTTGCGATTAGCAAGCAGTGTGAGTAGTAAACCTCCTCCAAGTTTGCGTCGCCTGAGCTGAGCAAGCTTCCAGCCGGCAGTGTTGATGCCGAGACATTCGCCGATGACCGCGAGTATCTGAGCATGATTGGCGTCGGATCCCCGCCGCAGTATCTCAAAGTTGATATTGACACCGGTTCTGCCGACCTGTAAGTTGCCATCTATGCCGACTCTGGTAGTTCATCGAACATTGGCTAACGTCGACATCATAGCTGGGTATACTCGTCAGAGACGTCGACGAGAGAGCTCCAGAACCGCACCAAGTGGGAGCCCGAGATGTCATCGACCGCACACAAACTACCCAACACAACCTGGCAGATCTCGTATGGTGACGACAGTTATGCCTACGGAACTGCCTGGAAAGATACCGTGGTTATCGGAGGCATCAACATCACGGGAGCAGTGGTTGAGTCCGCAACGGAGGTGTCCGAGCAGTTGCTGTCAGACTTGGATCTCGCCGGTATATTCGGGGTTGCATTCAACCTCGCCAGTCGTGTTTACCCCCCGCAGCCGACAGTCTTCGAACTTCTCGGCCCTCTTCTCGACAGCAAGGTCCTCACCGCTGACCTGAAGTGGCACGCCGATGGAATCTATACCTTCGGACACATCAACTCATCACTGTACAAGGGCGACATCCATTATATCCCTCTCAAGGACGACGCAGAGTTCTGGCAGTTCAACTTTACCAAGTTCCACGTCGGGAACGAGTCCTATTGGTTGCTGTCACAATGGTCGGCCATCCTCGACACGGGCACCTCCCTGATGCTGCTGGACAATGAAATCGTCAAGATGTACTGGAGAACCGTTCCATCGGCTCAGTTGGACAACAGATACAACCTCTGGACCTACCCTTGCGACACGGTCCTGCCCGACTTCAGACTGGGTTTTGGCGACTGGGACGTCACCATTCCTGGCCATTACATTAACTATACCTATGTTGAGAACATGAATTCAACCTGCATGGGAGGGATTCAGAGCAACATGGGCGAAGAATTCTCCGTACTTGGCGACATGTTCTTGAAGGCCGTTTTTGCCATCTTCGACTTCGAGGGTAAGCGTATCGGCCTAGCTAAAAAGGCTCAACCCCTCAATTAGGGTTGTTTGTAAACCTAAAAGCTTCGGTTGTCTTATTAAGCAAAGAACGGCGGGCCGCGCTTCGGATCGTGCCATCTGGGGCGGGAAAAACGCACGTTTGATTCGCGAAGATTTGGTGTTTTAGGTGAAAGTTGGGCTTCAGGCGGTTGAATGTACCGGCAAAATGGAACGAATGTGTTCTAGATCTGAGGAAATACACACGTAAACTCACTTCGGGGCGATTTCTCAATGACCCGTGAGATGTCATGGAGTGACGAGATCATGAACGGTCCAACGGCTGAAATTTCGGCCATGGTTTCCCCACTGATCAGGGGTCTGGATCAGGGACCTGGTGCCAAAAATTAAGGGGCTTAAATTTCACTGCACGGCGCGATCATGTTTACTCGCGCTTGCAAAACAGCCCGCGCCAGCGTTTTTCGGGATGGAAGCAAGCTGTATTGGCTAGTTTGGAGGCACTGCAGTGGACTTTCACTGCCCTTGAGACAGAAATCCCGTCATGCACACCCAACTTCAAAATATGTCAAGGCTGTCCTGTTTCCTAGGCGGCAGCCACCACCCGAATCCGCCAGTATGGGAAACACTACCAAGCGAACAATCTCTGAGGCGTCGGGCCGTTGACTGTTCTCAGGGCTGCCAGCCAAGCTGTGAGGTTCATCGTTGTGCAGTTTGAGTTGCCTGGCAGGGAGATGGTTTGGTCACACTGACATGGCTGCCCTCAAGGCAAATAGGTCTGGACATCTCGGATATTACCCGCGGACTTGGTACGCATCTCTCCAGGGGAAAACGGTGGAATGACACATGAATGGTTGGTTGGTTGGGCGTTGACCGGCACACACACACACGTCTGAGGTGACAGGAGTCCAGACTTTTGATGGGCCCGGATCTGGCGGAAAGGTTAATAACGATGACTTGCAGGCCGCACGGTGCGTGAGGGGTATCCAATGTTGCATTCCGCGCTCCTGGGACAAACTATAACGCCCCCTCCCAAAAAAAAAAACTAGGTGTTCTTTCTGCATGGGCTAACTAGTGTAGCTCATTTGAAAGAGCAGAGAGCAGTGGAAAAAGTATCCCTCGTCGGGTGCTAGTAGTCTTCATAGTTAATGGTGCTCCTTGCACTCCCCCACCACCTAGCGACAGAGTGACAGGCGAGAAGGGGGCAAGCCTGATGTTGAAAATGGACTCGAGAAACGCCACGGAAATCAGGAACAGAAACAATATGTAATCATGTATATAAGATTTGATGCCCAACAATTAAACCCTACTACCATACGGAACGCTACTTTGCAAAAGCGAAATTGAACCAAAACAAAATGCAAGGATTGAGAGAGGGAAACCATCCGGGTGTAAAGTGAGAAGAACCCACCCTACATGACCGTCGCATTATCCTTTCTCCCAATCCCCATGCCGGTGTTGCGCAAAATATGATGTCGATTGTATGCAGTGTGTCGTCGTGGTGTGTTTACAGCGGGCTACAGGGGGGAGGGGGAGGGTCAAGTTATTGTCGTCCCCACTCTTGATGCTTGCGGCCTGAGCTTGCTTGTAAAACGATTGTGGTGGGGAGAAGGGCTGCTTGTTGCTGGATTGGCGAAAAAAGGTATTAGATAATTCTAGCGTGGCGGGCGTAGCATAAAATCAGAGTGTCGTCGTCGTCGCAGTCATGTCCCGCCGTCTTCTATCCGCATAAAGCATGTCGCGCAAGTGGGATGTGAGATGAGGCGAGCGCGAGTATGAGTGGCCGTTTCTGGTCGTATCCTCGAAGATGTCTTTAGAGGGAAATGGAACGAAATGGGGTATAGAGTTTGCGGAGAAGGTTACAGCCAGAGGGCAACGCAACGCAGAACGCGCGCTGAGTGCTGGAAAGCCAAAAATGCAGTAGCCGCTGGGGTGTGTGTGTTCTAGACATCCTTCTCGCCATCACCATCTGATCGAGACACAACCACATAGTCAGCAAAAGTCACGCTATCGGACATGGACTGGGCAGATGGCGAATTGCTCCCGTTTAACACCTTGACCCTGGCATAGGACGAGGTGGAAGATGAGGAGGAAGATAGGGGGAGGTTGCCGGATCCACGCAGGCGTGTCTGGGCGGGTGACCTAGGGGCAGCTCGCGGGGAAGGGACAGGTTCGCATTCACCTTCGCTTCCCACGGGCGTGGGTGGGAGTGCTCCCGGAACGGCCTGTTGGCTCTCCCTGGCGGTACCTGGCCGGCGGCCACCGTACTTGTTATACGACTGATCCCTGCTCTGACCACCGCTAGGCGGACGCTGGTTATCCTTCTCGGGAGGCGGTGGCGGGGCGTCCGCGTCGCTGAAAGCGTTGGCTACTGGCGGTCGCTGGGATCGAGGACTCCCGTTCTGCCGTCCGTTGGATACAAGGCCTGCAAGGCCTGGCTGTCCCTTGAGGCGCTGCTCCATCTCGCGGATTCTGGCCTCAAGAGCCTCGAGTTCCGAAGTCTGCGAGTTGAGCTGCTGTTTCCTGTGTTGTGGCGAACCTCGAGTCAGCCAAACTGCTCTTCCCATGGCCGGACTGGCCTGGGTGGAGGACAAATGGGCGAATCGAATCGCGTGCATCGTAGGGGAACTGACCGCTTCTCGACCTGTTCGTCAAGGTCTGCCACGCTGTTTTCAATGCGGAAGATGTCCATCAGTTCCTGCGAGAATGAGCGGGCAATGGTACTGTTGCAAAAACCTAGTTAGCAGCCATTTACATCAAGTCCGAGTGCATTAATCTGCCTCGAGGGCTGGTTCCGTCTGTGGACGGCAAACAAGCAGCACGTACGATTGTGGGCGACGGCCATTTGGCTTCCAGTCGCGGTCGAGCTCTTCGTCGGTCATTGTATCTTTTAGGGTAAGAATCTTTAACGGAGAGAGGCTTGCGCTGACGTAGATGGTAAACTAGAGTTTGCGAAGGTGTGGTTGGAGTGGAGGACGGGATTGAAGGGTTCAAGAGCGTTGCGGGCTCGACGGGTCCCAGCAAGGTGCTAATAACCAGCGGCGAGCGGCAAGCGGCACGCTAGACACAGCGCTGTGCGACACCTCCTGACACTCCTGGCAGCTTGAGGTTGGGGGTGGCCCGATGCGGTAAGATAGTAGCCCAGGTTATTAGCTTAGCGGATAAGGGGTGAACAATGCATCAAATGCGCACCCACGAATGCAGGGTGGCGTTTTCCAAGTGCAACTGGTCCAGCAGATCACGGCGGGGGAGATGAGGTGGCTCAAGGTGGATCACCACCTCAGCCGGCGTGACTTGCTAGGCGACACAGATCTTGAGAGAAGCGAAATGGACTCGACTCCTGACAAAAGCGATGTGCTGCTGACTTTATCAACTCTCTTAAATCGGCGTCAGAAGCCCGTTCTCGATGGCGGCGGTGTTTCGGTGCCTGGTGGTCACGATGACTCTACGGACTGACCGCGCCGACAGCTGTCCATATGACGGGCGAGGCTGTTTGAGCGTTGACTTCTGCCTGCTCTGCTACTTGTCTTGCCTACTTCCATACTTGCGTATGATACCGAGAAGAGGTGAGTACAGGAGGCAGTTTTCAGCTCTCGCATTGTCGTGGTGATGCCAATCGTCGAGGGAGCCACCCACGATGCGGCATGACGGCCCCTTCGACCTCATATCGGTAACCACTAATTACGGGTGCATGAACCTGTCACACCGTACAGAGTACAAATTATTCTGTACCCACAATCAACATGTTACATTAAATATCCGCGCGCTCTGTGCATGACTTGGCTCCTTGTCCTATTCCGGGTTTCCAGGATTCTTGAATCTTGGATTTGGATGCTCATCGCTGGCTGGACTGAAATCATTTGGGTCATTGAACGTCGACATGGGTGAAGCAGGGGGCCATTTCCTGGCGCGGAGAAATGAGGGGCAGGCAGGTTCCCAGCTGGGGGCCGAGCCGCAAAACACATCCACCAGCGGGCTGACAAGTTTCTGCTCTTATTGACGCAGACACGATTGCTGTCTTGACTGGATTATCGAAAGAATCCAGCGAAGGTACCGTTGGCAGGTCCTTATTAGTAGGTATGGGATTTCCATAGCCAAAAAGTCTTACACGGAAACCGACAAGGTGTTCATTCCCATCCCTCGCCGATTGAGAGGTTTGCGGATCAGGACTCGGCTTGTCAAGCAACCACTGAATGACATCGCAGGTCTCGAGGCTGTGGGGGCAGGCAGCACTGATGCTTGCTGAGGCGATAGAGGGTGGCTAGTCAAACTCTACAATTTTGAGCACTGGACTTTGGAATGGTTGCTCACAATGCCACGGCTGCATGGAAGGCATTCTCACTTCACCTTTGTTTGATGCGAGAGCGTTGCAACCAAGCCAAGGGGGTTTCTAGATTTCGCCCATACCTGGACTCGTTTCCTGGAATCCTCGCGTCTACTACCTCATATTGCGTGTTCTATCTCGTAGAGATGGCAAGGGAAAAAAAGTAACTGACGTATCTCGAATCTCGATGGACTCCAGCTTCAGGCTCGCGGGTCGAGGTCTGTGCGCAGATGTCACGTGGGCTGGTTTTTTTGGGCTCTCTCCCACTGCGTGCATGCGATTGCCTTGCTTCCGCCAGCGCTCATTAACCATCGAACTCTGACACACCAACCGGGCATTTCTTCATCCCCAAGCATCAACCGAGACAAACCGCCGATCCACGTGACCTCTACCCATCGCGACCGAAAAAAATTTACCGCGACTGAGTGCTGCGAACGAACGCGCCCGCCTTTGACAACCCACCACGCTGCCTTTCGGCCTCCAGAAGCGACACCCTGCCCTGCTAATCATCACGACCCGGTGCACCCAGGCTGCCGGTTCGTCTTCGTCCAGGACGCGCTGTCTGATTGAACTTGGTGCGGGTTGCTGACCCGAGATAATCCAGATCGTGGCGCCAATCCACTTGCTTCCGAGGCGTGACGGGCCCCGCGGTCGCTGGCGAGGCCGGCTCGATTGGGGCATGAACATTCCACCGCCCTTCACACTACTCGAGTGCCTCTTCTTGTTCCGCGGGGTCGGCGCTCTCGGTCTCGACGAAGCGGCGTTTGCTCAGATCGCAAGCAGGATCGCAGAGAATGGATTTGTCAAAGACGACTCCAGATACAACCCTGAGCGGCTAACACCAAGCCGCTTACGGGACCTCTTCCTGGATTTACTGTGGGATGAGTTGAAGGGGGAAAGCGACGACGCTGCACCGAGGCCTGATGGCGGCTCACCTGCACCGAAAAGGCGAAAGCTTCAAATACCTCCGAGACCGACTGTCAACGATGCTCCGCGATATCTTGACCACATCAAAGCCAGTCACAAGAAGTTGATGGATGCGTATGTGGAGGAGTCTATTACGATCATCAACAAACTCCAGGACGATCACGGAAAGCTCGCGGAGGACATCAGGGTGTTGGAGGACGCCGAAGAAAAGGACCGGATAGCGGAGAAACAGCCACAGTTTGCAGCAGTTGCAGGAGCTGGCGACCTGGGCATTGGTACGAAGAATGGGGTGGTTGCAGCAAGACAACCAGTCGCTATCGCTGCAACTGGTGCAAACGGGATCAATGCGCTGCCTGTTCCCCCGATTTCGTCTCGGCCTCTATCGCCTCGGCCGCCTCCTTTGCCGCAAGCCTCTCTTCCACCACAGAATCCCAGTTTAGCAAGCGTTACAAAACAGGACAGCGCGCAACTACCGCAACTACTGCCGACTCCTGTTCCTGCTGCTGCTGCTCCTGTGCCAGCCGCTATTGGGCAACCGGCAGCCCCTCAGCCGCCAGCAAAGAACGTTCCACCACAGAAGAACCAAGATGTTTCCCGGTTCCCCAGCGGTCCGGCGCCGGGCCTCCAGCCTCCGCAAGGCCTACCTTTGTTTCCTCCGGTTTCACACGCGACGAAGCCGCTATCGCCTGTGCCTGCCCCACAACTGCCGGGAGAAGCTTTGCAACGGCCTGCAGATGCGACGAGGCTGAAGCCAACGCCCTTGGTCCCGCCCGCCAATCCTCAAGCTGCTGTTCAGGGGCAACTTCGATGGGAACCTCCGTACCAGCCTAGCACGCCCGTCGCACGTCACCCGTCGAATACACCCCCCCAACAACTCGGACAAAGTGTCATCCAGGCTCCACAGCCTATGCTTCAGCAGCAAGCTCTGGGCCAACCCCAGCATCGTACTCCTGGACCGCCTCCATCGCAGAACACCCCAAGGCCGTTGCAGCCACAGCCTGTCAAACCCGTTACGCCGCAAGGATTGGTACCCCCACAAGGCCCTGGGTCATACACACCCGTGTTACAACCGGCGCCCGTTAGGCTAGCGATCGACACCAGTGGTCATCCGCAGAACAAACAGCCGCTGCTCGCGCCCAACCTGCAACCAAGCCGGGCACCACCTGTCTATCATGGCTATCCGCAAGGGCCACCGACTCATGTGGCCGTGTCATCTCCTCCGCCCCCTGTCGTGGCACCGCCACGACCTCATCCAGCACTCGCGCAGCCCCAGCTGCCAAGACCAATGCTTCATGCTTCGCAAGCAGCACACACACAGCTAGGGGCAGTTACAATACCCCCAGGCCGAGGACCTGCACAGCTTGATGCTGCCCAACGAGGATATACCACGCCATATCCACCACAGCACCCAATGATCCCTGATCTCGTTCAGCAAGCCCGGATCCCTGGCACGCCTGTCCCTACACCACCTGCCAGGCTCACGCCGCTTTCACTGCCGCCACAAACACCCCTTAATATTCCGACAAGGCTTCTGATCGGCAGTGGGACAAAGTGGAGCACTTCTTCCACTCCTGCTACTCCCACAAAGGATTCGCTGCCGCCTCGTCTTCCGGACGACTCGTTGCCTCCGCCGCCACTAGAACCGCTCAGTCCAGTGCAACGACACTCAGTTCTCTCTCCCCTTGATGCAAGGCGAATAACGCCCCAAATTGATGCAAAAAATCGCGAATCGATCACTGAATCACCTCCTACTAAACGGAAGTCAAGCCGGTCTAAGGGGCCGCAGCGGGCTTCAGACATGGCGTCGCCTTCAAAACCGGTGTCGGTATCGCCATTCCCAAGCCTCCATCCGTTGCCTATCCCATCGACATCAGACCAGATGACGGCGTCGCCACCACGTGCCGTACAACCAAGCCCTGCCGAGAAGGAGGTCTATCAACCGGCCAAGGATGTCGAATCGACCGTGATTAAGAACGAGGTCACGACTCCTCAGCCGCTAACTGAGGCTGGCGACACAACTGCAGATGAGAGTGTGACCAGTCGCCGCTATGCACCACGTCATGGCAAGCGTAAACGTGAGGAGCTCACCCCAACTCCCGTGCAAACCCCCAGCAGAGATCAGCAATCCTTGTTTGAGACTGAGACACCTACTGAGCCTGTTGAGCGAGCCCCAACCGAGATACTTTGGACTAGGGGCTTCAACAGAGTTTGCGGGTCTGCTATCGAGCAGATCATTCACCATCGGTTTGCGAATATGTTCGCAGCTCCAATTCGTGAAAGGGATGCGCCTGGATACCACAAAGTGATACTCCAACCACAAGATCTGAAAAGCATTAAAGCAGCTATAAGCGTCGGAAATAGGACGGCGTCTCAAGCGGCCGCTGCCTTGCCGGGGGGGGATCCCAACACTAGCAGTGTTTGGCTCCCTATCAGTGAAGCTCTCTTGCCACCGAAAGTCATCATCAACAGTGGACAACTCGACCGCGAACTCGCTCACATGTTCGCCAATGCTATCATGTATAATCCAGATTCAGCGCACGGCCCCGGCCCCGAATTCCTTGTCGGCACAGACGAATCCCTGGGTGATGGTCAAGAGGGTGGGCCTCAAGAGGGCGCCCTCGGCTATAAGGTGGACGAGTTTGGTGTTGTCAACGATGCCCGCGCCATGTTCACCGAGGTTGACAAGCTGCTTAGTGAGCTGCGGTCGGCTGAGGTGCGGCGGACTGGCGGGGCGAAGGCTGGTGCAGCAACGGGTACGAGCACTCGACAGGCGAGCGTAGCTCAGAGAGAAGCGTCGCATGCTGGGGATGACAGTACTGCGATTAATCATAATAATGGCGACGATGCGGATGAACAGACGACCACGGAGGCAGAACCTAGCACCGCCAAGCGAAGGCGGACAACAAGAGGCTGACAGCCTCCAACATCCATGTGTGGGATTTTTTGAGTGGTCTGGGATGACCGGTTGGAGGCGCATTGGGTTCGGGAAGCGGGCAGAGTCTTTCCCGATGGTCAACGGAGTTATAGAATTAAAGCTCGGAGCCAGTGGAGGCATCTCGGGATCCAGCATATTGTAGGCTGGCTGTATCGTAATATGCTGCCATAGATACATGTATCATTCTTCAATGAGAATGATAAGGCAAATTCAATAAATACGCAGCGTATTGCTGAGCGTATCTGCCGAATCAACGGCGTCAATTTTGTGAGGCACACAACGAGTCCCCCATATGAGATCCGGTTCGATACCCAGGTCGTCGCTGAGCCTGCACCGGCGTTGAAAAGTTGCACTGTTGGGGCCGTTAAGACCGAAGGCTGGAATCGCCAACCCATGTAATGAGCTGTATGTCGCTGACACGGTTATAGGTACAAGCATGCCCCGGCCACAGTTATGAGAAACTGCCAGAGTGTGTCAAGGGGGTATGGTAATTTGAATTTGTGATGTGATGTTAATTCACTTGGAATGGACTGAGGGAGATCTGGGGAATAATCGAACAGGATAGGTCCTGGGGGGTAGCATGTTAGCAGATTTTGACCATGAGAGGAGAGTTTCTCCTATACTGCCTAGTCTCTGTGTCAGTGATGATTTCGTAGAGCAAAACTGACCCTAGTTTGATGCCTTGAGGGATTGAACCCCCTGATCTGAGTCTCAGTGTAAATGCAATCGTTTCTTGCCAGTCACCTTGGTCACCTTGATGAGATCTCACAGAGTTTGCCATGCTTACTATGTTCACCATACACACCACACCATACACACGGTGTTATCGCCAGATTCATCGTTTCTCCATCATTCGGCCAGCCTTGCCATCTATCCATATCCTGTCCATCCTCCAGCTATTATCCTTAAGAGCAAGTGGTTCCTAGGTAACTAACACTTGAAGATTAAGTTGACGATCACATTGGGACCTATTCCACTTGAAAAAAAGTATCCATCAGGGGTAATCGGTACCTTTGTCCTGCGATAAGTATCTAGACTAGAGTATGGTGGCAATAGGGACTTGATATCGTGTACTGGGACAAAACTTGAGGTTCATTCATCCATTCATGGGGCGAGGCGGGAATTCATGGCAGGAGTTCATGAAGTACTCTCTGTGATCTATCTACATAGGTAGGCAGTTAGGATATGTTGATTTCTCTGTTGAGTTTATTCGTATACGCTCATCTCATGGTAAACGGACTGGGCGTCTCCGGTTATCGTAAGCTCGAGTGATCAAATTCAGGTAGTACCAAACATTCAGAGACGCTCTCTATCTTCAATTCGCAAAGATTGGTATCTATTGTGAGAACGAGCGAACCTTCTTTTGTTCCGGTGGCTGGTTGCCCCTGCCATCCGTCATGAGATAGGCGTGTCCTATGTCTGAGGAGGGTTTACACACCCAGCAAGTGTCTAGAATTCAAACCAGGAGGCCCGTCACACCGGCTCCCAACTATTCTACTCTTTGGCATCTTGACCTGCTTGGATGAATACACTTGCAAACATGCAAACGGAATTCCCCGCTTCCACAAAAAAAAAAAACAAAATTCCCCCCTTCAAAAAAAAAAAAAAAAAAAAAACCCCAACGCCATACTCAACCCAGAAAACATCAATCTCGACGTGTCAAGTATGATGATACGCCCATAGCAAGCAAAAATCGGCTGAGAAATCACCTCAGCTCAGGTGAGGTTGAACCAACCTGGAACCCAAACAAAATGCATTGAATTTTGGGCAATGCAGTGCAGTGCAGTGCAGGGTTCGCGTATTCCATTCTATTCTATTCCAGAAAGCTCTTTTTATGTGTGTGAGAGAGAAGGGAGAGAGTTCCCGTCCGTCTGAGACAGGAACCCCTTTTCCTTTGCTTGGTCGCCAACTACCGACATGCAATACAATGCAATGCATGCATATCGCAACCAGTGGGCGGGGGGGGGTTTTTTTTTCTTCGAAACCAAACATTTTCTTTGCCCGGGAAGGACCCGGTTGGAAGAAAGAATAAGGGATGGATTTGTTGTATGGAAGCCAACCAGCCAACCAGTCAGCATATGCTATACTACAGTGCCTGCACAGACACATGCAGATACATGTAGACAAAATCAAATGTGGGGTTGCCACGGCGTCAGGTGAATTCCTTTGTTTCCAACAGGAAGAAAGAAGACAAGTCTTGCTTCATCCAGACAGTCCAGTCCAGTCCAGGTCAGATCAGTTTTACGACGCATTGCAAAGTTTGCAGATTTGCAGATTCCCATCGGGTGGAGATGCTTATGTGAAAAGAAAAATGTAAATCAAATCAAATACCCCTTCCTCGCAACACAAGCCAAAAACTGGTTTCCTTCGCGATAGGCTACCTACCTATCTATCTAGTGAGAGTGAGGACGTATCATATATGAACTCTTTTCGTTTCAGAGCTTAGCGAGAGCTGGAAAAAAAGAACCTGACAGAGATTCTTTTCATCCATCTCCACTGCTGCTCCTGCTGTTATGTCATGGTAAAGTCCGGAGATATAGCCTCTTTGGGCATTCCTCCAGCTTTCAAAACTCTATCTATCTCCCCCTTGGTCTCTTGGCCAGGCCAGACTGGACCATGCGAGACCAGATTCTCTCTAGAATTCTCTCGGAAGCAAAACTTGAATAATGAATTACATATGAAAACTCACATGACCAATCTTGCCAATCTTTGCCAAGGTATCCCCTGGAGGGAGAAGAATATGCGACCCCTTGCTCTGCTCCCTGCCCTTGCCCTTGTCCTTGTCAAACTTTCATGTTGGTTCGCGATTGACTGGTTCACAGGGTAAAGTGATGTGAGGCGATGTGAGGTGAGACGAATAAAGTTCCCTTGGGTACTTTACCTAGGTAGGTAGATTCTACATGATCAATCCTATGGTCGGTCCATGCAGTATGAACCACTGGCCGGTGAGTGAAGATCCCCGCCCCAACGCAATGCAATGCCAAAAAGAAAAAAAAGAAAAAGACAGTATGGCCTTCCTGTAATAGCATCTCCCACGTCGATCACCTGTTGGGGGGATGGATACTCATATGTATGTACTCAGCTGGGAGAGGGGGGGGTGAAAACGCCGAGTATCGGGCCGTTGGAAGTACGAACAAAATCTACTACTCTACTACGCAACCCAAGAGTGCCCACGAACATGAACTGACTGACTGTAATGGGGACTTTTATTGTGTAGCATAAATTGGACCCGGCGAGGCATAATGATAAAACGT
>Ga0247763_1001352_pt1 | contig 14040 bp, 11 predicted proteins | sample UWRJL141409B4_FD_179926 | JGI IMG/M metagenome (GOLD analysis project Ga0247763, IMG submission 179926) | Plant litter microbial communities from Arlington Agricultural Research Station in Wisconsin, United States - UWRJ-L141-409B-4 | ecosystem: Environmental > Terrestrial > Plant litter >...
GTCCCGTGCTAACAGAGACGGTGGGCCAATTGGGGTGGGGATGGGGCTGGTCAGAGCGCGCTCGCGTCTCCAACCCGGAGGCTGGAGCTGGCGCCAACCGACCCTGGCTCCACCAAAAATTGTTTATTGCCCGCCGAGGTGCTCACCACCACATCTTAATCGCGAACGCCAGATCTAGGAACAGTACAGTTGACCGGATCACATCTCACCACACCGAGCTTGCACCCACCACCACATGGTACGAATTTGCTAAGAAATTGAGCTGCGAGCACAGCGCTGGCCCCAGTCAAAGCGGGGAGGAGCTGCCTGCCGCGCGAGCATTCTTTTCCGAGCCCGTTTCTTTGCTCCCGCTCGATTTGATTCCAGCTGCCAGTCTCAGGCGCGCCAAAGAGATGAACCCCGTTACGCCGATGCGCCAGATTCCTGGCGCATTCTTCAACACACCAGCTCCCGGAGCTGCTACAGGTCCCCGACGTCGATTGTTCAACGAGCCCCCCGCGGCAGGCCAAGTAGCAGCTATGAACGCCGGAGGACTCGCCGCGTCCCAGGCAGGGAAAGATGCAGCGGTCACTTCTGGTGCTGCAGGAGTTGCGCCAGTTGCTAAAGACGAGCTGCCGCCCATTGTTCGGGCTGCAAGGTGCATCAACGAGAACCTCCAACAGGAAGAGAGCTATCCCGACCTTGATTCTTACTGCCGACGTAGGTCCCTTTTCTCACGGCCTTTCTATATTGCAAATGCTAATTGTAGGCTTCACACACAGCTGGCGCTTCATCTGAATACGACATTCAGTTCCCCGAAACAGCATGGGCTCCTTTCGAGAGAGGCAACGTGTATCCGATACCAGAGCAGATCTTCGACCGTCTTAATGGCGGTCAGGTTAATACCCGACTCGGCCTGTTCGCGAGCATCGGCTTTGCCTGGGCTTCGATCGACAGTTCGATTTTTCTCTGGGACTACAGCATACCCAACCCGGACCTTATCGGATATGAAGATGCGACACATCCCATAACGGCAGTCGCATTGGTCAAGCCGAAACCAGACGTCTTCGTCAAAACCATTACCCATATCCTCGTCATCGCCACGACCTCAGATATTATCCTACTTGGGTTGTCAGCAACGCCAACACCCTCGGGTTCCCATACCGTCGCGCTCTACCAGACTAAGATGTCGGTGCATCGCGGAGGCAGCGACGTCAGTTTCATCAGGGGTTCTAACACGGGTCGCATCTTCTTTGGTGGCGAGAGCGATACCGATATTTACGAGCTGTTCTATCAGCAGGAGGAGCGCTGGTTCTCGAGTCGGTGCGGGAAGATCAACCACACTTCGCCTGGTTGGGCCGCGGTGGTCCCGAGTCTACCTCTGCCTCCTCTCCCTGTGCCTGGTTTTGGAGGATCAAAGCAAACCGAGTATATCACGGGTATTTGGATCGATGACAGTCGCAAACTTCTATACTCACTTTCCAGTAAATCCACCATTCGGACATATCATATGGAGAGCCCCGAGAAGCTCACCAAGGTCATTGAGAAGGATAAGGTCAGCTGTCTTCGTGACATTGCTCACATGATTGATGGTAGATCTACGCTCCTCAATGATCGGATTAACATCGTTTCAATAAGTCCTATATCGTCCAACGAAGCATCGAAGCTCCACCTCATGGCAGTCACTAATACAGGCTGCCGCTTGTTCTTGAGTGCGACAAGCTCCGCTTCGTATGTTATGAATGCCGCAACCAGCCTCGCGCCTCAGAGCATGCAAGTTCAGTTCGTCAAATTCCCGCCGAGGGAGCCTGGCCGGGCTAGTAGGACAGTTAGTAGCCAAACGAGAGAGACAGGTCTCGATATTGAGTCACGCACACTTGACTCCAGTGTATTAGGCGACCGATTTGCCCCAGGCTACTTCTTCGACTTCGTCAGGAGACCTGATAACCCCAGCGAAGATATGCTCTTCGTCTCAACCCCCGATACCGGCCGGATAAAGTTCACAACCCCTGCCTCCGCTCTTAGGTATTTTGAACAGGGGAACTGGATCCAGCTTGACCGCGGCCATGTTTTGGAGGTTGGCTTGACGAAAAAAGAATTTTCTGCGGCCAAACAACCACTTGGCTTCGGAAATGAACTCGCAGTACAATTCGACGAGGCACCGAGCGAGTTCGCCGTCTTAACCAGCACAGGAGTTCACATGATCCGCCGGCGGAGGCTAGTTGATATCTTGGCGGATGCAATCCGGGGGGCTCCTGGTGACGAGGGTCTCGAGAGGGAGATCCGCAAGTTTCTCAATCAATATGGGCGCGTTGAGACAATATCCGCGGCGCTGGCTGTTGCTTGCGGACAGGGTAGCCACCTCCGAACTGGCACGAGCCGGGCCCCTGATCACGCAGCTGAAGACGGTGCCCGGCGTGCATTTGTTAACTTTGGTGGCCAGCCTAGGCTTGCCGAAACAGACAGCAACCAGTTCGCTACAGTTCCGGTGCAGCTATCTTCTCGGCACGATGCGCTGGCATTATATCTCACGCGCCTGGTCCGCCTTCTGTGGAAGACGAATGTCGTTACCATTAAGCCTGAGAAGACCGGCATTACAGTCACATCGACAGTTCCAACCTCCAGACTGATTACCGTCCAGGAGAACATTGAGCGCCTTCGAAACTTCCTTGAGGCCAACAAAGGCACCATTCAAGGTCTCACGGGGCCGGCTGAGCGCATCGGAAACAGGCACGAAGAGATTGCTCTGCAGAAAGAGCACCAGGCCCTGCACAGCTTACGCAAACTTATGGAGAACATCTCCGAGGGCATTTCCTTCGTGTTGATGCTGTTTGATGAGCGGGTAGCTGACATCTACACCCGTCTGGACGAAAGCGCCCGTGTGGCTGTCAAAGCACTCACCTATGAGAGCCTCTTTTCTACACAGCCCGGCAAGGAACTAGCTAAGATCCTAGTCAAGGCGATTGTCAACCGCAACATTGCCAATGGTGCAAATGTCGAAACCGTTGCGGATGCGCTCCGGAGGAGATGCGGGAGCTTTTGTTCGCCCGATGATGTTGTCATATTCAAGGCCCAAGAACAGTTGCAGCGTGGCGCAGAACAGGTCCAGAATCCCGGTGCGCTCCGTACACTGCTGGGCGAGAGTCTGCGGCTGTTTGAGCAAGTTGCTGGTAGTCTCACGTCCGCTAACCTCGGAAATGCGATTGACCAGTACATTGCCCTCAAATATTACGCCGGAGCAATTCAGCTATGTCTGAGAGTGGCACGCGAAAAAGACCGCGGAAACACTGCGCTTGGATGGGTCAACGAAGGCAAACCAGCCAATGATGATCGCGAGAAGGCATTCCGCGCCCGCGAAGAGTGCTACGTTCTGATACACGATGTCCTCGATGCTCTCGAGACAGCCTCTGCTCTCGAGCCCGAGACCCTGGACGGCCGGCCCACTCTTGCCGCCACCAAGAGAAGGGAGGCATACGCCGTTGTCAATAACTCGGATGACGAAGTCTTCCACTTCAATCTGTATGACTGGTATCTTCAGAAGAACTGGACTGATCGTCTCCTCTCCATCGACTCACCTCACGTGGTTACCTTCCTTCAGCGACTGGCCTCGACTAAGGCTGGACATGCAGACCTGCTCTGCCGCTTCTACACCCATCGAGGCCGCTACTTTGAGGCAGCTAAGGTCCAGGCAGACCTTGCCAAGTCTGAACTCGCAATTGGTATCAAGGATCGCATTTCGCTGCTCAGCAGAGCCAAGGGTAATGCCAGTGTGGATACCATCGGGGTTAGCCGTCAGGACCAACAGATCTTGAATCACGAGGTTACGGAGCTTCTTGAGATTGCGCACATTCAGGATGATTTACTGGAACGACTAAGAGCAGATGACCGGATTCCCGACGAGAGGCTGCCTGACATTACGCAGGCCCTGGATGGCCCGATCCAAGGCCTCAGCGAGGTGAGCAAGCCGCATTTCAATGTTTGTATCTCTACTGACGGTGTCACCAACAGCTGTTTAATAACTACGCCGACCAAGCTGGATATTATGATCTTTGCCTTCTCATCTACAATGCCGCCGACTACCAGAACCCTCGGACCATCGCCGATACGTGGACCAACCTCATCACCCAAACACACCACGAAAACGAGGAGCGACAGGACATCTGGCGTCTGTATCAGGCCCGCCAGTTGCCCGCTGGCGTGCCACTTCCGGAAGCAAAACCGCCGCTGCCGTACGAGTCCGTGTCAACTGCTATCCAAAACATCGCACACCGCACGTCTCTGGACAGCCTCATCTTCCCAGTTGACGCACTCGTCCCGATGGTTTGCCAGTACGCCATCAACCAGGGCCAAGATGCCTCCATTGGGGCCGATCCCTGCTGGCCGGTTCTGCTGTTTCTCCATCTGGGCGTTCCCCACGCCTTGATCGTGCACGTGCTAGAACACATTTTTGAGACTCAAGAGGCTCCTTTTACTGGCAGGCGTAGGAAGCTCGTCGTGCAATGGCTTTATGCCGCCATCGAGGAGTGGGTCCGGGAGGTTGAACGTCGTGGCAAAGCCGGCGATAGTACGGTTGGTGCCAGTATTTCAGAACTTCTGGGTCGCGCGGATGACTGTCTGGCGCAGCTTGCTACGGCGACCAGGAATAACCAGGGCGAACTGGATGAGCTGCAAGCAACGAGACGGGCGGTTAGAACTCTGAGGAGAACGGTTGATGCATTGCTGGGCCCTGGACAGCAAGGGAGCATCTTCAGGTGAACAGTGGCATGGATAATTTGATATCTGGTGTGTAAGCTGTGTCTTGTCTGGGGGTTCTCCGGGAGGTTTGGGATGCTGGGTGGCTTGGGATGTGTCCACCAGTCGCGATTAGCGGTAGATAATACCATTGTTGTTTATGTACATATGGTTTGATGTGTCGGCGATTTACCTCGGGACTTTTTGAGTATACGGAGGGTTTGGGCAACTTTGCCTGCGGTGGCCGACTTTGGCTGAGTTAGCTACCCTAGGTACGTAGATATGATAAAAATTCACGCTGTCAATTTTCGGGAGGGGATGTGTCCAGTACCGATTGACCATGGGTGTTCAAGTTAGGGATAGGCAGGTTGTTTGTGGAAGAGATTGATTGGACTGGGGAGCTCACCTAGCTAGCTAGCTAGCTACCTACCTAGGTACCTTTGGTATTGATCTTTCAGGGGGCCCTTACATGTAAACATGTAATTACACGTAATGTCACATAATGTTCCCTAATGTTGTCACTACCGCCCACCCCCCTCCTGTTACGTATTCACTTGCATGCTTGGTAATACCGCCCCCCTAACAATGAAACAATACCACCATAAACAAAACTCCCTACTCGTTTCCCAACTTGCAAACCTCATGAGCGTGACGGGGTATATATGTACCCTTGAGAACTACCAACAAAAGGAAGAAAACATACACACCTTTTTTTTTGGGGGGGGGGGGGGGGGGAGGTTCACTCACAAGTATACTCCCTCCCCCTCGTCAGTCTCAAAAACTCCACATCCACCCACGTCTTCACTCTCGCCGCCATGCTCAGTCCCTGTTCATCTCTTGCAAACTCGGCCTTGGCTCTCCCGGTAATATGCAAGTCACCTTGTGGCACCTAGGGCGACGCGATCGCCAGGTCTTCAGCCTGAAGAACTAAGGCATGCTAAAATCTTCAGAGAAGATTTCGTCACGGAGGGAGGCGAGGCGCCGGGTTTTGAAGGGTCGAGAGAGAGGAGGGGTTTCGATTTTGTAGCTGTCGGTGAGGACGACGTTGACGAGAAGGGTAGTAGAAGAAGAAGTAGGAGAAGAAGAAGAAGAGGAGGAGGAGGAGGAAGAGCGTACGGGGGTGAAGGTGGAGGCGGCTCGGAGAGATGGGTGGCCGATGGTGACTTTTTCGAGACGGCTGAGGCGTTGGAGATAGATTTAGGCAATCTGGGCTGCACCTTGAGCGCTCGATGGGGGTGTGAGCGTTTGAAATCTTGTTCCTCCTACAGATATAGTGCCACAATGAGGACCAGAGTCGATGCCCAGAGTTTTGAGAGAAGGGCAGCTTTGGTGGATCATGTTGGCGATATCTCCAGCGTTGCACTAGTTAGGGATAGGCTGCTAGTTTATTAGGAAGTTTGATATTAGCCCAAAAAAAACAAAGGGAAAGTTCCTTTCTCTTTTCCCCAATGAGAACTCGGAACGTACCATTAGGTTTGCCCAGCTAGCATTGCGTCCAGCAATCCAATTCGGAAGTGGCCGGTTGCAAATGATCAGGTGCTCAAGATCTGGCAAGACAAACATTACGTTTGCTGTTCCCTATCTGCAGTTCAGAGAGGGTTCCTAGGGAAAGAAGCAGGCATTGGTAACTGACTTGGCCATGTACGCGGCAGATCGAAAGCGAAACATCCTGTAAGTGCCAAAATGCGTAGTTTCTGAACGCTTCTGGAGCCCTGCACCCGTGATCCCCCCAACGAAATACCCGGCATTTCAGGTGTAACGCGTTGAGATTATGGCATTGAGTTAACCGGCCAGGAAGGAAAGCGGCGGTTGATTTTGCTTCGTTGGTAAATGTATTTAGATTTGGAAATAGGGGACAGTCGGTCGCCTCAAACTGCCGTGCTTGTCTGATGGCCAGCTGCCTTTTGAATGCAATATATGATTCGGCGCCGACGCTGGCCCAGTTTGTAGATAGCTCCGCCAGATGCGGTGCTAGATCCCGCACTAATACAGCCAACGGGGCGTAGATGCCATCCAAAGTTGTCTAGTAGGAAGTAGGATCTTGTTCCTCCTTAAGAAATGTAAGCCCCAGGCGGATGGGGTGAAAATGAAAGGACCTAGAACTTGGCAACTCCGTGCCTATGTTAGCTAGCTATTCAACCTCGACAGACCGTGCCATTACTGAAGCAGCCATAGAGAAAAAAAGAAGAAAAAACCTCACCTCGCAGCCCGCAAGAAATCCATGTGATTTTGCAGGAGATCCTGGACTACGAACAACCAAGCAGTCCTCGAGGACCTGTATGCGTAAGTGGTGAAGCCTTTTGGCGACGCAGATTTCTCGGAGTCGGCGGTTGACCAACGACAGCTGCTTTGTCGCCGAATAGCTGGGGAGAGAAGCAGGCATCCTGTCGTTAATAGGCGCCGAACAAAACCAGACAATCTTTTCCAGGATTTCAGCTGGGACGCCCATCATACTGGGTTCTGGGGGTGGCAATATGCCAGGCGTGCCCAACTGGACAACCATGACCACTCTTGCAAGGAAAATCCACGGGTGACGGGAAGAAATTCGATGAGAATTGTCAGAGTTGGAGGTTGGAGGTTGGAGGGAGAGGGTTAGCTTGTTCATATTTTGCTTTTTACTTTTTATGTCTGGTTTGAGTCAGAAATTTAAATTCCACCATCGTCAGCCAGAAAAAGGTTATCAACGCCACGACCGAGGTTATCCACAAGATGAACAGAGTAATGCCCACAAAGTGTATGGCACAGTCAGATTAGAATATTAGGTATTTAATAGTCCAGGAATCCCGTTTTTATCAGAGATAGAAGGTCCGGTACATGCACACCCATCCCACAAGCAGCGGTATTATCGCCAACAATAGCCCCCACAGCTCGACACTGAGTCTCACGCGCAGCCACCTCTTGAGCCGAATCTTGAGCTGCCTGCTGTGTGGACAGGTGGAGGTTCCGTAAATCAAGCACCCCAATCCAGGCCTTGACTCGCACTCAATGTGTTCTCTCCTCCGTTGCATGAGAAGTCTGTGGCGAAATGTCAGCATGGACGATTAGCATGATCAGTGTCGGAATAAGCCCCACCTCACGCTGCCCCTACAAAACCTGAGGTCGCTGCCGAGATCGCATCTTCGATCATTGGGACACTCTAAGTGTAGCCTCCGTCGCTCAACTAGCCAATCAATCTTCAACTTAACGCCCGTGTCGACGAGATGGTAGAAATAGCGGTTCGTGTGTTTGAGTGACAATGCGTCTGGGTAGATGAGCTGCTTGGATATCATCATGTGAATCTCAGGTGGCAGCGTGGCGAAAGTTGGTGGTTCTTCCGGCGTTGTGGTGTTGACATCACTAGTCTGCTCCGGCTCGGCGCGAATGCTGGGTTTCACCGGCCCGGATGCGGGGTCCCGGCGTGTAAAAGGGAGACGGCGGATGAGCGTTGCCATGATTATGTGGAGAAGTGGCCGAAATGGCAGACCAAAACGCCACAAGACAGTACGAGGAGGAAGACCGGACAAAAAAAATAGACAACGCAGCAACATCAACAGCTGGCGGAAGATGTCACTGTGTATTTGTATTGCATGGACATGATCAAAACGACACGCGGTTCCGCTGCCAAAAAGGACAGCGGTCCCAAAACACGTCCGGGGGGTTCGACGTTAGCGGGTTGTTTGGTGGTGGCTAGGACTCGGTGGCGTTCTTGGTGCCTGTCACAGCGTCCCTGACAGATGCGGAGTCACCTGGACGGAAGCTGTGTCACTGCGCGCTGGATTCGTTGTCCCCAGGGCATGGCAGCGATGCAGGCACCAGAATTGGAAACTCGGACACGAGGTTTCAGACCGACGCCAGATTCTTGTCCACGTTTTGTTCTAAAACGGGAACAGAGTCGGGACGAAAGAGCGGTGGAATTATCTCAATGTCAGGTCATCATCATTCCAGTAGGTGAGAATGTGTGAGTTGGATTGCTGCGTGTGCTCGCATAGACAATGTGAGCCCTGTGAGCCCTGTCCTTTCATCTCAAGTACGGGGACCGGGGCTTGCCTGACAAGGCCAGCGCTGTTGGCGACCTCACGGGGCAGATCTACACCATGAACCAGGGGTCCGGAATCGCACAGCTTGCCCTGCCCGTTTGGTCGGCGCAAGTTTGGCAGCGGCAACGCATCCTGCCACTTGGCTTTTCCTCGCAAATCGAAGTGGTGGGGTGCATCACGTGAGCACGCGGCTGGGTTCCTCAGCGCGGTTAGCACCTGAGTCAAAGATCGCGAGGCTCGGGGCCGCCTCCAAGTTTCTCGGGCAGCACATTTTCCCCCATCTTTTTACGAGGGAGATGCGAATTGCCCGTCGCTCTCATGGCGAGCTTTGGATCTGGCAGCGACAGCGGAAGCGACCCATATGGCTACGATTTGACAGTGTCTGACGAGGAGGAGCTCATAGCTGTTATCGATAGCATTTCGCCATCACGTATCCGTACCGCGCCATCATCGACTTCTAGGCCCGTGCCAACGCCAAAAACGGTGCCCCGTTCTCGCCATGCAGCCGCTGGAAGCACGACATCGCTTGACAGCTACATCAAACAGGCAATTGCCTTCCACGAAGCGGTAGAAGACATCACCGAGGAGGACCTGGATTTTGACCCGGCAGAGCTCGATTCAGATCGCGCGCACAGCCATGGATCGGGGTCTGAGGCCGCTTTCGGCGTCACCTTGGACAAGACTCCGCCGTCCTTCAAAAAGCGCCTGGCTGCCTCTGTTTCATCCGGCGATGCCAGCCTCTCCTCTTTTGTCTCCGATACCAAGCCAAAGCGTCTCCCCAAGGTGCTTAGCGCGGCGGACATTTGCTACCCCGATTGTGAGGCGTCTTTGGTCTCCTTTCCTCGCTAGTATATCTAACTGACCACAGCGTTTAGTGACGCGTGCTCTCTCCGATGCGCAAAAGTCTAGCAGTTATGCTCCTTCGCGGAGTGAGGCGGGGACCTCATCGTCGAGCGAATTCCGGTCCCCGCTGGTCCGCTTCCGCACCTCTCCCATGAAGCCCTTATCCGTATCAGACCTGACGGCAGGTTCATGGTGTGAGCTGCAGCATTTTTATACCCTGACCCGTCTCCGCGGCAAGAAGACTCGGACGACGGCCATGAAGGCCGGTACTGAGATCCATGAGAAACTGGAAAGGGAAAAATTCACCACCGTTGCCGTCGAGATCAGCAAGCGGGAGGATAATTTTGGCCTGAAGATATGGAACATTATACAGGGTCTACGAACTCTCAGGGATACCGGCCTTACCCGGGAGCTGGAGGTATGGGGTATGGTTGATGGCAACGTAGTCAACGGCATCATCGATGGTCTTAGCTACGACAATCCCGACCCCGAGTTTGAAGAGGACGTCATCAGCAGCCGGGGGAGCCAGGCCTCGCAAAGCTCGCAACATCAGCTGTCCTTGGGTAACAAGACAGTCTTCCTCACGGACGTCAAGACGCGTGCCACAAGAGCGCCGCCCTCGCAACCGCAAGTGCGTGTCGCCGTGGTCCAGCTTTTCCTCTACCACCGCTTTCTCTCTCAGATGGCTGCAGGCCGCCTTGATTATCTCAAGGTCTTCCAACGCTACGGGCTCAATCCCGACGAGACCTTCTCCGATGCATTCATGGCCCAGATCGCCGACCTTCACGAAGAAGTCCTCTCGGACATTGACTCCGGTGCCACCGACATCACCGATACCACCGCCGACTTCGTCTCCGCCGTCTCCAGCCCTTCTCAACTCGGTGACCGGCACGAGAACGTGACATTCATGAAGTATCGCACCCTGCGTTCACTTCTACCCCTCCTCAAGTTCGAGCTACAGCTCACCTTCCCCCGCGGCGCCGCCACTCTTGGACAAGTAGTTGCCGTTGAGTATCGCTTCCGCGCCCGCGGCGATGACGACCAAGACGCTGGGCAAGTCATATGCACCAACAGCTTCTACTTCGAGCCAGAAACGCTGGACGCCTATCTCGACGACAACATGCAGTTCTGGCGCGGCGAGCGAGAGCCACGCGGGGTTCCGCTCGAAGAGGGCTTCAAGTGCCGATACTGCGAGTTTGTCGACAACTGCGAGTGGCGGACGAACCTGGAGCAGGAGGCGCATCGGAAGGCGAAGTTGGAAAATGCGGAACGGGATATGGCGAGGCGGCGGAGGAAGAAGGAATCCATGGACTGGTAGATGGAGCACGACTGAGTAACAAGGGCTTCTTACATATCCAGCTGACTGGGCTAAGCTAAGCCCAAGATTCAGCCTACGAGCTTTTTAACTTCAACGAGTATGGGGGAGCGGGAGGAAAGGGATTTATTACGGAGGAGGCACGTCGATTGCCATTTCTCATAGATACCACTGCTTGCTTGATATTTGGGAGCAGCTATTTGCATTCTTTCATGACATTATCGTGCTCTCATGGCTGCCTTGAATCTTCTTGCGAGGCTTGTTCATGAGACGTGGCCACGACGCGAACTGGCCGAACAACTCGTTGGGCGGGTTAGTCGTGTGCAGAAGGCATATCTCCAGTTACACACTTCGACACGAGCCGCGACGGGGACGGTAATGGTCTCATCATAATCCATTCGTCTATCGGAAAGGTTTCAAGGTATCGAGCGGTTCCTCCACGTCAGCATCATAAACCGTAACTCGTCTAGCTCTACCCGCCAGACCTACTGAAAGCGACCGGGCTAACCCCTGCCCCACCCTGTTGCCTTTTGTTCCCAAAATGACAGCCCAACAGAATGCGCCTCGCGCCAGCACGCCTCCTTTAGTAGCTGCGCCCAAACATGCACCACTTCTCGGCGAGACGCGTGCATTCGGGGTTCAAACACTTGGTCTCGCCCTTGACCAGACCCTCAGGCTGCTCGAACGGAATGCACAGGCTCTTCATTCCCATCGAAGGGGCCTTCTGGCTCTCAGGGGTGTCGGCCGGCTCGTCTGAACGGCCCTTGGTCAGCTCCTTGATTTTGTCCTCGCAGTCGGGGACCAGGCAGTGGGGAATGATGACAACGTTCTTGGCATCCAGGGCAGGGACAACTTCTTCCCACTTGGTGAGTTTGATGCGGTGGGACTTAAAGGCCTCGTCAGCCTTGTTGTATAGGTCTTGCTGGACAGTCTCCAGTAGCTCGTGGACCTTAGGAACCAGGTCCGCGATCGGAATGGTGCCCTTCTCTCCAGTATCTCTGCGGGCATAGCTGACAACGTCCTTAGCGGCGTCCTTGGGACCGAATTCCAGGCGGAGGGGAACACCCTTCAGCTCCCAGTCATTGAACTTCCAGGCGGGAGTGTAGCCGTCACGGAGATCGACATCGGCGCGGACACCGCCCTTCTTGAGGACCGCCAGCAGCTCATCAACTTGCTTGAGATGCTTCTCCTTCTCCTCGGCAGACATCTTCGCGGTGAGGCCGACGGGGATGAGGATAGATTGGATTTTGGCAATGCGTGGCGGGAGGACCAAGCCTTTGTCATCACCATGAATCATCACCATGACGCCGATGACACGGGTGGAGAGCCCCCATGAGTTTTGCCATACGTGGAGGTGTTTGCCCTTCTCGTTACTGGGACTTGTTAATCAATGAGTTCAAGAAAACGCCAGAGGCCATGCTTACGGGTCTTCGACTGTGATGTCGAACATCTTGGAGAAGTTTTGTCCCAAGCAGTGAGATGTGGCACCTTGGATGCCTCGCCCGTTGGAAGGAATGTAAGCCTCAACTGTGGTACTAACAGTGAGTTAACAACAGCGGTGACAACGAATCTTGGAGGACGTACGTATAGTGACCTCCCGCGAACTTCTCTGCTTCAGTCTTGCGCCCCCTGACGACAGGAACAGCGAGGAGTTGCTCATATACACCAGCATAGAACTCAAGAATCTGAAGCACCTCCTCTCCGGCGAAATCTTCAGTGAGGTGGGCGGTATGACCTTCCTGCCACATAAATTCACCTAGAGTCACTGTTAGTATATGTAATAAGGCTTGGACCAGCTGAATGACGTACGGGCCCGAAGGAAAGGAGTTGTTTGCTTGGCTTCCCATCGTACTACAGAGTTCCATTGGTTGAGACGGAACGGAAGATCCCTGTGGCTTCGAATCCAACGGGAGTAGTCTGTTGTCGGTCAGCTACCGTGTAGAACAAATCCAAAGGTGTCCTACAAGGATACATGACGGCTTCGGAGGTGGGGCGAACGGCGACTGGGACCTCGAGATCCTTGTCTCCTCTACGAGCCGTTAGTTTGTACCACTCTATCTTCATTCAATTGCATCCCACTCACGCCTTGGTAACCCAAGCCAGCTCGGGGGCAAAGCCATCAATGTGGTCTTTCTCCTTCTCAAGCGACTTCTGGGACAAGAACATGGGGAAGTTGCACTCCTCCACGCCTAGAGTTTCGATGCGCTCCTGGAACCATTTGCGGATCGTATTCCAAATGTACATGGTAGCAGGACGCATGACGAAGAAGCCGCTGATTTCTGTATAGTATTCGATCATTTCGGCCTTGACGACGACTTCCTGGTACCATTGGGAGAAATTGTCTGCCTTGGAAACCGTGATGCCGATAAGGTCTTCCGCCTTCTTGCCTCCAACTACAGGAAGAGTGGCCTGCTTGGCCGCCTTCTCTGCCTTTGCAGCGGCCATCTTGGCCTGCTTCTCTGCCTTCTTCTGCGCACTCTTAGACTGCTCCTTGCCTTCCTCCATGGCTGTGGTTCGTGGCGGTTTTCGGGTTGAAGGACGAGTATCCAAGGGGTGGAGGAGGGATTCGCGAGGGTATACAAAGTATGTTTGGCGAATTGGCAATTTCTGCCCGACTGACTCAACGGCAACTTGAGTCAAAATGGGGGACACGGCTGCTTCTCTGGCAAGTGTTTTGGTGCCCCGCACTTTGTCCCTCCCACCTCGAAGGCCAGAACGAGGGGCAGTGTGGGACTGAGCCAAGGCCTTCTTGGCAGCTTGGAACCAATCAGAAGCTCTCATTTGGCGGATGGGATTATCTGCCCCTCCGATAAAAAGTTCCTGAGCTGCCTACAGCAACGGTCAAGCTAGAAATTGTTGCGCCTACAAACGACGACACGCCATCTCCTCACCACCCCACTCCCCCGACGCTCCGACGACCTTGACGAACTCGGCGCTGCGTATATTGTCACGATGGCCTCCATGTTTGAGCAGCCGAGGAACGGCACCCTATTTCTCGGTGGGCAAAAGATCTCGGGCGCAGATATTCGGGAACAGAACGGCAAGTGACGCAACCAAGCTCGAAAGCTACGAGTCAGTCCCAAATCATGCTGACCAGATCGCAGTACTGGCCACCCAAGCGATCGCAAATGTCGTCAAGAGCTCTTCGGTCCCAGC
>Ga0247763_1001353_pt1 | contig 14039 bp, 9 predicted proteins | sample UWRJL141409B4_FD_179926 | JGI IMG/M metagenome (GOLD analysis project Ga0247763, IMG submission 179926) | Plant litter microbial communities from Arlington Agricultural Research Station in Wisconsin, United States - UWRJ-L141-409B-4 | ecosystem: Environmental > Terrestrial > Plant litter >...
ATCGTGTTTTCAGCCCACAACCGGGCTAGAATGGCCGAACCACGCACACTAAGTAACCCCTCCGTGGGCGGCCAAGTGGTACCAGCCTTTCATGATCGCTTTCCGGGCGCAGCCGCAGGTCGAAAGCAGCTCTTCTCACGCATCTTCGTCTCGTTAACGCGGGGCGATTTACCCCTCCATGAGCTTGACGTGGGAAGGTGACTGCCCCTCACTCGCCCGATCCGGACTGGCGCCGCATTGCGCAATCAGGCGCGCTTCAGATTGGCTGCGTTCTTGAGGTATATTATTATGTCATTTTGCGGAAGCTGTCGCAACGTCCACCTGCCAAGTGGGGGAGGGGCACAACCAGCCTCGTCTTTCAGACTTCGACTCTGACACTGCTTGTGCCCCGCACAGCGCTGTTTATGGCTGAAGCCCTAGATGTTGTCGCCCTCTGAGATATTTGTACTACTCTATGAAGTAGCCTGTTTGGAGTTGATGACAGAGAATCCTGTCGGCTTGGACAAGGTGCTGGAGCCGATAGCTAATGGGCTGTGACTACTACGTCCCAGGACCAAGCACTTGGTAGAGCCGAGAACGCAAGCTGATGCGGGGTTGACCGTTTGCGCTCGGCGCCACTTGCTGGTCGCCGATTGTTCTCCGGTCCGTTGTCTTGGCCAATGACCATGGCTGAACCGCGCGAACTTTCTTCCTCTCGGATTCAACACGGCACACGCCCTCTTGCAGCCTAGCCCCTGGGAGATTACTTAGATGATACTTAAAACTCGATGGCTTGCTGGCAGCCATGAATCAAGCCGTTAGGTCACGTGCCTACCCACAGTAATTCAGGGCTTAATCGGGATATTTCAACGGCTCAACGCTAAATTTGAGGTCTCGGGTTCTATCCCAAACCCTAAGGTGTTTGCCCGGCGCTTCTTCAAACACCTAGAGGCTATTCGGATACAGCATAAACCCAACCCTCCGAAACCTGGTTTATAGCTTGATCCTCCCCATGCCCAGTGTCTTCCAGTCTCGTTGGGTGAACTCGGCGTATGTGTCTCCTTTCAACCAAAACAGTGGATCTCCTATCTTTTCTGGATTAACCCCGTCACTTCTCAGGTTATGCTTTTGCTGTTTGTTAGTACCAGTGGCTTGGAGAGCATCCCCCTTGACGACACGTAGAAATAGCGGCAACGCGTATCTAGGCAACCCTGCCTTGACATGACCAGCAAGACTCCGCAGGACCTCGCTGTTAGGTATTCCATCCTTGAAAATAACAGCAGCGCAGCCGGCGCGACCCTCGTGATGTGGAAGTTCAACACCGTAGACGTTGGATTCTAGAATAGCTGGGTGCAGCCCAACGACTTGTGCAACCTCTGCTGTTGATACATTCTCACTCTTCCAGCGGAAAGTATCTCCGATGCGATCTGCAAAGTAAATGCGACTTTCCTGGTCCCGACGAACAATGTCACCGGTCCGGAACCAAGCATCCCCGTCCTTGAAGACAGATGTCATGATTTTCTTTGATGTCGCATCTTTGTCCCCATAGTAGCCCTGGAAACGCGACTTGACGTTTTTGGCTGGAAGCTTGAAGATAAGCTCGCCTGGCTCGCCGTGGGCGGTCCGACGACATAACCCAGTCTGTGGATCTCGAGATGGGAGTTCGGTTTCATGGTCGACTTGCACGATAGCAACGCCACTCCCTAGCAGCAAGTTGTATAGCGAACCGTTCCGTCCCACAGCGCCCATACTGAGATGATTCCGGCTGACATTCCACGTCGCGAAACTGCCTTCTGTTGCCCCGTAAAACTCAACGATTGTGTCAATGCCGAATCGGTCCTTGAATCGATTCCATACATCTGGCCTCAGGCCGTTTCCAAATGCAACGCGTACATTGTGCTTGCTGTCGAGATTATCGCCAGTTGCCGGGTCCATGCTAGGCGGAGCGGATAGGAGATACCGGCATGTCTCGCCGACGTACTGAATGATGTTGACATTGTGCTTTCTAACGTCTTCCCAGAAGCGGGAAGTCGAGAACTTACGCCCGATGGCGAATGTAGCCCCGGCAGCAAGCGTGTTACACAAGCCCATAAGAATGGCTGTGCTATGATACAGCGGCATCGACTGTTGACGAGTGAGAAGGGTATTCCTAAAGATCCACAGAAGTCCAAGGGGCAGGTGCAAGCTCCTTGCACAGTCAAGTTTGAGGCAGACCATCTTCCAGATTTCCAAGCTAGTGCATTCGTAGATCCGGCTGTTCACCTCTCCCGGGAAAGGTCTGCCTCAAATGTTCATGGGCGCGTGGGAAGGTTGGCTCTTGGGTATCGGGAGTTCACTCACAGTATAAAACACGTCGCTTGATTTGGTCCCGACCAGCCTTGACGTAAAGCCAGCAACAACGGCAATCTTTGCCCACGACACGATAGCTGCTTTAGGTAGCCCCGTTGTCCCGCTGGTGAAGATCAAAATGCCGAGGTCGTCAGCCCTTGCTTCACTCCGCACTTCATCGGGCGGCCTGACGGCCTCCATGCCTATTGCATGGGTCTCCAACTCGGAAGTGATAACCTCAAAAGTGACGTCGGTGAGCTCCGATCTCACATCATCACCGATGCGTCCAGCAATCTTCGGGTCGACCAACACCAGACGGGAGGCTGCCCTCTTTACGCAGTGTACCAGAGCCTTCCCAGTGAGATTGTAGTTGACCAACGCAGGGACTGCTCCAAGCGACCAGATAGCAAATAGGAGAAAAATGAAAGTGTCAGTGTTCTGAAAATCCAACGCAACTAGCTCGCCCTTTTTAACCCCCTGCCTTTCCCGGAGCCAGGTCGCGTATCGCAACACAGTGTCATAAGCCTGCGCATACGTGTAAGCCTTGTCCTCGAAACGTAGGAAGTCGCGGTTTTCCGAGGACATGGAGGTTGCGAGGGCTTCGAGGCGATAAAACGTATTTAGCTTCCCACGAGATTCCCACCATACTGACGCCACGAGAGTGGGTAGGATAGATCGCAGCAAGTGTAAATCGTAAGATACTAAGCACTTGGAATTTATGTATGCTGCAGCCGCCGCAGCTGCCGGAGCGACGAGTGTGAGTGGAATGGGAACTGGCCACACTTGTCAGCCTTGGACTCCCTCGATCGAAGACAGTCGGGAGGACTCACTGGCAGCCATTTTACGAACATGTACTCGGAACTGCGAGAAATGAAATCCTCGAGAAAACGGTAGGACGACGACTGGCCGTGTTGAATGTCACCAGAGAACGAACAGTGGGGCTGCAGAGCTAGTTCATAGCTCTAAGAACGGCTGACAACGGTAACCCAAGGAAGATGCGACCGGTGGTGGAGAGGGAAAAGCAGGTTCAGTTCAACCCCTGGGAGATTATTAGTGCGTGACCTGATCGGTTTCGGAAGACGTCGAGCAAAAACCTGTAGTTCTAGGTCTCGGGTATACACGTTGAACTAACTTCATAAAAGATATGGCTTCAAGCCTCCTGCGTTCGCCGTCGGCACGAAAAGAAATTCCTTGAGATGCTAAACTCTCAAGCACTGCGTAAATAATCCTCTGGGGAGTCGGCGTTGAGGTAAGCCGATCATTCCATTTCACCACGAACATTGACATACGACCGTGAACCAGTCGCAGGGTCCCGCTTCAGAATGCCTCGGCTTCTAGGGCTTAACAGACCTCTGAAGAAGAAATGATATGTAAATGGACCGAATATCGTAGCGATATCAAGCTCCGACAAGCAAGGATTTATTTAATCTACCCGGCAAAAGCGACATACCGGTTTCCACCTGGGGTTCAAGTTTGAGCTGCCATCGGGAATGTGCATTCGGAGGTTAGTACAGTCAGACCTGCGCATAAGCATATGGTCGGGAAGGGCAAATCCTACCGTTATAGCCAGGTTATCGTTAATGTCAATGTGGGCATTTAGGGCAATTTCTCATATATAACCCTAACCCTTACCACTTTCATGCCCCTGGCCTGTCGGGAACCCCTAGAGCACCCAGTTTTACAGCGCCCAACCCCTAGAACCCGTACCCTTACAGAGCGATTTGGCTGGTGACTAAGTATGAATCCTTACGATTATCGTAGAAGACAGGTTATCGTTATCTGCTATATAAAAAATTCGGGCGGAGCGAATCCTACCGTTAAGCCCAATTTATCGTTATATCTCCGATGCTTATGCGCAGGTCTGACTGTATGTACCTCTGTAGTGACTAGCAAAAACCCAGAAAGCTCATTCCCCGCCCTGACAAGCGGGCCGCTGCATGGTGTCTTTATCGCTAGCAACCCCAGCTATCGGCACGTGGCGCGCGCGGGCCAACCAGTCCCGAAGTGGCACACCAACTGGCGAACGTCGCGTTGGCTTATCTGATCACGGTGATTTTGGGGACGGTGTTCGGCCGGCAGTATCACCATGTCCACTCGACGACCACGCGGCAATATCGCGCCGGACGACAATAAGAGCCCGTCCGCTCCTTCATCTTCGCTCCTAGCTAGTGATTCGCCCTCAAAAGATGTTGCGGACGTGCCGCCGTCGACGCGGAGGCAACCCCCCCCCGAGAAACCGTCTGACGTGAAGCGAAGGACCTGGGTTATAATCTCGTTTTGGGCCATCGTTCTATTCCTTGGACTTCCAATATGGTGGAGAACCACAACAATCTACCGCGCAAACCTTCCGCTGGATGAAATGCTTGACTGGGCGGATGGCAAGGTATACAACCAACGCCTTGCCCCTGTGATGCTGTGTGTCAGCTAACTTTGGCCGCTCTAGGCGTGTCGTCCCGTGTTCCCTCTACGCATATCTATAAAGGCAAACTCACTCCTGGACCAGGAAGCCCAGAACCTCCTGCGCCTCACGCAGCACGCTCTCGACGACCTCAACGATTTCTCGGGGCACCATTTGCGCCTCCAGCTTGCGCCGCCAGCTGATGGAATGCCCAGCGATGACAGTGATGCCGCCTTGCTTATTCGCCTCACCCCGGGCGAATCAACAACATCGACACTAGACCCATATGCCCAGATCCTCGAAATAACCTACCCACCTCACTTAATTCCCTCGCCAACGTCGTCTTCTTCGTCTCTGGCATCGTATATTGCCAACCAGTTGCGGTCTACATTCGCTGAGGAACAAGCCATTATCAGCTATCTCCTCTCTAGTAACTCCATCCCCTCCGATCACCGCCCACAGGGCCTCACCCCGGAAGCAGCGGAGTCGCTTTCCAAGCGCACCACGAGATCACTGAAATATGCGCCGACATACCACTTGACCTTCTCACTGTTCACAAGCGGGCCTTTACCGAGCAGCTGGGATATTGATGCGGCCATTGGAGAATTCATGAAGCCGGTGCTTGAACTGCTCACGCCTATTCACAACTTCACCATCGACACGCAGGTGCAGCTCTATGCGATCCCTGGAGTACAAAACCAAGTTCTCAGCAAGGAGGACCTGTCGTCTTTTATCAATGCAGCCGAATGGCCGCTGTCGCCCTCTATTGGTGGCGCGCCTACCATTAACTTCATAGTCTTCATTGGCAACCAGACTATCATGACTGGTCCTCTGGGAAATTCTGAGGGCGCTGAACACACGTCTCAGTCTTGGCTGATCCCTCAGTGGGGTACCGTCTACTTGCTGCCTCTGTCTTTAGATACGACGCACGTGTCAATGGCGGAACTGAAGCAGCCTATGCTGACATTTACTTCACACCTACTCTCACTGACCGGAACACCGCAGTCAGGGTCCCTCCCTCTGCGACTCTCGACTCTTTCCCGCATCCGATCGGCTGACCTGTTGCTCCGTGCTTCTTCTACACTGGGGTCGCTCGCTAGGTTGGCCATGGCACTTCCTTCAATCTCAATTCCCGAAAGCGTCGCAGAGGGTGTATCCAAGACGATTTCCCATCTCCGTCTCGCTTGCGAAACCTTGGGCGGACCCGAAGGATTGGAGCATGCTCGGATTGCTGAAGCCGAGGCTGAGCGAGCGTTCTTTGAGAAGAGCATGGTTGGACAGTTGTACTTCCCAGACGAGCACAAGCTCGCTGTCTATTTGCCACTTCTCGGGCCAATCGCTGTTCCGTTGCTCATGGGGCTGCTGAACGAGTTGAAGGCATGGAAGAAGCGGAGGAGGGAGAGGGCAGAACAGGAAGCGAAAAAGAAGGAGTAATACTGTGTACATCAGCGATGAGCATTTTGGGATGATACGGATGGCGTTGTGGGAAATGGCTTGCCTCGGCGTCATCTAAAGAAGCGAACTCGAAGAAAAGAACGAATAAGCGCAAACCTAGACTACTTCAGATATTAGTAACAGAACATGTCGGTGGTTTTGTTGGCCGCATACACAACTGTCCAATGGGTATCGTAGTTCCATCAACAGGACGAGTCGGGCGACGGTGGCTTGCTGGCAGACACGGCATTGGCTACGCGGAGAAGCAAGCTGTCGGTGACAAGTTGTTCAGACAGCCGCACTTATCTGGCATGGTGCCTTGGGCAAACAAGACCAGAAGGCTTCCCCCCCAAGGCTCGGGCCTAGGTGATCAAAATGCGCACCCCATTCAGAGTCGAGGCAGTTTTTGCTTTTGCCTTCATATAACTACTAATTAGTCCCTTCAGAATTGAGAGGCTATGGCGCTTTTTGGCGCTTCTCACGGTTCTTATCTCCACAACTTCTCAGTCTCCGACTCCCACCACCAATCCGACCCGAGAACCAGAAGCCACCGACGACGCCGGCGATTCCGCCCCCGACCCGACATCGCCGCCCCAGGTTCCACATCCAGCACATGTACAGGCACGGCAGAACGGGCCAGGCTTTGTTGGGTGGGGTTTCGTCAACGGAGCGTGTGGGTTGATTCCAGTCGCCTTGCGCCATTTGTTGCAGGAGCGGTCGGCTAACCTGGTGCTCGATTCGAGGGACTAGGGATGCCACAATCTTGCTTACTTGGGTTATCATACATGACAGTGGCCAACTACGCATGTTGTGCTGCAAACGGAGCCTGTGTGTATTTCACAACGTGTGTGGCAGGGACTGTCTACGGTCCGGTGACGGCAGTAGACTGGTGGGTTACCTTGTTTCATGTTTGCCGAGGTTGTCTCTGTTCCTGTGAGCTAATGACCCAGGGTGAAAGCGGCGCTGTATTTGGTGGACATTGCTATACAATGTACATTGTTGCCGAGGGAGGTGCGCAGGTAGCGACCGTATACGATTGCCATACGGCACTGAATTCCGCAACGCTGTACCGTAATACCGCCGACGCACGTAAGTCAACTGCGAGTCTGTCCGAGTCCTCAGCATCTTCCAACTAACGAAACCACCGCAGAAGCTGTCACCGGAGGCACAGGTACGACGAATCCCGGTCCCGGGAAATCAACGGCCACTGCAACGGTTATCGGCGTGGGCAACGGGCCGCCGCCAAGCACAAACTCGGGGGACGGTTTAAGCTCCGAGGCCAAGATCGGACTGGGAGTCGGCTTGGGCACAGGGATTCCTACCATTCTGATAGGGCTTCTGGCCTGGCGCTGTCCGAAAAGACAGCAGCTGAGGCAGCCAGAGCGGTGGGGACAGTTCTTCTATCCTCAACGAGCTTATGTGTGAAAGACGATACTGGACCTCTGGAGTGGAAGCCAGTGCAATTGCGTCAGACCGGCCTCAGCCAGGAGTCAAGTTATTTCCTGGCTGTATTACGAGAGTGGCTCTCGAGTGGGCGGACCGCAATTGTTTGTATCTTGATAAGAAGCCAGCAAGCCAGAAGATTATAGTTTGCGCGCATATTATGGGATAGTTTAGCCTGCCTTTGTCTCTTTAGGGGCCCGCTCTTACCTCTCGAGAATAATGCCGAGGATGGAGAGGAAGTTCAAGGCCTAGAATTTCAAACCAAGCGCCTACCCAAAAGCCTTTGCTTAACGTGTGGTGAAATAATTTTAGATACAGAAAAAAATACCTGCCCAGCACCTATCAAGGCTCCCGTAAACAATATTCGAGAGGTTAAATTGTAGGGGTTGAACTTTTATTTCATCGAGAGTGAAGTTGAGCTTGATGTGTGACGACCTATTAGTGGGGCCATCCCCTACTTAGCTGCAAGATTGGCCGCTTGAGCTTCCCATGCTTGGCTTGAAACTTCTCCCTCCATTGGCTCAGGGAAGCTTCGCTTTCATCACCACACCAGGAACCGAAAAAGAAAAACGACAAGTTCCTCTCGCTCAATGCTGCCTTGACAGAACAAAAATATTGTTGATGCACCCTCTCCGGTCACTTTCAGCGTGGTCAATCCCTCTACGCGGCTATGCGACTGGAACGGGACGACCAACGCGACTCGGCGCTACTCTGAGCTTGGAGCATGTGTGTCCATCTTGAAGAACCAGGCACACATGGCTAGACGGGACTTGCTGACATTGATGCTGCAGTTCCTCCAACGAGCACGGGTCTTTTCTTTGTACCGAACTATACTTCGAGGCACACGACGGATATGCAGCCTCCAAACTCGGGTCGAAACCAGAAGGTTTGCCCGCGAGGAGATTGAGCGACATCGCAGTGTGACAGATCTCGTTCGTAGCCTGGTTCCCCTTGTGCAATTACGTCGGACTGACATGTAGAAAGGGTCACATCCGATACCTCATATCAACGGGCAAGACGGAGTGGGAGAGCATGGAGAGGTACATTGATGGATTGTGACAGGCGCGGCCCTCCGTCACCACTGCCACATGTCTGCCTGTTGAGCTAGGCGGGATCTATCATTATTTCTGCGTCCGTGATGCCGTGTTCTGAATGCTGCGCCCTCTCCCACGTTTAAACTCCGTCCATCAGACCCGTAGCATATGTAATCCCGCTCAAACGTAATGCAATGGCGCCTCTGGGAGAGGCACTCCCTCCGCGCTCAGTAGCATGATGTCTATTATGCCCGTATCATACAATCCTGCCATGCCCCCGCCGTAGTCATACAAAACCTCACCTCGGCTTGACATATCCCTGGCGCTGCTTGTGTCTTGGGTTCGCGGGGCATATGATGTAGAGGTAGCCTCCGTGTCGCTTGTTGGCTTTGCGGCGCACAACCTAATTGACAATCCATATCAGCATTTCGAAAAGCCGATCGGGCCTTCCTTCCGAGCAGTGTTGCGAACCTTGCAGTGCTCACACCGTCTCCGAATTGCGCTGTGCACCTTCATCCCTCTCATCTGCTGTGTCGCAATCCCCCCCAGAGATTGTCCAGGGACACTTGATTGCACCAAAATAGGCAGTTTTGGTCTCGCGCAGCAATACTGTGTGCATTTATGTCGGGGAGAGAGGGCATTCTGGGAAAGCGACCTGGTCTGCTCAACTCGGAATCGCGGTGGGACAGGTGTCTGCGGTGTTGGCGTCGCGAGGGAGAGAACACGCATCGATGCGGTCAATGACCTGGCGGTGAATGCGCCAGACCGCGCGGTCTGCGAGAGGAGGGCCAGGCTCGCCATGTTGAGTACCGTCTTTGCTTTCGACTCCCCCGGATAAGGTCGATTGAAGACTCACGCGAGAAACTTCGGGGGAGCTCGGGCTTTTAGCGGGATCACGTGGCTCACACCCAGTCACGCCGCCCAGTGGGCCAAAGTTCAACCCTAACCCAGAACAACCATTAGACCTCAAGCTGCCGATATCTCTGAAGCTGATTGGATTCGGGCTGCCCCAATACTTCCCGGTATGGATCGGGCCACTGTGGGAGGAAATGGCTTCATGAAAGACGTCTCCTGGACGGGCCCAAACTGCAACGACCCAGGTACGAGCTGTCACTGAAAGCTCGTCGTTTTGCTGCGGGCGGCCATGTCAATGCCACTGATTGCTCTCGAAGAGCACTTCTTCTCCGCTCTCGTCCCCGATGCTCTCAAATTGAGCTACTTGGAGCAGCTCAAGCACATCCCGGACGTCTACGACAAGCTGCGCGACCTCTCTGCGCAACGTCTCCAGGACATGAGTGCGGGCAACATCTCTCTCCAGGTTATCAGCCACGCACCAGGCCTACACGACCCTGGAGCTTGCCGCGCCGCCAACAATGAGCTTGCGGGTGCAGTCAAGGCCGACGGGCCACTCAAGGGCCGCATTGCGGGGCTCGCAGTCGCGCCCATGGGTAAGCCTCTCCTGGCTGCAGCGGAATTACGTCGTGCTGTCAACGAGTTAGGCTTCGTCGGCGCACTGGTAGATAACCATTTCAATGGAGTGTTCTACGATGGTCCGGAGTATGGCCCCTGGTGGGAAGCTGTTGAGGAGCTAGATGTGCCAGTGTATCTACACCCCACATGGCCAAGCGATGAGATGGCGTTGCGGTACCAAGGCAATTTCAGTAACGCAGCAGCAAGGAGTCTGGGATCGAGCGGGTTGGGGTGGCATACTGAGACGGGGATGCATCTTCTGCGACTGTTTGCGTCCGGGCTTTTTGACCGGCGTCCACGGCTCAAGATCATACTTGGGCACATGGGTGAGACTATACCGTTCATGCTAGACCGGATTCAGGCATTGAGTAAACGGTGGGGTGACATACAGCGCGACTTCAAGACGGTTTATGATGAAAACGTTTGGATTACGACCAGTGGTGTCTGGAGCATCGACCCGCTGCGCTGCATCTTGGCGAACACAAAACTGGATCACATCTTGTACAGCGTGGATTACCCCTTCCAAAGGAACGAGGTTGGCCTGGAATGGATGAGGGAGCTGGAGCATAGTGGCTTGGTCGACAAGGAACAGATTCAAGCCATTGCATTTCGGAACGCCGAGAGGCTTCTTGGCATCAAGGCGTCCACGTAGTCGTTTGCGGATGTATAATATATCTGGTTGGAGATGAGCTCAGAAAACTCAATAACAGGCGCCGCTCTTTGTCTCATCCCATTTAAACTCCTGTCTCGCTACTTTAAATAGGGAGCAAACTTAAGGTCGAGCTCCGTCCAATTTTCGAGCATACCTACCACTTATATGAGAGGACGGGGAAGAAAGAAGAGTGAAGAGAGGGTACGTACCGAGGGGCTTGAATAGAGCCATGAGATCAAATTCCTTCACGTGAAATATCTGATCACTGTGGTGAGGATCACTACTTCATCCTGGCTGTACAGTTTAGCCCCTGAGAAGTTGTGAACGCGGGACCTGCTGGAGGTTGGGGAGGGATGGTACTGGATCTGAATAGTCGGAAGGCTGTCTGTAGAGTCGTCAAGTCAAGATACTTGCAAGGGCTTGGTGACTTTCTTGTCAACTGCTTGATAAGTGGCAAAATAACCCTATAAGTTCGCCCTGGAGCTGTTCTGGGTTTGGTTAGACTGTATGGCGATGTCCGTGACAGTGCTTCCTACACGTTATCCTATCTATGCTGTTCTTCCACTACCACTCATGCTGTGGCTCACCTCCCTCACCGTATCTTGACACTTCTTATCCGTTGGCGTAGATCTCCGCATGGTGCATCCCCGTGGCTGTTCCCAACTACAGCATCAATCAGCTCACGCTGCTTGAGCCGTCAGCTGATACTGTTCCATCAAGAACACCTAGATACTCCATCCTCCGTTCGGCCCAAGCTCCCAAGTCACCATGGAGGCACGCATCTTTTCCTGACCAGATTGCACGTTCCTAGTCCGCCTGTTTGAGGAGAGCCTGCAGGCATGGTGAAAAAAAGGAAGTTGTCTGTTTATGCATAGAGAAAAAGGATTTGAGCGAGGGACGTACGACAAGTCGTCGCTCGGGGTTGCGTCATCAGACGCTCGAGTTATTGAAGGGGTGGGAGGCATTCTCACCCGTCACTAGATCAACGGTTACCGCCATTAGCGGATTGGACGAGAGAGCTTGCACAATGCACCAAGTTTCCTGGCCGTAGAGGGTCGTCACGAGGGGTTGGGCGTTGGTATCCATGGTAATTGACATGTTGTGGACGCCAAAATCACCGCGTTACTGTGGTTGCGTGCAAAAAAAAACCCCCCCTGTCAGGTATCTTCGAACGGGCCCACTGGAGGTTTTTCCGGCCTCACGGGCGACTTTCTGCCCTTGCGCCCCCGGCGCAAACCCCTGCTCTACCTGACTGGAGTATTTTCTTTACCCACAACACCACAGTAGAGAAAGAGACGGTACCTACAGAGAAGTCTGGTCGCGCTCTCTGCGGATGGGATGACACGCAGGAGTGGCTACCTAGCTGCGGTAGCGGTACCCTTTGGGCTAATTAATGGATTATTTATATTTTAGCGGTTTATTAACGATATATTAATAAATTATTTTAACGATTTTTATAACGTTTATATTAATAATATCCTTATTTACTTAAACTTCTTAGAGGAGTATAAAGTGTATGTTAAAAGGTATTAGGCTATTTGCAAAAGGTAGGATTATATACGGATATTAATCAGTACGAGTTTTATATAATAAAAACAAAATACCTAAAATTTATTGTTAATATTGACAGTATTTAAGTAAACGGTTTAAAAATCGCAGCCGTTACTAATTGGGACGTACCTACCAATATTAAAGGAGTCCAATCGTTCCCTAGGCTTTTGTAATTTCTATAGGTGTTTTATAGACGCGTATAAGCGGGTGGCCAGACTATTTACTAATTTAATAAAGAAAGGAACTGGCTTTATATAGTTAAAAGAATATTAATATACTTTTAACAAGCTAAAACGGTATTTAACCTTGGCGTTAATTTTAATATATTTTCGATATATTACCTTACGAAGCTGGAGATTAATACGTCGAAAAGGGTAATAGTAGGGGTTTTATTATAAAAAATTAAAGGGGAATGGTACCTAGTAGGCTATTTCTCGGAAACTATATAACTAGCGGAGCTTAATTATATTATTTAGGATAAAAAAATACTAGTTATAATATATACGTTAACTTACTAATACATAGAACTTATTAAGTTATAAAGGTTGGAACCTTTTTTAATTATTACTAATTACGAAGCTTTGGAATATTTTAGTACGAAATGGTTATTAAATATTTAATAAGTAGGGTAGGTATAATTACTAGCCTAGTATTACTTCGTAATAACCTACTAAACCTACTTATCAAAGAAATAAAATAAGGTAGCTAATAGGCTATTTCGTAAGGAATAAGATTTAAAAACCTTAAAGGTATAGAAGGTGGTATAAAGAATTATATAGATATTTTATATTATAGGTTAGGATAAATTGCCAACAGGGGATATAGCGTTAATATTTACTATTATATTAATAATAACTTTATTTACGAAGATCTATATATTAGGCAACGGGGTATTGGTACCGGTTATATTAGGTTACAAATTAGTTAATACGTTAATACAAGTTAATAAGCAGGATTTAGATTTTAAAATTTAGTAGAATAAAGCGTAAAGGGAGGAAGGTGGATTTTATTTTACCTTTGGAGGATATTTATTATAAAGGGAGTAATTAGTAGTTTTAAAACGTAATAATTTGAGGATTAAGGTTATATACGAATTTTATAATAGAATTATAACGGTATATTTGGGACGTAATAAAACGAAGCGATTGGTTTAGACGTAATATTATTATTATTAATATTACACCGCGGAGGACCTCTAGTCCTCGCCCTAGTAGGCAAGCGGTCCCTCTATCTATCTGTTTAGGCACTATAGGTACTTTTATAGTACAGGTATCAATACAATATTGCACTTAAACTAACTCTACTTCCAGCCTTTTATCTACTAATCTAAATCTCTCCTACCCAGGATATATAATAAGAGGGGAATTATCACAATTTATAAAAAAAGGAAAATAGGGGGTACCCGTATATCAGTTCGAACTCGGATCGTACTTATTCTTTCTTCTTTAACCCCGGTACCCCAGCTATATCATCATTGGAAGGTAAAAGGTAAAAGGGGTGAGGGGGCTCTTTCCTTTATATTTGTTACCTCGCTTTCGGTTTGCCCGCAATTCGGATAATAGCCTTCTTTTACAGGTAATTTACTTCTTTCTCTTTCTACAATTTACCTCGCTTTTAATTCGCTTTCGTTTATAATACAAGTAGGAGGCCATCGTAGTAGCGGTATTATTATAGCATCAGCAATATATTCGGATAAAAAGAAAGGGAGGAGGGAGGAGGGGGGGGGGGGGGGGGGGTTTTACTTCCTTTT
>Ga0247763_1001354_pt1 | contig 14034 bp, 16 predicted proteins | sample UWRJL141409B4_FD_179926 | JGI IMG/M metagenome (GOLD analysis project Ga0247763, IMG submission 179926) | Plant litter microbial communities from Arlington Agricultural Research Station in Wisconsin, United States - UWRJ-L141-409B-4 | ecosystem: Environmental > Terrestrial > Plant litter >...
ATGTAGCGCACAAAGTAATTTTTTAATCAAACAACAATGACGCCTTGTTACCATGACCGTGAGACCTTTTGTGACAGGCGGGAGGCGCGTCGTCAATCAATATGCGCCTGCCTTTTCTACTGGGACTGAATGCCCTTTTGGAATGCCAGGCTACCTTTTGCAATCTGTGTGATGATTTTGCGTAAGGGGTTGGATGATGCCTTTTGCAATGGACGCAATGCCTCATGAAACAGACGAAATGCCTTGGATGGAAGGTGATGTGTTGCATGCAAGGGGTTAGTACTGTTGGAGTAGGGCTGGTGCCTGTGAGGATGAAGAATACAGGGGTGCGTGCAGGAAGGTCACGTATGAACATGTATACAGGCATATTGGGGGCTTGCCCCAAGATCGCTTTAGGTCACTTATTAGGTAGTCAGGCAATTATAAGGCTCAAGGCTGATGGCTGGTGCTATCCAACTTGAACAAGCAAGCTCCATCATGACACAAAAAAAAAAAAATCGGCAGCAGTAGTGAAGATAATGTTGCCAATAAACTGTAACTGACTTCCATTACTGTGCACTCATTCTTTTGATACACTTTTTGGGGCGTGGTTTGCAACATTGCCCTATCTCAACTGGGCAGGTTTGTTAGTTTGGCTTTTCTTCCTCCTTTTTTTTTGTGTCATGATAGACATAGCTAAGGTAGGTACTTGACCTTAAGTAGAACAGGATTGACTGGACTGGACTGGACTGGACGGAAGGGCATTTCTCACTCTTTGAGGGTGTACAGTTAAAAAGTCAAGAACTGCCTCAGAATGCACAAAAATCAAGCTTAAGCTTTGTCGTTGGCCTCAAATGTTGATCAAACATTATATTGTAGAGAAATACACCTATTGGTTGGTGTCCATCATCCTTCTGGAGTCTGGACATGTCTTATCAGCCTTATCTCGCGAGTGGGTGGGATGAAGTGGGCGTTATCGCGTTTTGCCAAACTGATAAAGCGGGCAGCCATTGAGGCACACCCCAGTGCCCCAAATGAGAACCATCCCAATGAGATACCAGCATTAGTCCCTGCCGTTAACATCGAGAGCTTCCGACTGATGGCAAACCTCGAATCTACCCCCCTGCTAGCGTCACGCCCCAGTCAAGCCTACGACGGCGATGTCGAGTCTCTCCGATCCCAACTCTCCGAGATAGACGCAAAACATGCCCTGGGACTACCGGGTGACCGTCTCCCCTATAATGACTACACCACCATTGACTGGCTTCGTGATCTTGTTCAGGATTCGGCACGTCACCGTCGGATTCACGCACAGGCTAATGCGGATGGAAAGTCGCAACTGCGCAATCGCTTCGTGACGTGGTGGGATGCCGCACAGGGTTGGGTTGCTGCATTCCTGATTGGAGTTGTCACCGCCGGAGTTGCATTTGTTGTCGACGTCAGCGTGGCTACTCTCGCCGACTGGAAGGAAGGGTACTGTGTAGCCCGACCCTGGTTCAGCCGGGACCGATGTTGCACATCATTCCCCGACAATGAAGCTTCCTGTCCAGGCTGGATAACGTGGGCAAGCACGGGGGAAGGTTCGATGGCAGCGTATGGCATTTACGTGGCTTCCGCGTTGGTGTTTGGGATCATTGCCGGCAGCGTAACCCTTACGACTCGGGCTAGCCTGCCATCGGTCGATACCAGTGACGCTGAGGATAGCCAACGGTCCGGCGCGGCAAAGACACGCAGCCCCAGCAACACCCCGTACACAGAAACTAGCATTGGCAAGACCATGTTCATGGCGGCCGGAAGCGGGATCCCCGAGATCAAGACCATCCTATCCGGCTTCGTCATCCCCCACTTTCTTGACGTCAAAGTGCTTATCGTGAAGGCGATTGGGGCCACCTTCGCTGTCGCGACCGGTATGTGTCTTGGGAAAGAGGGTCCCTTCGTCCATATCAGTGCATGCGTGGGCCACCTAGTCGCGGGATGGTTCCCCAAATACCGGAACAGTGAGCGAAAGATGAGGGAGATGTTGAGCGTTGCTTGCTCCGCCGGTCTGTCGGTCGCCTTTGGTGCTCCCATCGGAGGTGTGTTGTTCAGCTATGAGGTAGGTTAGTCCCGGGAAACGACTTCCAGCTGACCACGGACAGGAGATCAGCACCTATTTTCCCAGGCGCGTCATGTGGCGATCTTTCCTCTGCTCCCTCGTCGCAGCCGCAACACTGAAGCAGCTTAACCCGACAGGAACTGGGAAGCTGGTCCTCTTCGAGACTAACTATGGTGTCGACTACGACGTCGTGCACTATCTGGTCTTCATCTGGCTTGGCATCTGCGGTGGTGTGTTCGGTGGCGTCTTCTGTCGTGCAAACTTCCGCTGGTCCAAGTTCTTCCGAGCTATTCCCCTCATCAAAAACAACCCTGTGCTCGAGCTTTCCCTGGTTGTGCTGGCTACAGCCCTCCTGCAGTATCCAAACCGCCTGATCCGCGATACTGGCGACATAGTCATGGCCGACCTTCTTGCGGATTGTCACAAGCCGGACGAGTCTTGGCTTTGCCGACGAGAGGCAGACGGGGAGCGGCGGGCCTACTACCTGTGGCTCATCTCGGGAACCTTGGTGAAGTTGCTGCTGACGGTCATCACTTTTGGATGCAAGGTTCCTTCGGGTGTCATCATCCCCGCGCTCGATGCCGGAGCCCTGTACGGCCGGTTGGTCGGGCAACTCGTTCCCAACATCTCGCCCGGTATCTTCGCCATGGTCGGGGCGGCGGCCTTCCTAGCTGGGGTCAGTCGCATGACAGTCAGTTTGGCTGTGATCATGTTTGAGTTGACTGGCGAGGTGAACTTCATCCCTCCGTTCATGATCGCCATCCTCATAGCCAAGTGGGTTGCGGATGCAATCAGCGAGGACGGGGTCTATGACCTTGCACAGCACTTGCTGGGACACCCTTTTCTGGACACCGAACACGCGTTGGCCAGGGTCCGTCATGCCCGGGTCGACTCCGGTAAACACGCTGTAGTGTCCGATCTAGTGCCTCCGAACAACACTATGGAAGAGATCACACTTTACACGGGGCCCGAATACCGTGTCAGGAAGTCCATCCTCCAAGACAAGCTAGCAAAACTAAAATCGCGGGGCTTGCTCGATGCGGGGCTCGTGTTAGTCAATGAACGGTGTATCTGCCACGGATATCTGCCCGAAGCTGAACTCGAGTTTGCCCTGGATGCGATGGACAGCGGTGCAAACGCATCGAGCAGTAACCGAGAGAGGCGAGACGACCACCTGCAAGGTGAAGTTGATCTTGTTGGAGGTGTGATCGCGGGCTTCGTTGATCGCAGCCCATTGACGGTCACGGCAGGAGCGCCAGTCGAGTACGCCGTGGAAATGTTCGGGAAGCTCGGTTTGAGGTATCTGATCGTTGTCGAAGAAGAGACGGCGCGGGTTATTGGTGTCATCATCAAGAAGCGTCTCCTCAGCTATCTTGACGGGTTGAAGTGAGGGCCGTCGGATGTTCCTATCTCGGATAAGTCGTTTTCTAGAATTTATCTTGCTCGCCTTCGCTGCTCCTTCAGTATCACTCCAAGCCCCTGTTTCAGAAGATGAACGGTCAGTGCTTGATGTCGATGTATTGCTGTCTATATCCCCACAGCCTGCTCCCAAGACTCCGCATATGTACACTGCGACAAGTCGCTCCGTCCTTGTGCTTCAACTCAGTTGCTCCGCGCGCCTTCCTTGGCTTCCCTGAGCTCATTCATCTTGGCAACCCGCCTCTTGAACTCGGCATATTGGCATTTCTCGTATGTGTGTCGCTCGTCCTGTGGGGAAATTCGACGTTAGGCAATTGCCAGCGAAGGCAGCGACTCGGGTAGGAAGAGGGGCTCGATGTACCTCGCACTTCCACGGCAGGTAGTATGTCTCGTAGCGACACCGGTTGAGAGGCATCAGGAGATGGGCGCAGCTGTCTCGGTAGGCCAGCGGGAGCTTGGCCGCAGACATTTCCTCGCGCGTCGCCTCTGTTTTGGCATCGTCAGCAGGAATAGGGGACGGGGTCGGGGGGTTATCGTACGCCGCGGAGTCTCGGAGCTGGTTCCTAGCGCCATGGTGACTGCAATTGGGGCGGCGTGCGACGACAATTGCAATTGGTGGTCGAGTTGATGTAGGTTGAGGTCTCGATTGTCACAGCTCGGTTGGTGGGTGGAGCTTCCCGAGCTTGGTCCTCTGCAGGTGACTGATCACGTGCCAATCTGCTCACCGAGCACACCGAGCGAGGCGGGGACCCCGCATTCTCTTGGCACCATACAGGACATCGTCCGGCTCGGCAATGCACTAGAGTGCTTGCGATAGATGTTTTCCTCTCAACACCGTCGCAACTGAAAAGATATCGACCCTATGATGCGCATTTAATCACTCCTTTTCATGAAGCCAGATGTCTTCCAGGAAAACTTTCATGTCTCACATGCCCAATTCGGCACCGAAGTGCCCTTTAAGAAACAACTTCCTCATAATTCCCGGGCCGTTCGCCAATCTAGAAAACGCTCGTACTATTCGTAACAGCTTGAAGATTGGACCCGTTCTCCGCTAGATAACTGAGCATATGCTCCTTCCTCTCCAGAACACATTCTGATGCAGGCCACTTCCGAGAAGTTTTAGGCGACATACACTTCCAGCTTCTTTGCTGCGCAGCGTTGAGATCATCTCTCATTTCCTTATCATCTCCCTGGTCAGCCGTAACATTTCATCTGCGGTCACATTTCCCTTCTGTGTCTCCTTCCTCTTTTTACCCGCGACGTGTCTCGAGGCCACATCCTCGCTGACCGGTAGAAAGCCTCCGCACCCACCTTAGCCGGAGATAGGGAGGAGCTGAGTTTCCAATCTATTTACTTGGCCAATAAGCTACGCCTTCGTCAATCTTAATTGCTTGCGTCTCCAGATGAGACCGAAACACACAATGTGATCCAGCGAACATGACCTTTCCCCTCCCTCCAGCTTGGTGCAGTGGCCCGCACGGTAGCGAGAGCCGATCACCACCTGCCAAGCTCAGCACCAAAGGCAACCATACCTGTTGGTTTTAGGGCCCTTATATTTCTGGAGGTTTGGGCCAGTCTGCCCATTTTCCTCGTTGCTCGTCGACAGGATCATCATGAAGCGCTCTGGGATCTCGCCGCTCCTCCTGCTCTGCCTTTGCCTCCTTTGGGAGAGAGTGCAAGCATGGATACCACGCCCGGCGCTGGCCCCGCCACTTGCTGCCGCCCTCTCAGCAGGTCCCATTGGGGGCAATGCCACGTTTGACCAACTCATTGACCACAAGAATCCCAGCCTCGGGACGTTCAAGCAGCGGTACTGGTGGAACACAACTCACTGGAATGGGCCGGGATCTCCCGCAAGTTTTGTCTCTTGATCACCAAGGCTTTGGCTGACTCCAACAGATCGTTTTGTTCACGCCCGGCGAGGTGACTGCGGAGCCATATACTGCATATGTCACCAATAGGACCATGGTTGGCCAATATGCGCAGAAGATCGGCGGAGCAATGATTCTGTTCGAGCGTGAGCAACCCAGAGGGCTGGCTGAGCTAATGTTGATAGCTGACTACTGTCCCAGATCGGTACTGGGGAAAATCCTCCCCATTCGAGGTGCTTGATACCAAGAATTTGACGTACTTGACGCTGGAGAATTCAGTCCAGGACTTGGCCTACTTTGCCCAAAAGGTCAAGCTTCCATTTGACGAATCAGGGTCAAGCAACTCCCCAAATGCGGTATGCGAGTCCAAGCTACTACAGGATTGCACCAATCACTGATTCAAACCAAAGCCATGGGTCATGGTTGGGGGCAGCTACAGCGGCGCGCTTGCGGCGTGGGTACACAAGCTTGCACCCGGTGCCTTCTGGGCATATCACGCAAGCAGTGGCCCTGTTCACGCCGTTTATAACTATTGGTCATATTTCTTGCCTATTCACCGGGGAATGCCCAAGAACTGTAGTGCAGACCTCCAGGCCATCGCGGACCACATGGACCGGCTCATTGAACGCAACAATCGGACCGAAATGCGCCAGCTCAAGGACATGTTTGGGCTCGCCGACGTTGAGCACGACGATGACTTTGCTGCGTAAGGACGTTCCCCGAGATCTGCCATGGAGGAGCACTGACTTTGAGCGCTGCAGGGGAGTTGGTAGCGTTGTCAACTCATGGCAGAGCACTTCTCCGACAACTAATTATTCGGGATTTTTCAAGATGTGTGATAGCGTCGAGGGCGTACGACCAGTTGAGATTTACGGCTCAAACGTCACCAACAGCACTACACCTCCATTCCGCAACATCACAACTATCCCCGCTACAGGGGTGGGTCTGGAAAAGGCCCTCCCAAATTTCGCGCTGTGGTTCAAGAACGAGTATCTCCCGGATAGTAAGTCTGCCGCGTGATCTCAGCACCAACCACATGTTGCTGACTTTAAGCAGCCTGCAGTAGTTATAAGTATCGTGACTGGAACGATACATTCAACACGCTCTGCTTCGACTCGTATAATACTTCAAGCGTGGCATTCCACGACTATGCGGTAAACAACACCATTAACAGGCAGTGGTTCTGGATGTTGTGCAACGAACCGCTTTCATATTGGCAAGTGTAAGCAATACTTCCTTCGGGTGCTTCCGTTGGTGAGATTCTTAGCGTGCGTGAGACGTGAGACGTGAGATGTCACGTTGGACAAAAGGGCTTAAGAGGCTTCCGCCAAGTGGCTCAACAGCTTAGCCCCCACGATTAATCATGGTGACGCTACTACCGAGAGCCAACCTTACCTAGACCTCTGTGTTCACTAATACCGCCACCACCTATCTCTCCGATCACGCACTCCTCCAAGGCATAGTAGAGCGATAATTGTGTGACTGACGTTGTGCGCAGGAGCTCCCCGAAGGACCAACCCACCTTCATTCCCCGCCACGTCGGCCCCGAGTACTACCAGCGGCAGTGCGACCTATTCTTCCCGAAACAGGGCGACGCTACGTATGGCTCGGCCAAGGGCAAGACCACCGACATGCTCAACTCTGTAACAGAAGGCTGGGACCTGGCAAACACAACAAGGCTCATTTGGATCAATGGGTAAGAGCAGGATTCCGAGCTTGCTATTCTTGTCCGCGGCTTGAAGCTAACTGACCTGTGTGCACCAGCGAGTACGACCCGTGGCGCTCTGCCTCTGTGTCAAGTGAACTTCGTCCCGGGGGACCAATGCAGAGTACACCCGAAGTACCCGTGTATCTTCTCAAGGATGCGGTCCACTGCGACGACTTGACGGTCAGGGCCGGAGATGCCAACGCAGGCATCAAGAAGGCGCAGACGGAGATGATCCAGATTATGCAAAAGTGGGTCAGCGAGTTCTACGAAGGCAAACAAGGCACCAAAGGTCGTGCGTGGATTGGGTAGGTAGGTACCTGATTGTGTCACCGCCCTGAATGTCGAGCGCCATTGAGATGTACATGTAGTTGAACAGCCGTGAACTCTATAATTACAAGAAACGTATCACCGATATGCGAGTTGGAGCCGCACTGGATAGCAAACAACGGGACAGATTGTGAGTCAAAGATGACAACTGCATCTAGAAACCCTTTTTGGAAAGTGGTGGGAGTCAAGTCCAAAACCGGCGGGCGTGATGGATGCTGTTTGATACAGCCGACGAAAAAAAACGTGTCGGAATTGCCGGAGTACATTTTTACACTTTTTTAGAGGACAAGAAGGATCATATGCAACATTTGTCTGTCAAAATAGTTTTGGCTGCCGTGTTGCCTAACTAACTGCCTAACCTACCGGCACCTAAGGTAGCGATAAGGGGGGAAAGGAAAAAAAAAAAAAACACGAAAAAAACCGCGCGCCACTCGGGTGCATTTCCTCCCGCTGTCATGGAAAAAAGCCCCGACATCTAACCAGACCCAAACCCGGTTCTGTGTAACCTAACCCATCTATTCTGTCTATCTGTCTGTCTGTCTGGCGCCGGAGCTTAGAGTACAGAGTTTGCAGTTTGCTGGGGCGCAGAGGAGGCACATCACTCGTTGCTCGGCAGTTTGCGAAAGAAAAAAAAAAAGTCCAGTGGCGCTCATGTGGCGCCTTTAGGTTTACAATGCTAAGCCCTAAGGCACTGGGGAAAAGCACGGAGCTGAAAACTGTGAATCCCTTCATCGCATGAGATGAAAGAGCCGCAGCACAGAAGATTGGATGCGATGCAATAAGGCGCGGTACGGTTTGTGGTTTGCCAAACAAGAATCTAGCCAGGCAAACGATGCTGTGGTTTCCAAAAATGACTCGCCGTTTCCACATATGGTTTTGGCGCTTCTCCCATGTTTTACAACAAAGCCGTCAAATCCGAGAAGATTGTGTTTTTCTTGGATGGACGTTTCCTGTTGTCCACTCGTGAGTGCTGTCGTGGACGGTACGTGCCCAACCATCCTGTCGGGATCAGACACGGGATTCTATGCTATTACTGTGACGCCAAAGCCACGCGGAGTTCACATGCCAGCAAGCGCCTGTCTTGCAGCTAACAAACAGTTGAGGCGCGCCAACGGGTTTGAGGTCTTGGTACCATAACCCACGTGTACACGTATTTGTATGTGTGTGTGTGTGTGTGAGGGTCGCCGTAAACAGGTCCGGGGTACGCGTACGGCCAACAAACAATCTTTGCCTTGGGGTAAATATTCTATTCGGGTTCTCTGCAGCTTCTATCGGCCATGGAGGTCGGCCGACAGTTCAGCTGAAACATGCTTCTGCAGAGCAAGATGACCTCAATGATGACAGGGGGCGGCGTGGCAGAAGAGAAGAGTGAGTGTGTAACCTGTGTTTCCACGGTTGAAGTTGGGCATTTTTAAACTCAATAAACCTAAAGGGGGAAGTCGGCGTCAGCAGAGGAAGAAGAACGAACGACATACATGGCGATTCCCGCGTCGACGTCGAATGCGAAGCACAAGGTCGATGGGAAAACAACCCGTCCGGTACTATCTTTGGGGGAAAGCGGAAGCTTATACGCGGCGCAAAAGAGTCCTGCGATCCCCGGAGGGGGTACTATCGGTTTTTTGGTAGTGGTTGTCTGCGAAACGTGGTAGAAGATCGCTCGGACCGAGCACACCATGGCCAGCGATGCGAGACGCAAGGTACGGGGGGGGAGGGTTCCCAGCGGGGGCCATTTTGCCCACAAACATACGAATATTAGGTCGGCCAGTCCGGAAGTGAGTTGGGGGCCATGTTTCGTCACCTAAAAAAATGACGAGTCGCCTAAAAAGGACACAAGCTTCGCAAAGGGACAAGTCGATGCAGAACTCTCCGCGTTGTTTCGTTCCTTCGCAGCAGGGAACAAGTGGTTGGGATGCATCACCAAAGTCGAACTTCAGACGGGCCGTCTCGTAATGTCCTCATCTGGGCAAAATGCAGAGTTGCCTTGCAGAATGCTGCCGTCTCTGTTGCGATGGGATATTTTTGGGCAAAATCGGCCGTCCCAAATCACGTGCGGGGCCGCGTATTGGCTGTCGGGGGGATTTAGCCCAGCTTTATGCCCCACTTTAACCCTCCAAGAATAACCCACACACGGGAGAGCGCCTTCCTTTTCCCACGAAGTGACGCTCCGTCGTCGGATTCACCACGCAAGAAACCTCCTCACCAAGCACTGATTAATGGGTTTGGCGAGATTTCCTGCGCCGCACAACCCGCTGTACTCGCCTGTTAGCCATACAACGCTGTCCTGCCAGAGCAGATTGAGACTCAATAGTCCCCTGCTGGGCTTTCAACAAGTCCGAAAACAGAGGTTGGATTTAGAGTGCATCGCGCTTATTTTGGACATGGGAGGGAGGCGTTGGCTTGTTTGCTTGCTATTGCTCTCGGCAGCCGCGACTGCTGGCGGTCATCGAGACGAAACAAGCCCGCATTCACAACCCTTGACAGCAACATAGATCTGGGTTCGATCAATCCGAGATAGTCACACAGAATCCAGGAATCTACAACGGCACTGGCGGCGCAAACCTTCTTCGAAATCGGCCCCCGAGAGTTCGACGCAGGCGCTAACGCAGACAAGCGCTGCAGAGGTGTGGCATTCGCGGGGACCCCATAGCGCGATCGGCCAGAGTGCGAGAGAGAGAGAGATGGCATGGGCAGGCCTCATCGGCATCGGCGCTTATTCACTTATCGCAGGGGAGGTACACAGCCGTCCGGATTCGGCAAAGTCTGCCCTCCGGCCCCACGCCACCATCGGGCGTTGCAGATTCAATGCGACAGCGGGAGAGGCACAGGGCCCTGCACCACGTTCTCATTGGACCCCTGTACAACCCACCACCAAAAAGCCATGCATCATTGCATCAAGTCTTTGCATTCGCCCATTTGCGCCCAAAGCACCCGGACTTGCGGTTGTTTTTTTTTGGGGGGGGGGGATTCACGTCCAGAAATCCCGGCGACCAGCAATGAACTTGTCGATCCCGCACAGACTTTTTTGACGGGCCTGTCCTGGGTTACGGAGTATGGTGCCAGCGCAGGCCCAGCACATGGAAGGCGCAGACTCTGGGAATTTCCTGTCCCGTGTCCTTCCGGGCGTGGCCCTTATGGACTGATTGGGCCTCGAGGTCGGGTCTCCCTCTCACTGCCGCTCTCCAAAAGTAAAATGTCATGCGACGGAAACTCTTGTGCTGCTGGCAATCTGAAGTCTACGTCCCAATATGGTGCCTTCTAGCATGACAGCTATTCTTGCTGTTGCGTATTAACTAATTCGCTCTGCAGACATCCGAACGGCAGGATAGGGTCGAGAAATGACCTCCAAGGTGCCATCAGAGCAGGCACTGGGTCGAGACCCCCCTGTCGACCACTTAACCCGGAAGTTAATATGCATCGCCCGCCATTTGGGACGTACCGCGTCTGCAAAAATATACCACCCATGGCTCAACCCACCCCTGTCAATGTTTACTCAGGCCCCGTCAAACAGGTGCGACGCTGCGCAGTCAGCCAAACGAAGGCCTCCCCCTCATCGCGCTTCTCGCCTGCCCTTTCTCCCTCCAAAGGCGTCAGATAGCCGAGAGACGCCCAGGCGCCCCGTTCTGCTGCACCTGCCACGCCTTTACCCCGGTCATCCAGTTCCACCTTGCGTCTCTATTTCGGGATGTTCCTCCATCGATGTCGGCCCACCCTCCGAGAAAGCTCTTGGCGTCGTGTCCAATATTTCTCCCTTCACCAGCAGATATATTCTTCTGGTCCTCGGCATGTTGGCTGCACGACTCTGGCACTGCTATCATCAACACCACCTTAACGGTTGGAGATACGTGCCCCTTTCTTTTTGTTTGTCTGTGTGATCTACATCCCACGCCGGTGTCGAGCATCTTCGCTCGTTCCCTAATTCGGTTCGCCTTTCCTATCCAGCATTAATTATCCCGGTATAAAGACACGGCGTCGATCAGTCTCTCCCGTCTCTCTTCACTTGGCATCACGACTTCACCAATATCAAGACACGACAAGTTCATACATTACGTGGTCAACCCTTCGCTCTAGTCTGTGCACTCTCCCGTCTGAACTATCACCAACCACACAGCAGCGCCCGGTAAGTGCCTTAACCTTGGCAAGACATCATAGACTAACATAGTCTCAGGACACACGTCTGGCACGCCCGCCACCATGTCAGCACTATTCAGAAACCTCTCCCACCGCCGGCACTCGGCCAGAGCCGCATCACCCTCGCCCACTCAGCCCGGTCACTGGTCCGAGTTCCGAGACTGGCAAGCTCATCAAGCAGCCCTTCCTCATCCCGAGCCCAGGCCACTCCCCAATGTCGAGGACTTAACCGACTGCGAGTCCGATGTATCAGAAGACTCCGACATTACACGACCAACAAGGGCTTTCTTCCTCGGTATTAGGGCTAGTCGGCTCATCACACCCCGGGACCTCGAGGAAGGTGGCCGCCTCTCACAGATAGGCGCCCAGATGGGTTCCCAACTGGCATCGCAAATGTCTCGCAATGTATCCTCAGAGACACTCGTTGTCGAGGACGATCTCGTCTACGACGAGAAGGAGAAGTCCAACTTGAAGGCCAAGTCACGGGTCCTCCTTCCCGAGACTGACCCCTTCGAGTACCACGGCCTGGACCGCTCCCCACTCCCACCCAAGAACGGATCCCGGTTGTACCGCTACCTGCGGTGGAACTTTGGGTCCGTCTACCGTCGCATCTTCTGTCTTTCTTTCTTCGGTAACATGTTCGCGCTCGCTTACCTCGTCATCGACTCGTTCGTCAAGGGTGAGCGCATGATCACATATCAGCAGGCCGGTCTCGCCGTCACGGCCAACATCCTCGCCGTCATGCTTGTCCGCAACGAGCACATTGTCAACGCCATGTTCTGGGTCTTTGGCACCTGGGCTAACCGTCTTCCGTACTGGGCTCGCAAGCTCGTCGCCAAGGTGTACTCTTATGGTGGCATCCACAGCGGTTGTGCTGTCGCCGGCACCTTCTGGTACATCGCCTTCCTCATCCTCCTTACCATCGAGCTCCAGGCCAAGGGCACTCTGTCCGTAGTGAACAGCTGGATCTATTTCGTCAGCTACTTCATCGTCTTTCTGCTGATCTCCATGTGTGTCTCGGCATACCCTCGCATCCGCGTCCTGATGCACAACTGGTTCGAGGGTATCCACCGCTACATGGGTTGGCTTGCCGTCCTCCTCTTCTGGACCCAGAACGTGCTCCTTGCCGTCGATGCTAGCGGCAGCACCGATTCCACTATTGGGCAGATCCTCCTGGCCTCGCCCAACTTTTGGATGCTCGTCGTCATCACCCTCCTCGTCATCTACCCCTGGACTCGCATGAGACTTCGCGATGTCGAGGCTGAGGTCCTCTCAGAACATTGCGTGAAGCTCAACTTCAACTACCGCGATGTCCACTATGGCCAGGCCATCCGCCTTACTGATGCCCCTCTCAGTGAGACACATGCCTTTGGCGTCATCCCCCACCCGCCCGCACCCAAGCCCGTGACCCACTGCGCCGGCTGTAACTGCAACCGCCACCAGTCGGAACCCATGATGAGCTCGGCTCTTTCGTCCGCCTCCACCAGCCCGGCCCTGTCCTCCACCAGCAGCGGCATGTTTGAGAAGTTCAGCCACCGCAGCAGCGCCAAGGTTTCTATCCCTGAAGTCAAGGCCAAGCTCCTCCAGCCTGCCGAGCCTGAAGCCACCGCCCCCACCGGTCTCTCCCACGCTGGCGACCGCGGCTTCTCTGTCATCGTCTCCAACGCTGGCGACTGGACCAAGAAGATCATCCGCGACCCGCCCAAGAAGATCTACACGCGTGGCACCCCGCAATTCGGCGTCATGCGCGTTGCCGGTCTCTTTGAACCCTGCATCATCATCGCCACCGGCTCTGGTATCGCCCCCTGCCTCAGCTTGTTTGTGCAAAAGCCCGACCACCCCGTCCGCATCATCTGGTCGACCAAGGCACCGCTTGAGACGTACGGCCAATCCGTCCTTGACCTGCTCTACAAGACTGACCCGCGCGCTATCATTATCGATACCAGCAAGGGCGCGAATAAGCGGCCGGATCTGGTAAAGATTGCGTATCGCGTCTGGGAGCAGAGCAAGACGGAGACGGCGGCGGATTATCCGTCGCTGGAGGGCAAGCGGAATACCAGTGGTCGCGAAAAGGGAGTGGGCCAGTGTGAGGCAGTGGTGATTATTTCGAACCAAAAGGTTACGAAGAAGGTGGTTTACGGACTGGAGAGTCGTGGCGTGCCGACATATGGTGCCATTTTTGACTCATAGTTGTCTCTTTTTTTTTGGGTTATGATGGTAATTCAAGCGTGGTGTTTGGATTGTAATATGGCTTTACAACTGGGATGCTTTTTGGATAGGTACCTAAGGTCTGGCATGGCCTTTGTGCCTTTTTAGGGAGGAAAACCTGTTTTTCACCAATCCACCATGGCGGTTTTATTTGGGGAGTTTTCACTTGTATTTAACGTGCGTGATAAGCGAGCGGATCATCTAAGCGAGTGGATCAATTTCCATCACCCTACCACAACTATCCTCAACTACACAACCACAATACTAGGAAACTTCTATAATTGAATCAGAAACAGATG
>Ga0247763_1001356_pt1 | contig 14013 bp, 8 predicted proteins | sample UWRJL141409B4_FD_179926 | JGI IMG/M metagenome (GOLD analysis project Ga0247763, IMG submission 179926) | Plant litter microbial communities from Arlington Agricultural Research Station in Wisconsin, United States - UWRJ-L141-409B-4 | ecosystem: Environmental > Terrestrial > Plant litter >...
GAGCCAGACGGAGTTTTTCCAGGTCTGGTTGTAGTGCGTCATTGTTGTGGAAAATGCGGTCGCTTTGGTATTTTCGGTAAACAGATCGACGTGAAATGGGGGCTGAGATCGCGAGAGAGATTGAGAGAAAGGAACGGGTGAAGTTGAAGTTTGAAGGTGTGGTGAGATGAGAAGTGGAGTGGTGTGGTGAGAATCGTAATTGTTCAATCCTAATCCCAGCCACCCGCAGTGCTGCCCCCCTGTCTCTGTCCCCGATAAAATATTTTGTTGGTTGCACCAAAGGGGGGAACCGGGGGCCCAACAAGGGAACAACTGCGGTGGGGGGGTCAAGTTCAAGGAGCAGCAGCTTTTGCCGGAGCGAAAACGGAAACGGACCGGGATTGACAGGGGTTAAGATTAACGTTAACGCAAACGTTAGGATTCCAGCGCCGACGGTGTTGGTTGGGCTCAATGACGAATGACAAGCATCAAATAACTAGTTAGGGGGCACAGGCAACTCGCAGCGAGCAGCCAGCCAGCGGTAACGCCAAGAAAATAAGTGCAAGGGGGGCGTTCGGATTTACAAGAGGATTTGGGTCATCTCCGTTACACAGCTCAGCACAGGACGACACAACAACAACAACAACACCAACAATAAAACCGACAACAAGACCAAAACCACCAACAACAAAAAACAGAGGAAATAAAGATGGGAAGGGGGAAGAAAAAAAAGCCTGGACAAAGGTGAGATGCGAACTCACGCCCTTCCGGACCACGAAAAGGAGTCGGGTCGAAAAATAAACCTTTTAAACCCTAACGTGGCGCCTTAGAACAGACCAACTCGGCCACTTTATCATTACTCATACTCTTAATCATTGACGCATTTGATGGTGGGAGGTGGATTCCTTACAGTGAAATATCTACACTAGTGCAAGTTGCACATTCATGTTGAATGTTGTACGTTGAACATTGGTTTGTGGATATAGCTGTTGACTGTCGTGACAAAGGCATATGTGTAAAAAGATAGCATAGTTATATTGACCAGTGCGAAGAGACTTGCATTGCATGCATTTTGTTGCCTTTTCAATATATTGTCTTCTTTTTAGACTTCCCAACTAGTCTGGGCTATTGACTCATAACTCCTCACCCTTTTTCCTTTTTTTTTCTTTCCTTTTCTTATATATATATATATATATATATATCTGTCTCACTGCCAACCGGGTTGCCAATCCTTCTACATGTCCAGTCGGTAATCTCTAGTCTGTAACTAAACGAATCCCTTCCTCCTCCTCCAACTCCGTTCGAAGCAAAACACTTGTAAACGTACCCTTCACTGGAACCACCGAGCGAGAGCCGCTCATCTCTGAAACCGACTTGATGGCTCCGTCAGTGCCCTCGGTCTGGTTATATCCAACGTCACTCATACGTCGAGGTGCAAAGGTCGGTAACTCCGGAGCCGGAATCCCCGTTAGAGATTCAAAAGTCGTAGCATCCACTACGGCAATACGAATTCGAAACTCCCGCGTCTCTTGTCGTGTCCATAGCGAAGCGTCTGAATCTAGCTCGACATTCTGCCGAATCCACCCGCCAGCACTGACTTCAAAATTTGCACGTCCCCTGATGACAGGCCGTAGTTGGGGTCTATAGGTCTTGGCTCAGCGCACTAACCCTGGAAGCGCAAGGGGATATGGATGTGAATACCTAAGCTTAGCTGGTAAAGAATGCTCGGAAGCCATGGCAGCTTGATAGTCCTGGTGATGCCGGGGATAGGTTTTGGCTATTCCAAGTGACCTGAAGAAGCAGAAGCAGCAGAAGCAACATAATAATCCGCACCAGTCAAGCAGGTCGTCAACCATATCGACCATGTCTTGGAAGTATCTTTTGGCTGTGGATCTGCTGGTCCGAACTTGCACGTCTAGTTGCATCTGCTGCATGATTCGATCACCCTCTTCTGTTCCAGTTTGTGCAGGGTGTATAGATATCGATTGCTCCTCTGGGATGCGATTCATGTGAACACGCTGTGGTGTTTCTGGCTCTGTAGCATTAATGGAACGAGCCTGGATTTATTGTAAAAGGTAAGCCTGAGTTCTCTTTATATTACTAGAAGAAGAAAAAGAAAAAAGAACTGCAACACTAACTGCGGCGATCTGTGGCTCGTTTGATGTCGGGTTAGCCGAGCTGGGTTGAGGTGACTTCGACTCGGGTGACCTGGGTTGAGGCGATGTGACAAGGATATCAAAATCCCGCACGTAACTGAGACCAGTGAGTTGGGTCTCGACCGAGGTTCTGTTCCACATGAATTCTCAGAGAGCTGTCTCGGCCCAGTCCGGTTTAGTGGGAATAGAAAACATACATACCCGCTTCCAGGATTCTTGAGAACAAATTGCCGCACCTGCCCCTGCCCCGGCTTGATGGTGAATCCATCGACGCGTGACTGGGCGGGGGAGACAAAATAGTCTTGGGAAGAACGGGTCGAGATATCTAGGTTACTTGTGTTCGTAGGCACCGCAACATTTACACCCCCCGCTCGGATTACCAGCTTATGTCGAGCCTCGGACCGAATGTGGATGGAAACGGCTGTCATGTCTTTGGCCACTCCATAGGCGGCTATCGAGTTGGTATTTCCGTCTTTGACCGCAATTGGAACTGCTTATGTATCAGGGAGGCTGAAGACTTTTTGGACTATGCCATCCCGATGGTCTGGTACCCTCTCGGCAACGTGGAAGGTGATGCTGAGATCGCCGAGACTGATCGAGTCAGCCAGGTGGAAATCATTGGGGGGACTCGCCATGATACCACAAAGAGTTCTCTAGGTAGTAGGTTGTCTGTTGTTCTTATGCTTCCTCCAGGGATGAAAAGTTGCGAGGTAAAGCAAAACCGATGTGAGAAGGCTGTGAGGGCTGAGAGCGGGGTAACTTTTTTCACACAAGAACCCCGTGGTATGTTTATTCGCTGTTGCACATGATTGCGAGTTTGATTGGGTGAAAGATGTAGGCATGGTCAGCGAATGACATTTTTTTCCCGCACACCCAGCCCCTCCTCCGACGTCAACACCAGTCGCCATGTCTAGCACTGATTGCCCCAGCCCCTGCCCCGAATGCTCCGACAGCCCTCTGTCCCTTGCCGGAAACATTGTGGGTATTCTTACATTTGCCATCGGCCTGCTCGCCTCAAGTTAACATTTTTCATCATCACCAGCGAAATCCAAGATGAGCTCACGACACTTGAATCGAGCCTTGGAAAATCCGGACATCAAAATCCAGCATAGCCGATGGGTATTTCCAAACCCGGGACAGCGATCGCGATTTGGCTCTTCAAGGAATGCAAAGTCGAAATGGCTGCTGCTCTGGACAGCACTGAGACATTGTATCTCGAGGTGCTAGAAAAAGGTGCGGAGAGTCCGAAAATCGGCAGGCTCGGTTTGGACACGCATCGGTTGGTGGCAGCGTGGAAGATAAGCCGTTGCTTCGGACATGGCCAGGCTAGAGAGCGAGAAGACGCATTTTGGTAAGTCTGCAGTTGACGTTTCTGTTGAAGTGAGTTGACTAAATACTTGTCGAATATTCTCTTCTGACACCATATATAGAGCCTTTACAGCACAAAATGGCGTTATTTTGAGGATATAGAGGTTTAATCAAGAGCCATGGAAAGAATGGAGAAAGCGGAGGCCTGGGGATTGAGTTGGAAGAACACGAAGCGGGCGTTTGCCATTTTATTTGGATTGACAGGTATCTGGATGTGAGCGTGATTTCAAGGGCAGCCCTGAACAATCGTGGCATTTCTTCAAAGACTAAACTTGATATTACATTGTCTTGACAGCATAGGTAGGAGGTACCTAGGTAAGGTAGTGAAATACACCCCCCTAACCCACCAACGAAATATCCCCAACCACGGCCCGATGATCACTGATATACACCCCCTCGACCACATTTCCCAAAATCTCATACCCCTGCACCGTCCACTTTTTGTCCCTGACCAGCCCAACCCAGATAAAGTCAATAAAACTCCCCCGGCCACTTCCACTTCCACTTCGAAATCCCGTAAACGTTAACCGATTCGTCCCTTTCACTTTACCCTCTTTATTCGCCAAGTCAAATAACTCTTCCAGTTCCCCTGCGTCTTTTAAGAACTCGTGTGCTCCTTCTCCCTGCGCAGAGTTAAAATCCCCTGTTAGTACCACCCCCAGGTCTTCCCCACCCCAGGTCTCTCTGACAGCCTTGATTCTTGCCATGACGACTTTGATGCCCTCGGTTCGGGCTTGAGCACTCGCATGGTCGAGGTGAGTGTTTGCGAGAAGAAATCTTTTCTTCTTTTCACTTCCACCGCTCTCCAATTGTTCAAAAACACCAAGTGTAACTACCCGACGAATACCCGCGCCCCAACCATATGAAACCACATCGGGTGTAGGAGAAAGCCATTTCGTTTCATCGTACAGAACCCTGAGTAAATCGGTTCGGTATAGAATCGGCGAATATTCTCCGCGCGTGGCCCCGTCGTCTCTGGCCACGCCGAGATGTGCCCAGTTGGGACCCAAGCCGGTTTTAATATCCATCAGCTGTGTATGCAAAACCTCTTGGAGACCAAAAATCGGGATGGAATTCTCAAGAGAAGAAGTCTGGTTAAGCTGCGCGATTAAATACGGCGCTCTGCACAAACCAGGCTGCTGCTGAGCGCGGAAAGTAGTAGACCAGGGTTTCTCGTTGGATGATCGAGAAGTTGCAGCATAGCGAATGTTGAAAGTTACCACTCGGAGGGAGAGCGGGGGAGACGTGCTTTGCGAAAGCGCTGGAGAGGCGTGGAGGAGGAGGGGGGGGTGCATTTTATTCTCTCCGGGAGTCGGTGTTGACGACGATTTCACCCTGTTCTTGTTTTGTTGCACGCCTCCCCTGACTGGATGGCTTTTATAATGTGAAAAATATCGGTTTGTAGAGTTGAGCAATTTTTGGTTTGCTCAGACTAGCTGTCGCCATGGGTGCATCTTGGACTGACGTAAAACAGGTAAATGGCTGATTGCACGTGCGGACCGTCACGACAGACCGTCACATTGGCGAGCTAAATGCCCCACAGTGCTATGATCGACGGTGGCATAGCCAATCAGGAAGCTTATTCGCTAGCATATGTTGGCATGTCCAAGCATTTGAACTTTAGTCAACTTTAGGTTCCGCAGAGGTTCAAACATTGAAGGAAAACACGTGCATTGAAATGAAGAACGAGGGTCATTAAAGTCTGACAAAATAACAAGCCATGATTTTGGGCCTAGGAAATGACTCTGTTTGGGAAAGAAATCTACTCTTCCTCTTCATCATCACTATCTCGACTCCAAAATGTACCCTCCAGAGCTTTCTCATCATCACCCACCAAACTCTTGACTTTCTGCCAGAACCTCCCTCCGATATCCTTGTCTTCCCACTCTTCTGGAACTTCATTCGTAATCTTTGGCACTGGCACCGTATCGTGAGGAGAGTCATGGATCTCCACCATCCAGTCATTTCTCCAGAAATCCACCACAAAATGATACCCTTGTTCTTCTCCAGGATACTCGTGGTATGTTATTGGCGGAAGTAGCAGTTTTGGCGCGGGAATCGACGCGGTTTCGTCGGTATCGATGAACACTTCTGGTCCGATGCCGCCGTCGCCCCAGCATGCTGCGAAGTTAAACCTCATTTGCTCTTCTACCTCTGAGCTAGGGTCAGAGTTGGAGTTAGGTGGTGGGGTAAAAAACAAGATCTTGTCCCCGACGACTTTAACAAGCCCTTCGTTAAGCACAATCTCTCGGCCCAGAAATACCAGGGGGACACCAAACAGGCGGTTCCGAGTATATCTGATACAACGAGAATATTCGGCGGTGACTTCTTCAGAGGCAAAAGCGTTAAACGTCGTCCATGTGTGGAAGGGGCAACAGGGTTCAATTCCATCTTCATCATCATCATCGGAGTCATCTTCATCTTCCCAAGATGGTTTCGGCCGTGGAGTGAATGGCTTTTCTGGGGTCGGCTTTAACAGGTCGTCAAGTACATCCTCGGTAAGGCGTCGCAGTTTTGAGGATGAATCTGAAAGATCAGCTGATTCGTCCTCTGGAGTAGCTTCGCGGGGAGAGATAATGCGAAACGCCCCGGCCGTGCTCGCGATAGTCTCTCTAACCGTTGTGCTTCGACACATTGAGCGGAACGGCGACCCGCCAAGCTTGACGTTGAAATAGTCTAGCACTGCCAACATGGCGCAGTCGATCAAACTTTCCTCCGCCTTGGGCCGAGTCCCCGACCTGGATTCAGTCCCCGAGCGGGGTTCACACCCCTTGGGCCGAGAAAACCAGTAATTATACCCATTCGTCAGAAACCGAAACCCCTTGTACTGTTTGTACAGATACACAGACACGGGAGCCCCAGGTTTAGAAGGAGTCGGTGTATTCCAGTGCAGGGAGTTTGCGCGCTCAAAGCACTCATGGGCATTCTTCTCAAGGTCTTTATCAAAAATGCTTTGACCAAGCATGTAGCATGCCTCGCTGAATAAGGACGCAATCTGCGTGTGTCCGTGAGAGATATTCCCGTCGTCGTCGTTGATGTTGAAGACGAGTTCTGTTCGGAGAAAAGTCTTGTCGGTTGAGATGAACGGATACCCTTGATGTTCGTGTTTCTGGTCAAAAACGATGCAGGTAAAAGCCTCGATTTCGTTAAACGTGACCTCGTTCGCCTCGTTGTTGGTGTCAGTGTTAATCGACAACACCCCCCTTTCATTACTACCCTCCGACAGATAGAGCAACAGCGTATACCGGCTAACCTGTCGTCTCATTCCATCGAAATAGGGCGTGTCTCGGTGCGTGGAAAATTTGGCGTCGTCGGGAGTAAAGTGATTGCAACGAAAGACGTAATTAACAAAGGCAAACTCCGAGTTGGCAAACTTCCCACCAGCAAGTCGTGTGATGAGACCGCTTTCAGTTACCGCCGCGGTGAGAGCCTCGAAGAGGTGTGTTGAGTGAAATATGAAGCGCTTTCCACCCCGCGTCGTCTTGTTGAGCGGCGAGACGTAAAGGTCGAGGTTCGAAAGGCGTTTGATGAGCTCAGTAGATGTTTCTGGTCCCTGAAGCTTCGCCGTCCAAATATCAACACCCGGTTGAACCTCGGCGACGTTTCCCAGCCTTGTCGCGAGCGCAGCAGCAGCTGCTTCTGTCTGGGCCTCGATCCAACTATCGATGGGAACGATATTCTCAAAGTTATGATACGAAAGCTCACGGGGATCGACAAAGACCATGTAAAGTTTGGGGGTGTCCATGACCTGCGAAAAGTATTTCTCCTTCTCCTCCAAAAAAGATTCAAGTCCCTCAACAAACTTGGCCATCTTGAAACTTGCCGAGGGGTAAAAGCTAACGGTCATGCCTCTGAGAGAAACACAACCAACTGTGTCGTCAACAGCCTCAACCACCTTTCTCAGCAATTCCTCGTCTTCAACGTACTCAAGTAATCCGCGCGTTGAAGCGAGGAATAGATCTCGAATCGCGAGTCCGACAAGGCGCTTTTCGCCAGGGTCAAGACGGTTGTATTCATTTTGAGTTTCTGATTCCGATCCACCGGATGCCAGCGCCTTCAAAAAAGGTAAAGACCGTAACCGCCGCGCTTTGCTGTTACTCGAGGAGTCATGATCAAAGATAAGCGGGTGGAAACGTGACGCAAGGGCAATATCCGAGCCCGAGCCATCCAGCAATCGTCGCATGGCTTCAGAGTCGCCGAGTTCCTCCTCTGAGAGAAAGGATTTGATCTTGGTCTTGTCCCATTGTACATGTATTTGTTGGTTATCTGGCCCAACCCCAGCCCAGGAGCACCAGCGTGCGAGTGCATGCAATTGCGTGGTGTCGGTACGTTCGGGCGAGGTAACTCTCTGCCTTTTTCGGAGGGGACTATTCGAGTCCGTCATTGACATTGCTGTTCTTTGGGCGAGGTATGGATGGGATGGTCGACTTGTTGTTGTTTGGAGATTTCTGTTGTGAAAAAGGAAAATTGATCCCTGTCCGTGTTCGCCGTTGAAGTTTAGGGGCTCGCTCGCATTGGTTGCCTGATTTCGCCTAGGTGATTCAATTCGCAAATAATCCTAGCGACGAGTATCTCTGCCCCACCTTGGACAACATGAACTTTCCCAGCCAACATGAACTTCCGAGCCAACATAAACCCAATACCACTCAACATGTTTGTATAAATCTCCTCGTTGGTGCAACTACCAGGTAGCCCTGCTACAGAGGGCGAAACAGTCTTGAGAGGAGGTCAGGCGGGAGAAGGTAGGGAGAAAACGGTATATTGAACACAGGTGCAAGCCAGGGGATCGAGATATCTTTGAACGGGCCAGTTACAGTGGCTCTCGATAAAATCCAAACCGATACACTCTTGTCAGAACAGTAATCACAGCATGTTATACATCTACTTCTCCCGCTCCATGCCCTCCCGCAGAATCGCCACCTGCTTCTTCATCTCAACCCACAGCACCAACTTGTCAAGATCATCATCCTCGCTGCGGGCAATAACCCAGTCACCATCAACTTCATCCTTAGTGCCGTCCTCTTTACCCCCCGCGCCGTCCCTAGAGTTCCCCGCCAGCGCAAGCAGAGAAGCAACAAACGCCTCCTGAATGTAAGCAAAGCTGAAATCGTGGGTAATGTCGGCAATGGCGTCGCAGAGCTTGTCGGGAAAGTCAATGTCCTTATTATCGGCAAGCTTCTTCTGCCAGAACTTGCAATAGGCAACTCGTTGCTCAAAGTCGGGGTCGGGAAACAAGTACATGCGGTCGAATCGGGAGGGACGTTTCTGTCAGGGTCAGCACCATCACCAGCAACACAAAGTCTGAAGTCACTTACCGACAAACCAGGGTCCAATCTCTCCAAGTGATTGGTGCTACCCACAATAAAGATGCCATCATTGTTCTTGAGCCCGTCAATCTCGTTGAGGAAGTAGCTTCGAACTTGGTCCGTGATTAGAGAGTCGAGATCTTCAAAGATGAGATAGCATGGCGCCGTTCGTCGGGCCAAACCAAAGATCAGGCTGATGGCATACTCGGGTCCATTCCACTACACATTTCGAGTTAGCAACACCCACCAAACAAGACAGAAAACATACCGAGATCAAGTTTCGAACATAAAGTGAAGGAATCGGATCCTTTTGAGCGTAAAGTGTGTGCATCATGGCCTTGATGGAGATGGTCTTGCCATTCCCTGGAGGTCCATAGTAAATAACACCACGCTTCCACGGAACCTTCAACCTGGCATACGAGTCGCGCGAGTCGAAAAATGATAAATGATCATGAATAATAGCCTTCTTCATGTCATCATCGAGAATGACAGCATCCCACGAAGCCGACTTGACGCTCTGATACAGCTCGGCACTCTTCTGCCAGTAGCCGCCGTCGTAGACCCAGATCTCATCGTGAAGCTCATTGGTCCACGCCCCTGCAGCCATAATGAGTGCATCGGCCTTGTGTGTGTTTGAGGTCAAGAGATAGCTATTGCGAATGTCCGGGTACGCCATGACGCCGTCGCGACCGTCGACGACATACAAGATGACCTCAAAATAACCCCATCGGTAGAGAAACTTGGCAAACGACACATTCTGGGCAATGCCACCCTTATTGCCATCGATGCGTCTAGCGGGGGGGATATAGCTCTTCCAAATCATGGAAGAGGGAAGGTCATCGCCGCCAGCTTCGAGAAACGTTAAGCTAGCATTTCCGCTGGCGGCGAATCCCAAAAGGTCGACGCCTTGATTCGGGACAATGACGAGCTCGAGATTGGGGTATTCCCGGGTCAATGCCTTGGCGACCACGGCATCTGTGTCAACGCGCTTTCCGGCCGAGTGATCAAAGTATGCCTTCGTCACCAGGTCGGCATGGCCTCTGTTGTGTGACTCCATCGTCGATGGATGATCTCAAAGAGAGAAAAAGATGATAAGTTGAAGTTGGCGGCAGGTGCAACGGAGCTTGATGAATTGGATGACGTTTGCGGGGAAGACGCTGTGCCGCAGGCCGCGTTGCAACTTCCAAGTTGAGGCATGGCAGCCTGGACCCCTCGTATTCGAGGGGGAAGGAACCCGGGAAGGAGCCGAGTGGTCAACCCGGATTTTAGGCCTTGGTTCGTTCTGGTAGCATTGGGTGTTTCAGATGTCGCCAGGGAAAATGCGGCCAGGGAAAATTCGCTTGCTAAACACCAATTTTTATATATATTGTGTTTGTATTCGAATTTCTTTGTGAAGCGATCGACCCTTTTTGTTGTTGTCAAGCGTCACAATTGTGGAACGCCGTCGCCGTGAAGCCAAGATGCATGCAAGATGGATAGCTGCAGCGGCCAATGGGGCTCAAGACAGTCCCACTTTTGTTTTCTTTTGCGAGCGCAATCGCCCAATGATCATCTGTTGATGGAATCGTCCAGTCGAAAATCCAAAATCAATCCCACCACCAAAACACCCCACGCCTTCTTGCAGTCTCCCGCGCGCTGCGCACTTTGGCGCGCCGCCATGCATCATCGCGTCTAGAGACGAGCACATCGCGCGGGCTCAGCTGCTTTTCGAGATTGGATCGGCCAGCCAGCAATTCTCCGATCCACAATGCGAATGCGGGACGCAAGCCGCGACGGCCTGGCCTGGGACGACGGTATCCTGGGTCTGGAGCCGCGATGGGTGCGCGAGCCCGAGATTGAGGCCATTGCTGCCGTTTGTCGCCGTCATTTGGGCATCCCCGCCAACGCACCCGAATCCGACTGCGCTGTCTTCTTCCACACGGCCGGCAGCTACAACAAGCTTTATCTCGTTGACAGCGTGCGCGGCCGCTACATAATGCGCGTCTCGCTCCCCGTTGATCCCGGCAACAAGACACGCGGCGAGGTCACGACTCTACAGCTTGTGCGACGAAAGACCGACGTGCCTGTTCCCGCCGTGGTCGCCTACGACGATACGGCCACTAGCGAAATCGGCTTCGAGTGGATCCTCATGGAACTGATGCCCGGCCGCCCTGCCTACTACCGCTGGCGTCGCATGACCATGTCTCAGAAGGAGACTCTTGTGGCTCGCGTGGCCGAGTTTCAAGCTCAACTTTTCCGCTGCGGCAACCTTGGCGATGGTTTTCGCGGCATCGGCACCCTCGGCGTCGGCCCCACCCCGGACATTGCCACCATTGTTGAGCCCGGTCCCATTGTATCGCCGGTCTTCTTCCAGGGTCCCCACTACCACTACGCCGTGCCCCGCGGGCCCTTTGGCTGCAGCCACGACTGGCTCCGTGCCCACTTGCTCATCGTCATCAAGGAGCACACCACGGCCCTATCCAGCTCGCGCGACGATGACAGCTTCGACCAAACCGACAGAGAATACGCCGAAGGCATCCTCCGCGTTGCTCGCAAACTGCTGCGCCTCTTGCCCAAGATCTTTCCCGCCGTCGTGCACCCCGACGAACGCACAGTTCTCTGGCACGATGATCTCTCACTCATGAACCTCATGGTGGATGACACGGGCCGCATCACGGCTGTCATCGACTGGGAGTCTGTCTCGACCATGCCGCGCTGGGTTGCCTCACAGATGCCCGAGTTCCTGCGGGGTGCTGTGCGCGAGGAACGGCCCGACCGCTCCGTCTACACTGACGTCAGCGACGACGAGGGTAGCCCCGATGAATTGGACGACAGCCTCGACAATGAAGGAAAGACGGAACTGTACTGGATTCACCTGATGGAGTACGAGCAAACACAGCTGCGGAAGGTTTACAGCTCGCGCATGCGACAGCTGAGGGGTTCAAGCTGGGATGTTGATGTGACCGAGAGCGCTCTCAAGGTCGACTTTTTGGAGGCGGTGCTGCGTTGTAATGCCGGGTTTTATCTGAAGAGAGTGGAGCAGTGGGTTGACGCCATTGAGCGGAGAGAGTTTCTCGGGCTGGACGAGGTGCTGCGCATCGGCATCAGAAAAGATAAGCGTGCGAAGACCAACAATCGGGCTAGTAAGACTTTGACGACGACGAAGAAGTAGACGCTGCGAGGCGGATTAGTTCGGATGCTTCTATACCAGGATATCATGATAGCATGGAGTAATGGAGTACTGCGTCATCTTCTTACTGTTCGTCCCTTCCCTTGGTGTTTCGAGCCGTGACCCATCCAGGCGCTGCGTTCACTGCAAACTAGAACCAAGCTGAGCTGTCTGCTTCGCGGGTTTCTGCGTGGTAATGTACATCCCAGGTTTTAGCGGTGCCTTCTGCGTTGCTTCATTGATGTATCAATCGCAGTGAAGTTGATGCGGGATGTATTTAGTCACATGACCTCTGCTGTTGCTTCAGATCTCACACAGCCCGCTCAGGCAGTGATGGACGCTCATCAACCCCACCTTCTATCATCAATTCTTGGATCACATCTCCTCACCATGTCTGGCCTCGAGCCGTTGGCGGCCCTTGGACTGGCCTGCAATGTCTTTCAGGTGATCAGCTTTACCGGGGAAGTTCTTGCGATTTCCAAGCGCGTCTTCGACACTGGCGAGACGCCCGAAACCACGGCATCTCTTACAAAATCCCTCGACAACCTGACCGCGACTTGTCGGGATATCGACTCGAGTGTCCGATCCACACCACACCCTCTAACCTCAGGCGACAGAAAACTGATTGCCATTGCCAATGACTGCAAGAAAGCTGCACTTGACCTCAAAGCCGAGATCGACAAGTCTACGTCGGCGGCGGCAACGAGAGGGCGCGTTTTTCGGTCTATGGAGGTTGCTTTTAAGTCGGTGCTAGGACCTAGTCGCAATGTTGAGAAGTTGGAACGACTCTTCAAGGCGCACCAAACCACGTTAAAAACACAGCTACTCGCCAAAAAGGATACCTAGATACCTTAGGTAAAATAAACAAGGTAGGTAAAGCAGGTAAACTGGCAAACAAAAGAAGGCGAATCCTTACATATCTGGGATTCCCTATATCCTTACCCTCAATATTCAATATGCTTTACCGATACCACGCTGGCTGGGCGGACAAGGAACTCAAAGTTGTCTGTCTCACTATCTGTCTGTCTGTCTGTCAAAGAAGAGATTAATTGTCTACCTACCTATATCTTGGCAGGACATTCTCAAACACAGGCTTGATTTGTCCCCAAAGAATTTCGAAGAAAGCCAGGATCTCGCAAAGCAGCAGCAGTGGAAGGAGAGAGAAGAAAAAAAGAAGAGAACTAGAGCTTGACTAGAGACTAGGAAAAGGTAAGCCAACTTACCAACCTACCTACCTACCTACCTAGAGAATGAGTTATCATTAAAAGTGAAACAAGCCTTTCTTAGTTCCGATACTCACGGTTACAGCACTCTTTGTAAATGTAATCTAACTTATTTGTCTATCTGGTTCGGTCTTTCTCCCGTTCCTCAAAGTGAAAATCTTCCATCTATTTGTCATTATCATCCGAAATCTAATTAAAAATTTTTTTTGAGTAGAGTAGAGAAAAATTAGAATATTAAAACGTCTCGCTCAAGAGTAAAAAAAAATGAAGAAAAAAAAAAAACCGGTTCCCACCATTCCCCTTAGTCAAACACATCCATAGCATATCTTTCATTACGAATGCCGTCAAACCACCTCAGCGCACCCTGCTCATCCAACTCCTCCACATTCTCGCCCGCTTCTTTCTTCTCTCGATACATTTCCATGGCAATCCTCAACACCGCCCCCTTTACCCCCTCTGCGAGATTTCTCGATCCACAAACATAGAATTTGGCCCCGGCGTTCCAGAGACGGATTACCTCCTCTCGCTCTTCCCACAGTATGTCTTGGACGTACTTGCGCCCATTTCCAGTTCCGTTCGGATCGCCTATCGTGGGATGGTCATGACGATCATGAGGATGACGACTATAGGCCCTCCTCACCGAAACCGCACCCATACCCTCCCAGTGATCGAATTCCTCCCGGTATATATCGTCAATCTCCGGATGGCGACAACCAAAGTACAGCACCGCCTTTGCCAATTTCCGCCCTGCCGCAATTTGCGCGGCGCGTTCTTGGATGAATCCCCGAAACGGAGCGATGCCTGACCCCGCGGCGACGAGGATGATGGGCGTT
>Ga0247763_1001358_pt1 | contig 14010 bp, 12 predicted proteins | sample UWRJL141409B4_FD_179926 | JGI IMG/M metagenome (GOLD analysis project Ga0247763, IMG submission 179926) | Plant litter microbial communities from Arlington Agricultural Research Station in Wisconsin, United States - UWRJ-L141-409B-4 | ecosystem: Environmental > Terrestrial > Plant litter >...
GTGGTTTCCATCTTGAAGGAGCAGTACTCAGTCCAGAGGTCGACCGAGTTGGTGATGCTCGCGCAGCCCTTTTCGTAAACCTGTGCCCTCATTAGCCATGTGATCGCTGTCGTTAGATACTGAAGTCCTGTACCATCTCAGCCGACTCCGGGCCCGCTATGTTGAATTCCAGGTCGGCATATTTCTTCCAGTAACCGAAGAGCAGGGGAAATTTCAGAAGGAATCGGTCGTAGGTGTCACGAAGAGTTGCTAACGCCTGCGGGCTCGAGTTTCGGTTAAGGCCGCCTTCGAGCCCTTCGCATGCGCGAACAAGTTTCTCCCATGTCTCGAAACTATCGGGATCCGCCTCCTGCATCATCAGGTCAAGTCAGCGAATGACACTCAAATGAGGTTTGTCGACCTCGGGCAGATACGACTGCGGCCTGGTAACTTACAATCTCGACATTCAGACGCTTGATTTCGGCGTTTTCCTCATCGGAGCCTCCGTAGTTGTTGAAGTCGCCCATCTTTGCCAACAAATAATGCGATAGGTTGCGCAGAAACGCTGCTAGGCTCAGATCTTGGAGCGGGCTGAAGAGCGCAGCGGTTGGAGATAACTAGTCGCCGTCAGATAAGCGGTGTAGAAGAAATAACTTCGTCTTCTCAATAAAAGCACTGGCAATGGAGTATATTGGCGACCGAGATGCCGTTATCAGGCACGCATCAATTGAAGTTTCCACCGAAGCTGAGTGATGGCCCAAAGCAGGAAAAGCTAAGAAGCGAGCGCGCCGCAAAGAGCGGATCCAATTGGAGAGTCAAAGCCGTCGGTCGGCAGAGGGCCCCCGGATCTCATCCAATCAACAGGGCAAAGGTGGGAGCACAGGCCTAAATCGCTAAGATTATGTTACATCAGCAGACAATTGGTGAAAAGAATTTTTCGAGAAACACTGGCATCCTTTTTTCTCTTCTTATCAACGGCTAGTGATGATACCAACAAAATCATGATAGGAAGAGTATGACTCTCTAAGAGAGCATGATCTCACCATGCAAATAAATCTGAAGCCTTTATCTTACCATAAAAGCATTTGTGCTCTCGCCGCTCAATTGGCCTAACCTCCTTTTCGCGCAAGTCTTGTTAAGTTTTCCTGCATTTTCAGTCTGTATGTTCCTCTGAACATTTCTCGCGACAAGAAGTTCCGCTCTATGCACTCTCACTTTCGCGTTGTCGTCCGATCGGCACTCCGTAGGCTCCCGCCGTTACTGACCTGCTGTTATTGGCTTACGGCATGCCACTAAGTGTGTTTTCTTTGACTGGGCTTGAATGCGGACAGAAGCCAGCAGCAGTCATCATCGGGGCGTAAAGCAGACCAACTTCGAGTCCGCTGTCTTGATGCCGCTCATGAATGGCTTACCGGCTCACTAAGAGAGCACTGAATACAGGTTGGGCTGGAGTGTGCATGTACCGGTCAGCGGTGCAAGCTCTGTTTCGTGACCGTGATGTAAAGGAAGTAACAACTAGGTGCTGGGCACGGCTATTGTGTCGGGTGTGATTCTGTCTTTGAGCGAGGCTGTATACGATTGAAGAATCTCATCAAACTATTGGTACTCTAAAACAATGTTTTAATAGAGCAAGTAGTTCCCTGGTCGAACTAAATGCCCTTGATCTTGCCTGAAGGCTCTGCTCCAGTACATTGTGGGTAGATGAATTTCCCATCTGCCCCGTCGTCCGGCTGACCATGAGCGGCTGAACCGTGCAGCGCTTTGGGCACTGGGCGTCATCACGTTCCAGCACCGGGCCCTCGACTTCGACGTGTGCTCTCGGCTCTCGACTATTCTGATATTGCCAACTCGCTTCGCTCTTAGCTTTGGATGATGAGCGCCAGACTAATACCCATGGTTTAATTCGGAAACCGCAAGCGCATCGGCACTCGTCGAGATATCCTCTATCAGTCCCAGAGCACTTGCTGTGCAAATATCGACGGAACAACACGAGTAGTCCTCCCAAAGCCGCTATGCTCACCCGAGCCAGTCCTCCGGATTATCTTGTTCTCGTCATCCACCGATGCTAGGCTGTCCCTGAGCATGGATCACAGTCAGCCATCGGCGGCTCTATGGAGTGGCCAAGCACCGTCGCCCGAGAAATCGAGCCAGATTCTCATCCGCGAGTACCCCCACCGAGCAATCGCCATTGCATCTTCAACGCATGCCTTGATCCTGCGACACAGCATCACCACGGCCGAAGCCATTGCCAATGGCCCCCTCTCCTCGATTCCTTCTGCGCGACCCCGCTCCAGCCTCGACGGTGGCAACCCCAAGTGCATGGTCGAGTTCTCGCCGAAAAGGAACAAACTACTCGCCGACTACCGCCCTCTGACCCCACGCCCTGTATATGGCACATTAGGGTTGATCTCGATAGAACGGGATATTTTTCTATGCGTCATCACCCAGGCTTCTAGAGTGGCAACTCTCCGGCCTGGGGAGACAGTGGAGAAAATTGAAAGTGTCCAGTTCTTCTGCTTAAATTCGGCAGATTACGATGATGTTGTCGCCGTCGACCCCTACGAATTCGATTCCGACGCAGCTTCAGTCTACGGTCAGGGCCTAGGGCGCCGCGAAACGGTTGAACATCCATGTCTCGAGCTGCAGAAACTTTTGAGCAACGGGACGTTCTACTACAGCACAGATTTCGACGTCACGAATCGCATGCAAGACAGGTACGCCCGCTGCTCCCTCCATAAACTTTTAACTCCTCGCTCATACATTCATAGACCTGCGGATGCTGTCACATTTGATATTGACAATTTCGACGAGTCCTTTCTGTGGAACTCGTACATGATTCAACCGCTAGTCGAATTCCGGTCACGGTTGCAACAACCTGAGAGGGAGGCGCTTGACTCCTCGAGGATACTGACATCGGCCATTCGGGGCTTTTGTAGGAGCTGGGCCATCCCGCAGGCGTCAGCGCCATTGAGTTCGGCGCAGGCAGGACTTCCATCATACCTTACCATCATCTCTCGATTGTCCTGCAAGCGAGCCGGTACAAGATTCAATGCACGGGGTATTGATGACGATGGAAATGTGGCTAACTTTGTCGAGACTGAGACAACATACTGGAGTCCATCCGGCGTAATCTTCTCATATGCGCAAGTGCGGGGCTCCGTGCCCGTCTTTTGGGAACAAGCCGCCGGCTTGTTGCCCAATCAGCAAAAGATAACCATCACACGCTCCGCAGATGGAGCACAGCCAGCTTTTGACAAACACTTTACGGATTTGGAGCAAGCATACGGTGCCGTGCATGTCGTGAACCTTCTCAGTGCGACGAAGCCTGGTGAATTTGAGTTGACTTCGCTCTATCGGCATGGAATACGACACTGCCCGCTGAGCCGGCCTGCGGGTGGGCATTCACGAGATCACGCTCTACTGCGGGACACGGAATATGACTTCCACGCTGAGACCAAAGGACCTCAGGGCTACGAGGCGGCAAACCAGATTCGGAGGTACATTGAGAATTCTGCCGATGGCTTTGCCTACTACCTCGCCCAAGAATCAGACGATGTCATAGAAGCTAATGGGGGGGCGTCCAATCGGCGATACGTGGTGGTTCTACAACAAGAAGGTGTTTTCAGAACCAACTGCCTCGATTGTCTTGACCGGACGAACTTGGTCCAAACCATCATTTCCCGAATGGCTGTCGAATCTTTTCTCGGCCACAGGGGTGAGAATGCAGCCTCTGATTTCTGGTCTCGACATTCCAACCTGTGGGCCGACAATGGTGACTCCCTCTCCAAGATCTACGCTGGCACTGGCGCTTTGAAGTCGTCGTTCACGCGTCATGGGAAAATGTCTTTTGCAGGGGCTGTTGCCGACATCAGAAAGTCGGCGACAAGACTGTACTACAACAACTTTGCGGACAAGGCACGGCAGACCACCATTGACACTCTCCTTGGGAGGCTAGTGGGTCAGGCACCGGTAATCCTATATGATCCTATAAGTGATTATGTAGCAGGCGAGCTGCTGCGGCGAAGTCATGAATTCTCAGCAACGGAAAAGATACGCATGTAAGTTTGGTTTCCCTTGTGGTCTCGGGGGCGCTAACAATGCCATAGCTGGGTTGGAACTTTTAACCTCAATGGTCGGACCGAAGGGATTGACGAAGATCTTAGTCCGTGGCTCTGCCCTGAAGAAATGGGACATATTCAGCCAGAAATTATTGCGGTGGGGTTTCAGGAGATAGTAGAGTTGAACCCTCAACAAATTATGAACAGTGATCCTTCAAGAAAACAGCTTTGGGAGAAGAAGATCAAGAGAACATTGGACCGACGATATAGTCGAGCAGGCGAAGAGAGGTACATCCTGCTGCGAAGTGGTCAGCTCGTCGGGGCAGCGCTATGTATCTTTGTCAAGGCGTCGGTTCTACACCAGATCAAGAATGTGGAGGGGAGTGTGAAGAAAACCGGGCTCTCAGGGATGGCTGGTAACAAAGGGGCGGTTGCCATCCGTCTCGACTACGCAAACACACCAATCTGCTTCGTCACGGCGCACTTGGCGGCAGGCTTTACCAACTATGATGAGAGAAACAAGGACTATGCGACTATTGACCGAGGACTTCGCTTTCAGAGAAATCGAGGGATTGGTGATCATGGTATGTTTAGTTTGTCTGGATCAGGCCTTGAGGCTGACATGTCAGCAGACTCAGTGATATGGTTTGGTGACTTTAACTACCGTATTGGGCTGGGCCTCGAGACAGCCAAGGAGCTGGTGAGGAAGCGGGAACTGGATAGACTCTATGAAAATGATCAGGTACTGCCAATACCTGGGCTCTGGACCCAAAGGTGCTAACATCTCGCAGCTCAATCTTCAGATGGTGGCGGGGCTTGCATTCCGCTTTTACTCGGAATCCCGCATCACTTTCATGCCGACATACAAATTCGACGTTGGTACGGACGACTACGACAGCTCGTGAGCAGCACCGACATCCCATATTTTGCTGGATCAATCACGGTACTAATACGATGGGTAGAGAAAAGGCACGCATTCCAGCATGGACCGACAGGATCCTCCGCAAGGGAACCAATCTCCGCCAACTCTCGTATAACTCGGCACCACTGAGGTTCTCGGATCACCGCCCTGTATACGCCACTTTTGAATGTATGGTCAGCATCGTGGACGAAAAACTCCGCGACAAGATCAGCCGCGAGATCTACGACAGACGAAAATCTGAAGTTGGCGGGGAGACGGAAAATCTCGCGGTTGACGAGACGGACGACGAAGACCTGATAGGTTACGACGCTATCGAACCTGGACTCCCGCCAGCAAGCTCAGATCGCCAGAAATGGTGGCTGGAGAACGGCAAGATGGCTCGTTCAACCATCAGGCCGCCCAAGCCCGAGAGTGCCATGTACACAACCATGTTAAACCCCAAGAGGCCATCAAACCCATATGCGGCGATGGACGAGCCTGACTGGGTAACAATACCGAAAACCGAGACAAGGCATTCGTCTTTCTCGAGCATGTCGACGTCACCATTTGAACAAATCAACCACTCAATGTTACTCTCGACTTCAGCTTCGAGTTCAGCGCCCCGAAAGCTTCCTCCTCCCTATGACCCTTTAGCCTTACCGGCGAAGTTTGGAAGACTGCGAACTGGCGAAGCGGCATCAAACACAGCTCAGCTGGATGGCCCACCGCCTCCACCTCCTCCGCGCAGACAAGTAACTGTGACAAATGGCTCACCCTTGGCATCAACAGCACTACTCCCTCGAAAGCCCGTGAGTAGGCCGACGCCGACATCAGCACCAACGCCAGCACCAACACCGACACCATCAGTAGTACCAACTGGGACCAATCCAGCAACTGGCCAACTAGCAGCGAGACCAAAGGGTCCGCCGCCCGTTGCAAAGAAGCCAGCACATTTGATGGCCCCAACCTCTCTGGCAAATCAAGGCAACATCCCGAAACCTCAACCGCCCGGGTTGCTACGCCGCTCAACGGGTCTGCAAAACTCAACATCCAGCCATGGAGATGGCCACAGTCTAGCATCCAGAAGTGGGCATGCCGATGGCGAAGGGGAGGAGACGCCGCCGCGCCTGCCCAAGGGAGCCGCTAGCAGCACGAGCATGGGCAGACCGAGTCGAAGTCCGGCAGGAGCCGTGGGACTCGTTGGTCTGGCACAGAAGCCGGTGATGGTAAGGCACAAGACCCCGCCGCCGCCGCCAACACCGAGAAAACCACAGTCGGATGATCTCCTGGGCGACGATGGAGCCGCCGAGATGGGAGGTTGGGAGGCGCTCAGGCCATCATAGTAACAAAAAAGCCCTTGGATGATTCCATTAGAGTATTTATATGCTAGCAGCATTTGATAATAAAGTGATATTCCTGGCAAATAAACATCCATGTGGATTCCCACAACGCAGCCGGGCCTGCAGCATCAATGGCGCGACGCGCCAGCCCTGTCGGAGCGGGAGTGCAGCGAGCGCCACCAATCTGGGCACGGCTCGCTCACCCTGCCCTAAAGTCCACTCTACAAATAGGTCGAACAAAGCCAAGTAATGAGGCTCCCTGCATGCACGACTGGACCATTGCGATTCAGGGGCTCTCCCGCCCAACCTCGAGGTGCAGAATGGTTTCTTTGGGTGCAAAAGAGGTGTGTGTAAGGTTACGTCATAGTTAGCGCGGCACGCCGTTCTCAGCCGAGTCGCCTAATCGGCTCCGGCATACGGCACGACCGCTGCCAGCGTTACCAAAAATTTGTGAGCTGGAACGAACCTCAGACTCAATCAGGTCTGCTGCAGAGCGTTGCACTGCGCGGTCACCTGTTTGGTTGGGCCACGCACTGCGACGGACCAGACTTCGCTAGAGTTTTCGGGCCCTTTTTCCTTCCTTTTTTTTTATTTCCCTTCTTCTCTCGTTTCGCCCATGTGTTGTCACGAAAATTTATAATGTCGGCTCTGCTCCGAGGAAAACCCCGCGGAAAGACACGCTAGTAGGGTGCTTGCTCGACGCTCGGTTGCATTCCACTTCTTGAATCATTTCGCCTTCTTTTCTCGACGACCTCACCATTTTCAGCCATTCCTGACCTTCCCAACGCACCTGCTTAAAGCCACTACGCACAACCTGCCACATCACCCGACCTGGAAGAGCATGGCGACTAGGGCTCCTTTCCCTCGTCAGTGCGTTCTCGACCGATTTTAGCTCCCTGGTTCCTTGCATCGGGTCTCGAGTCGCCGAGACAGGGAATCCGCCACTCGCACGAGAAATCAAGGGATGGCACCTGCCAGCTGATGCTGCTGTCACACGGGAGGGCACTTTACAACCCCAACCCAACCCACGAAGACTGCTCCGCCATCCTTGCCCAGCTGCCTGACCAAGTTGCACGCAGCAGCAGCCCAAGTGCTCAGCTGCGTCCAGCTCGCTGCATCGTCGACTATGCTCTAGTTTTCCTCCTCTTATCAACCTTCATGCTCCTCGCTGTCGAGATAAGCAGGGCTTGAGCCATACCTTGTCGGTAACCTCATTCTCAACCACACGATCCTCGTCCCTTCTTATTTCATCCTTTGTCTCTCTTCTTGGGCTGGGCTGTGAGAATCCTTACAGGTCGTCAGGCAAGAGGGCACTATGGGTTACCCCAACGACGGAGCGCCTTTTGGCGGGTCTGTACCTCCGACCCCGTCCCCACCAGTGACTCTGTCTGACCTATTGGCGCAAAGACCTTTCCCGTCACCCTACTCGCCAACATGCGAAAGGCCTGTGACAAGCCCGGATACGACCCTTGGTGCTGCAGACGAACATTCCATCCTCGTCGTTGCAAGCGGAGACGGGACGCAGGTCAGCCCTGGGCAACAAGATAGGCGGGACCCGCTTGCTCAAGACAACATGTCATCGCAGACGGGCACGACGCCCCCAACTCGACCAGTTGCCAGCTCATCTGACTGGTTGGCTAAGCGTAATCAACTCCGGCCGAGCAGGAACCAGGGCAGTAAAGGCGACTGGATCCGTGGCTGGAGTGAGGATGTTGGGGTTTATGGAACAGAGACGTACTGTGGCTGCTCGGAGTCATCCTTTGTTGGTGACCAGACTCTGGTCGTCAAGGGAGGCGAGATTAAGAGTGGCGTACGGGGCATCTGGTTGGGTAGAAAACAACCTTCCAATTCTGCTTTGAACGGTATCCAGCACCCCTCGCGCATTTTGAACGCTGCAATGTGCCGCAACTGCAGCAGGGCGCCTTCAAACAGCGCGACGGGTAATCTGGGCGGCATGGCGGATGAACCACACAAGAAGGTGGGTATAATTCAGAAACTTAATGGGTTGATACAGAAGGCGAAACCTCGCTGGGGTCAGGATACATATAAGAAGTATCTCTCCAAAACAAAGAGCCATGCTGCTTTGGAAGCCCGCTTGGACCAAGCCCTCGGAGCCGACGCTACGGCTTCCAACAGACCATACGGCTTTTTAGATACGCGCCAGCCAAGGACTCGTTGCCATGGTCAACGGAACCCCCCTGGTCAGAGCCCCGAAGAAGTATCTGGAAACAATGCAAACAGTCGGACGAGATCGCCGAAAGATGATACACCAAACAGGACTCTACTAGAACCAGGGCAGGAGCCCAATATCGGCAATACAGCTGCCTCTGCCCCGGCGATCGGCGACGGCTCGTCATTTTCGAGCCTTAGTGAGACTGATGCCATGGCCAGGAGGATATCTCGTTTGCATCGAGCGCAGGCACTGCTGGACAAGGCGCAGAGGCAGGATGAACGGGAACGGCAAGATTAGCACTCAAAAGCTAAAACTTGAAAGATCCCCCCGTACCCTTAGGTCATGAACCGTTAGCCCACCAATAAGCTCAGCAGTGACCAGGCACTAAGGGAAGCCGTACCCGTGCGACGCGGAGCTATATGCACACTACACCCCCCGGCGCAATCGCTCACGAACTTCCGGCTCCGGTGTTCTTCCCGCCTAGCCAAGGATCGGACAAAACCAATCGGTCATTGCAAGTCTGACCTGGCCCTTCCCCCCGTCCGATGCCTCCTAGTATCTACACATCAGCTCCAACACCTCTTTCGACCCCGTCGAGGACGAACTGGGGCGACAAAGAAATACGCGATTGGGAAACATAGCTGCCTAGGCCCCGGAGAGCTCACTAGCCGAGCTTTCCTCCCTTCGACTAGAACCTGATCCTCCGCGTGCCTCCAGGCATGTTGACGCTGTGTTATGGACACTTGATGGTGGGACTCAACAGACTTTGACTGCGAAGATATCTTTGTGGTGGACACCGGGTTAATCAGCAAGCCGGCTTGGATTCAACAAGCGATATTGGGGGTTACATGAAGGCTGAAAGTCTCAGTGCATGGACCTTGGTGATAACCTAATCAAAGATATGCAGCGGGGGAGCATACTGGTGGATGAACAGTAAAAATGGTGTTTAATCGGTGGTAGAACACTACGTTGGTATAACAAGCGGTAGAGCATCATTCAGCGATGGTAGCTGGTAATTATTGGAATAGATAATGACATTTTCTATGTATACATCAATCTGGTACTTTTTGGGGGGGAGGGGTTTCCGTCGCTTGACTGGATACCCTTCTTCTCACCAGCATGTCTACCATTAGACTTGACGTTTGTATAAGAATTAGAAGGGGCTGTGAGTGGTGCCGGTTATACGTATGTCTGTTTCCCACCTGGAGCACGGCAGAATGCCGTATCAGATGGTTCGCGGACCTTCGTCCACGTCCATGTGTACCTGGTACTACCGGTTTCAATACGAAATGCTCCCCGCCAGCCAGCTGTGATCAGATTCATCAGTCTTGAACCTGCTCGGCCCGGGTAAGTTAGATGTCAAGGCCAGTTACCGGCATTTGGTAAGCGCGCCAACTCGAAGGTCAGCTCAAGGGATCAACATCATGGTAAGTGTACGGCAACTCCAGCAATTCTTCTTATAATTGGGGATGATTGCAAGGCTGGTGCAGGCAGCCTAACAACAACACATACAGGAGAGACACGCGCTAACACAGAGACCCAGGGTAAACACTTGAAGGCATAAAAGCAGAAACAGGCGACAACAGAGACATATCGTAAGCAACCACACTCATCCAGTCCATGTCCCAAGTACCATGGCGCAGAGAAGACCATGTTGACGATAGGAGGGGGAGATACACTGAAACGAGAGAGAATAAAATACCTCATGTTTAGGTTTGTGTATTGCCTTACCAGCTGAAATCGTCAACTTCTCTGTGGCCATTCCCTCATATCCGCCAAGGACGAGCCCGAGGGAAAAGGTGACTGCGAAAGAAAACGGAAACAAAATAGGGAAAGAGTATCACCGTGCCCTGCATTTTCAGTTCCCCACCGTCAACCAACTCCCAAGCGTAACCCTGCCCTTTCCATGACCAATGTGCCGCATAATAACATCCACCAACCGGTCGGGATATGACATCAGGCTCCAGTTTTCCTGTGCTAAGCAAAGGTGCAAGGAAGTCTGGGACGAGACCGGCTGCGGATGGTAACACCCCTCGAGTTTGGGAGCCCGGGATCGCAGCAACCGAAAAGAGGATTGCGAGCCAAAAATGATTTACGATGTAGGGGCGGTCGCTTCGTCAGACTTGACTTCTGTATCCTTCTTCTCCTCCTCATCAGGTTTAGGGGCGTCCTGCTGCCCAGCAGCCTCAGGCTCACCACTGTCGGACGAAGTCCAGAGAGTAAGGTTATCCCGAAGTAGCTGCATGATAAGCGTGCTATCGCGGTATGACTCCTCTGAGAGAGAGTCAAGCTCGGCAATCGCATCATCGAATGCTTGTTTAGCAAGGTGGCAAGCGCGGTCGGGGGAGTTGAGAATCTCGTAGTAAAATACAGAGAAGTTCAGAGCGAGACCCAGGCGGATGGGGTGGGTCGGGGTCAACTCGGTCTGCGCAACATCGGTGGCGCTCTGCACGTGGGCGGGAATGTCAGCGACGAGCTATATACTCAATTTCCCCCCCAAAGAATCCCCATACCTTGTAAGCCTCGTGGGCGGCGGTGGCAGCAAGCTTGCGCTTCTCGCCGGACGCGAACTCTGCCAGGTAGCGGTGGTAGTCGCCCTTCCTGTACAAAGTGGTCAGTCAAACATGTTGACGGCGAGGATGTACGGTAATTGCACACCAGGCGCCCCTGTCTCAACTTACATCTTGTGGTAGAAGACCTTGGACTCGCCGGTGGCGGCGTGGGGAATCAGGGACTCGTCAAGAACGTCAAGGACATCCTGGCAGACCTTCTCGAGCTCGCTCTCAATCTTGTGGCGGTACTCGCGGATGGTGCCAACATGCTTCTCGCTGCCCTTGGACTCCTCCTTCTGCTCGATCGAGGAGATGATGCGCCAGCTGGCGCGGCGGGTGCCCACCACGTTCTTGTAGGCGACCGAAAGGAGGTTGCGCTCATCGACGGTAAGTTCACCACCGAGCTTGGCGACCTCCTTCATGTACGTGACCATCTCATCGTATCGCTCAGCCTGCTCGCAAAGGCGAGCGAGGAAAGTCTTGCTGCGAATTTGAATGTCCTGTCAGTCTATCGCCATGTGGTGGAACATGTGTCCCAGGTTCGGAGTCGCCCAAGGAGGACAAAAAAACACACCTTTCGCGCTGGACCAAAGACAAAAAAGTTAGCGGGCTGCATTTCTACAAGTAGCGACAAGATTATGCTGGTTGGAACATGGCTGTAGTGATTAAAGGAGGCGTCGGGCACGAGCATGAGGGAGGGGAAGAAAAAGGCGGCTTTGCTCGGGCATTCACTGCCGTGTCTGGGGCCCGCTCACCTCGGTCGCCATGGCTATATTCTGTTTGCTGTTGCTAGAACTAGGCCGTCTGGGTAGCTGGTGATGTTCCCTTGGGGGTTGGGAAGGCAGATTCGCTCAAATAGTGGTGTCGAGGGGGTTTGTTTTGGTGTTTTGTGACGTGATGTGGTTGACGAGCCGTGCAAGTTCAATGCGTTGAGGCGAAGGGACTTGGAGAGGGCCGCAGACTCCCCCTCTCAAGTGGGGCGAGGTCATGAGCTGGGAGCCCCTGTTTTTTTTTCTCAAGCACCGTCTGCGCTTTGCACAGTTAGTTAGTTAACGCGGGACGGGTCCAGCGGGTGCCTTCCTCGGCGCACTCCTTTGTTCCTCCCTAGCAATTGAGCCCGGACGTAGCCTTGGGATTGTCAAGTGATGCCGTTCATCCCAGGCCTGAGCACATCGAGAAGAGGCCTTTCACCTGGTTACAGAGTACCTGCTGAATCGACGTATTTCTCAAGATCCCAGCGGCCCAATATTGTGGTTATCTCTTTCCAAGACCCGCGAGTGCTAACGCTGGCCGGGACCCCATTTCAATATCCCAAATTCCCCACCTTCACAGGCCTCTTTGGTTGAGACCCAAAGACCCTAAGGTTGCCGGCGGCCTGCCAGGTAACTTCTTTACGATTTTTGTACTAACATTCTGAGGCCTTTCCTTTTTGCTGTCAATTCGCTTTCGAAACTTGAAGATCGCGAGTGGGGTGAACGTAATATCTGCATGTCTCCTGCCATGCTCTCATTCAATCCACGTAAAATGGAGGGGTCGACCACACCCTCATCAGCAGAGCAGCTGCGGGCGGGTAAAATACAGTCTTTCATTGACTCAGACAGAGCCCCTCCTCTGCCCACCGCAACACGGCCGTGCCTTATCGGCCACGCTCGGGCACCTTCACTTCGTCTCGTGCCCGTAACACCGGGACCACCCAGTCATGTGGCAGAACAAGCCACCCATCTGATTGCACGGAGGCCTGTCAACTGTTTCTCTCACCCGGCCCCCAAAAACTGGACGTAAAGCTCAGGTCGAAAGCTTGCCTGACGGCATGACTGCGAGGTTCACGACAATTTGATCAATAACCACTAGATAAGGGGTGAGAAAAATATATCAGGGCGCGCTGACATATTTGGCCGTGTGTCCCTCGCCAGCCAGTCCACACAAAAAATTGTGCAACTTAACGGATGGAACCGGCTAGAAAACAAAACCCCCTCAAGCCCCCTTCCCCTCATCGTTGCCCCAGCGTGTGGACGCGCGTGATTCCGCAAACAGAGAACCCGCATCCACTGGTTGACCAGCAAGCCCAATCCCAGTCCCTTTATTCGTAAAAGGAGAAGCAAGCGCAGCCCCGTTGGGGCGATCGGGGGAATACCGTAGTAGGCCCATCTGCTCGTGCCGTGGCATAGCGGACATCAGTGGAGGGGGAATTCGAATCTTAATTCTGGCTCATCATCGCGAGCAACCCCCGCTTCCCTCCAATGGTATTGCCAGGAACCCGTGATCGACTGACCAAAAAAAAAAAAAAAAATGTACGGACTCCGGAGCTGATCGTGTGTCTCTACTTTGGCTAGGTATTTGCTTTTTCTCTAAATAAGAAAACTAGTCTCAGTAACGCTCTAGCAGATCTCCTGACCAAAAGCTTCCGTAGGTTGGTAGATAGGTAGTGTAGTTCCATGAGAAAAGAAAGCGAAAGAGAAGAGGACTTGGCTAAACGAGCCTTCCCGTACATGATCTAGGATCGGGCTGTGATTAGCAAGAAGAAAAATAGAAGAAAACGGGTGAATCAGCTATGTAACCAACCGCCACAGGTCGCGTAATGAATGGAGCGTAGTAGTATACGTACCTACTACGTGGCCTTTGGCGCTCCGGGATCTCAGGATTGCTACGAAGTCACACAAATTTGCCCACGCATAACCCTGAGGATTCATGATTCACCTGTGGTGTCGAAACACCACACTTTCACAGGCGGACGATGCTGCGATGTTCGAACTTGTTCACCGTCTCGTAAAACATCCAATTTCGTCGTCTTGGAGATAGAGTGAGGGAAGGTATTACTATCTCATCCAACAAACATTAGTCCGTAGCCACAATCTTCATCATGTCAGTATGCTATGCGCTGCCCCATTCCCCAGAATGCCAGACGTTGAAGGACTCCCAACTCTAAGCTCGCAATGCCAAACTGGAATTGTTGTTGTGACATCCTCAAGTTTCTCGTGTCGTGAAAATGCCCATTCAACTTTTAAAG
>Ga0247763_1001359_pt1 | contig 13999 bp, 7 predicted proteins | sample UWRJL141409B4_FD_179926 | JGI IMG/M metagenome (GOLD analysis project Ga0247763, IMG submission 179926) | Plant litter microbial communities from Arlington Agricultural Research Station in Wisconsin, United States - UWRJ-L141-409B-4 | ecosystem: Environmental > Terrestrial > Plant litter >...
CACTCTCCGATGACGTGACTTGTGGTACAAATAGTGCGCAAGCTATCCGGCCCGAGCCCACGCAGCTCCACGTTCACAGACTGTCTAGCTATTGCTAGTATTTTCGAATCCGGCGAAAATATGACGTCTGTCACCTTGGCCACAATGTCATCTCTTGCAGCTGGCGGCATCGTTGTAAGCGGATAGTACAAGGCAGCCTTCAAGTTTCTGAAGTGTTCCAGTATATACGTCTTTTTGGTGATTCGTTTCGTTACAGCATGGAAGAACGGAGTATGTCCGTCTTCGTCTGTCGTATTGATATCACCGATTACGTTGTGTCTGAACAGGAGCGCCACAACTTCAGCGTGGCCGCCACGTATGGCTGAGAACAGCGCTTGGCCATCTTTCTGCTCCATACTCAGGTCAAGCTCTCCCGAGTTCAGCATATGTTGGACCCAACGGCGGTTTCCAATCGCAGCGGCTGATCCAAGTGCCCTCAAGCCGTTGGTACTATCAGTAGTGCTGAGAACGCATCCCCCTGTGGCGAGGAGAATCTCAACAATACCAGAATGCCGCTCTCGCAAAGCATGGATCAACGGCGTATCCCCGTTGAAGTCTGCTGCCGCAGTATCAGCGCCGCTGCTGACGAGCACCTCCACCTCTGCGGTATAGCCCTTCCGAGCGCACATCAACAGAGGTGTTTCGCCAGACGACGGCCGCAACTCGATCCCGCCGTCGCTTGGCTGCTGCAGCGACCCCAGATCATTAGCTGGTAGCAGGTGCTGTTCGCCCTGCACGCTTCGGCCCTCTCCGTCTGCGACTTCAATCTTCTCTTTCAAATACTTTGAATGCTGGGCTCCTTTCGAAATTAACTGGGCCAGGCGCTCCTTGCGTAGTTCGAGAGCCTTTATCTCCCCGTCCACGTCGTTGAGCCTCTTCGCCCAGCGTTTTATCCTCCGGTCCTGGGAAGCTTTTTCCTTTTTCAACTCTTCGTGGCGCCCGCTTATCATTTGCTTCGGCGAGTCCCCCTTCTCCAGCTGTATTAATACCGAAATTCTTTGCAGTTGCAACGTGATGTTGAAACTTTGGTCCGGCATCGACGCTGCTGCATCGCAGATGGGTCTCAGGTCGAACATGCTTGGACGGTTTGGAATAGCCTCGACCGCCATCGCCATGGAAAGATCTCCATTCGAAGCGCGGTTGATTCCTCCCGCTTTCTGCATCAGAAACGGCAAATGCTCAATGACTTGTCCCATGAGGGTTCCTCTTGAGCACACGCCTGTGGCAGACTCAAAACCGATGCCAATGTCACCGTGCTTGGACGTCAGCGTGATAATGGTGACAAAGTCGTTCAACGAGTGAGACCTCTGCACAGTATGGCGTATTCGGATTGCGAGTCGTTCGACCCTACAATCTTGGCCCCGAATGGATCCTATGAAGCTTTTCTCCCTGTTCCAGTTGGCCGCGGGAAAAACGTCAATAATACGTAGGCCAACGCGGGTGAATTCATCATCATCATACTGAAAATACCATCCCGTCTCAGATATGGCCTTATGTGGTTCATGTTTGATATGGATAAGCGTCGGGCTGCGGGTCGGAGTAAGCCATAGCAGCGCATTTGCTCCTCTTGATCTTGTGAACTCGTGGTGCTTTGTCTCAGCTAGAGGGATCCCAACTGCCATGTCGCTGGCAGTCTCCGACCCGCAGTTGAGCACACCCAGGGTTTGGCCAGCCTTCCGGTGAGATACGATTGTCAAGTGGAGACTCAAAAGCCCTCCATAGATGCTGATTGAGTTGAGATTCGTGGCACCAGGTGGTGTGTGGGAAACAATATGCCCGGAGTCTGCGAAATCTGATGGCGAGAGGGCCAAGGCTGGGCAGCCAGTGACCTGGGGCAAGCCAGTAAATCCCCACGCAAGTATTGAATGGTCGGAAGTCGTCCTCATGATGGTCTCTTGCAGTCGGAGGAAGGCTTGCTCCCCACCTTCGCCATAAATCATGGGCATGGTGATGCTGAAGATCCCCAACAGCGAATAGGCTCTATCTTCTGCTCTCTTGGCCTGTCTGTGAGCTGCCCACGCCATGCGTTGAGCAACACTAGCCGTACGTAGCTCGACAAGTCCTTTGAGAAACAGTCTGGGTATGCGCGTAATGGACTCAATGGTAGTGCACAGGCTTGCCTTGGTCCCGAGACGTTTCCAGTCGCTGCCGAAAAAAATCACATCCTTAGGGGCCAGGAGTTCTTGGAGTGTCCATCCCCGTTCAAACCAACGACTAGCTCGAAAGGATGACCCCGCTGTTTTGGGGTTTTCGTGTCCCCGGACGTCGGACAGATAAGCATAGCAAACAGCAGCCTTTTGGTACCATCGGAACATGGAGTTGATAGCTTCGCCAAGCTCAACCGAGTCCTTTTTGTCGATGCAACAAGTGTCGATCCAGATGTACCCGTATCCGTCCTTCTTGGCTTGCTCACAGCAGCCCCAGAGCTTGGTGTAGCCTGAACCCGGCTTCTGGACATGGCCGCTTTCGATGTCCGAAAATGAAATCTCTTCGTCGTCTTTCCCCCACGTGTGGGATAGAATAGCGTATGGAGGGACCTTGCCATCGTAAAAGACGTCGAGTTTGAGGGTTTCTACATTGATGAGACGCATTATGTGATTGTCGAGGTGTGGGTAGACGTTGCTGAGACGTTGCGTGAGGACGCGAGGTTCAATGGTTTATGTTTCTCTGCTGAATTCTGAGCATGGGCGCTAGCTGTGTTTGGGTGCTACAAGGCTCTGAGCAGACAGGGCAGCCGAGTACGAATACAATGCGTGAACAATTTTCGGGAGAAAGAGATTGTCGTTGAGGCGATGGAAGTTTTGAGAGGGTGAGAGAGGGCTAGCAAAGAGGAGGAGAGTTGACGGAAGTTTGCTGCTAGATCGATCGATGGAGAAGTGCGCGAGAGAATAGTCTGCACGCCCCCCATGCTCGCACCTTGCAGTTATCCGCCCGTGTTTCTGCCGTGCCTCGCACCATCTCGGGGGTTAGGGTTCCTTGAAGCCTTTTGTCATTGGGAGCTCTGACGGCTGCCAACTTCCAAGCTATAGAATACCGCACGAACAATCTTTCAGGGGTTGGATTGCACTCCGAAGCGCAGTGTTTGTGAGCCTGAGTTTGATCTCCTATTTCAACTATTGTTTAGACAGCCACCCAGTTTGATGAAAACTGCTACCCCACAGCTCTCCATTCTTCGCATATGCAGACTGTGTATTCGAACATGAAGGACAGATGGCCACCCACCGAATTCCCGTCATCTTTCTCCTGTTATACTTCTTCCGCTTCTCATGATGTCTGATGACTGTTGCTGTCTTAAACAAAACCGGCCGCCCCGTTCGCAATGCAGAACAATGAAAACAGAATGTTTTTACCACCCTCGGCCGGCCATCTTCTCCTCGGGCTTCAACCCCGCGTTGCTGATACCCTTCATGGCGACGCCGTGCTCAATGCTCGCCTCGATGAGAGCCTTGGGATCCGTGTAGTTGGCTGTGGCCTTGACAATGGCGCGGGCCCGCTTGGCCGCGTGCTCCGGTGTCTCGGCGTCCTTGAAGATGCCACTGCCGACGAAAACGCCGTCGCACCCAAAGTGCATCATGAGCGCGGCATCGGCAGGGGTGGCGACACCACCAGCCGCGAAGTTGACAACAGGCAGGCGGCCCAGTTCGGCTGTGCGCTTGAGCAGACGAGCATCGCAGCCGATCTCGCGGGCAAGGGCCGAGATGGCCAGGTCGCCGCCTTCGGCGAGAGCGGCCTTGGCACGGGAAATCTCGGCGTTGACGGTGCGGATGTGTTTGACGGCCTCCACAATGTCACCAGTGCCGGCCTCGCCCTTGGTGCGGATCATGGCGGCGCCCTCGGCGATACGGCGCAGGGCTTCGCCCAGGTTGCGGCAGCCGCAGACGAAGGGGATGGTGAAGCCTGACTTTTGCACGTGAAACTGGTCGTCGGCCGGCGTGAGCACCTCACTCTCATCAACGTAGTCGACGCCCAGGGCCTCGAGAATCTGGCACTCGACGACGTGGCCGATGCGGGCCTTGGCCATGACGGGGATGGTAACGGCCGCCTGAATCTCCTTGATCATCTCCGGGTTCGACATGCGGGCCACTCCGCCCATCTTGCGAATGTCAGAGGGGATGCGCTCCAGCGCCATGACCGCTACAGCGCCTGCCTCTTCAGCGATGCGCGCCTCAGCAGCCGTCGTCACGTCCATGATGACGCCCCCCTTGAGCATCTGCGCGAGACCCGCCTTGACGGTGAAGGCATCATCACCGCTCCCATTGGCGCCGTTGAGGTTTGCTGCCATTTTTTCGGTAGTGGTTGCTGGTGCAAGAAGCGACGTTTTGGTGTTTGGTGGGGGGAGGGGTTGATGAGGTTTTTTAGTGGCGAGGGGGAGATGGAGGGGCAAAAAGTGTAATGTCTTTGAACAGCTCGCGTGCGCCTCTAGCTTTTTGCGGGGTACCTGCCAACTTGGTCAATGGGAAGGGAAAAAAGGTCCTAAAGTCTTGAATTGGTCCCTCGAACTGCGAGACAAGAGGTTTGTTTTGTTTTATAGAAAAGTGTGACTCAGGTAAAGAAGGAAGTCTCGACCCGGACTGGTCCCTGGACTTGACGTGCCATCAGCAGATCTGGAATCTCCAAATGTTTCTTTCTGTGCATGAGCGTTGCCGCGCACTACAGTGCGACTGCACTGTGGCCATCCCGCCCTCTGGGAACTTCTCCGGACCGGAGTGTTCGGCACGGGTTCAGAGTCATCTCAAGACTCGGAAGCTGAGGAAGTTATCCAGCATGTCCGACGCAGTGGAGAATTCCGGCATTGTTTCGCTCACCGCTCCCATGACGTGAGGCGCGACGAAGCTCCGATGGTCGCAAAGAAACCCCAGTTTGGGGGATGGAAACAATTGCAAAGAGATAACTGGCGGGACGATGCCGGAAATGTGCATGAAGGCACCCCAAGCACGCCCTTGTTGGGACAGCTGCACGCTGAGCACACTTTGGAAATGCCGCAAAACCGGGCAACCATGCTCCACCCACTGTGCCAACTTTAATCACTTCCTACTGTCTGCCCACCATCTCCAAAAAGCTCCAAAGTCGCAACCGTCCTCGCCTCTCCCGCCGTTAGCGAGGGCAAAAAAAAAGGGAAAACCCATCACGCAGGGTTCCGATCTCAGGAGCCGCCGAGGACCAATGGCAAGTGGCGAGATGTTGCTCCCGACGGATACAAAAAATCCCCGGACCGGTCGGTTGGTCCCTTTTTTCCCACCCACTTCATGAACTGCCTTATTAATGCCGCCTGTACCCGGCTGATTCCGACTGCAGCGGGAAAAACGCCGAATCGACAGCCAATCTGATTTGACTCACTCGGGACCCGACGTGCCAACCAATCCGCAGTTGGGGTTTTATCAGCAAAATTGTGAAAGAAGCGAAAAAGCAGAGACTCCCGCAAACAAAGTACACGGCTTATTTGTTGGACATTGTGCCACACATGTCACCCATCACCGTCGGTGTCCTTGCACTTCAGGGCGGTGTTGGCGAGCACATTGCCCTACTGAATAGAGCTGCTGCCCATATCGCGTCGAGCGGGATCGGCCATGGCGGGTTCGAGTTCCTCGAGGTGCGCACAAGGGAGCAACTCTCCCGAGCCGATGCCTTGATCATCCCGGGCGGCGAAAGCACCACTATGGCGATTGTGGCGCGGAGGTTGGGTTTGTTGGACCCGCTGAGGCAATTTGTCAAGTATGGCCCCCTCGACAGAAACGACTTTGATAAATGGCTAACACATCGGACAGAGTTGACTGCAAGCCCGTATGGGGGACCTGCGCCGGGTTGGTCATGTTGGCCGAAGAAGCCAGTGCCACCAAGCAGGGTGGGCAGGAACTTGTTGGGGGACTCGACGTCCGAGTGCTGCGGAACCGCTACGGGACACAAATCCAAAGCTTCGTCGCCGATTTGCAGTTGCCATTCCTGGGGGACGCCGAGAAGCCCTTCCGAGGTGTTTTCATCCGCGCCCCGGTTGTGGAGGAGATCATAAGCCCTGCTCAGAATGGGGCTATTGAGGTGAATGGAGACGATGATGCGTCAAAACCCAATGGCGCTTTGGGGAAGGAATCGGTGGAGGTGATGGGCGTGTTTAGAAAGGCGTCTTCAGAGGGAAACAACGCAGGGTATGAGGATGTTGTGGCAGTGAGACAGCGGAATGTCTTTGGTACCAGTTTTCACCCGGAGTTGACGGATGATATTCGGATACACGTTTGGTGGCTAAGACAGGTGCTAGAGGCGACTCGGCATGGTAAACTCGTGTTGTCTAGATCGTAGAGATTGTAGAGGGCTGTTAGAGCGCCACGCCCAGGCTGTAATAGACTCGCATACAGATGTCTTCCCAGCACAAAAACCTTCAGCCAGTTTGGATAGTCTGGACTCGGCTTGCGCGGCTTGTCCTGTCAGGCCGTTGTCTCTTGCTGGGCTGGCCTTGAGGGCTAAAATGTCTGATCTTCTCCATCACGAGCTCCAGTGATAGAGCTCACTCTCCAATCTGAATTTGACATCATCCATGTCGCTCTCCTGAAGAACACCTTCCTGCCAATTCATCGAGACCGATAACCCGCCTTTCTCGCACGAGATAAAGCAAAACTGAACAGCTGAGCCGTTGACATGTGCGCTCTGGCTGAAGACGACGCTTTCCAAACTCCACGAATCGGGGCCTGTTATTGTATCTCGATACGGCCTTTCCGGGACGACGCCGAGGTTTGTGATTGAGTAGGTGTTCTGTCGTGCTTTGCCGAGTAGACCCATCAACTGCGGTTTGAAGTCAGTCTTTCCTTTCAGTGACGCGAAGCTGAGGTCATTTAGTCCCTTCTTGACCTCAGAATCGATGAGCCGCTTGCTGCGAGCCGCAACCTTCCAGATGGCGTTTTCTGGGGCGGAACTGGCATCAGGAATGTCCTTCCTCTTGTACGCCCAGGAAAACGCATCTATCCAAACGCCTACTTTGGTATCATCGATACCAAGTGATGGATCAAAAAAAGGTCGAAGTGAGAGTGCCGTGGCACAACGAACAACTTTGGCGTCGCGGTACTGCCTAAAAAGTGTATCGCCGACCAGTATTTGAAGCATTGCGGTAACGGACGTTCCGTGAGCCCGACACTTTTCCCGAAGGCGCCTTGTCGAATCGCCAGGCAGTTGGACAACACGGATGAGCGTGCGTGCCCGGCCGTCTTTGATGCCTTGTTGGAATACCTCGCCCGTCCACACTTTTGGTGGCGTAATTACAAAGCTCGCCAAGTATTGCCAATATCGTCTCAAGGTCGCTCCTAGCCAGGACCTCCAGGTGGTGCTGTATGGAACCAGTTCGTCCATCGACGGCGGGATTTCAGAGGACGACGCCCAAACACAGAAGTTCCCTTCCGTTTCGCCAACCTCTTGCCCCTCGAGAAGAGCGTCCCGCAGAGTGGCTAGAATGGCATTTCCACTCTTACCATCCGCGATCGCATGATGGTAGACAACGCAGACGGCACATTCGTGGCTTCCAGAAGTGTTCCCTGGCCTTGTATTCTCAAGATCGAGACAGACGATTCTCCAGAGCGGAGCTTGCTGATCCTTGAATCCGACGCTGTTCTGCTCCGAGAGAAACTTTTCGAGATAACGTCCGGTATCCCTCTCACCAGACGAGGGTGGGCAGGTAAAATCCCTCCATTCTACCAGTTTTTCCACATCCACAACTGGTAGGCGGACAAACAGGTCGGGCGAGGACGAGGATCGACGAATCTGGAGAGAAAGATTGGGGTGCTGTCGAACCACGGCAGCCACAGCTCGTAGTACATGGCTCTTGTAAGCGCCTGGCACTACTGCGACGGGCTCTGGGATGGCAAAAATTCCCGCGACGGAGACATTGTAGTGAAATCCAAGATCATGCAGATCGGCTCGAAACTTTTCGTAGGTACCTGGAGATACGTTAGGCCAATGGTAGTGCTGGGACGGCTGGATTGGATTACTTGCCCAAAACCCTCCCTCGCTCCACATCACCTCCTCTTGGATCAGACACTTCTCCTTGCTGAAGCTGCGCCATTTGGGCGTGGACTGGCACAGGGAATTTGACGGTGTGGGCGCCACATCCACCTACCCCGCAAATGAGCGACCGAAAACAGTTCCTCGGGGCCGACAGCTGAAGGGTGCCGATAGGCTGCAGGTGTGCCCGAGGCAACAACCCTCCACTCAAGCACCACTTCAAGCACCACCGCAGCCTGCTCATTTGCCAAGGATATAACCAGCGGTGGGCGCTGATCGACGCTGGAACATTCCGCATCGCCAGAGATTTTTGCACCCTTCATCATTGGTTGCGAATACCCACCGTTCTCTGTCCTGAAACTCGTCTCTTCATCGAAGCTATTCGAAGTCCAGCTTGCCTCCCGTGTCAAGGCTACGTCTGAACTTCCAACCAAACCCGACCCCAACACGCCTCAGGATAAGGGTTTGACCCCTGAGAAAGCAGCACATCCGCGCCGCGACGGAATTGGTCTTGCCATCGAGGTAGTGTAACCACACCCACTCCCTGAGCTGAAAGTATGGGTGTTTCCAAGTCTCCCACCTCACGCGGGTGGGCCAATCAACGAGCTGTATTTTGGCGTTGGTCTGACGGAATGCATGTTGTGGCGCCCAATTCTCACGGAGGGCCTGGCGTCTAGCTCTCGATTCGGAACCGTGTTGCCATTTGCAGCCCAACCAATCATATGATGGCTTGCGGTGAGGGTCTTGGCAGCTCCCACGCCCAGCAAGGCTGGTACTACTAATCTACTAATACTTCAGGGGTGGCGAGCTTGCCCAGAATTGCAGAACATTCAAGGTAGCTGATCAACTCCCCCACAGCCATCATCCGAGAACAATGTGCCGTTCTCGCATAAGGTTCTAGCGCAGCAGCGACCCAGACTCTCCAGACTTCGATATCGCAACCAACAACAGCAGCTTTGGTGCATGTTGAGATCAAGGTACGGAATCTATTTTGGTTCAGGGGTCAACCACATCCCTGCTTTCCTACCTACGCTACTCCTGAAAGTAACCTTCCTTCTTGAGCTAGATGGACCCCGGATTTGCTGTCCAGATCGAAGCAGTTGCGTGCTACCGCACCTCTGCCGATGTACTTCGTTCCGTCCTCACCATCGGCCTTAGCGATGATGTGCACCCAGCCGTTGTGTCGTACCTCGACGACTTGGGAAACTGGCTCGGAGCTTCTCCCCGGTCGATGGAGAAAGTGCGCGCGGCGGTCTGTTTGCACGGATGTGCTACACTTCGACGAGTCGGCCTGATGGTGGGCATAAAGCCTGTTGACACAGCTAGACTGCTGGCAGACTGCTCCGGTGGTGTCGCCTGGCTTACTTGGGCTGCAGCGTTGCTTGAATGCTACACCCACAACGACATTGCTTGGTTCCAACAGGAAGTCGGCCACACGGTAGGCCTCAAGTCCAGTGTCGTACCACATTTGCGGGAACTTGTCGCCGCATTGAAGGTGACAGCCCCTCGCCTCGGCACTGTCAGCTTTCCCGAGTACTACGCCAGCACCTGTGGAGCAATGAGGCAAGCTCTCTTCGCGAAGACGGAGCTGTGCCCTCCTCGCGTGGCGGAGCCGCCCCTCATTTCCGATGTCCGCGAACTACTAGTCAAGGTCGCCGAGAGTTTTCGGGAGCAGAGAGCTATTGCCATCCGTGGACAGCAGAGCATTGGCTGGCTCGCCGCGACCTTAGGCTGGATCTATGGCGAGGCTGTGGAAATAGTGGCGGCTGGAAAAGTTGTGGTCGCTGCTGAGTTAAGAGCTCCGCACAAAGGCCTACCGCCTCTCATTCTCGTTGAGCTCTGTGAGGACCAGTCAGCAATGCTCACGCTCGAGTATGTTCTGAACAAGGACACTATCATCGCCACACTTACGACCCAGGACCGGAAAGACACACTGTCGAGTTTTGGACCGAAACGGAGTCGAGCCGACGAGTATTTCACAAACTGGCTCAACTGCACTTCACCGGTTGGCAGTTACGCTCTTGAGCCTCTTGCAGAAGCAGCCTCACACTTTACTTGTGGATTATTGAGAACCGTCCATGTCACCAACGAAGGAGGAGGGGGCCTAAAGGCCGAAGTTCAGGGGTCGGGTAAACAACTCGTCAACATCCTCAAGCTTCCAGGCGCCTACTCAGACGTCAAACGCGTCCAACAATTCTATAGTGTGGGGACGGGAACACAACCCCACGGCGCCTACCCTGCGGCGACATCTCAGCTCCAGCTGATCCTCCGTTCTTCTGAAGATGATGGTGACGATGGACGAAAGGCGGCGGCGGCGGCGGCATCTGGGGGCAGCATCACGGCCCTTGCTTTTTTGAAGGATGTGCCCTCACTCAGAGAAGCATATTCCCGCATGGTTAGGGAGATGAAGCGCGTGGGTATTCGGGGCGAAAACGACTGTTTCTGTGTCGTGCCTGGCACCGGCCCGGAGGCGGATTTACCTTCTGCACACGAGCCGCACTGTGGAACGTACCAGGCCGCTTCACTCGCAGTAGAGCTTGTCGCTGCATGTATTTGCAGCCTCTTCATTGAGGGACCGACTTCGCCTAGGCTCACCATGTTCCACGCCTCGCCCCTGAGATGGGCCATTAGCAAAGCCATTGAACAGTCGGTGCTGGCAGGGTCTGCTCTCATTTCCGGAGCTGACCTCATGAAGAGCATCCTTGTCATTGCTGGTTATTCTGGCGACTACGGCTACGGCCCCCTCATCACCTCCTGCAGCGGTCAAGCCCTGGTTCTTGCAGCAATCGATGGGCTCACATTCTCGCCGCATAACGTTGGGAGAGTCTTGGCTCTTCCCGGGGCAGTCATCCACCGTGGCCAGTACTACGAGCGCGTCGTTGTCGGTAGCTGCCGCCGGCAAGGTGGGGATGTCCTTCGCACTTCCGAGGGAGGGTTTCGCAGGTTCGATAGTGACGGTGGATTCAAGAGGAAGAGATGGGACGAGAAGCCAACACAGCGCCCCTGTCGCCCTTTCACCATTGAGCCGTCCAGCGAGGGCGCTGCAGACAGCATCGATATTATGGTACGGGAAACATTGACAGACTTGGAGCTCGTCGTGAGAAGTAGGCAGTCCGATGGCACAGACAAAGAACACGATATCTGGCACTGCATCACGGCGGCCCTGACCGCCAACGTACTTGGCGAGTGTAACCATCGCGAGGAGCGAGGGTATACAACCAAACCGGGCGAGTTGGTGACGCTGGTCGGCACCTGCACGAATCTCAACCGGGGCATCTTGGACGCGGGGCTGACGGTAGCGACGGTTGGAAAGCCTGTTGATCGGCTGCTTGCGTGTGGGGTGAACGTAAACATTGTAATGCGGACAACTGGCTGTATGAGCTGTGCTATGGCAGCTTGCAAGCAGGTGGGATATCGGTATTTGGTGTCATGATTTTTCTTTTGACCTCTCTTTCTCTGCTGGCACTGGGGGCTCTCCGGGGAGGATCTTCAGGTTGATGGGCCAAGTATTACTACTTAGTTTTCACTTCGTGCCCTCCTCTTTAATTCTGGTTTTGCTCTGATATATCATTTAATATGTAGCTCGAATTTGGAACATTTGTCCAATACACAGTTGACCCCTGAATACCCGGGCGCGAGAACATGCTCAACCAATCAGATGATGCCTTGTCCGATACCTGTCTCGATCCCGTAACCCCGCTTCTCTCACACAACACAACTCACGGTGAAAATGCGACTACTCAACGTCAACACGTTTGCATTCGAGGAATTTTACGATGAGACGACACGGCCAAAGTACGCCATTTTGTCCCACACCTGGGAGGACGAAGAAGTCAGCTAGAAGGAGATGCGCAAGACTCCAGAGGTAGCGCGCAAAAAGAAAGGCTTCACCAAGATCGAGGGGTGCGCTGCCGTCGCAAAGAGATCGGCATTGGACTACATCTGGGTTGACACGTGCTGCATCAACAAGTCGAGTAGTGCCGAGCTATCTGAAGCCATCAACTCCATGTTCCGATGGTATCAAGATTCGGAGCGCTGTTATGCCTTTCTCTCAGATGTCACGGCGAATCCGGGGGTCGGTTGGCACACAGTATTGACATTGTCGTGGTGGTTTACGAGGGGCTGGACGCTGCAGGAAATGATTGCACCACGCAGTCTGGAGTTTTACAGTCAGGACTGGGTTTTTATCGGGGACAGAGAAGCCTTTTCCAGTACTATCAACGAGCTTACAGGAGTTCCGTTAGACCTGCTGCTCGGTGTCACTGGCCCGCTTGACTACTGCGTCGCACAACGCATGGCTTGGGCATCAAAGAGAATGACGACTCGGAAGGAGGACATGGCTTATTGTCCCCTGGGGCTCTTCGACATTAACATACCCATGCTTTACGGCGAGGGAGAAAAGGCCTTCATTCGGCTCCAGGAGGAAATTATCAAGAAGACAGACGATATGTCTATTTTTGCCTGGATCGACGAGTCGGCCGATGAGCACAAGTATAGCGGCCTCCTTGCTCGATCTCCAACTAGGTTTTCCAACGGTTTCGAAGTTACATGGCATCGAACATCTACGAGCATGCCCGCTCATGAAATCACCAATCGGGGGATCAAGCTGTCCTTGCAGCTAGTTCCCAATGACCTCGACCTCGCGAAAAAGGAACCCCCAGTTGAATGGTTAGCCGTTCTCGACGGTGTAAGTGTAGCCGATACTGAAACGCAGAGGGCAGATCCGCATATTCATTTATGCGTCCGCCGAGTTGGAGAGGGAGACCAGTTTGTACGGGTAGACCTCGCCAACACTCACACGCTGCGGGAACTCCCACAAAGAACCAGTGACAGTGGTGATCGTATCACAGCCTTCTTCCGGCAAAGGATCGAGAGATATGACCGAACCGACAATCATGACCGAACGAGATGTGTTCGGCTCCGCGAAATGGCTCATACAGGCAGCTGCTCGCTGGCTCTGGTCGATATCCGCCCTGAGGGGCTCTGGGACCACAATCCCAGGATTATCAGCAGACACGCCAGCGGTGGGGCAGGACTGTGCTCTCTATTTCTACGGAAAGCGACATTTGTACTGCGGGCTTACAACCTGCCGAACGGTGCTGGCCCCATCAGATTCACCATCGACGTCGACCTATCCAGGGATAAGAGCACTTTTTTCAATGTCGAGGCTACACAGGACGTTACAGTCAGTCCTACTTCGATAACCCCCAGGAAAGTATTCGGCAAGTCGGGAGCTCTCGAGATTATCATCGTCGAGACGCGTCGTACCAATGTTTGGGTTTCTGCCTCCCGCGGGTTTGACCACGGATTGTCGGAGCCGGTGTTGGAATTCCAGATTCGAGTGGTGACGGCTTGAGGGAGGGGAGAAGTTGGACAAGACTGGACAGTCTCACACACCAGACGCCAAGATAGAGCTCCAGTTCATGTTACCAGGGGACATTTGATGGGTTCTTCGTTCGAGTAGCTATCATCTGATGAGTCGCCCAAGCCCATGATAGCGGAAGACGTATTCTATTATATGAGCAACGAGAAAATATATCGTGATTGTACACAACAATACCTACGTAATATACAGCTGCTGTGGCTCGGCGTCCAGTCTGGAGCCACTAAGTTGTATATGCGGGGGGCACTGGATACCTATTACTTATGAGCGCGTCTCTTCGTGCTGTGATAAGCGTTGCCCGTACTGTAAAACCGACCCCGTGCTAATGACGAGACGCTATTTCTACTGCGCTTACCGTTATTAGCACCACTTCCATCGCCCTCGTCGCCCTGGTCGCCCTTAGTATCATCGCTATTATTATTATTATTACTAAGGCGTATTCGATAGGATATATAGCCCATTTCCACTTAGCTAACGAGGAATCCGACCACCCTTTGTTGTCACCAATCTCTACCTATCTGCACGGCGTTGACCCCGACCCCCCCCCCCCCCCCCCCCCCCCCTTTTCTCCCTTTTTTTTTTTTTTTTTTCATTCCT
>Ga0247763_1001360_pt1 | contig 13993 bp, 12 predicted proteins | sample UWRJL141409B4_FD_179926 | JGI IMG/M metagenome (GOLD analysis project Ga0247763, IMG submission 179926) | Plant litter microbial communities from Arlington Agricultural Research Station in Wisconsin, United States - UWRJ-L141-409B-4 | ecosystem: Environmental > Terrestrial > Plant litter >...
AGAGAAAAAAAGAAATCCAAATAATGAATACACATAAAAAGAAAATTCAAAATCGCGCACTTTTTGTGTCTTTACACTGCACTGTAGCGACAGAGTTCCATTCCAGCCTCGACACTCAGTGTGTATAGTATGTATGCTCTCTCTTTCTTTCTTGGCTTCATCAGTCGTCGCCAAGAGCCGGGCCGGGAGCGGGAGGACCAGTCGGGCGCGGCTCCTTGCCCTTACCCTTCAAGTCGGTCGGGCGTGGGGCGCGGGTGCGAGTGCGAGTGCGCGTCTTCTTGGCCTTGCCCTCGGGGGCTCCGGTTGGCTTGGGAGGAGCTCCAGTTGGCTTGGGAGCATCAGACGGGGGAGGCTTGGGAGCGCCGGACGGAGGAGGCTTGGGAGCTCCGGTAGGGGCAGGCTTGGGAGCCCCAGTCGGGGGAAGCTTGGGAACTCCAGTGGGGAGAGGCGCCTTGCTCTTTTCCTCACCCTTCCCCTTGCCCTCGCCCTTGTCCTCGCCCTTGCCCTTACCCTCAGCCTTGCCCTTGCCCTCGGGGGCGTCAGGCTTGTCGAGCTCCTGGCGAGGAAGAAGCTTGAACTCGTCGTCCTTCTTGCCCTTGCCCTTGCCCTTTCCCTTGCCCTTGGCCTCGGGAGGTCCAGCAGGGGGTTTACCGGCACCCTTACCCTTGCCTTCCTCCTTGCCCTTTCCCTTGGCCTCGGGCTTGCCCTTAGCCGGAGGGGCAGCGGGCTTGTCCTCTTTACCCTTGCCCTTGTCTTCCTTACCCTTGGCAGGGGGAGCAGCCGGCTTGTCCTCTTTGCCCTTACCCTTGCCCTTGTCGTCCTTGCCCTTAGCAGGGGGGGCGGGAGGCTGGTCCTCCTTTCCCTTGCCCTTGCCCTTGCCTTCCTTCTCGGGTGCTACGACGACATCAGCCTGGCGGCCGACAAGGTCGGCAATAGTGTCGACGATGGAGCGCTTCTCGGCAACCTCCTGTAACACCACTAGTTAGCACATAACATGAATCTGTAGCCCCATGAATTCCCACACAGGGATGGAGGGAGAGGGGAGAGAGACCCACAGCGTAGACATCGCGAGTGTTGTCAACGACGAAGGCAGCCCCGAGGACTTGGGGAAGCAGCAGAGCCGTAGCCAAGAGGGCCTTGGTAGTGTGAACCATGGTTGCTTGGAGATGAGAGCGTTTGGTGCGAGTCTTGTAGAGGTGGTGTCGCTGCTGAAGAGTTCGAGTCTGTCTCTGTCCGGATTCCCACTGTTATTTTATAGTTGTAAGAAGGCCAGCGAGGCTCTGGGGCTCACCATCCTGATCGCCGTCGATATTAAGGCCGTCGCCTCTTAACAAGGCGAATAAATGAAAACTGGGCCTGCTTCATTTGTAGCGCGGGGTGATATAGATGGCTTGGTTAACGTGCTCGACGTGTTCGAGACTCATTCTAGGCTGTCAGAGCAGCGGCAGCAATGCAGGTAAATGTGCAAGCGATGGTCCATGATACGTAGCCGGCGCCATTGTCACCTCAAGTGAGCGAGCGAACCGGGAAATTTTGTTGATACTGACCAGGATGCGGGCTCCGGGTCAACTGAAACGTACGCAGTGCTCACGGCTAATTGTCAACATAACGCAATTCCTGGACGGCGCTTCCCAGAAAGGAGGCCCAACGTGGGCGGCATGCCCAATGAGCTGATGGCTAGAATCGAGAACTCGGGAGCCATGGCTCCGTCCATGCCATGAGAGGGTGTCTGTGTTTCAAGCTGGGAAAAACCTCTGAGCTGTTGTAGATCTCATAACCACGAGAAGGCCGCCGACTCTCAGAGCAAAGGGCGTACTCGCGGGCAATAGCTCTGCGAGTCATGACGAAACCGTTGCACAAGAATAGCCCAATAAGCTCCAGAAACGTTACATTCTGGGGTGAAGTTTATCCTCATGGATGGCCGGCAACATAACCGCTGCTCTATCTGCGAAAATGATCTAGCAAGGATGGCGGCGGATGAAAGCACAACCTCAAGGGTGGTCCTGATTCTGTGATGGTTGTGCCCTTGATTGGGAGATTGAAGCGATATCGAACTGAAGCGGTGGGAAGTCGAGGCGTCGGTGACATCAAAGAGAATAAATGTGCAGTTGTGAGAGTATCATTCATTTACGGGATTTCTCTATAATGGGGGGCAAGTCCGTACCTGGGGGGCTTATGCGCGCCTATCGTGATGCGCACCCAACTACCTAGCCCAATTTAAAGGTCGAATGTTCGCGAAGGATCCTAGAACAAGGGCCGATAGATCTACTATCAGAAACAGGAGTAGATAAAAATCCACCAGGATATGCAGATGGTACAATGGCCAAAAATAGGCGGGTTTAGACCCCCTGCATGAGCGACGTCTAGGCATTTGGACGTTACTGTTTCCCGAAACCTGGAACAAGGGGATTACGCAAACCATTCAAGTTGATTGCCTCGATAGTAGCACTTGGAGAGGGGCGGGTGGTTTAGTGCCGACGGCCGACAGGTCTCCGTGTTTCCGCCGAGTAATATGCCTGACTTGTTGTGGTCGGGGGTGCTTCTCTTGGGCTTCACATCGGGCCTGGAATGGAGAGGTTTATGCCGGAACCGGCGCGGCCATGACGTGGACGAGACTCGTCATCAACTCTGTGTTCGTGGCCGGTTAGCGTGCATCCGCAGTCTCAAATGTTGCTTGTCCCACGGCCGTGATCACTGTAATCGTAGGAAGGGGGTGGCTGATGAAGGGGGAGAAGCAGGACAGGTTGGAAAGAAGGTCAATTGAGTACCTCAACAATGCGAATTTTCCAGCGGTCGGTGGAGTCGAGGACAGCTCGATCGAGCGTAACTTGATTAATCAAGGAGAGCGCGGCGAAAGTAGCATCGTCCGTAGGGGACGGTTGCGGGAGATTCTCCTTGTTTTTGCTCTGCAGGCGACGTGGCCCAGGTCGGCAAGTAGGCGTCATTGTGATCCGGGTCATGGAAGAAAGACCTGGGACAGGAGTTCGAGGCTACGAGAATGCCTTTGGGCGCGCCTTCCTTGTTCGACAACAAGGAGATCAACCATGCCCCGAATTTCAAACTGTTCGACTGCACAAAGATATGGAGCCCAATCGCGCCTTTCTTAAAAAACAACAGTCGGTCTTCTGTCGGCCGCCCCGTTGCCCAAAAATCTCGTTCTGTCAATTCTGTTCCCCCCGAAGCTGGACCCGACAGCACACTCTTGCCCCCAGCGATCTCAACATCTGCCGAAATGACCGCAAACAATAGCACCACCTCCGGACACCATGATTTTGCGACAGGTTCGTTCCCTGCCGCGTTCGCGCCGCTCATCGTCTTCCTCTTGCTCATCATCATTGGCAACTCCTGTATCGGCCTGGCCCTCACCGGCTTCAAGAAACCTGTGCCCGCCCCCGCCGACTTTGATAAGGGCCTAGACATTGAGGGCGAACTCCCAAGGCGGGATGCTACATGGATCTAATTAATCTGTAAGACAATTTAGCAATCAACTTTTTCCCCTGCTGTCCCATGCAATCTCCGTTTGTATGCTGAACTGTGTGAACCCTGACAGCCTTGCGTTCTTCCATTTTCCCTCGGCCGGACCTATCGACCGGCCCTATTTGACTATATCCCGTTGCGAAGAGCCGTGCGCGATGCAATCTCACAGGAGTCATGTCGACACCGAGCATGTCGCCATCATGTCCGGTTGAAACGCGAGAAGTCACAACCAACCCTCTTGTCCCCGTAGGGTCCACACCGAAGAGAGTTTATCCACGACGTGGGTTGCTAGGAGCACTTGGCATGCTGTGGGAGACAAAACAAGAGGTTTGTTGTTGGACTCCTTCGGGGAACAGGCGAGGTTGCGAAATGTCGTGATTGTTGCGTCACAAGCGGGTCGGTTTAGGCCTCTAGCTGCTCTCTATCTTTCCACAAATGAATGTCACAGAGAAGAGTGATGTCTTGCGCCCTAGGCGCTGATACCCATCGATGTCATGGCTCGCCTGCGATCTTGAAGCAAGTCGCAAGGACCACCGAGTCGAGTCTGCGTACCCCATTCCAATCACAAGTTGCATACCCTTCGTTGCTGCAAAGGCCTGTACCTATTGTCTGTCCCGCCAAGCGAGCCACGAAAAGGAAAAACCCCAAGTGGACGGCCTCGTCAATAGACACGGAGTCTACCCCTACACAAATTCGCAAGCTCAATCTGTCCCTTGAATTGATTTCTTGAGGGATGTTATTAGTTTTCAGATGCGTTGGAATCGCCGCCTGATGCGTTGGAATCGCCGCCTGATGCGTTGAAATCGCCACCTGATGCCGCCACTTGAGGACACTTGCGGCTGATGTAACATTGTGGAACACGTCGTGTTGGGGACACAAGGCCGCCCAGGCTGTGGATCAGGGGAAATTCAAAGAATTCAAACAGTCACTTGTTGAGCAGACGTCGCGAGTGGTATACGGTCATCAAATGCACTTACGGAAAGCACACAGTTGTTCACCGCCACGGACAGTCAGCGCACTTCACTTCCTACCAAGACAACCGGACGATGTCCCCGTTATCAATGGAGATGAGCAGGGATATCAATGGCTAGGGGCCGACAACGCATATACGCCATAGCCATTTCATGACAGGCCGGACACAAAAATTCAGACAACTCGGGAACGGCGAGCGAGATTGGGAGGCCCGCCTTCTCGACCATTGTATCCAGTCATTTGGGCTCAAGTCACGGTGCGTTGTTCTGGTCAGTTCGAACTCGAGTCACAGAGTTCAAGTCACTGCGGTCCATGTCTTGCTAATCGGATTGGGTCATGGTCCTGAGGTTAAATAGGAACAAGATGATCGGCAGAACAGACGGTTGTCTTTGTCTCAAGTGGCCTATCCCACAACCCCATTGTTACAGAAGACAATCCTTGTCTGCCAAGCAACCAAAGAAACACAACAACCTCCATGTATACACGCCCCAACCAGTTCACCACACAAACGAACGAGCGCGAAACTCGTTGATCGAGCCGAGAAAGGGGAAAAAAAGAAACTGAGGAAATAGAAAGGGGTACCATTCATTAGCGTGGCCACAGCACCACCAAATCGCCGCCGAACTGGAAAAGAACAAGAGACATCTAGAAAAAGCCATCCCCGCCGTGTACAACCGATGACCTCACTTCATTCTGAACTCCAGGCCTGGTCTCTACCATCTTCCCGTGCCCCTTCCCCGAGCTAAGCCTCAGCCCCACAGAGTTGTGTTTCACTTGAGGCTCCCGAACCGGCTCCGTCCCAGAGCTTCTCCTGTCCCTTTGTGCCTCTGTCCGCTGCCTCATCCTCCGGAAAACCCACCAGACACCCAGCGACGCCACCGCAAGGCCGAAAAGGCCACCCACGATGGCTCCAGGAAGGATCTTGACTCCGGCGCTGTTGGCGGATTCGAGTTCTTCTGCTGGGATTGTTGTCGCTGTGGGTAACGAGACCGAGGCTATAGCCAGTTCTGTCCCGGCAGATGGGTGGGGTGATGGCGATGGCGATGGCGATGGCGTTTTACTGTGTGGTTTATTCCTGCTTCCCTGATCGGTCGCTGGCGTTTGCGCTGCGCTGGCGCGGGGCATCCGCGTTGTTATTGTCTTGGTCGACCAAGCGTTTGGATCCCAGCCGGGAGGCACTTCGATTGTCAGGGTAAAGGGGCTGATGGCTTTGACCTCAGGTCCGGGGCCGAGAAATATACTTGGCGAAGTTTGATTCTTGTTACTGCTGTTGGGCTCATCGCTCGTGCGTGCCTTGACCGCGGGCTCGGACTGTGAGGAGTTGGTGTCGGGTTTGCAGCCGCGGACGCCGGTCCCAACGAAGCTTGAACTCGCATCGGGAGGACCGCCGTTTCGGAGCATTTTGCGTTATGGAATTCTGTTGAGCGCAAGGGGTTGCCACGAAATCGACCAAGAAGAAGAGCTTCACTCTTTTCCCCTCCCTTCCCCAAAAAGAAGGCTTTAGGTATAAATATAGAGTATAGTCGCAACTGATATGACACATCGGTTCTAACATGGAAAAGTGAATCACTCTCCCTCCTCCTCCCCAGGAAGAATGACTTGCCCATTACTAACCAGCTGGAGACGTTCAAACGTTTTTGGAAGGGATGGTGGATGAACATTTGATCGGTCTTAAATCGCTAGATAGCTAGCCTACCTATACGCAGAATGGGCCGACTCACGAGATCTGGGTGGCGAACAGGTGTATTTTTTGGTCATGCCGGCCCGAGCTGTGGACATTACAACGGATGGTGAATCAAACTTAAGTACCTAGGTAGGTAGGTAACCTGGGACTAGAGGGGCTCATCTGGGCATTGCCGTGCCCTGAGATTTCGGGGCCGAGGCCCATATACCAACTCGGACGGATAGCACCAACAGCCATCCATCAGGAACATACCCGATTCCTGGCCCGCAGTTTAAAGCTATCTATCTAGTACTGGGGTTTCCCCAACGAGGTTAAGGTTAGGTTCGGGGTTTTCCAGGCTCAGGGGGTAAGTGTAAGTATAGCTCGTATAAGTATAGGTATACTGGGGGAGGAGTGGCGTTAGATTGGTTACCACAGCGCAAAGATCACACGTGCGCTGTTACCTAGGTCCGCATATTCGTAACTCATCATTATGTGGCTTGGATTTCTCGCGACCAAGAAGTTGCCCTTTGCAACTGTGGCTGATTAAAGTGATGTCATGGAGCAAAGAACCTGCCTCTTCCCCCACGCTCACTCCCCCTGAAACCTGGAAAAACTAACCTCGCAGACAGAGGAACAACAGTAGATGGGTTATCTATAGCGAACCAAGAAAAAAAAGTGATTTGATTTGATTGGTTTTGATAGATATACCGTTTTGCTCCAGGCACTTGTGCCACGGGTTGTTGGATAGGATAAGGCAGCACAGCACAACACAGCACCGCACAGGTCAGGCGGACCGGGAAGGCCTCCCGTCTTCCGGCTTCCATCTCTAGACTCGTCACTTGACCGCAATAACCTTCTAGGGAATCTTTACAATCTGCGAACCCATCACGACAGTTTTGCAAGGTGGAGAGCTGGCGGGAAGATTGGTCGTGGGGAAGGCATTCCTTCTTTAGGCCTTATTTGAACATGCCCAGGTCGTTCTTGTCCACACACTCATCTCATGACATGGACATGTCATGACTAGCCTCGAGACACCCGACATGACAAGACCTTAGCCCCGAAAAATAGATTTTATACAACATCAGAAAATATGTATTTATATACTTCGTATCCCTCCAAGGTATCAGAATCGATGCTTATCCCATATTGCAGCCATATATGCCTCTTGGCAACACCCAAAAACGCCATAAAATGCCTCCCCCCCCCCAAATAACGCCGTCGCTTCAAGCACCCACGACTAACCAGGTAGTCTCGTAGATATCCCCACAGCAGATAGCATTCGCCTAGGAAGTCATCCTTCAAGGACAACCCCTTTATCTCACCCACGTCAAAGTTGCCCACCCCGAGCTTTACCGAACCCACCACCCCTCGGACTATTCATCTCAATCGGGCTCTCCGAGAACCAAGCGTCGCTAATATCCACATCCTCCGAGATTCTCACCCTCGACTTCCTCGCTGCAGTCGTGCTACCCTCCGCTGTCATGCTCGGCATAGCCGCGGAAGCTTCCCTCTCCTCTACCGGCGGGTTGAACAACCTCGGTGACGCCAAATGTCGACTCCCCCTCCTACTATTATTAGTATCCCAAGGCCACGAAAAACGGGCGTTGAACGACGAAGGTGAGGCTTCGGCAGTGGTATGAAGCGACAGGCTCTCCAGCTTCTTCCCCGCGGGACCAAGCGTGGCAGCATCGTTTCCAAACTCGCCTGATCCTTTGGCTCCGCCTTCCAAATCACCCTTCTTGAGCAGGTACAGAGCGCCATCGACCTCCTCAATCTCCTGCATGACGTCTTGATCCGTGGGCCAAAACGTTCTACGCAGGGCGCCGATGCTCAGCTCAAAGACGACAAGGGCACTGAGAACCATGAAGGTCACCAACCACCACATGGGCGACCTGCCAAACTGGAAGAGAAACCCGTCGCGAACTCTGTACGGACCCTGTGAACGGGGCATCACAGCAGCGAGAACCATGTTCCAAAGGAACCACCCACCCAACGACAGACCAAAGCCGATAAAAATAATAATAGTGCGGCAGCGGACCTCTAGCAGGAAGAGTTTGATGTTGATGAAGATAACGGCAACGCCATAGACAAGCTGTCCAAACGGGAAGAGATCCACTCGGACGGGGAAATGTGATAGCGCGTAAATGTAGTAGATTGAGTAAAAGATCATGACAGCCTCGACGAGCGCCATAATTGTCCACCCGAGGTAGAGTCGAATGTTGAAGGCTTTGAACCTCTGCCCAAACGTGTACAGCTCCGGCACCGAAAGCAGCGTCTTGGGCGACAGGTCTTGTTCGAGAATACCGGGAAGGATGACGGGGAGCGAGGTAAAAATGGTGTTGAAAACGGTAAGACTGGTTGACTCAAAGAGCGACGTTCCCGTGAAGCCGTTAAAGTACTGATAATGCGCCTGAAGTGTGTAGAAGACCATCTCCTTCCAAAACGTACCGAGAATATACTTCCCAGTCCGGATGTACAGCCAACGCCCGTGAACAAAGAGCAATCGCTGCAGGAACCTAAACTGTGCAATCGAGTAATCGGAGATGCGGGCTGCCTGGAGTCCCTCTCTCCCCGAGATGCCGATTCCAACATGAGAAGCCTGAATCATGGCGATGTCGTTGGCGCCATCACCAATAGCTAGCGTGACAGACGACGGACTGATGCCGCGTATTGATTTGACCAGGGTGGCCTTCTGTGATGGAGATGCCCGGCAGCAAATAACCGAGTCAACCCGAGCCACAAGGTCAAAGAATAGAATCTTGAGTGACTCGTCTTCTTCCACCACACCCAATGAATGGCCATCGATAACAACCACCGAGTGCGGAACCGTATTGCGGCCAACATCTACCAACGTGGACGCAACCTTCTCTTGCAAGTTCCCCTGGGTTGCATCTAGGATGTAGACTTCTGAAAAGGGCTTGCAGATCCGTGCTGAATGTGCAATGTTGATAGCCGTCTCACGCTTATCACCCGTCAGCATCCAGACCTTGATATTGGCTCGGGAGAGATTTTCAATGGTTTCGGGGACGCCATGCTGAAGTTTGTCCTCAATGGCCGTGGCTCCAGCAAGGTCGAAGCCCTGTTCGATGAGCTCAGCCGCAGCTTCGATCTGTGCTTGGCGATCAACCAAGCTGGTAGTGGCGTCAAGATAGACCTTCTTCCAGTTGGTGTACTCATCCTCGTCAAGATACCTATATGCATAGATCAGAGTCCGCAGACCTTCAGATGCGAAGTCGTCGACGTGGTGGAAGCAGCGTTCGAGTACGGCCGTCTCGTTCAGGCATATCGATTCGTCGACAAAGCCTTCATAATAATCTGCGGGAGGTGGGCTTTCGACGGATACCCGAGCTCGCGGAGAAGTCGGGCTGAGCATCTGCTCCGTGTCGTCGGCAACAGACCGGCGGTTGTGCTCGCCATTGTCGCGACGGGCCAGCCACGAGTCAAAGTCGCCGGTAAGAGTAAACGACTTTCGCGGAATACTCATCCGCGACGCACGTCGGTCTAGAGTTGTTGAGGCGCGTCCCAGAGTGACACTATTCCGGTTCGCCTGGAGACTCAGCCGGTGCAGGGCCTTTTCTTGCTCCACACTCTTGCGGAGGCTTGCTCTCCGTTCAACCGCCGAGGCGGCTTGAACAACGAGCTGTCTCTGCTTCAGCCGCGGTAGAACAGTACTGTCAGCGCCCTTGATAAATATGCCGATTCTCCCATCAGGCATCCGAACGATGATAGACATCCGCTTTCGCCTGCTGCTGAACTCAATGACATCAAGCACTTCATATGTCTCGACGATCTTGGCACCGTCGACATCGCGCGATTCCAGCATGATTGACTGCGCAGGCCGGTCGACCAGAAGATACCCTAGGTCACGAGCAGCTTCCACCAGCGCGAGCTCATCGGGGGATGCCGCCTGAAAGCCAATCTCTCCACCATCCTTCTTCTCGGGGAGACAGGTGTGGCAAAGCGCCATGCAGACAATAAAGTGGCGCGCCTTCCGTGAGAATGGAGAGTTCGGCCTTTGGCTGATGTAGCGAATCAGCTCGTCCGTGTTCGGCAGTTCAGGTTCGGCCGATTGTGGTGCGCTCCTCAGCTCAAGACGGCCGATAGACCGCCTTGGCAAGGGGTTACCACCAGCATCGACTTCGCTGCTCATGCTAGGTCTACCGAGTCGAAATGCGACACTCCGGGACGTACTGCGCCGGGTCTTGGCTTCTTTCTCTTCAGCCGCCCTGGTGGCTGACCTGTTCCGCTTGGCTTCGGCCTCCCGAAGATCAACGTCGTGCAGCCAAGCCATGCCCGCTACACTCATTTTCCGGAACTTCATAATGTTCTCCGTCAACGTGCCTGTCTTATCCGAAAAGACGTAGCTGACCTGGCCAAGGTTCTCCAAGATGGTCGACGTGTTTGCAACCATGGGCGTATCAGTAACCGGGTCATACATCTCCATGTCGTGCAGAAAATACAGTTGTCCCAGCTTGATAATTTCGAGACTGACATAAAGTGACAGGGGGATGAGCGTGTTGAACATGATGATGAAACCAATCAGGATGTCTTTGAGCGGCACCGTAACACCATGAAAGTACCAGGTGTCTCTCTCACGGAGGGGCCGCCAAACCTGGTATCCGATTGTGAGGCCGATGCTGAGCATGACGACGAAGAAGACAAGCAAGATGACGATGCGGTTGACGGCGTACTGCATCTCGGGCGCCTTTGCATGCACGTTCTTGTGCGCGTTCATCCTGATCTTGCACTCCTCGCCTGTGTTGACAACGAGGCCGACGGCTTGCGCCGTGTTTCTTAAAGTGGATCCTCTATATACCACTTGATTCAACGTCAGAGGCATCGTCTTGTCGCCAACTGTGACTCGACCCTCGTAGTTGTAGAGATCGAGATTCGGGTCCTCGGATACCACCTCAGCCTTGCAGGACGATATCCCGGCGATGGTTCTGCAGTTATCGGCTAACAGAGGGCAAGCCTGCTTGCTCTTCAGATTAGTCTCGCCATCGAGCGCCATAGTCTCGATATAGGCCATGCCGTTGGGTCCCGTAGCGTGCAGCAAGGCCATGTCGGCCGGTACAGGGTCGTCACGCCGCAGTCGGATGATGTCGCCCACTCTGATATCTTGCCATTCGATTTCTGCCCATGGTTCGGGCTTGGAATCGCCGCTGCGCACTTCCTCCAGCTCGGTCATCTGAGGGTCGGCATCGTGGCTCTCCTGCCTTGCCTTCTTGAGAGCCGCCTTGTCTCTCCGTTTCTGCCTCGCATTTCTTTTGACAGTGCGTTCTGGATCGAGGACCCAGGCAGAGCTCCTGTTCTCATGCTTGTCGAGCTGATATCTCCGGTAGTCATCGTAGCCTTCCTTGGCTATGCTGAAGCCGACGAAAATGATTAGTGGGGCAATGGTCGTGTATGTGCCCGTCGTGCTCAGGCCCGGAATCATCTGCATGATACTGATAACCAAGAAGTAAAAGTTTGCGAGCTTGCTGAACTGGAAGAACAACTGTTTCGGTAAGAAGTTCCATACTGTATACCGACTCGACCGTATAAAGTTGGAAACGTAGTGGTGGCCAGTCCGCTCGTCTTCCAAGGGCTTTCGCCGGGCTAGACCTAGCTGCAATGGGATATGCCTTCCATCCTTGCTCGGCGGTATTGGTCTTTGTCGTAGCAGACCCTCGATTACGTATTTCTTGTACGCTGCAGCGCCAGCTGCTTGTATCCCTCCCCAAGGCCTGCTAGTTCGTTTTATTTTCTTATCTCGCCGCCGCCCAATCCAGCTCCGGTATTGCGCGAGAGTAGCGTCAGTCTCTTTCGTGAAAGCCATGGCGGCTTCTGGATTCTCCTGCAGCTCGTCAAACCGTTGCCGCGGCAGGGTCAACGAGACCCGGAACCCGTCGATGCTCCCTCCAGTTTGGCGTTGGTTCTCGCTCGGAACCGTGAGGAACGATTGTCGGGCCTGTCCTTCACGCGCCGTCGGCGGATCGGTCCTGGACCGGGGATGGCCCTTGACGTCAGCCTCAGGAAGCCGCGACGGTAAATGAGACCCCTGGGTGCCAGGAGACTGGGTCAACGGCGTTCGGGGCTCTGATATTCGGTCATCGGCAGCAATTAGGCGTCGTGGCTCGGGAGCGGTTTCGATGGTGAAGATTGGGCTCGGAGGCTGCTGTCCAGTCTGGGGATGTTCCAGCGACACATCCTGCTGCACATCGACCTGATTGAGTCGCCCGTGCAACACGTCTGCCGCATCCTTGCGGTGGCTGCTGCCCGTCATTATGCCGTGGGAAACGGAGAAGCCACCGACAAATTACGGCCGTGCGGCAGACGCCGACGTGTGATAGCACAGGGGCCTTGTGTGGCCTACTCGAGCATATCCTGATTGGCGTGGCGCAGACGGACGGGGGGCACAGTTCTCGACTGTCCGTTTCCAACCAGACACCGTCGGGAACAGACTTGGCGGCTGAATTCGAATCACTGTGTTTCGTTGCAGAGGATCGTGGCTGTGAGAGACTCTGAAAGTGCTGAGCGTGTGCTGACAGAACACCACACCCGCATGAAGGCTGTCGCGGAATCCCGCCCTTGCGGCGGCTGCTGAGGAAGACCTGGGTTGGGTGATGTTGCAGCACGACAGAACACTAGGTTGCCTGACTGTATCTCTGGATCCTACGCTTCCAACCGAGCAATCCAGCCTCTGAGACCGAGACGGGCGTCACTTCACAATGCTCCGTATCCAAGAAAGAAATGAACCACAGAAAGGACACCAGCGAGACGTCTTGATGAATGGGGGCTTCAATTGTCGCAAGCCCATGTGTCGCAACGTGTGGGCTTCCCAAGGTGTGGATAGATGGGCCGAGCCTGTGGGGATGATGGCCGCGCTCAGAGCATGCCAGCCACTGTGAGTCTCCGACCTTGGCGTCCACAGCTCAGATGCACGTTGCGGCCCCCAAAACGGAGACGGAACAGGCTACAGCAAGCGCCAACCTGGAAACGAAGCGGGGTCCGCGGCACGTTTCTTTGCGATCCAATTATCAACTATGCAGGTGGTCGAGACAAGCACTGCCATTTAACGGTTTTGCTGCTGGCGATCCTTCTCCTCATTCCGCCGAGGAGTTGTTCGACTGGTTTTTTTGCCAAGGTTTTCACCACAAACTCCACATGGTTTCCAGTGCTCTGAGTCCTGGAAAGCTCAAGGGACCCATCAGCGCCGCTATGGACAAAGCCGCTGGAAAAGCGGCATGAGGCAATGGTTCGTTGTGGTCGCTTCTTATCGCCTTTGCCCGCGGCAACGCAGCCAAACAGCCACCTGATGAGTGGCCGCAGAAAGGTACGTACTGATGTCACTGCTTCCCCACAGACGGATAGATCTTGGTCATTTTCTTTTTTAGACTTTCACGCTAATCATCGTTTCCCTGACCTAGTCAGAGATGCCATCTCATCTCACTTCTAGGTTCATACCTAACATTAGTTAACGTTATCCTAGCGCCGGGCTCGGGAGAGGCGTCCGCCGCTACGAACCTTACGCTGACGTCCATCCCAAACAAGCACAACCTAGAACGTCGTGCCTAGCTCGAGCTGGTTTCAGCAATTCTGTCAGCAAACACAAGGGCGCGACAGCAGGCACGCAGGCAGACGGGAAACCACCCAAGAGGATCCTTCTGAAATGGATCTTAAGCACTGATCTTCTGCAGCTTACGGAGTATTTGTCCTACAATGCAGTCGAGCCCTGAAAAAGATTGTTCGCGCGGTACTTTACAGCTTGGCAGCCGTCTCCAGCTTGAGTGCCAATCCATCACAGGGAAATTCAAAAGATCTAGTCTAAGGCCTTGAGTTCTGAATCCACCGCCTAAATACTTTCACTCCACACCGACAGTTCCCCAGCTATCTAAA
>Ga0247763_1001361_pt1 | contig 13988 bp, 15 predicted proteins | sample UWRJL141409B4_FD_179926 | JGI IMG/M metagenome (GOLD analysis project Ga0247763, IMG submission 179926) | Plant litter microbial communities from Arlington Agricultural Research Station in Wisconsin, United States - UWRJ-L141-409B-4 | ecosystem: Environmental > Terrestrial > Plant litter >...
CGGCATCGTCGAGTTCCATGTCGCCAACTGCATCCATCTCGTCATTGATGTGGGACATGTTACTGGCCTGCTGCGAGCTGGTTGGCATTTGTTGGCGCATCATCTGCCCGATGCCGCCGATACCCATTCCCGACCCAAGGCCTGTGGCAGCTCGCGGCTGCTGGTAACCTTGCATGGGTTGCGCAGCCTGTTGCGTCCTCCCAATCGATGGCGCGGGGGTTGTCCGGTTGTTCGGCCCACGTGCGTTCCCCTGGGCTGCACCAAACATGCCGACATCCCTCGAAGGCGTCGCGCTGGTGTGATGGTTCTCCTCATAGTGATGCAGGAGATCGTGCAGCGTTGGCCACGTGCGGTCACAGCATGTGAAGTCGCGCATGAAATTCGCTTCAAGCTTCGGGATGTAGGAAGACGAATGAAAAGATGGGGACTGCTGGTTGAGATACGGCGAAGTGCCTGTCATCATCATACTACAGAGAGAGACGTTAGCGGGGAGGGAGGCTCTGGGACGTAGCGCCATGCCATAGAGCCGAGACAGCGGCGGATGTGTTGTCTCGATAGGCGAGGACCCAGCGCTGTGGCGACCACATCGACAGACGCAACCAATCCTTTTGTTTTGGGACTTACTCTTCCTTGATGAAACTACCGACCGATACACCTCCCCAACTCATACCGCCCATCATGCTGCCAGCAAGGCTCTCGCGACGGCCGCGGTTGGCGTGATCGCGATTCGGGTTCGTCATAGAGATTGGCTTGGGACCGGCGCTCACGAACGAGTCCTGGCGACTGCGGCCCATAGCCGAGTCAAATCCAGGGCCTGTCGTCATATTGAAGTCGATGTCGCCGTCGTCGGCGGCGCGGAATATGGAATCGGGGTCGTGATTGAAGTAGTTGTCAGCAAATTCAAAGTCGTCAGTGGTGGCAACGGTCAGGGCACCACTCAGATTGCGCGCAGTCGGCGAGGCCGCGGCGGAACCCAAGTCGGAGACAGCTCTGTCAATCGGCTTGGAGACGACGTGCTTGTCGAAACGGGAACGACCAAAGATGGGCGAGCTGGGGGTCGCCGGCTGTGGTGTGAGCGACGGAGAGCGGGATGAGTTGTTGGAGGGCGAATGGAAGGCGGGAGGGCAGGCGGCGTCAGAGTTATTTCCACGAGTGCCGGTGCCAGCAGCGGTGCTGGGCTCCGCAGCCTCGGGGCTTGGTCTCGAATTAAACCACTTCAGGGAGGGCCGCATGACAGGAGCCACTGTGGATTGTGGATTGTCCGTGGATAGCAGCAAAAGATGCACAAAAAAAAATGCAGGTAGGGGCGGGAATAGAAAAGGAATTCCGGCCGCCCTCGCAGAGTTATGTTCTTGTCCGTCTTCACGGGCGCCCAGCTTTCCCCAAGTCGCCGCGGCGTGCTGCGATGTGAAACCGGTGGGTTAATTTCAAGCCACGAGTTATAACGGCCGCGTCCCACTCGAAAGGGTTCGCCGCTGCCAGGGGTTGCAAGCGGTAGCTACCAAGTCAAGTGCAACCAGGAACGTGAGCCGCAGTGCACCGACACCCAGGTGACCCCAAACGAGACTTTCAGAACCAGACACGAGAAAAATGCGGGTTACCCGACTAGGTAGGCAACGAGAAACCGCTGGTTGGAGTCACTATCGAGCTAGATTCTGTTCGGTTTTTTGCTGTCATCCGTTGTTCTCGTTCTTCAGGGCAAGCAAGTAGTAGGCGATCCAGACCGAGGTGGGCTAGGATGTGTCAGAAACGGCGATGGCGGCGAGAGACGGGGCGAGATGGACAGGACACGGCCTCGATTTGTCGGGTCCCCGTACATAGATAGATAGGTATGGGGTTACACACGGCTGTACTCGGGCTATACGGCCTGGACAATGGAAGTTTGGGTTGGCCGAGGCGGAAGGAAGGAAGCCTTTGCGGAGAGAAAGCGTAACGGGAAGCCACAAGAGGTATGAACGAAACGCCTTCCAAAGGTTACTGGAGAGCTACCTATCGAACCTTGAATGTGGGCGGTCCAACAAGATATGTCGACCACTTGTTCCATCTGCTGCCACCTCCCCCCAGTAGGTGCGTCTCTTACCACCACACTACTCGCCTGCAACTTGAGCCGGGTCCCTTCGTGGATCGGTTGCAGGAGAGCAGCAGCGTTGTGCGAGAAACAAACACAGGCGCTAGTGTAGTTATCGCCCTGATTGCCACTGCTCCTGCCCTCACAACCGCAACTCGAGGTCTGGGGTTACCGGGGTAGACTGGGCCAGTGACATGGGTATCCCATTCCGGTGCAAGGTGGATCGGTGGAGCGGCACTGTGTTCTCCTTGACTTCTGAGGGTGGACCCATGACGCCCATGATCCATCTTGTCTATGTCGCTGTTGGGGACGAGGCCTAGTGGGTTTTAGTTTGGGCTGTTGACGCCTCACAATGCAACACTCTAACACTCGTGCAGTTTGGCTCCTCGACGCAGCAACGGGAGAGGAAGCCACCGTTGTGACGTCGGCAGCGCTCGAACTCTATCTCAAAGTCCAGCCCAGGCAGTCACCAAATGGAAGCTCGGACGGAGCCCTCCAGCTACTGGCTCTCTCCGCAATCCCCCAAATAGGGGGACGTTGGGCGCGTCTTAGAGCTTGCTTCGGTTTCGATTGAATCAGTCCGCGGCAAGCCGGAAGAGTCAGTGGCTTTCCTCGGATGCTGCCCGCTCACGATAGCCGATCCGTGTCAGTCAGCGTTGTGCCGGCCACACGGCTTACACATCAGGTACCAGATGCCGTAGTTATTATATGATGCCGCAAACAGGCAACGGATGTGGTCGCCACCCGACCAGCAAACGCTCGAAAACCTTTGTGTTGCAGCACGGCGCTCTTCTTGACTGACGCAGAGCCCTTGAACCCCTCAACCGGGACAAGCGGCGATGTTCAGCTTGCGCTTCAGGTCGCGGCGAGGATCGCCAATTGATAGCTCCCATGGCGTTGCCACGGTGGGGTTGCCTAGTTCCAGAAATATTGTGTTTCCTTGGGAAACCTTCATAGCAACTAGCTGGGAGCATCCCATGCGCAGCGAAGCAAGAGTCTGGAAGGGCCGGCTGCGCATCGGATTTGCATTCCCATCAGCGGGACAGTTGCTGGGTCCATCCCTGCAGCTGATGGCTGGGTGGTCGGGCTGATGTTCTCCTCGCCTGTTAGCGACCTCGGCTTCTCCATCAAAGCGCTCCGTTATGTAGACTTCATTGGTGCACCGAAATTTGACTGGGCAACTTATTCTCAAGTTTATATTGGAAAAATATGTCGCATTAGACTGGGCGGAAAAAATAATCACGTTCAATCTCTTGGAGAGCCAGAGACGTCGAATGTCCCTCGACCAACTCGCTGGTCGAACCAATATACGGCGAGGGAATGATCCAAGGACAATTAGATAATCGTTGGCGCACTGCATCTCCATCGAGGCCGTTGCAGTTATGGCATCACACATACGTTGGTGGGGATTCAGTTGTTGATTGCTTCAACGGCACGAGCAGTTACTCGACCCAAGCCACAAACGTCACGGCCGACGCCAGGACTACTGTACATGCGGTTGAAAGCCTGACGGAGACTCGCGCCGAGACAAGTCACATAGACGTCAAGGTCAAGCACATGCAACTCTATCTAGAACCACAGCACATCTCCAAGGGAGTATCAAGGCTTGTCAGAACCTCTACTCCCTCTCCCTCGCTATTTGACATGACACCCGCCCAACGGCATCCACGCTGGACTTATCCCAAATATGTATATGCCTCGCCGGCCTGAAGCGGCCGGCTGGGTTAGGTAGGGTTACCTTGCGGGAGAATTCCTTGATGGCCCTTCTCCGATCCTGTTCAACATTTGTTGGATACATTCGGGCGCTTGGCATTCTATAACTCTAGTTCGCCGGCACACAGGTAAGCACCCTGAACATTTTACATGCCGGTTGGGGTCCCCTGTGAATTTGCTATGGTGGAAGCTATCTCATCCTCGTCTTTTTGACTGCTAGTGGGGTGCGCAGCTCCCGCCCGTTGGTTTGCACTGTGTCCAGCCTGATGAACAGCTTGCGGCGCAGAGAGGCACCAAGCGAGCCTTGGCGAATGCTGGAGCGGCAGCTGTACCACGACCTTGAACAGGTTGATTTCTTTACCCCCCGCCCTCGTGCTTGCCGTGTCCGATGGCGGTGAGCGACCTTGCTTTAGATAGGCCGCATTGCGCACGCCGTCGTAAGCTAGGTTGAGGGGATAATTCCCACTTCTGATGGCCAGTCCCAGGAGGATGGACAACCCTTGAAGAACTGGGCTGCGTCGAAGCGCCCGCCTTCCAGAAGCATTTCACTTACGGCCGAAGAGCCCGAGTTGGGCCAGTGTACCAAAATACGTATTCGTAGGGTGAAGGAGGAAAGGCAGTGACCGAGTTGGTCGGTAGTAAATGAAGTTGGCTCTACCCTGAGCTGTCCCATTACTCGCTCCAAGTTTGGGCGAATGAATGCATTGTCAATACATTGATTAAATAGGTCGCCCTAGCGGTAGTTATTACATAAATTAGGAAGACTTTGCCAAGTGTGCTCAACACCCACAATTTTTAGGTGCATCTGTGTGAAGCCTAACTGTCCAACAACGCCCGGCAGCCATCAAAACGCAGCGGTAATGAAATGACATGTTGGCGCTCATTCTTGTCACACTGCAACTCATGCGCAACGAGATACTGTCGTCTTGATTGAGTTTGCAATGCCGCTTTCGGAGCAGATGAGAGTTGCGGCAAGTAAGGGTGGAAAATGAAAGAATTTTCATTTCACTTTTTCACAGTTAGATCTTAAATCCATTTCCGAGGAAAGAATGGAAAGCTTAGTCATCTCAATCCCAGTCCTCTTTGCGCCCTGGATCTCATACATAACCCTAACCCTATATTACTTTTCCTAACCGGGTTAGCCAAACGTCCATTGCGGATAAAAAGAGACTTGAAACAAGGAATTTTTAAAAAAAAAAAAAAGATGGTTGTGAAATTTCGCACCCCTAGTGGCAAGCGACATGTTTACCAGGGATTGTAGGTAGGTCCCCTGTACGAAGTAGTCCCTGGAGAAATAGTTTCCCCTTCCCCTAGGACTTCTGGTGTGCAACTCTCCAACTCGAGTTAACTACTGAGGGGCTGAGATCGAGTGGAAGAAGCCCGGTTGTGACCGGCTGCTTGCTCAGCTCACAAGCACACGACACTGGCCTGATGACGAGAATAGGGATAAGTCGGATGTGTGTCAGCGTCTTCGGCCTTGGTCCGGGATTGCCCGAAACCTGCTTCAGCCAACCAATGCGGCCCCGGAAATCTCTCGGTGTTTTTTTTTCGTGCAAGTTGATTACGTCAAGAGGAAGAAACCCAGTTGATTGGGATGAACAATTCTGACGTCGCATCTCCGAGGCGGAAATCCGCGAGACAGACTTGCGTGAGGAAACAGCTCGGGAAAGATAAAAGCTTCAATTATAGCACAACAGAAAAATAAAAAGAAGTCCAGCAAAGAAGTCTAAATCCCCGACATCCCAGACAGCAAATCCAATTGCACCACAATTACTCAACTGCTCCGCCAACCTGGAGCTCTCGATCCAGTGCGACCCCACTCCCCAAAAGACCATCCAATCGTACGATCCTGTGATCCCGTTCCGCGCATCGCACCACGGTGAAAGCCTCGATTTGGGTCTCTCGAGTCCGTTCAGCAGCAGGTTCGTCCGTTTATTCTTAAACCTCGTTGTCGTGAACGACAAAACCCTCCACCACTAGACGCAGTCCCCACCCCTTCATCGTCAACCGACGGACTCGACTGACCGACCCTGACCAAGACTATCGCGACTGATTGATCGGTCTATTCAACCGATCGATTAAATACTCCGAGAGCCAACAAAGGGAGACAGGAAAGGCCAACAAAAGCCGAAATCAACCATGAAGATTATCAGTAAAGAAGAGGAGGATGCGCACTACAGCGTAGTCGTCCGTGGCGGCCTCGTCGGTGGTTCCGTTGGTCTCGCCCTAGGTCTCATCGGTGTAGTCGGCGCATCACGGCGGTACCCGGCGGTGCGATCACTGACTCTACCCTTCCGCTCCTTCCTCATCTCGTCAACAGGCACATTCGGCGCAATCGTTACGGCCGAACGATACAGCGTGAACTTCCAACGGGCGCGCGACCCCATGAACCGGTATATGGACTCGTCGCAACGGGCAGCCGAGGAGGTGCGCAAATCCGAGGCGGGTAGCAAGAAATTCCTGGACTGGGGCCGCGAGAACCGCTATAGCATTGTCTTTACCAGCTGGATTGCTGCCATGGGCTTGGCTATGGCGATGGTCGGACGGAACAAGTACCTCAGCACCAGCCAGAAAATTGTCCAGGCCCGTGTCTACGCGCAAGGGCTGACGCTAGCGGTCCTCATCGCCACGGCGGCGTTTGAGACGGCCGATGCTAAGAGTGGCAAGGGCCGATGGGAAACAGTCATGGTCGTCGACCCGAATGACCCGGAGCACAAGCACCTAATCGAGAAACGGGTTGAGAAAGAGGATTATGAGGGTCAGAATCTGTGGAAAGGTAAGCATTCAGCCTCTATCCCCTCCGAAAACTTGTCAGTTGACTGACCACCCAGCAAATAGACATGGTTGAGGCTGAGGAGAGACGTCTTGCCGAACAGAAAAAGCTCGCCACCAAGCAACCTGCTTCATAAAATCCAACATTTTGTCACCCAGTCCAACGTACACCTTGACGTTCGTCTTGTTAAGACATAATTCCCCTAGTGCTTCCTGTACAAGATTTGCTTCTTCACATTTCTGCCTCCTCTTATCCCATTTCCTGTGGGTACTTCCAGAATGTCTAGGCGGTGACGGGTGCTTCCATAAAGCAGCAACAGTCTTGGGTGTACTGTAAGGCGTATTGGGAAGGATGTCTCTCTCCGTGTACACACCATCTGGAAGAATATGCAGCCTAGGCATCGTCTTCGGTTGGCTTCTCTGCGTGTCAGGTTCCCTTTCCATGGTGGGAACAGACATTAGAGAGTAGAGAGGCACATGATGATGCGCATATATAAGACACGCCCTGTCTCGTGTAAACCAACGCAGATTTCAGATTTAACTGTGATACACATATTATAGAGCGTCATAACTCATAAGTGTGCCTAGATGATAGCAAAAAAAAACATACATACATAACACATTTTGCTGTGTCGTGTCCAGGAGTCAACAAAGAGTTCCAGCAAACCCTTTGTTCATAAAAGCCAGAACGGCTTGAGCCCTTGACTCGCTGATTCATCCAACTACTAACAACCCCTTTCTTGTTCCTTCCATCCTTTCCCCCTGTATGTCAGAATTTCTCGTGACACCAATCCTCACCATTTTTAACAATGCTTTCCCGCACGTTCGTTCTGCATCCTAAGGGACGGGCCATAAAATTTCATCAATCAACCAAAGGCAACGCCAAAATACGTCACACCCACTTGCCTGACCTTTAAACCTCAATGGTGAAGTGGCTGATCTGCGAGTAGTAGGCATGAACTGCCAGCTCCAGAACCCAGACGTCTCCAAACACTTCACTTCCGTCAAACCCGCCAATCATGAGGAGGCGGCTATCGTACAATACGGCGCCGTGGTAGCCGCGTCCGCTTGGTGGTAGGCCATAGACTTTTCGCCGGTCCCACGACATGGTCACCAGGTTAAGGAGCAGCACGTCGTTGGAGTATTCGTTGCCGTCATGTCCGCCAACGACAAACAGGTACGAGCCGACGATGGTGGCCGTGTGGGATAGGCGTCGGTATGTCACAGGGATGTTGACCGCCTTCCAGATATGCGTATCCACGTCGTAAACCCATACATCGTTGAAGCACTCTCCACCATCCGAACCGCCATAGATGATCAGCTTGCTACCAACCATGTTGGCCGTGTGGTAGCCACGGGCCTTCGGGACCATTTCCTTGGCACCAGTAGCGGGCGATCTGCCGTTCGGCGATGGTTCGGATATTAGCTTCCACGACATCTTGTTGACGTCGCTGACGTCTAATCTCCATATATCGTTCAGTGCCCGGATCCCGTCACCTCCGCCGAAGACATATATGCCGTTTTTATACAGACAAGCCGTATGAGCTCGCCTCTTTGACGGTGCCCTATCTCCAAGTATCCGTGGTCGCGACCAACGGTAATTGACCGTGTCCAGCACATAGACATCATTGTAATAAGCAGGTCCATCGCCACCGCCAAATATTACCAGCTTCTTTCCTACCGCTGTGCATGTCATGGCCCGTAGCGGTACGGGCACGTCGCCAACAGCATGTGGTGTGGACCAGTAAAAGGCGTCGGCGTCTAGAACATAGAGCTCATTGAAACAGGCCCGCGAATCGCAACCTCCAAAAACGAAGACATTGGAGCCCACCAGCGTGGTCGTGTGCGCACGAAGCGCAGTATGCGCCGATCCGGAGACGGGTGCTCGGCTCCAATACATGCCGGAGGACGGCGCGGCTGGGACATCAGGCGCTGTTCTGGGGTCGGCGAGAGGTGGGAATGGAGTATGAGCAACTGCACCCCGCACAATGGCGGCGGGCCGGCGAGTAACTGTCGGTGGGGCGGAAGTACCGGGGCGGGCCGCTATAGCGGAGGTAGAACGGAGACCTGTTGGTCGCCGGGTTGTGTTACTCCCACTACCCGTCTCCTTACCGCTCCCGGCTGACGAGTCCTGAAGCTCGCGTGTGGCAGGTCCAGAAGCGGCCGCGCCCACCCCTGGGACCGGCTCACCATTTTCCGCACTACTCGGGTGTCGTGCTGAGGTCGGCGTTGTGGTTTTGGAAGAGGAAGCAAAGGAGGCCTGCGAGGCTGAGAGTGTGGCCGAGAGTGAGGCCGAAGCGGGGGCGGAACCGGCTGCGGCCGACGACTGCGAGCGTTGGCGGATCGAGAGCTCCGAGGGTTTGCGGCGGCGATCCTGACTCTTGGACGATAAGTGCCCAGGTGTGTGGGAGCGGGGTATTGGGGGGGCGCGGTCGAGGGTCTCGCCGGCCTCGTCGAAGTCAGCTGGAGATCTGGCATCGGTTGGTGACGCTGAAGGCGCTATCCGCTGTGAACGCACAATCTTAGGCTTCTGCGGTGACGATGGGGCCCGGTCTCGTCCTGCTCCTCCTGGTCCTCCTCTGCCGGCGACCTGGTCAGCCATTGTGGGGTTGTATGATCATGTCTCAAATGTCAACAACAGCAAGCACGGACGACGACGGCTTGGGGAGGGCAGGGGAGTTGAACGTTGGGAATCGCTCGATCGGGGGCCGGGACTGGAAGGCGAAAGTCCAGAAAAAATAAACCAAAGGAGAAACGTGAGCCGCACAGTAGGCCAAGGATCAGGGCTGCATGCAAGAAAGTTTGAGAAGGGCAAAAAAAAAAAAGGAGTGGACGGAGGTTTGTCGCTGCTCGCCGGAGCTGGTCAGGAGAACTAGAATGTCACTGGAAGGCACCCGTTTCTGTCGCAGATTCGGACGGTCAGCCCCAGCTCGCGGCTGCACGCGGAATCTCTTCAAACATGGCAGGGGCCCCTCCAATGTTATTAGCGGCGCGTGTGGTGCCACACCCCGCGCCTCATCCTCCCCCACACTTTTGCGGGAGCTGCCCCGTTTTGTGTCGGCTTGCCTAACAGACATTGACAATAAGTGTCAACCACTGGCCTTCTTTTCAGAGGACACATGCGATCCATACCCCAGCGGGATGCTCTGTTACGGTTAAAACTTCTATCCAAGCGACCATACGGCAAAATCCGTCAGGCTAGAGAGAATCGATCTGGAAGCTTGTGTCCGACACCTCGCAGATTATTTTCTCCGCAGGTCTCTCGCATCTGTGCCCATGCATATTCCCATATAATTAATTCGTTGACCAAAGCGGCGAAGATTGCTTCGCATGGTGGTCGGTAACGTAGGCGCTCCTGTACCTATGTCGTAGCTAGGTAGCTGCCAATTTTTTCTATCTGTCACGAGCTTGAGGTGCAGAGTCGAGGGAGGCGAGTGCATAGGCAGCTCCTAGCTAGCTGCCGAGCAGTGGAAGCTCTCGAGAGGCGAAACGTCACGGCGAGAACCAGTGGGTAAGGTACGGAGCAGCTCAGCCTCATCTGCTGCAATCAGCCAGGTGTGAGTTAGCTCTGCCAATTTACATGGTACAGGCACACTCGGCTCTTCTCGAGAAGGAAACAACATGCATTACTGAAGCCTCAAGGTTGCAACTTCCAGTCTTCAATTCCCGGTTGGTCCCCTTGTGTAACCTAGAGCTACCACGCGACCCCGCTGTGGGTCAATTCAACCACGCCAGACGCGAAGCATTAAAAAATTCCCCCACATTTCTTTTGTACTACTCTCCCGCAATTCATGACCAGCAGCTTCACATCATGGGATCACAAGAAGACAGAGATCGGCCTACTGACGGCATCACTGGCACTGCCGAGGGCGAGCCGGCTACTAAGCGGATAAAGCTTGACATGTCCACTGAGTCCATTGAGACGTCTCAAGATGGGAGCTCCCAGCAGCCGCCAAGACAGAGAGTCAAGGGTTTGGCTTCGATCAAGCAGGAGTAAGCTACCAGCTTACCATTGAAGTTGCTGGTGAGACATAGCTTGCTGATCGTCGTCCCAGATATCTCATCACCGCTCCAGGACAGGCAGATCGGTCCGATGTTGCCGAAGTCATTGACGATGACGCTGCCGAGGGCAGGACGGCCCCCGAGCCGGCAGCTGGCCAACAAAAAATCCAAAAAGGCGGCAAACGCAAAAAGCAGAAGGGGCAGAACAAGGAACGAGAGTTTGGTATATTTGCTGATGCCGAACGTCTGTGTAACTCCGTTGCATGGACCCCCGAGTTCTCGCCCAGACCATGCAAAGCTGGTGACCGCTGCAACGCCCTCCATGACATCCGCAAGTATCTCAAAGAGGGTCGGCGAGCCGACCTGGAGGTTTTCGGTGGTAAGTGCCCCGTGTGGGAGACGCACGGGAGATGTCCCTCAGGTTGGCGTTGTCTATTCCTGTCCAGTCACGTGAAAGAAGTTGAGCACGATGACGGCCGCAAGGAACTAGTGCTGGTGGAGGATGCCAGCAAGTCAAGCAGAGATGATGACGAGGCGGGTGAGACGAGGCCAGGTGTCTACAATATTGTCCCTCCTCAGATCAAGTTCGACCTCTCGAGAAAACGAGTGACCTTGGAGAAATCCAACAAGTACCTGGAGTGGCTCGCCAAGGATACGGAGAAGTACAAGAATCACCACCATCGGCAAAAGGACGACGTTGATGAGACTCGTGATTACAAAGCCCAGTATGTTGAGCCTCCTCTCAAGCCGTCGGAGAAAAGGCGCATCTACTTTGGCCGCGAAACACCAGTACTCGCACCCCTGACGACGCAAGGCAATCTCCCCTTTCGCCGTCTTTGCGTTGAGTTGGGCGCCCAGGTTACATATTCGGAGATGGCTCTCGGGCTCCCGTTGCTTCAGGGACAAAAGGCGGATTGGACTCTAATGAGAGCACACGAGAGCGAGATAACACCTCCTGCTTTCAACCCCACCGCTCCAGTTCCCAGAGGCTACGACAACTCCAAGGATCTCAAGTTCGGCGTACAAATCACAGCGAATGCTCCATGGATCGCCATCAAGTCGGCTGAGACCTTGACTCGGTTCCTCCCGCATCTGCGCTTTATCGATGTTAACTGCGGCTGCCCCATCGACATGATTTACAAATCCGGCGCCGGCTCTGCCCTCTTGGACGCGCCTTCGAAGCTTGAAAGAATGATCAGGGGGATGAACACTGTTTCGGGCGAGATCCCCATCACGGCAAAGATTCGGATGGGTGTCAGGGACGACAGGCTGACAGCACAAAAACTGATTGAGAGACTTGCCCTAGGTGACATGGACATCCGTAATCAAATCGGCGCTCCTGGCTGCGCCGCTGTGACGCTACATGGCAGGACGCGGCAGCAACGATACACCAAAGCGGCTGACTGGAGCTACATTGCAGAATGTGCGGCCCTGATTAAACAGTACAACAAGACCAAGGACAGTTTGCAGGACACGATCCGGGAGGCAGAGGAGAACACCCTACCCAACGGAGGGCACATGTACTTCGTGGGCAACGGCGATTGCTACTCGCATGTGGAATATTTTGAGCACCTGGACAACGCGAAGGTAGACAGCGTCATGATTGGCCGCGGTGCTATTGTGAAGCCGTGGATCTTTGAGGAAATCGAAAAGGGGCAATACCTCGACAAGTCAGCATCGGAGCGACTGACTTACATTGAGAAGTTTGCGCGCTACGGTATGGAGGCTTGGGGTTCTGACGAGCTCGGCTTGAACTATACACGTCGTTTCATGCTCGAGTTTCTCAGTTTCTTCCATCGTTATGTCCCCGTTGGCCTTCTAGAATACTTCCCACCGAGTCTCAACGATCGTCCTCCGGCATATCGTGGTCGCGACGATCTCGAGACACTCCTGGCAAGTAAGAATTACAAGGACTGGATCAAGATCAGGTAAGACACATGGACGCTTCACCGCCGGTACGGAAGAGGCAGCCGCTAACGCAGATCAGTGAGATGTTTTTGGGCCCTGCATCGCCCTCGTTCAAGTTCCAGCCAAAGCACAAATCCAACAGCTACGAGATCGAAGCGGAAGGATGAAGGGCCCAGGGGCGCAGTCTAGTGGTACAGCGCCGCATCGTGCAGTAGCCTGTCGCATACTGATCCGGAGGGGGAAATGTCTTTGTTCTAGGCCCATTCTTGGTGAGGTATCCGTGTCGCGGGAACACAGAGAAAACTGCGGTTCAGTTAAGGTCCGAGGCCCTTGTTCATATGACCTGGCCAGTGTTGCGACGGTGAGGCATGTGGCTCCACGAAAGAGCGGTGAGGATGAATACGCCTTGGGTTAAGCATGACATGTTTGAAGTTGTAAGTCTATTGCGACCAATCTCCCAAGGTTGTATAAATATGGCAGGGGAGCGTGGGCCATCCTCAGGGGATGTCTGTTGCACGACATGGCGTATCGGGTCATCAGAGCTCTTCGTCTGCGCTAGTATCATCACCCAATTGTATTGGGCTCAAAGGGAGCTTTTGATGAAACTGGGCCATCGGCGTCGATCTGCACATGTTGCCCCACCATCGAGTGATGATCGAGGATGAGATTGGACATGGTTATACAAGACAGGCGGGCCGGAAGAAAGAGCCTGGGTGGGAGGATTAGGTGTAAGCTGCAAAAATAAAAAATGTGCCATTTCTGTTCGGTGCCGTTCAAAGACGGTCCATAACCTCGCATCGCCAGTACGGAGACAATGCAAATGCATGATCAATCCAGGAGAGCACTTGCCCAGGCACCAGATTGTGCCAGTCCAGAACCCCATTCACACACTGCGAAGCTTCGAGACTGTAACGCAACATGATACATACAGGTAGCAAAGTGATAAGACCTAATCTCTATCACGCGTTGCATTCGCAACACGAACGAGACACATCCACACACGCACGTGTGCGTGCATCTCCCCACCGTTACAGTTCCCTTTCCTAAGATGCCTGCCTACCTATCTGACCGTCTGTACACAACACTCCTATTGTCACCGGTCGAGGTCACTACCCGGGCCAACCGCTTTGCCTTACCTGGTGGTGACGATGAAGCGGAATGGTACCGCAGTGATCTGAGCAGTGTGGCTACAGAAAGTAAGAAGTGTTGTTTACTCCCGCTGCACCTGTGTCCCCTTGCCCTACTGTCTGCTGTGCGACGTCAAAACAGGCATTCCGACCTGCTCCTATCGGATTTGCTCCTACCTGGGGTGTAACGCAGCCTTTCTCGCCTTTTTCTTCATCGACCCCTTTGGTGTGCCACTGAGCGATGTAAGCTACTTTGCAGTGAGAGATGGAATACAGTCCACATATTCCTTTCTGTCATCTATTGTGTGTCTTTTGCTCTTTTCGGGGGGGGGGGGGGGGGGTTGGCGTAAAAAATTTCGGAGGTTATTAATAAAATAAATAAAATTATTTGGGGGGTA
>Ga0247763_1001362_pt1 | contig 13983 bp, 3 predicted proteins | sample UWRJL141409B4_FD_179926 | JGI IMG/M metagenome (GOLD analysis project Ga0247763, IMG submission 179926) | Plant litter microbial communities from Arlington Agricultural Research Station in Wisconsin, United States - UWRJ-L141-409B-4 | ecosystem: Environmental > Terrestrial > Plant litter >...
GCAGGTTAGTTGGTCTTCCTTTCCTTCTTCCTCCAATCCTTTGGTCTGCGCTCAAGAACCGTACATGCTTCGCTACCGATGCTAGTCCGGCTGCTATAGCTGCTTGTTTAGTAGCACTATTCGTGGGATCAGTCACGTTGCCCACGGTTTGTGTGCGCACCGGGGGGGGTGCGAAGGTGATAGGTCTGTCTAGGTATCTCTCTCTGGCACGCTGTTTCTGCTCCTTTGCTACACGGCAGTCTGCACTGAACGCCGCATACGTACCGCCGCAGTTGAGGCATCGCTTCGGGGTGCCCGCCCTTGCTTTTAAATTATTTATAATAAGAAAAGGGTATTGATATTACTAATATTAAAGTCGCCTTTAGCGATCTAAAGCCTTTATAAGATTTTGTTTTTCTTTCCTTTTTTTAAGTTTTTATCGTTTATTAATTTATTAATTGGAAATTTAATCCCGTTTTAAATACGTTTCCTGTATATTTTAATTTAATTTTTTTTTATATTTATTAATTTCGTAATTAAAAATTATAATAAAACCTTCTCTTTTTCCCTTTTTTTTACTTATAGGCTTTTTTTTTAACGTAATTTTTTTCAAATTTAATTATTAAAGTTGGGGTATTCTCCAGATCCTTCTTTTTTAATTATTAATTATATTTTAATAACTACCTTACCTATTTAATTAATTATTTTGTTTTATTATTAATTTACTTATAATTTTAAATCTCCTTAATTTCCTATTCCTTATTATTTTCTAATTAAGGTATTGGTAAAGGTTCCTATCCTAACCTATATATATATAGTTTTAATAAATTAATTAGGAATATATTATATAACCTATTATATTAAATTAGGAGGTAGAGGTAATATATTACCGAACCGATTTTATTTAGGATACGAAACGGCCTTATAAATTTTAGTGTAAGCTTTCCTAACCCTAATTTTAACTTTAAATTTTTTATTAATAATATTATTAATTAATTTTTTTAAAATTCTCGATTTTAATACTTTTTATTATAATATCGCTTTTACGCTTTAATTACCCTTACCTAATTTTTTTTTAATTACTAGTAGATTTTTTGCAGCTTTTCGATTCGTTTAATTACTATTAGTACTTTCCCCGCCAATACGTTACCCCCAATTTAATTATAAAACGAGGGGTTAAAGCTTATTAACGTTTTGAAGAGTATAATTCTCGTTATAGTATTAATTATACTATTATAAATAAATTCCACCTTTACTAGTAAATAAGCTTAATTTAGCTTTTTTTTATCGTAAAAGACCCTTAGGTAATATTTTAACGTTTAATTTATTTGCTTTATTTAATTGTTAATTTAGGGGTGAAACGTTGTTAATAATTATCTTTTTATTGATAAAATGTAATAAAGGTTGCTCTAAAATTAACTTATAAAAATAAACCCTTTATCGCTTATTACCCCTTTTAGGACCCCTGCCCCTTTTTGGTACTTAATTTTTTTATAAAATAAAACTGCTAATTTTTAGCTTATGATAATTTGACTGATAGTAAAGTAGTATATTATTTTTGTAAACCTATTTATTATAATTAGAATCGCGTCTACTTCTTCCCCTTTTTAAAAGTAAATTGGGGGTAATTTAGTAATTAGGTTTATTAATAGCTCCTAGTATAGTTTAAAAAATTAGGGTAGGGATTGTAATTTTTTATATAGCCTATATTTTTTTAACTTTTTAAATTAATAAATATTGTAAGATTTATAGTAATTTTTAACGTCCTTATTAATATTATTTTAGAAATATTTACGTTAGATCCTTTTTAGGATTTATTGAATTTTAAAATAGCTTATTAATATATTATTGTAGTAAATTTAAAGAATTGTACTTTTTACGCTTTTTTTATGGGTATAAACAAACGCCCTTTATATAATAGCTCTCTATTTATACCTTACGACTAATCTCCTAACGCGTGACTAAGTTACAGGTTTTTCAGCTTTTTAATAACTCTTTAAATCCACTTGTTACTTTTTTACAATTTTAAAACCAAGTCCTATAATGGGGCATTTAGCTGGGGTTTGGAAGTACGTTCTTTTTAGGCTATAGCTCTGGTTACCTAAATAGGGAGTATTTATTTTTAATTAAGCTAATTTTTAAAAAATGCCTTTTCCCCTCCGTTTTGTTTATTAATTAATAGTTAAAATACTTAGATAAATTTTCGCCTTGGACCTTTTTTTTCTTCAGGTATTATTTGGGTTGTAAATTCTACTTGTATTAATTACGTTTTCGCCATTTTGTTTTTAATTACTAGAAGCTACTTTAATTTGTCTTTAAGCTCCTTATTTACGTAATCTAACCTTTTTAAAGGCGTATCGGCTAGGTTTCGCTTACCTACCTGGTACCTGATGATAAAATCGTACCCTATTAGATATATATACCATTTAGTTTATTTGCTATTTAGATAATTTTATTTTATAAATCCCTAAAGATTATTATAATTTAAAAAGACAGTAATTTGCTTACGATTTCCCTTTAAGTAATATTTCTACTATTTAAAGTACTTTATAATAACTATTAACTCCTTATCTGTTATTAAGTAGGCTAATTGGTTTTATTTGAATTTGGCTAATTAAAACGCTACGGGGTATTTTTAGTTGTTATTTGCTAATTGTAAGAGGATGGCGCTTATAGCGAAATAGGAAGTATTGGTTTTAATAATAATAGGTTTTTCGGGATTAAAATATTATAGTATAAGGGTAGTAGTAAAGGTATATTTAAGTTGTTGGAATATTGTACGTTTTTCGTTATTAAGTCGGATTTTACCCGGTTTTTACTTATTTTTTATACCTTATAATATATTATATAACGGTTTAGTAATATTAAAGAAACTTTATATAAATTATTAATAAAAGTTGTAAAACCTAATAAAAATTTAAATATTATAGAAGGATTAGGGTTCCAGTTAATTAAAAACCGTTTAAATTTGCGAAGAATTAATAAATATCCCCTCCTTTCCAATTATATATTTAAGAAACTTAACCTTATTTTTATAAAATTTATATTTATTTGGGTTATAAAATAGACTAGCTTCCCGTAGTTATTTTATTATTTATTAAAGGTATTAAGTATATAATTTACGATTTAGGGAAAAGATTAAAATATTATTAAAATATATTACTGTAAAGGTGTTAAGATACCTGCGAAAGGTGTATTAAATATAGTATTAGAAGGTAACTAGTATATTAATAAGGTTTATAAATATGATAAAATATTTGAATAATTTATATCGAATTTGGAAAGTAATTTTCTATTTTTCCCCTTTTTTTATTTAAATTTAGTAATAGGCGTTTTTTAAATCCACCTTATTAAAAAACTTTATATTTAAAGCCTTATCAAAAATCTCCGAAATAAGGGGTAAAGGGTAGCGATTTTTAATTATAATTTTATTCAGATTTTAATAATTTACGTAAAGGCGTAAAGAATTATCTTTTTTTGGAATAAATATAATAGGGGATATTGCTAAGTTTTTGCTATATTTTATCTACTTTTTCGCTAAATTCTTTTTTAAATATTTTTAAAACGTTTTTAACTTAACTTTTAATAATAAATATAATTTTTCAAATAAAGGAGTAGTATTTTTTATTAAGGAAATAAAATGGTTAAATTAGTAATAATAGGGTAATATAGTAGCCTTGGAAAGATTTATTATATTTTTAAAATCTATTAATTTTACAGGCCATTCTCCCCCTTTTCCCTTAATTTTCGCTTCCTTTTCCTCCCTTAATAAAACGTAATTTAGAATCTTAGGTTAAGATATAATTATAAATATATAGGCTTTTTTTTTATAGGATTTAAAGAATTGACGTAGTATTTAAATATATATAATATTTATATTAACTGTAAATTACTACTAATTATCTTTTAAAAATAGCAAAATGGCCTCCTTACTTAAAATAGGTATTCCTAATAATAAGGGGGAGTTTTCCTTTAAGTATATTTTGTAAATAACCGTATAAGGAATAATAAGGGTATAGGTATAATTCCAATTATTAAATAGTTATATTAATACTTTAAATACTCCTAAATTTTTATATACTTCTCTATTAAGGTACCGTAAATAAGGGGATTTATTAACGATTTACCGTAGATTATATTTTAAGGCAAAAGTATAATTAATAATATTAATTTTAGCGTAAAAATCCAACTTTATAATAATAAGTAAAAAAAAGGACGAAAGTAAAATAGCGTTAATTCGCATTTGGGTATAAATCGCTACGTTATATAAGGCCTCCTCGTTATTATAACCAATCAAGGAGGCTAATCGTTTCCCTGGTTTTTCGCTACCAAATTATTAGGGAGTTACTAATACCCCCGCCCTTACGGTACTCCTTAATTTACTACTATTTAATTAACTAAATAATTGGAATAATTTAATATTATATACCCTATTCTTCCGTACGTAAAATACTGAATAGTTAAAAATAGTAAGCTACTTCAAGATATTTGGGGTTATCGTCCTTAGTAACTATAGGTCCCGCGATTATTATAATTACCCCTTATTTCGCTTCCGCTTTAATTCCGGCTTATCTCGGAAAGGACATGCTCCCGTTGGAATTGGGGGTTATATTATACTTAATAGGTTATTTTAACCATCTCCTCCCGATTTTCGGGTTTATTACCGTAATAATAGAAATTAAAATAATTATAAAGCTTTTTAGTTAATTTTAAGAAGAATTTTATTAAACGCTTCTTTTCGTTTTAATAGGGAAACTATACCTTTAAGCTTTCGAAATATAAATAAAACTCCTATAATAACTAGGTAATATACTAGGTAGCTACTTTTAAGGCCTTATTAGTAGAAGTATCTTAATCGCCTATATTATAAACCAAATTACCAGTCTATTCTTTAAAATAAACCTAATCCGTATTATAAGTAATTTATTTATCATCCGGCTACGTATTGTAATAATTATATTAACAACTATAAATATTGGAATCTATATATTTAAAATTAAAAAAAATCCGGTTTTTTACTAAATAAAAACGTTAAAAATCTCCTACAAAAACGTACTTTAAATCCTGCAATTATTCCTAATAATAATAAAAAATCATTTTAATATTAAATTAAATGATATTCTTAACCTTAATAGCTTTTCTTAACTTTTAAATCGGAAATTTACTACGTTAACGTTTCCTATGCGATTTATTTACGATTTTAAACCAATCTAGCAGGTCTTTCTCTCGCTCCTTAACCTATACTAATCGCTCTAGTATACGGATATAATCCTCTATATGCTATAGATCTGATTTAGTAAGCGTAGCTAGGCCTGTTGGTTTCTTTAAGCCGCATCCTTGGGGAGATACTAGCAATTTACCTGGGGATTATAAAGGTATACGATTACTTGGCAATATAATACCCACTTTTAGAACGGTACGCTCCGGGGTACTTAGTATCGGCGATATTTTAATTAATCGGGGTAAAAGAATTAGAAATATAATAAGCTACTAGGGTAATTAAGGAAGAGCCCAATATTACTACGATATATAAGTGATTTACTAGCGATAAGTTAATAAAGCAGATTCCATTCCAATATAGTGACTGATTCTTGCAGAAGGGAAAAACCCCCTGCGAGCGCCAACTACCTACAGCGGCTTTTATATGTATACTGACCTATTGCGTCACTGCTGCCCCCGGCGCTACGCAGGCGCTGCGGCGGGGTTTCGCAGGTCACATTACACCTTTCTAATTATTAATAGGAGGGAGATAGGTTATTGGTTTGTTAGGTCTAATAGGTCTTTGCAGCCTGGTTTTGAAATAAATACTATTTTAATTACCTATAATTATCCTAAGTAGTACTTAAGTCTTAAAGAGTTTTCGTAAATATTGTAAACTCTTAGGTTTACTAAATCTTACGCCGCTAATAGTATCTTATTTATAACGTTATCTTTCTTAAACGTTTTATTTAACGCCTATAAAGTGTAAAAGTTTATTTTACGTTTTGTAATTTTATTTAAAAAATAGATATAATTTATATAATTTATTAAGGGGGTTTTTGGTGCTAATTCCTCCACCCTCGCCCCGAGGTAATACCGTAATAAAAAGGCGGTAACCTCTTCTCAAGTTAATATTACCTCTCCCGTTATAACTAGAGGGGCTTCGCCCTACAACCTTATTATTCTTTACGCTACTAATTAGAAAGCTTTTATATTATTATTTATACTATTTACTATTAAGGCCTAGTATTTTCTTTTAATTTTACATAAAATAATATAGTATTACTATTATAATAATAACCCGTTTCTATAAGCTACCCTTACACTTACGTACTTTAACGTATACTACTTTAATAGCCGTCTACCTTTAACTTTAACCCCTACTACCCTTATTACTAATACTAAATCCTCTTACAGGCTTTTAATAACCTTATCTAATTTCTTCGTAATATGTAAAGGGGGTACGTTTTAGTTTAAATTATATATTACTCGTATAAAAGCCTCGTAATAACGCTCCGGCACTACTTATTTAATTAGTAGGTTAATACTATTAATTACTTCCGCTACCTTCGTTTATATTACTTTATAATTTAATCTATACTTCAGCTTGCTAGTTACTTATACTATAGCCGCTTTTTAGTCCTTAAATACTAGGTTTAGCGCTTCTTCTTAATCGTACGTAGCCCTACCTCGCAATATTAGTCTTAAATTCCGCTCCGCCGCCTATTTCGCTAACCTCTAACTTTTAAAGTCCGCTTATATATTTATACCCTAATTAGGGTATTTAACGTTAAAATCCCTAATTATTAGCTACTTAGGGTATAATAGCTTGGTTAAAAACTCCTTAAATACTACTTTCTTTATAAGGGGGAGATACGCGTTAGTAACCGCTTCCTTTCCCACTTTAATATTTACTTAATTAGTTTTTAAAATTATATTAAGTTATTAAAGGTTTTATTAATATACGTAACGTGTATGATAAGCGAGCGCAACAGACAAGCGAGCGCAATACTTTTCACGCGTTGTACCATTTCTACATTTAACTCTTATTTTCTCCATAATCTAATATAATAATACGTTTAAACGAAGTATGATTACTTCTAACCCTCCAAGCTTTCCAAGACGATAAAAATCTAAGCTTATGTAAGGTAGTTAAAATCTATAATATTAATTATATAATTCTCTTCTACTAGCCCGTTAGTCGGTTTACGCGACGCGATATTCCAGTTAACTTACGTAAATTTACGGATTTAAAAGAGAAAATAATTATTTAATATATAATTAAGCTATATATATACGTATTTTATTCCCAGCTTTTATAGGTAAAAGATATAGCCAACTAATTGCTACGTAAACGTAACGCGCTCTTTATTAGCGTATAATAAATTTATAACTTTATTAAACGCTAGTTAGAACTTCGGATACGTTTTATATATAAATACGACTATTAAAGGGCTAAATGCGAAGTTTTAATAATTATTTATAAGTAGTTTACCCTTATATATAACGTTAAAGTTAAATATGGTATACTTAACGACGATTTGTATAATTTTAATGAAATTAGCTTTATAATAGGTATTATTATCGCTATTATAATAGTTATTACCTTTAACGGTTGTAGTAGGGCCAAATAAGCCCAACCTGGTAATTAAAAATAGGTAATAGTTATTTAAGGGGTGAACGTTTTAGGTTGGGTTATCCTGCTATTTATTATTTTAGCTAAGTAGTATTATTTCGCTAATTAGTATCAAAAGTGTAACCTTCTAGCTTCCTAGCGTATTATAATAATTAATAATAGGTAAATTATTAATAAAAAAGATATAAATTAGATTTGGTACTTCGATTTCTATATAATATTTTATACGAAGGGTAAATATTAACTATTTATTTTTACCAGCTATAATAACCACTACTCCGAAAAATTCGAAATTTACTACTAGGAGTATAATATTATTATACTTTATATGACTTTGTACTCCTCGTACCTACTTTAACTATTAGATATTAATTGTTTTAAGTTATTAAAAAAGGTATATAGTTACTAAATTAAAGTAGTTAATACGAATAAATATTATATATATTAGTAAGTTGGAATTTTTTATACGTTTAAAAAGGCGTTTTTTACTTCGATTATAAAAAGAATATTTAGGGAGGTTTTACCGGAGCCAGCTTTATATCGTATAACCTAAAAAAGGTAATATTTAAGCTAAATATACGTATTCGGACCCTAATACCTTTAGCCTTAAACCTAGGTATAATACTACGTTAGGTCTCCTAAACGCTATATTACCCTTAAGAGGCTACCTCGTAATTAGTATTTATCAAAATTCGAATTTCTAATTATTAGGGCAGCTTTCCAACTTTAATATTAATTATTATAAATTAATTAATTAAAGGTATAATAGTTATTATATACGAGGTAACTTTTCTATATACGGAGGTCTTAGTATTACGAAAGGTTAACAAAAGGCTTAGTAAGTAACGGAAAGTTAAAAAAAAATATATATACGGCTTAAAGGGTGATTTACTATATGAAAGGTATAGGATCTACTAAATCAGAAGGCTATAGGTAAGTAATTGGTCCAGGAAATATAACAAAATGGTGGTGGTATAGGGGGGTTTCGTACGAAGATTCGGTACTGTGGAGTATACGGTAAACCTGGCTATAATGTATGTATGTGTAAGGAGGCTGCAGAATCGTTTAATTTATCTATTTCCAATTTAATTATAGTTATTTCTTAGTATTATGGTTGTGTAATTAAGGATAGTTGTGATGGAAAAGTAGAAAGTGTTACACTCGCTTGTCTATTGCGCTCGCTTATCACACACGTTAGCATATTACGGCTTATTAACAATTATTATATATAATTTATATATAAAGTACGTTTTAAGCAACTAACGTCCCTTTTTTAAGCTAATCTACTATTTTTGTAACGTTATTACATTAGCTTACTACTTAAAGGCCGTTTATAAGGCTTTATCTATTACTGGGCCCAAATTTTAGTAATTTAACTAAAAAATCGTAATTATATCTTTTATAAAGCGTATATTTATTTCCATTCGCCAACCTTTTTTTAGGTTTTAAGTTGGGTAATAAGGTACTCTTAGGCCTGGTTAAGCTAATTACTATAAATAATACCTTTTTAGTTATAAGGGAAGGTTTATATTCCAAGCCTATTTTAGTTACAGCTTTATCTTCGTTATATTAAGTCCAGTAATCGTAATACCTAAGCTCTCCGGGTCTACTATTATAATATTCGCAATAACCTACGTTAACTACTTTGCATCAGCTATTTTATTTAAAATTAAGGGGTCTGGGGAAAGGGTTGGTCCAACGTTCTTAGTATTATTAGCGCTAATTATAATTAATTATATCCCGTTATTCGCGACCCCCTAAATTAAATTTCGATTAACAATCTGCCCCTAATTACTAATATTATAGGTAAGGGAGAGGGGCGGTATAAATTGTACCTATTACTACATCTTTTCTTCCGTTTTAACCGTAAACGTCGCTTTAGCGCTTACCGTTCTAATCGCCTTTTATTACTCTACGGTAGGTTTAAATACCCTTCCTTCTCTTATAATTAATTTGGTTAGGTACTTTGAGTAGTCCGCCTAATACGGGCCTCTGCAATTTACATACGTAGGCCTCAGATCGGTACCATACCTATAATTTTTATAGGATTTACCGCAATTTTTGCACTTAAGTACCTTAACGTAAGGTTTCCTACTATAATAATCCCAGCAGCTTATATACTATACAACCTCGGCCTTTTATTTTATAATTTTAACAGGCCCCAAATTAAATAAGTAAAAGCTAGGCCGTACTTTTTCGGGCAAAGTTACTATTTAGTCCTAATTAACCTCATCCTACTTAATATACCTAGATAATACCATTTGGAGAGGTTTTTGTTTAGTAATTACTAGTACCTTTTCCGCCAGGAGTTCTGTAATTAAATAGGTTCCGTTGATAATTTAAAGTTCCCTTAGGACGTTTAGTATTATATACTTATACTAATATATTATTAATTTTATAATAAGGTTTTTAACAATTAGTAGATTTTACTAAATTTAGTTTAAATTAACGAATATACTTTATTTTAACGCTACTATAAATATAAAAATAAAGTCCTTACTTTGGATTTTAGCCTTAACGTATAGTATAAATCTAACTTCCAAGGCCTTTAGGTCCCTAATTTTATTATTTACAGGAAGGCGTAAAAACAACCTCCTATCTAGGGGGGGGTTTTTTAGTAATATTAAGGAGGTGTCACGGCACCAAAGGACGCAATGCGTAAACACCACAAAAAGTGGAACGTTTTGCAGTTAGGGCACTGCACCGTAGTCCTTCTATATCTAGCTGCAGCCACAGGCAGGCAGCATCACGGTACTGTGACAGGAGGTTAGTTTGTTACAGCGGAAAGGTAGGTTCTTCTCGAACCACTTAAAGGGGGGGATTATATAGTAAAGGGGCTATATCTAACCTACGTAGCCGGGCTAGCTATTAGGTGGGCTTATACTAATATTAATTACTAATAAATACCTAGGAGGTAGCAAGGTAGGTGTAAGGGTACGGGTTGGGTCTGCTTCTAATTTAAGCCTAATTGTTTAGGGGTCTTTTTAACTACCAGTTACGAAATTAGTTCCGAGGAGGACGCCAAGCCTATTTATAGGTCGACGACTCTTTATACTAAGTTTATAATTTCGGTTTTAAGCTTATTTACCCAATATAACTTTCTCTCTTTTTTAAACTACACTAACCCGTTATTAAAGTATAAAGCTAAAGAGATTAGTACTTTTATTATCGCTTTTTAATCTCTTTCGAGATCTTCAAATAACGTTACCACGTACATAGTAATCTAGCCCTAAACGAATCGTAGTTAGAAGGAGGGGGGGGATGCCATAAGCTGGCTAGTATTTTGCGTAGTCGTTATATTAGTAGGCACCGCTTATTGGGGGGACCTTAGTTTGGGGGGGAGGAAGGGGGACCGTAAGGTCAGTTTATAAAAGTTTTGCCGGAACCACCAGGCCAGCGTAGGTTGTAAAAGGGTGTTTTGTTTTGTTATTTATGTTGAGGTTTGGGCAAGTTGGAGAGAGCGACTTCTAATTGGTCAGAACAAGAAGTCGTGAGATGTAAGAGGAGAAGGTGGTTTCGCGAAGTTACACAAAGTCAAAGATGGGATGGAATTTTGGCGGGGCAACCCTAACCCTAGACGAACACAAAATGGGGTGCCTGTTTATCACTTGCCTTCGCGTATACACTTCTCTCTTTCAACAATCTTCCAAGTTGGTCAGACCAATCAGAGCCCTAGCCCTGGTTGGGAAAACCTTTGTTTGTAAACTTGTTGTAAGAAGGAGAAGGGTCTCCTTTCGCACGGTTAAAAATCGCACGAGGGCCCTTCGATATCCTTATCCTTAACCTAGCTACGCCTTACGCTAGGGGCCCGCATGTATTTCCTTTATAATATACGCGCGTTAAAGGTAACGTTTATTTACTGTTTTTTAGCCCTGGAAAAACCAATCTTTAACCCTTACTCACTCTTAGCCTGGTTATACCTTCCGCTAAAAGCCCGCGTATACCCCCTTAGTACTGTACGCATATTAACGGTAATACTTTTTTATAATATTTCTTTACTTTTATCCCCTCGTATGCAATATTTTTACCGATTTGTAGCAGATATAGCCGGATTGATTAGCTCTTAAAAGCTAGTATCATACGCTTCCCCCAAAACTAATAATATACTAGACTCCTTTGGAGACTGATGTTGAAGAAGCTATGGTCACAATGATGATGGTGGCAAGTCATGGAGAAGAGGATGGATGAGTGCTTTTTTTTCTTCTATCTAAGAGAGGGCGAGCCGTGGTTATTATAGTTGTGACCATCGGCCCATCAGCCTCTGGCAGAGGCTGAAGGCCGAGGTGCCGAGGCGCTAGTGCGCTGTGGCGTTCTTAGCGTGGTAGAATACGAGGTTTTATTGCAGGGCCTTGTTGTGCTGTGCAGCGGGCTGCACAGCATTGTTATGCTGCTGTACAACACAAGTGTTGTACAGTGTATTTATTCCCAATAACTGATTTTAACCCTGTGCGTATTGGGTTCCGGCCCGTTGCTATTTAGGTACTAGTAGAGCAAATTAATGCTTAATTACTACTTTATCTTTCGTTTCGAAAGATAAATTATACGTTTGGAACTGGAATACCGCGGGGTAAGGGACCTGGGGCGCCTTTGCTAGCTAGGAAAGCAGATTTACGTATAAGGAGGAACTGTAATACTGTAAGATTAAGGACCTGGGATTCCAAAGTAGACCGTTATTACGAAGGAGAGAGGGGAGATTAAAAGCCGAATTAAATTGTGCTTAATACGTAACCGCCCAGAGGGCAGTAAGAAGGTAGCGGAGGAAAACTACAACCCAAACTAGCGGGGGGGTGTTATGTAATCACAGTAGTAGTAGCCTGTCAGGCCCTGGCACAGACTAGGGAGACCACCCTAGAAATCAATACAATACAATACAATACAATACAATACAATACAATACAATACAATACAATACAATACAATACAATACAATACAATACACTTGCCTTCGCGTAAGACCGCATCGTCGACAACTTCCTAGATACTCCTTCCGAGGTCATATTCACCAACCTCCCGCCAAGGGTAATATCTCATATCCAGTCAAATCTTCATAAACTTCAGCACAGCTAAAACACTCCAAATCACTAACCGCTCTCTCACCACCACCTACGCCCAAAGTAAGCGGCTCGCTCCTAGCTCCCCGCAAACCTTAGACATCATTTCCTTTCAGCCCACCTCATAAATCACATCTCAAACCAAGACCGAAAGCGACGACAAAATGGCGGAAGCAGTCATGCCGAGCTCAACTCTACGTTTAGTGTGTTTCTCATCTTAGACACACGCACTTCGCCCAAGACGGCACGGCCCTGCTAGTCAAACGCAGCATCAACGGAGACGGTAAGAACCATATCCGGACGGTGCGCATCAAATTCAGCGCAGCGCAGTATTTAATTACTTCTCTCGACTTAGTAGGCAACATACGCTTCGTCAAGATTCAGTCAATAGCTGGGCACACTGCTAGTGTCTATGTTCCTACCGGCGGGCCGTAGCATAAGCAAGGGGGACCGGCACGGAGGATGGAGCTGAGCTTCGGTCCGGACGCGATGGCGAGGAAAGTAGAAAGGTGGATTAGATGACGATATTTTTTCATGTTAAACGATCCGTCGTGGCGGAGCCTGGTACACTTGTTTTACCTTCCAGCTTCTTTGAAGGCGACAAATGGTGGATCCAAAAAGTGGCCATTTGGGCACCCGCCCGGTACCGTTCGAGCTGTCGGTCAGTCCCTAATGGGATGATGGAAGGGGAAAATCACAGTCGCTACCGTGACACAATAGGAGAGAGTGAGTGCTTGGCATTACCCTGGCAGTGGGAGCCTTAGGCCCCACGGCCCGCCTACCCAGTAACCTTCCCGCAGCTGAAAGGCGCCAAAAGGATCGCGCTAAAACGCACAACGGGCGTCGTCGCGGCCAAATTTTGAGGAATCAAGTTGCCTCAGAACGGCTTTGCTTACATAGTGCCCTGGAATTGTCAGTACTAGCAGGGGGCCGCTGGCTGCAGTGCCCATCCTTCTCCCCTGCTGGCGCTGACAGTGTTGAACTCACAGCCGCGCGTCACTAGCGGACGCTGCACAGAACCAAGGTTGCGATGCCGCCCGCCCCCACGCCGCACGGGTGCTGCGACGCACAGCCTCAAAGTTTGGGCTGCTTGCAAGGCCCGGTTTGGAATCATGGAGATTTCAGACTAAAACACCACCCGTTCGCAGGACCAACGATGAAGAGGAAAACAACATATATAAACCCCTCCTACTCTTGTACTCTTCGATTAAACAAGACAGCAACTCTGGACAGAAAATACAAACCATCTGACTTCATATCAACAACCCAACACCCAACTTCGGCTCTTCTCTCTCTTCAAAACGCCCAAAAAAAAAAAAAAACATTTCACCTCTTTTA
>Ga0247763_1001364_pt1 | contig 13978 bp, 9 predicted proteins | sample UWRJL141409B4_FD_179926 | JGI IMG/M metagenome (GOLD analysis project Ga0247763, IMG submission 179926) | Plant litter microbial communities from Arlington Agricultural Research Station in Wisconsin, United States - UWRJ-L141-409B-4 | ecosystem: Environmental > Terrestrial > Plant litter >...
CCTCGGGTACCGCAGGGTTTGCCGCGGGTTGCGCGGTTCGGACGTCCAAGCGACGCAGCATCGCCAGCGAGACGATCAGAGCCGCGAGGATGTCGTCGACCTGAACGCTCAAAACCACCTCGCGCCGCCGGAAACCGAGACTCGCAGTGCCATTCCGGACCGCATTCGTGGGCTTGCCTACACACTGGCCGATCGGTTGGCAAGTGCGACTCACTCATTGACGACAGAACGGCCCAAAGGTGGGATAAGGTGCGCGGACTCCTGCGTCCCCCAATCCCGCCGAAATCGGCTAGGGATACGTCGCCCCTCGTGGAGGGCCGCCCCCCTGTGGGCGGGTCGCCCTCGTCGGTACATCAATCGTGGCTAGATCAAACCGAGCATCTCCTTCGGGTCGTCCGGATGACGACCAATCGTCGTCAGCATGAGTAGCGCCGAGGCAAACCTCAATGCTCTAGCCAGCGACTTCGATCCATCTTACCTGAGAGGGACGAAGCTCGGTCGCTACGAGCTGCTCGCCGCGATCGGCAAGGGCGGCATGGCGAGCGTCTGGGTGGCGCGCGACACCTCGGGCAAGCAGACGGTGCCCGTCGCGATCAAGGTGATCCGCGAAGAGCTCGCGCGGGAGCCGAAGGCGCGCACGATGTTCCTGGTCGAAGGTGCGGTCGTCGCCGGCATCCGCCATCCGCACGTGGTGCGCGTGTTCGAGGTGAGCCAATCGGCAGGCGTCCTGTACATGGTGATGGAGTGGGTCGAGGGCGCGGCCCTCCATGCCCTCATCTCGGAGGCCAACAAGCGCAAGGCGATCCCTGCGGAGCACGCGGTGCGCTTGATCGCCGACACCGCCGGCGGCCTGCACGCCGCCCACGAGATGAAGGATCAGAACGGGGTGCCGCGGAACCTCGTCCATTGCGACATGTCTCCCCAGAACATCCTCGTGGGGCTCGACGGCACCGTGAAGCTGGTAGATTTCGGCGTCGCCAGCACTGTCGGGCGCCTCGGCTCCGACAGCGTCCCGTTCGTGCGCGGCAAGGTCGGCTACATGTCGCCGGAGCAAACGCGCGCTGACGTGCTCGACCGGCGCAGCGACATCTTCTCCCTCGGCATCGTGCTGTTCGAGCTGACCACGGGGTTCCGGCTATTTCGCGGGCGCGACAGCCGCCACACCATCGAGCTCGTGCGCCAGGCGCGAATTCCTCGGCCCACGCAGATCATGAATGGGTATCCGAAGGAGCTCGAGGCCGTGGTGCTCAAGGCCCTGCAACGCGATCTCGCGCTTCGCTTCCAGTCAGCGGATGAGTTCAAGAACGCGCTCGAGGAATATCTGCGCAGCCAGCGCGTCGTCGTGGCTCCGGCTGGTGTCGGGGGCCTCGTCAAACGCGTGCTCGGCGGTCGCATCGAGCACCATCGGCAGCTGATCCGCGACGCCGTCGCAGCACTGGACGGAGGTCCAGAGGCGCGAGCGGCGTGGCTCGCCGTGCCGCAGGCGCCTCCGCCCAAGGTGCCGATCACGACGACGACGTCCGCCCCCCCGCTGACCCGGCCTACCCTCCCGCCGCCGCCAGCCCCGGTAAAGCAGCCGCTGATGTCGCGCACCCAGTTGAACTGGACCCTGTGGCTGATGTTCATGGCCGTGCTCAGCGTCTTCGCCTGGTGGCTGCGCTGAGGCGCGCCTCGGGTGCGCGCGCCGGGGCCCGATCGGGGCGAGGTGGTCAGCGGGCACCTCGCCGGCTCGGCCCGTAGCCAGCCCGAGATCGCGGAGAAAAGGTGTGTCGATGAGGGAAGGCGCTTCGATCGCCGGGCGATCGGTGTGCTGCGGCCCGTCCATCTGCCACCACGTCGCACTGCAACGCCGCTCCCCTGTAGCGCCGCAGCGACAGCGCGGCGGCGCGCCATCGCCCGGCGGCGATGCGACTCCCGTCAGGCACTGGTCAAGCTGGATTCAAGGGTTTAGATCCTTCTGAACGATGGTAAACCCCAATCCGAGTAGCAGACCCGGCAACCTCGCCGGTCTGCGCATCGCGAGCTTCGAGAGCCGTCGCGCCCAGGACATGGCGCTGCTGCTCCGGCGCAGTGGGGGTGAGGTGCTGTATGCGCCATCGATGCGACAAATTCCGCTCGCCGACGAGCGCGGCATCCTGGAGTTCGGCGCGCGTCTGTTCGACGGCGTGTGCGACGCGCTGGTTTTGCTCACCGGCGTCGGCACCACCATCCTGGTTGACGCGCTGAGTACACGCTGGCCGCGCGCGAGCGTGCTCGAGCGGCTCGGAAAGACCCCCTTATTATGTCGCGGGCCGAAAACCGCCGCCGTACTCAAAGGGCTCGGGCTGTCGCCGGCGGTGATCGCTCCGGAACCGAACGGTTCGCGTGAGCTGCTCGCGGCGCTCGATCGCGGCTTCGAGGTCGCCGGCAAGCGCGTGTTCGTCCAGGAGTACGGCACGATCCAGGCCGAGCTGCTCGATGGTCTGACGAAGCGCGGCGCGCGGCTAGCGCTCGTGAAAATCTACCGCTGGGCCCTGCCGGAGGACACGCGCGACCTGCGCAGCGCGCTCTCAGGCATCGCACAACGCCGGGTCGATGCGGCGATCTTCACCAGCGCCCACCAGGTCGAGAACGTGTTCGAATACGCTGACCGCCTGCAACTCGGGGGCCCGCTGCGCGACTCGTTTCGCTCATGGGTGCTCGTGATTTCGATCGGTCCCGTCACGAACGAGGCGCTCGAGCGACACGGCATTGCGCCTGATCTGAGCCCGGACGAGCCAAAGCTCGCGCTGCTGGTCAAGAGCTTCGCGCTCAGCGCCCCCCACCTGATCCGTGCGAAGCGCGGCGCCCGGGCCTGAGGCGTGGGGTTTCACGGTGATGCGGCCATGACGAATACGCTGGCGAGGCTGGATGGGGGGAGGCGGCCGGCGGGTGATTTGCTCGCTGCAGAGAGTGCAGCTAGTTTGAGCGGGGTCGATCGATCCATGCTGTCCCCCTCCGTTGATTCGCCGGCGGGCGCCGATCTGCCGTCGGGGGCGCTCGACCCCGTCGAGCCCGCCTGCCCCGTCGAGCCCGCGCTCGAAGCCGGCCAGGCTCCGCCAGACCTGCTGCGTGCCGTCGCAGAGGCCTCGCCCTTTCCGATGCTGATCTGCCGCAAGCACGACGGGGTTATCGTGCATGCCAACGGCAAGCTGGGCGAGCTGGTCGACTCCCACCCGGCCGAGCTGGTCGGGCGTCGCGCGCTCGAGCTCTGCGATGATGCCACCGCGCGCGACGCGGCGCTGCGCGAGCTCGATTGCGAGGGGCGCGTGCGGGAGCGGGAGCTGCGGGTGAAGACGCGCGGCGGCGCGCGGCTCTGGGCGGCTTTCTCGCTCGAGCCCCTGCAGGTACCGTGCGAAGAACACGGGCGCGCGCCAGCCGTGGGGCGGGAGGTGGGCCCGGAGCTCTTGGTGGGCGCGTTGTGTGATGTCACGCGGCGCCGTGAAACGGAGGAGGCGCTCTCGCGCAGCGAGGCGCGCTATCGCGGCTTTGTCGAGAGCTCGAGCGAGCTGGTGTTCGCGATCGACACCAAGGCGACGCTCACGTATCTGTCTCCGAACGTGTCGCGCTTGCTCGGCCATCAACCGAGCCATCTGCTCGGAAAAGCGCTCGATGTGCTGGTGCACGGCTGCGATTTGCCCAGATTGTTGCAGAGCGCCCAGCGGGTCATCGCGACAGGCGAGGAGGTGAGCTCGGATCCGCGCTCTCAGCGTGAACGTCGCGCACGCCAAGAGTTTCGCATGCTGCGCAGCGACGGCAGCGCGCGCTGGTTCTGCGCTGCCCTGGCGCCGATCCGCAACGCTGCTGGCGAGGTCGTCGGTCTGACCGGAACGGCTCACGACATCTCCTCAGAGAAGGCCGCGCTGGAAGAGCTCGAGCGCGCCCACCAGCACCTGCGCGACGCGCAGCTGCAGCTGGTGCGCACGGAGAAGATGGCGAGCCTCGGCCTGCTGATGGCGGGCATCGCTCACGAGATCCGCACTCCGCTCGGAGCGGTGCAGAGCACGCAGCGCACCATCTCTCAGGCGCTCGACAAGCTCGGCGAACGGCTGCACGAAGCGTTCCCCGAGGCACTGGAAGACTCGAAGCTCGGGCGCCTGCTCAAGGTCTTGACCGACTCGACGCGTGTGGTCGGCGACGGCTCGACTCGGATGACCGACATCGTGCAGCGCCTGCGCAAGTTCTCGTGCGCCGAAGAGGCGAAGCTGTGCCCGGTCGACGTGAACGCCATCGCCGACGACACCCTCGCGCTGATCCACCATGAGCTGAAGCACTACGTCGCGATCCAGCGCTGCTACGGCGAGGGCGTCACGCTGATGGGCTATCCGGCACGTCTGAACCAGGTGCTGGTCAACCTGCTGATCAACGCGGCCCAGGCCGTGCGCGCCCGCGGTAATGGCAAGATCACGCTGGAGACCCGGGCTATGGGCGACCACATCGAAATCAGCGTGAGCGACGACGGGGTGGGCATCTCGCCGGAGAACCTCGGGCAGATCTTCTCGTGCGGCTTCACGACGCGCCACGGAGAAGGCGGCTCGGGCTTGGGCCTCGCCATCTCGAAGGAGATCGTCGACGCGCACCAAGGCAGCCTCGAGGTAAAGAGTCAGCTCGGATGCGGCAGCACCTTCACGGTGCGCCTGCCACGCTCGCTGTCCGACTGCCGCAAGCCGAACCGCGGCTGCCGCTTCTGAGCGCCCGCTGTCCGCGGCCGGCGCGTGCGCATGCTGCCGCGGCCGGGGCTCGGCCTGTTCGAGTCAGAACTCGCGCAGCCGATCGAGAGCGCGACGATCGGCCTTCGTCGGTCGCCCCGTGCCGCGCTCCCGAGCGGCCACGGCCTCCTCGCGCGGCGGCGGTGGCGGCGTGTGATCTTCGTAGAGGGCGGCCGCGAGCGAAGCCGACAGCCGCTTCTCGGCGAGCGCCTTGACCTGCCAGATCACGAGCCCCCTCGGCGCCTCTGCACGAACCTCGTCGCCCGCACGCACTGGATGGCTCGGCCGAACGTTGGTACCGTTCAGCTTCACGAGCCCCCCGTTGCAGGCCTGCTGCGACAACGAGCGCGTCTTGTACAGGCGCGTGGCGCACAGCCAGCGGTCGATACGGACGGAATCCATCACTGTAGATTAGAGCGCCGACCGGCCGCGAGCAGCGCCAAAACGGGAAAGCGGCTGCCGCGCTCGCCCCGCCATCTCCGTTGCGCCGCCTCGATTTCCGGGATACGGCGTTTGGCCGCATGACCCACCGGCGCGATTCGGCCCTCCCTCGACCCCCATCCCAACGGCCCGGCGACACTGGCGGCTCCCTGCCTACGCTGCAGGTCTCGGCCGATCTGGCGTCGGCTCTGGCAAACGGTCATCCCTGGATCTACCGCGACCACCTGCCCGCGAAGCTGGACATCGAGCCCGGCACCTGGGTGCGCATCGTCTCCGGGAGCTGGGCAGGCGTGGGGATGTGCGACCCGGGCTCCGCGCTCGCGGTCCGCATGTACGGCCGAGAGCACGCGCCGGATGCGGCGTGGTTCGCCGCCAGCGTGCGCCGCGCGAAGGCGCGGCGGGCACCGCTGCTCGACGACGGGTCGACCACCGCCTACCGCCTGATCAACGGCGAAGGTGACGGCATGCCCGGCGTCGTCGTGGACGTGTATGGGCCGATCGCCGTGCTGCGCCTCGACTCGGCGGTGCTCGCGAAGTTGACGCCGTGGATCGTGGCGGCAGTCGAGGGCAGCGTCGAGGTCAAGGGCGTCTGCCAGAAGACCCCGGGGGGTCTCGAGGTATTGTCGGGGAGGCCGCCGCCCGATCGTCTGATCGTCTCCGAGCACGGCCTGCGCTTCTTCGCCGACATCGGAAGCGGGCAGAAGACTGGCCTTTTCCTCGACCATCGCGAGAACCGTCACGCGCTCGAGCGCTGGTCGCGCGGCAAGTCGGTGCTGAACCTCTTCTCCTACACCGGCGGCTTCTCGCTGTATGCCGCTCGCGGCGGTGCGCGGCGGGTCACGAGCGTCGACAGGGCCGGTGACGCGATGGCGCGAGCGAGAGACAACGTCGAGCTGAACGGGCTCGATCCCGATCTCTTCGAGTTCGTCACCGCCGACGCCATGGTCTACCTCGAGCAACTCGGGCGTGACGGGCAACGCTTCGACGTCGTGATCAGCGACCCGCCGAGCTTCGCGCGCAATCGCATGCAGCGGCAGCGCGCGCTGCGCGCCTATGAGCGTCTGCATGCGCTCGCGCTCGGTGTGCTGGCACCGGGTGGGCTGTATGCGGCGGCGAGCTGCACCTCGCAGGTCGACGTCGAGGCCTTCAAGGGCAGCGTGGCGAAGGCCGCCGCTCGGCTCGAGCGCCCGCTTCAGATCGTGATGGAAGCCGGACAGGCGCTGGACCATCCGGTGATGGTGGGACACCCCGAGGGCCGCTACCTGAAGTTCGTAGCGCTGCGCAGCACGAGCGATTGAAGAGTTCCGCCGTCATCGACGCATCGCTATCGCCCGTCGCCAGCAGATCCTGACGCCGCGCGTCGACGGCACCTCGTGACGTCGCGTCGCGGCAACTCGACGACTGTTCGTCGAAGACGGCGCCAGCGACGATCGGTGGAGTGACGTCCGCGATAGGTCACGCCTCGTTCGCCGTCGCTGCAGCGAGATAACCACCGTTCGTCGATATCGTCATCGTTCGTGCTCATGCAGAGCGATGAACACACGAAGCGTCGCGAGCGTGTGTTGAACCTGGAAATCTCCAAGCTCTGATCGGCGCGACGACGTTTGTCGTGACCGAAGTAGTGTTGGAAGCTATATTCCGTTCGTTGGTAGACGGTCTGGTAGACGGTCGCGCCATCGAGGCTCGCCTGCGGGTAGATCGGGCACTGCTGCTGCACTGCGCCGCGCCCCACATCGTCTCCCAACAGGCCATATGTGCGTGAATTGGTGAACGCGATAGCGGCAAGCCCGGGCAAGCCCGGCGTCGCCAAGCGCCGTCTGCGAGCGATCAGGCGCCTCGTCGCATGCGTCGCGTGGCTCTCGATTGCGTGCACCTTGACCCGAGATGATTTCGAACCAAACGAGGTCTCGGGCCTCGGCAGCGCGCCGAGCGGCGGCAGCAGCAGCAGCAGCGCCGGCGCCCCCGCTGCCCCTTCACTGGGATGCACGGGCGCGATCGGTTGCTGCGCGTCGACGGGCGACTGCGCGAGCGGAGAAACTTGCGCGAATGGCGCATGCGTCGCTGCCTGCTCGGCGGAAGACGTCAGCACCTGCGAGGTGCCCTTGTGCCCGGGCCCGGGCTGCCCGGACGCGAGTTGCACCGATGGAGTGCAGAACGGCAGAGAGCCGGCCGCCGACTGTGGCGAGACGTGCCCCGACGCCTGCGCTGAGGGCAGCGCTTGCCACGGCGCTCGCGACTGCGTCTCCGGGCGCTGCGTCGACTCGCGCTGCGCGGCTGCGGCCTGCGATGACGGCGTGCGCAATCAGGACGAGTCGGCCGTCGACTGCGGCGGCAGCTGCAGCCGGTGCGCGCCGGGTCAGCCCTGCCGTGGCGACGACGACTGCGCGAGCGGGCTGTTCTGTCCGTCGTCTAGCGGGGTCTGCACCGATGGCTCCTGCCAGGATGGTGTGCAGGGCGGCAGCGAAGTGCTGATCGATTGCGGTGGAGGGACCTGCCCGGGGTGCCCGCCGGGCTCACCGTGCACGGGCGCCGCCGACTGCGACAGCAGGGTCTGCAGCGCCGGCACCTGCCAGGAGCCGAGCTGTGACGACGGCGTACCTAGCGGCGACGAGTCGGGCAGCGACTGCGGCGGCAGCGACGCCGGGTGTCCGCGCTGCGCCGATGAGGCGCCGTGCCGCTCGAGCTCAGACTGCGCCAGCGGCGCCTGCGAAGGCGCGACCTGCATCTCGTGCTCCGACGGCGTGCGAAACGGCACGGAGACCGGCCCCGACTGTGGAGGCGGAAGCCCCGCCTGCGACCGCTGCGACGACGGAGAGGGTTGCGCGCTCGACGCCGATTGCGCGAGCGAGCGCTGCGTAGACGGACAGTGCGTCGGAGCGAGCTGCAATGACGACATCCTGAACGGAAGCGAGACAGACACCGACTGCGGCGGCGGCAACCTGGCGTGCGCGCGCTGCGGGACCGGCTCGAGCTGCGTGCTCGACGCTGACTGCGTCAGCCAGAGCTGCGAAGGACAGCTCTGTGTTTCTTGCGGCGACGGCGCGCGTAACGGGAGCGAGACCGACGTCGATTGCGGCGGAGCCGATGCGACGTGTGCGCGCTGTGACCCCGGTGACAGCTGCCAGGTCGACTCCGATTGCGCCAGCGGCGCTTGCCAGGACGGCGCCTGTTGCGGCGGCTCTCAGCGCGACTGCACGCGCTGCGCCCAGCGCCTTTCGCCGACCATCGACTGCAACGCTCCGGTCGATGGCGTCGATTCGACCGGCGTCATCAACTGCAACGCATTCCTCGGCTGCCTCACCGCCAACGCCGCCCGCTGCCCCACCCGGAACACGCCGGGCTGCAGCGGCGACGATCAGGCCGCCGACGCCTGCCCACACAACGACTACGGAGGCAACGCCGGAACCGGCGTCTCGCGCGCCAGTCAAGTGCTCGTGAACGCCGGCTGCCAGCTCTGAGATACGCTGGCCCTCAAGCGAAGGCCTTGAGGATCTCCTGCTGGATGCTCTGCAACTCGCTGTAGGCTTGGTTGATCTGGCTGACCTTCTGCGTGAGCTTGGCGAGCAGCTGCTTCTTTTCGAGCCCGTTGCGGATGATGAGCCGTAGGTCGTCGTTGTCCCAGGGCTTCTCTACGTACTGATAGAGGCCCACCTGGTTGATGGCCTTGATCGCATTCTCCTTGTCGGCGTAGCCCGTCAGGATGATGCGAGGCGCGTCGGGGCGCAGATCCTTCGCCTTGGCGAGGAACGCGATGCCGTCCATCTCGGGCATGAGGAAGTCGGAGATGATGACGCCCACGTCGTGCTTCTCGAGATGCTGGAGCGCACGCTCCGCGGAGGTGAAGGTGACCACCTCGTACGTCGTCTCCAGCGTCAGATACGCCGAGAGGCTGGTGAGGACCATCTCCTCGTCGTCGACGATCAGGACCGTCTCTTCATCCATGCCGTTCGCTCCTCGAGCCAGCCATCCAAGCCGTGGCAATGCTCCGAGTCAACCTCCGTTGCCAAGCCCGGACCAGCGGATTCGGGCAGATGACCGGAGCCCGCTCTGAAAGAACGCACCCCCCTGATACGCCGGCGTTCTCTCGCCCCACTTTCCCAGCCGCTCAAACTCAATTGGCCAACGGGCCGCACGGATAGCTTCGAGCGTCTGACGGCGGCGTCGTGCTCGGTCGACCGCAGCCCGATCCTGGCGCGAGCGGCGCGGGTTTGTAATACCGGCGGTGGAGCATGACCGAGTTCTCGGGCACCGATCGTTTTCAGCTCGTTCGTCGGCTGGGTGTCGGAGGCATGGGGATCGTCTACGAGGTGTTCGATCGGGAGCGCGGGGAGCACGTTGCCCTGAAGACATTGAGCCGCGTCGACCCCGCCGGCATCTACGACCTGAAGAAGGAGTTCCGTTCCCTCGCCGACGTGCGGCACCCGAACGTCGTCAGTCTGTACGACATCGTGAACGAGGCCGGTCAATGGTTCTTCACGATGGAGCTGGTGTATGGAACCCCGTTCTCGGACTACGTGGCGCTCGCGCCGACCGGTCGAGATGCCGCTACCACTCCGCAGCGACGGAGCGGGGCTCCAGGGCCCGACGACGCGATGCAGCTGACGCAGACGCGCGCCGACCTGCGCTCCGCCCCCAGGGTGTTGTACGACGAAGCGAAGCTTCGCTCCGCGCTGGGGCAGCTGGTGCTGGGCGTGAGCGCGATCCACGCCGCCGGCAAGCTCCACCGCGACCTCAAGCCGAGCAACGTGCTCATCACGCGCGAAGGCCGCGTCGTGGTGCTCGACTTCGGCCTGGTGCAAGACGATAGCCGCAGCAGCGACACGGCCGACACCAGCCTGGACGACAACCTGGTCGTCGGCACGCCGGCCTACATGGCGCCGGAGCAAGCCGCGGGGAAGCGCGCGGTGCCGGCCACCGATTGGTACGCCGTGGGCACGATGCTGTACCGGGCGCTCTCGGGGCAGCTGCCGTTCTCGGGTAGCTTGACCGACGTGCTGTTGCGCAAGCAATCGGAAGACCCGCCGGCGCTCTCGTCGATCGCGCGAGGCCTACCCAAGGATCTCGAACGCCTGGCGATGGATCTGCTCCGCCGGCGTCCCGAGGCGCGCGCCGACGAGCTCGAGCTGCGGCAGCGTCTGGCGCTCGACCGCGCCCCGGTTCGACCGACGGCGCGCCCCGACGGCGCGCCCTTCATCGGACGGGACACCGAGCTCGGCTGGCTCGAGTCGACGCTCGCGCTCTCGCGTCGCGGCCTGCCTCAGGTGGTGTTCCTGGAGGGCCCGAGCGGGCTCGGCAAGACGGCGCTGGTGCAGCACTTCCTGCGCAGCGTGCGCCAGGTGCCGAGCGCCGTGGTGCTCTCGGCGCGCTGCTATCCGCGCGAGGCGCTGCCCTACAAGGCGTTCGATGCCATCATCGACGCGCTCAGCCGCTTCCTCAGCCGGCTGCCGGAGGCCTCCGCGGCCGAGCTGTTACCCCGCAACCGCCGCGCGCTGACGAGCCTGTTCCCCGTTCTCGATCGCGTGCCCATCATCGACGCCTGGGATTCGCTCGCTCGGCTGCCCACGGCCCCTGTCGAGCGCCGTGAGCGCGCTTTCTCCGCCCTGAAGGAGCTGCTCGGGCGCGTGTCTGATCAAGGCCCCCTGGTGCTCACGATCGACAACCTGGAGTGGGGCGATACCGACAGCGCCGAGCTCCTGCTGCGCCTCTGCAGCGCGCCCGATCCACCGGCGATGCTGGTGATCGGCACGCACCGTCCGGAGCCAGAGCACCAGAGCGCGTTCTTCGAACGGCTCGGGCCTGCCGCGCCCGAGCTCGGTGAGGCGGCTCGCCATGACCACACCATCGGTCCGCTCGCGCCGAACAGCGCCTTCGAGCTGTGCAAGGCCACGCTCGACTGCGACGACAGCCTTTGCTGGCGCATCGCCGAGGAGACCGCCGGCGATCCTCTGCTCATCTCGCTGCTCTGTGAGCACATTCGAGAGCGCCTCGCGGCCGACGATCGCGCCCCGCGGGCTCAGCTCGAGGCGCTGGTCGAGATTGAGACAGGGCGCTCGAGCCCCGACGCCCGCCGCATGCTCGACCTCGTCGTCGTGGCCGGCGCTCCCTTGACGGTGGAGGCAGCGGGCGCGGCGCTCGGCCTCGGCACCGAGCGCACCCGAGCCTGCATCGCCGAGCTGCGTGGGTCGATCTTGCTGCAGATCGTCCATCACCGCGGCCGCGAGGCGCTCAGCGTTCGCCACGAGCGCATCGCTAGCGTGCTCGCTTCGCGCCTGGCCGCGAGCGAGATCCGCAGCCTGCACGCGCGCCTGGCCGAGACGCTCGCCGCGCGGCGCGAGGTCAGCCTGGAGACGCTCGCTGATCACTATTTCAAGGCGGGTGCGACCGACGACGCGCGCCGCTACGAGACGCTCGCCGCGCGCGAGGCCGAGCACAGCCTCGCCTTCGATCGAGCGGCGCAGTCGTACGAACGAGCTCTGGCGCTCACGCCTGACTCGTCGGCGCGCAGCCAGCTGCTCGAGCAGCTCGCCGACACGCGACTCCACCTCGGCCAGCCCGGACGCGCCGCGACCGCGCTGCTCGAGGCGGCGCTGGAGAGCCCGCCCGAGCGCGCCGCCGAGCTCCGACGGCGCGCCGCCGCCCTGCGCCTCACCGAGGAGCAGCTCGACGCCCTGTTCGTCGGCAGCGGTAGCGCCGAAGGCCTGTTCGACGGCATCACGCGCGAGGCGGCGCAGGCGTTCCTAGCCAAAGGCGAGCTGATCGAAGCGGCGCGGGGCGCGAGGGTTTCGCGGCGCAACGACGGCCCCGCATCGGTGCTGGTGGTGCTCGCGGGCGGTCTGAGCGTCGAACAGGTAGGCGGGACCGTCCGTCTCGGACCGGGAGAGATCCTCGGCACCCTCTCATTCCTGCAGAACACGGCGCGCTCGGCGGACGTGCTGGCGTCGGCAGATGGTACGCGCGTGCTCTCCATCACGCGCGCGTCGCTCGATGAGCTCAGCCAGACGCAGCCGCAATTGGCGCTGCAGCTCACGATCAACCTGGCGCGTATCCTGTGCGGGAAGCTCGTCAACCTTCACGCCAGAGCTTTCGGAACCTGAGCGGCGCCGGCCTTCTCGCCGCAGAAATGAGCTCGTCGGAGCTGCTCCTCGGTGTGGCCGGCGGCGGCGGCCCGTGGCGACGTCAGTAGACGGCGACGGTGTCGAGCAAGACGGTCGCGGCCGAGTATGCCCCCGCCCCACCCGTGTCGAATTCGATGCCGATCTGGCGCACGTCGCTCGGCGTGTGCGTGCCTGCCGGATCCACGTACGCAGCGCTGCTGACGTTTGCCCAGGTGAACGTCTGCCAGTCTGACCCAGGCAAGATGTTGATGTAGCCGGAGTCGGCGTAGACGCTCGTGGGGCCCGTCTTCGCATAGAGCTTGAGCCCCGGCGGATTCATCGGGTCTGCCGAATAGCCCGACACGACAGAGATGCGCGCGCTGATTCTTCGCCCAGCAAGGTTCACTCCCACGTCGTCCATCGCGATGGCGACCTCGAAGCTGATCTTCTGCGAAGGGCCGCTGAACGGCAGCTCGAGGCGCACCGATCCGGCGTTGGCGTTGGGGTCACCCGCGGGGTCGTACGCCGCCGTGGCCACGCCCTCGGGTGCGGGCGGCGTAACACCCGCGTCGCCTTCGGGCGGCGGGGCAGCGATCAACGTGGCAGGATCCGCGTAAACGAAGACCCAGTCCTCGATGTCTTCCGCGAAGTCGTAGGCGACGAGCGGCTCTGCTGCTGGCCCCGAGCCGCCCGCTCCTCCCGGAGACACGCCTCCCGCCGAAGTACCCGCCGTGCCGCTCTGCCCGCCGCTGCCTGCCGTTGCCGTCTGTCCACCAGCGCTCGTCCCTCCCGAGACCGACGTGCCGGAACCGCCAGCCCCTGCCGGGTCGGTGCTATCCTCGGAGCAACCGAGCGCGAAGCACGACACGAGCAACCCCATGAGCCGAGCGACGTCGCGCAGAATTCCCGGCGCGACTGCCTCTCGTGATGCAGCCTGACGGGATGACGCGTTGGCTCCGATGAATGCGCGCATGAGTTACTCCGGGTGAATGGACAGCTCCGCCTACCACCAGCCCGAGCTCGAATCAATCGAGCGACGAGGGCTCGCGCGAGCGATGTTGCGAAGCAAGATGTGCGAGCGCAGCGACGAGATGATGCTCGCGTAGACGGGGCCCTCGACTTCCATCGCAACTGCGATGCCGTCGCCTTCAGATCACACGGACCCAGATGACACGGAGCGACGTCGAAGCGCGCTCTCGCCCTCGTGCCGGACCGTTTCGCCGATAACCTCGAGCGGCTCCGCAGCGACGGGCTTTCACGAGCGCACCGTTCAGCGTAGCGAGGCTCGGTGGTCATCGCTGCGTTCGAGGCATTCCTGCGCGGTCGCTCGCAGATTGCTCGGTCACCGGCGCTCGCGCTCAGGCGATGTCCGCGTGAGCTCGCTCGAGGCAGAGCACGCGCAAGCCCACCCCCTCACGTTTCGATTTCCCACCGCGCCAATAGTCGGACCTGCGTCGCCTGAAAGGCGCGTCCGGATGCTCGAGCCCGCGTCAGCGCTGAGGTCTCCCCTGCGACCTGGACAGCGCGATGCGCTCACGCCGCTCACTCGGGGCGTCACGAACGCTCGAGCCGTCGCCCACCCTGCGCTGCGCGCGCGACCCGCTCGTGTCTCGGCTCGAGCTATCGCGGCATCCGGGGCGAGAGGGACCGCCCGCCCCGGATCAGCGCGACGCCCTTCGCGCGGTCGCGGTCGGACGCGCGCGCCGCGTCAGGAGC
>Ga0247763_1001365_pt1 | contig 13970 bp, 11 predicted proteins | sample UWRJL141409B4_FD_179926 | JGI IMG/M metagenome (GOLD analysis project Ga0247763, IMG submission 179926) | Plant litter microbial communities from Arlington Agricultural Research Station in Wisconsin, United States - UWRJ-L141-409B-4 | ecosystem: Environmental > Terrestrial > Plant litter >...
GTAGAGAGTTTTTTTTCTGCTGCTACTTGTTGAGAGTGCTGGCAAGACGGAAGAAGGTTAATCTGGGGCTGGCTTTGTGACCTCTTTTATGTAAAAGACGGACTTGTATACAATGCCTTTATAACAGGACAGGATAGGAATTTTCTTTGTGTGTGGCATGACAATAGATATATTTGATTTTATTGTTAGCATTTTGTATGCAACCCGGTGCTGTTAAAGACCTAACGTTGATTTTCAACGACAACTGTACTCGGGAGTGCATGTTTTGCCTTTTCGACATACACTGCGTCACTTTGCAAACACCAAGGTTATATTTGCATGCGTACCGAAACCTTGTGTCCCGTTACAATTCAATTCAATTTCTAGAGCTAGCACTCCCCGCCTCCGGCGGGGGGAGGAACTGGTCCCCTCCTGCCGCGCCGCTTTTGCAGCCTCGCTCCCCCACTAGTCTAGGTGTCAGCTTCCTCCGAGTCCTGCCTACCACCCCTTCCAAAAACTAGCCACACCGCAAACAACCAGCACTTAAGCAGAAGCTCTCAGTGTGTCCCGTTACAACCACTAGCGAAATCGGCTTCCGCTTTTCATTCACTGTTCAACTGTCTGGGGACCCACTTTTAGGCCTGCAACTCCCCACCGTCAAATGTACTCCAGCATCGCAGCCTTGCTTACATAAAGCTACGGGAGTCACCTAGGAACATGACGGCAGGTCATCCTCGTTCCTTATACCTAAACGCAGCGCTGAAGAGACGGGATAGCGATTAAAAGACGCTATAACAATAGCTCACTTATAAATCTGAAGGCCTATCACATTCCTCCATCTGAAGTTCTGCCTACTGTTGCTTCGCCCGTGCTGTCTTAATGTTGCCACATTTGCAACGTAGAAAGACTAGACTGTGTATATGGATGATCCGGCCCAACTACCTTCTGCCGAAGAAGAACGCACTGACACATTAAGTCAAGCGCGTCATCAAGGCGGCCTAGGCCTTCCCAGGTTAAGGCGAGGTTGTTCATGCTGGTCAGCGTAGAGGGATGCTCCGACCCCAGCACCTTCTTTTTCGTCTCCATTACTTGCACCTCCAGCGACTCGGCCTCTGCCCATCGGCCCTGATCCCAAAACGTCAACGCCAGGTTGCCCATACTATTCAGCGTATCGGGATGCTCCAACCCCAATACCCTCGACCTCGTCTCCATTACTTGCACAAACAGCGACTCGGCCTCTGCCCATCGGCCCTGATTTCTGTACGTCGATGCCAGGTTGCCCATGCTGGTCAGCGTATCGGGATGCTCCGACCCCAATACCCTCGAACTCGTCTCCATTACTTGCACAAACAGCGACTCGGCCTCTGCCCATCGGCCCTGGTTTCTATACGTCGATGCCAGGTTGTCCATGGTGGTCAGTGTATCGGGATGCTCCAACCCCAGTAGCTTGCTTCGGATCTCTTTCGCCTCGACTAGAAACTTCTCAGCATCCTTACACTGGCCTTGGTAGTCGAAGAGTCCGGCGGTGCGGTAGAGGAGCGACGCCTTAGCTAGTCTCTCGTCCTTCGACTGCGTGCCTTCGAGCTCCAGCACTGCACACGCGTGTGATAAATACGCGCCACAGATAATCCGATTCTCATAATTGCCAGGTGGGTAGAGTTGCGATATAGTTAATAACGCGCGGTTCGCGAGTTGGCGTAGGGTGCCTTTTTCGAGCAGCCACTTGCGCGTGACGAGCTGCACAAGCCGGTGTATATCAAAGTCGCCTCCGTTATTCTCAGTAATGAATGAGAATGCTTTCAAGACCCCCAGAGCCTTTATTAGTTGGACCTCTCCCTTTAACTCCTGAGCTAGCTGTTGTTCGCTGTAGCTGGACAAAAAAGCCAAAGGGATGGCTCGGCGGTCAAGAAGGCTCATGAAGGACATTAGTTCGCTCGCAGCCGTATTCTGCTTTTGGATTTGCTCGAACGAGAGAATCCATGTCGCCGTAACAGCGCGCGGAGTTTCTGAATCTCTCCCCACTGTCTCAAACTCCTCGCTAAGCAGCGTCACAAAATTCTGGTCGCTCTTATCCAAAAGCTCGAGATATCTAGGCACTGAAACGCTTTTTTCCTGAATAAAAGCAGTAGCCTGAACCATCGCAAGCGGTAGATACTCCAACCGGGATGAAAGTGCCAGCAGTGCGTTGCTACTGAGATCCTCTTCTTCAAGCTTCGTCCGGAACAGTTGGTCCGACTCGCCCGCGTCCATTTTCTGTACTTCAATAGGGCGTTTGCCCTTCAATAACCGTGAACCGGTCTCCTTGTTTCTGGTAGTAATAATAATTGAGCCGTGGGCACATTCGGGAATATGCTGTGCGAGGTTGCCCTTATTGCGAGAAGAACTTGTAGCCACAGGTTGGTCAAAAAAGACTTGGCTGTCATCGGCATTATCGATAGCCATCAGCCACTGACCACAATCCTTCTTCTCAAGCCACTCTTTAACCAGCGGCAACACATCCACTTTAGGGTTGTCATAACCTGGGATCCCACATTCCTTCGCTATGGAAAAGTACGCTTGGCGAAATCGCTCAGCACTGCTCGCGTGGATCCAGAAGACCGAAACTTCCGGCCGCGTCTGTTGCAGCCAGTAGATGTACGCTAGCGCAATCTGCGTTTTTCTATACTGAATTAGTCAATTGGCAGGACTGCGGGGACATCACGTACCCAACGCCGCCGAGTCCGTAGAGCGAGACCCTAGGCTGTGATCCCTCGTTCGGCTGAGCAAGATGGCCAAGCTGATTCTTCAGCTGATCGAGGATAGCTGATCGCCCGACGAAGTCCGGATTGCGAGTGTATGGCACGAGGACTGTCCGGGTTAGTACGAACTATAAATCAGAAGCGTGCTTCTACAGTACTTACACCGGGCAGATCTCTCGAGTCGATCGCGCTGTCTTCCCAGTGTATCCCTATCATGTATCGGCGCAAGTAGGTCTGTATGATGTCTCTCAGCCACGTTTATCTGCTTGATCCATCGACGAAGCTCTCCGCACACAGCTTCAAATCCTGGATCGTCTCTGCTGACGAATCGGGCCATGTCCATATGGTTGCTGTGAATGCCGATCGGAATGTAGCCCGGAAGAATTGCCGAGTCTTGTGGCACGACCTGGGAGGATCAGTAAGCGCTCCGATGAGCTATGCTGTCAGACATACATGGCCGATACCCGGCAGAGGCAGCTCCTCGTAAAAACAGCTGATCTGGATTGGCTGTAGCCCATCCCCACTGCGCGCCATTACCATTGTATGGAAGCCGTCTTGAATCCGTGTCAGTACTTCTGACTCGCGCCGGAGAACCGCTACAATCTCTGTATTTGTTTGCTTGATCACGCCTATTTTTCGGGATAGCAGCTCGGCCCATCTGGCTAAGCCTGACCCGTGGTGAGGTGTTCCGAGAAAGGCAATTCCTCGGGTCGCCTGAAGTATGCTCTGGAGGTGTTTCTCCGTTCGTTGTCTCGACGTCGCCAATGCCTGTCATGAAGTTAGCGCATTCCATGCAGCCTGATGTGTGCCGTACGTACATCCTCGCAGACAAGGCCCCCTAGGCTATGACAAACAAACATTATCGGCCGCTCGCTCGTTTCGTTCCTTTCTCGATAGGCCGCGAGCGACGTCAACAGGTTCCACGCGTGGTTGTTAATCCTGCTCTGCGACACCAAACCCTTCCAATCTGCCACGTACGCATCGTATCCGAATGTAAGAATGCGCGCGGTCGGGATCTCGGAGGGGAGGAGGGCCTTGGGCTAAGGCTCGGTCGCGCCGTGGGCGGTCCATGTCTTCTCACGATTGCCGGTCAGGCCGTGTACGAAGACGATGCTGCGCAGAAGCCATCGGTTAATGAGTGATTATAACTTCGAGCAGATCTTCACATACTCAACAATGGCATTTGCGGGGGTGTAAAAGGGCTTGATGCCTGATGGGAAGGTCTTGGGCGAAGTCGAAGTCGCCGCGCCCGATGACTCTGGCGGATTGCGCTCGGTCACCAAGTCGATCGCTCCGGCCTTTTGCCGTCGACTGAATAACTGCCGCATTCTGCCGCGGATAGGGAACTTGACGTCTTTTTCCATGGGTCCGTTGGATCGTTGATCCGCTGCTCCGCTCTGCGGGGTTTGTAGGGCTGCCCCAGCGGTGCCTTTGCCCCGCAATAGCATCCAATTTTGGTGCTCACCTTCTGGTCACGTGGCTATACAATGCATCGGTGGGTTCCGTAGTCCTTATGTAAGCAAGGCTGGACTCTGGCAGGGACATTAGACGGTGGGAGTTGGCACGGTGTAAGCGCCAAGAGGCCTAATAGCGGGTCCCGAGACAATTGAAGAGTAAGTGAAAAGCGGAAGCCGATTTCGCTAGCGACTGTACGTGAGTGTGTTCGAACCCGGGGGGGAAAAAAAAAGCACATCTGTGATCCCTGATCTGCAAAAACTTTCAAGCTTATTCAAAAACATGATAGATATCTTGAGTATAACAGGTGGAATCTCACATACCCCCGGCAGGTCAGCATGTCGTGCATGTGAAGGTGGATGATGATTGTCCACTGATAAAGGCGCCTGTGAGGCGCGTTCGATTGTTGCCCATCAACCCTGAAGCGGAATTTGCCCCCAGGCCCGACACTCGTGTAGAAACTCGATGGAATGATACGGGGATAACACAAAGGAAATTGAGACTATAGACTTGATGAATTCTATTGCACTCCAACGAAAGTGACAGCCTTGCCTTGCCGAATGCCGACTTCCTACCCAGAGAAGCTATGCGGCACAGCAAGTGCATGATTCCATCCCGCTGGAATAAATCCTACGATCCCTTTGGGATGCGGCAAGCAGTACCCGACTTACGAGGGAAGACCAACAGAGCCAGCTAGGATGCTCTTGGAATAGGCAGGGCTCAAGATGACATGGCAAAAATCTAGTTCTGTTTTCTGAGATATGCAAGCTTGGCCAGGGTTAAGGGCAGTAAGGTAAAAGGGATTGTCGTGGTCTATGTTGTGCAAATCGTTAAGTTGATGCAATGGAGTCACGGATTCTACCAACAAACCAGCATCGGTATGTATAGGATTGAAAGGATTACTCGTACACTAATTATAGCGCCCTTTACCCACTATAATACCCCGCATCGCCGTTTCATTCCCGCTCTTTCTCAATCCATGATCTGCATTGTCTTTGCAACGGCGTGGATTTGTGTCGGCTTCCAAAAGTCCCCACAGCCGGGATGGAGAGGTGACGTCAAAGCCAGCCACATGAACAACCACAATGCACCAATGATACAATAAACGACATGACATGACGCAGTCTCAATTCCAAGAATATAGTGATTGATTATACGAAACTGTCGCTCGCCCATTTGTTCCATTTAAGATGACGCGTGGAGTGCAGGCACACACTCGCTGCGATTTGAGGTTTTGCTTTGGCGAAGACAGAATCAATCCGCCATGTATATTACAGCTAGATGATCCATCGTTAGGGGGAAGCTATGTCACACCTCCCACTACACTGCACCGAGAAAGCCCTGCCGTCCCCCAAGTTTTTGGCAGATGCCGCACCAGCCACAATACAGCGCGTGACAAAGAGCCTAGAAAGGCTCGTGGCGGAGCCATGCTCGATGTTGCAATCCAGCCATCCATCCTACATTATTCTTCTCTCTAATGATCTGAGGCGAGACTCAACTATTGGGTAATTCTCAATACGACTAGATCCTGTTTCACACTTGTACCCTGTCCTCGAGGATGAGGGAGCGAATATGAAACAAGGAAAACGACTCTCTGTTATTCCTCCTTGCTTCCGAGACAGAAAGACCTAGGCCGCCAACACTAGAGTAAGTAGGATACTGACTAGAATTTGAGCACTTACATATCCAAGGTCCGGCCTATATAAAGATTGTGGGAAGCGTCACGGCACGGCGATTATTTTCATCCGCACAACCATCTCTCACTTTCTTCGTCCACAGTATCACCCTCGACAAATCCACAAACTCGACATTATGCAGATCTCTTTCGCCATCTTCATCGCCCTCCAGGGCCTTTTAGTCGCAGCGGAACCGGCTCTTGTGAGTAAACCCACTCCCAGTTGGGAAACTTGAAGAGCTGACGAGAATTACAACAGACCAATACCGAAATCATGAAGGAGGAGGTATGCAAAACTCACCTTGACCCCCCCGACCCAATTCCATACCCCCCAGTGCAGAACTCTGCAAAGATAGATAATATGACTGATCAATGCACACCAAAAAGCTTGCTGGACACGACCTTCTCAAGCTTGAAGGACGCGACCTTGAGCCACGTGCCTGCAGCTACAAAAACTGCGACGATTGCTTGGGCCGATTTGGCTATTGCATTCAGTGCAACACCGGCAATTCGCTCTCGGGATGTGTCAATTGGTATGTCCTTGGTGAAACCTAACTCGAACATAAAGTGGCTGACGGGATTCTAGCTGGTTCTTTTGCGGCACCAAATGCGGCTGCTAGTTGAGGCGGTTCCGGCAAACTGGGCTCATGAGAGGAACTGTCTAGGGTTTTCTTTTCTATGGCGTTGCGTCTTGGGGAGTCTGCGTTTAGGGTCTACGTTTTTGGGCCTTCGTTTTGAGTAGCTTGACTGTTTGCGTTTGTCTGGTTGCAATGGCTCTGTTGGATGCCGGCTCAGGAGTGTCCTGCATTTGTTGCTAGAAAGAAAATCAAGGCTATCGAAAACCTGTTGTTATACCACCCCAAAATCGACGACCACCCATGCTCATAGTCACGTCTGATCAGTCAAGGATCAGCCCCGGCTCAAATTCGGCAAATGTCTGCCTATTGAATATCACAGCCTTCCTAGAAGGTGCAGTTTTAGCCGAAGGGCCTAAAAATGGTCCCATGTAAGCAAAGGGCCCAGTTCTGGACCCTCTGCCCTCGTAATAGCTACCACCCAGAACTTCATGGAGTGTTGAAGATGGAGATGAGGGTGATACCTTGGACAAAGGGGGGCTTGACTTGTTGATTTAGTTCTGTTTTGGTATAGCCCGTGGGTTGGTAACTTGCGCCTGATAGGGACCGGAAAGATAGAGCGGAGGAGTGTAGAAATAAGGGCTCATGTTGCTTTAGTTCGTAGATCTAGAAGAGAAATATGAGAAACAGGAGAAGTAGGAGGAGGAGAGCGAGGGTAGGATGTTGGGAGGGCGGGGTCCTTACGAAAAAGCGATATAGTTATGAATCGAACGCGAGAGAAAGAGATAGAGAGGGAGAAAGATACAGTTACTGAACCACTAGGCCACTTAGCCAGTCTTTCAATTTGTGGAATTTAGTACTCGTTCTTTCCCTTTATATCCTTTACGCGATCGCCCTCTTTTGTTCTTGGCCAATTATCGGGACTGAAGATCCAGACGCACGATTCGAAGATTTTAATTATCACCTCCTTCAATCTACAGCTTGTCAGATTGTAGCTCCTCCAGCGCATCCACCAAGCGACGTATCCCCTCGGTGATCTCCTCCTCCGAGAGAGTGAACGTCAAGCGGAACCAGCCCAGCTCCTCGGTACCAAAGAGAGACCCGCGCGCAATCGAGACCCTGTGCTTCATGCACGTCTTGTCGATCAGGGCCTCTCGTTTTTTCAGATCGGCGCCGTTGACTGCAGCACCGCCGTCGAAGATATATCGTCGCAGGTCAATCCAGAGGAACAGACCAGCGTAGCTAGATTATAAAAGTCCCAGAAGAGCCCACATTAGATAAGCCCATAACTTAGATGATGACACTGGCCTGGTAGATCAAACGAGTCAGTAATAGGAGAGAAATCACCGACTCACCTTCCCCTGTAATAGGAGATGTTATTCTGCGTTAGAAGAGTTGTCACCAAGCGATATCTCTTACTCATCAGCCCATGGTTCTTCTCGCTGAAACCGGATCTAGAGGCTTCGTCTTCGAGCATCCCGGCCCAGATATCCTGAATCACGTAAGGAGGCCAGGAGAACGGGCTAAGAGATTGGCGCAAGTCAGTACTTATTGCCAGCCCCGTGTAGAAACACAAACCGTTAGGAGGGGGTTGAATTGCAAAATTAAAAAACGGGGCAGGCACTGACCTCAAACTTGCCACGGCTTCTAGGACCCCTTTATTCCTCGTCTGAAGAACACCCAGTCGCAACCCATTGGCACAGAAATCTTTGCTTGCCCCGTATGATACGTGGACCAGGCAAGGATCGATGATGCCCTCAAGGTCGAGCGAGAGTATCGACTTGAAGGGTGCTATCTTGGCTGCTCGGTCTGCATCGAAGACAGAGCGTGCGTAGATCTCGTTGCTGATGAGGTGGAGATTGTTGGTGCCGCAGAATTTGGCAATCTCCTTGATCGTATCCTCGGGCTGTGTGTGTATTTGGTTTTTTTTGTTAGAAGTCCCTAGCTGGTAGATGTCAAACTGTCAGACCGGGGAGGTGGGTACCTACGTAACACCTTCCGAGTGGATTGTGAGGACTTGGTTGGGTGTCAGCTGTGATGTCGATAGTATTTTGTCCGAAAGCGATCCGATAAAAATGCCCCCACCTACTTCGTAACCAAAACCGCCTTTACGTGGCCCCCAGCCTGTCTAGCAGATTCCAGTTGTGCCTCAAACGCTCGGCGGACAACCACGGGCGAGTCGAACGCATCATCAAACGATGCATATCCCGCGATCCCCTGGAACGGCACTGGAATAATAACACCCCTGGCGCGTTGGGACACATCCATGTCATACCCGGTGTAAAACGGCTGCGGTATCAGCACCCCGTCCCCCTCGTCGCAAATGCTCCAAACCAGTGCATCTGTCACGGCGGTGACACCTGACATGACGGTAATCTGATCGTATGTCACCGGCTCCCTAGCGCCAAAGTCAGAGTTGAACACGCCCGCGACGGCCTTCCTGAGGCGTAGAGACCCGCGTGGACCGCGGCCGTAGGTCAGCTGTTGGATTGGGTCGATGGCGAGGTCTCGACGGATAAGCTCGGAAATGTCGCCATGCATTAGGGAATTTTCGGCGAGGCGCATGACGATGGTGCCACTGGGGTTGCTGGGTGACCACGGATTGTCCAGGGCCTCCTCAATCGAAGCCCACGGGTTCTCGCCAGTGAAGTTGACTGCTCCACGGGCTGACAGTCCGAATGCGGACATTGCATCGCGGACGGCGTCGGTTTGGTTGTCGGCCATATTATGGGTCGGTTTGTTGAACGCGCCGTAGGAGGGTTGACATATAAGTCAAGAAGATCGCACATACAGGAGAGCTCATTCGGGAGACTTTTATGCACGGCAGGAATTCCAGAGAAAGTGACGTCAGTAGTGTGTTTTAAACCCTTTGCGGTCATTGGAAAGGCGTGTGAAAGTTGGGTTGGGTGTCGATCTTGACCACTACCTAATCAAGGTGGTAATCACTAGAACCGTCGGGACAACGTTCGGCCGACAACGCAAGCGACTCGGCTCCAGGGGTTACCACAGATAGTGTATATATGTGTAGGAACTTTTCAAAAGTTTAAGAGCCTTAAAAAACGTTGTACGTCAATACAGGTGCCCTGTCTTACTGTTATCTTCCATCCCAACAAGTCTGCGAGTGTCCCCTCAACTTCTTTGCTCCGCTGTGACGATGCCATCGTATATTGTGGAACCGATATCCCGGATATTCCTCGTCAAGCCACTCTGAGAGATTCAGTTAAGGATATCGCTAAACAGAATGAGATGAGCCGTTTCATAAACCGGCCGCGGCTTCCTGAAGAAAAGAAGCCCGCCCTCGTTATAGAGAAGGCGATGGCCTAGGGCAGACTCCGTCTGCATGGGCAGAACGAATGGTGTTGATCTGGGGAAGTAGTAACGCCGGAGAGATAAGCTGAAGTACCTAATTGGTCTGGCTCTAAGTGGCGTTCTTCGGGGTGTCTCTGCACAACGACGACAATACCCTCAATGTCAAATATGGAAAGGACAGTTAGGCCAGCGAGACCAATATGTTCCATAGGATTAAGAGGACGACTGTCCTGGGGATGATGGCCGCCACGGCACTGTCCACTACTGAAGAACGCTGCTGTGCTTGCGCTGCTAAACAATAGGAATGGCGAGGATGGTGGTGTGCTTGGTGTGCGTAAGAAGAGCGACGGTGCTGACGAAGAAAGGCATTCTGGGAGGGAGCGGGACGATTGTGACAGATGAGATGAGCACTTGAGTCCGGTTCAATAGAACTGTGTCGAGGTGTTTCCATAGAGCGACGTGGAAATATCGAGGTTTTCCATGTTTTTAAAAGAGGATCGAGCAGGTAAGAAAGGAGGGGGAAATTAGAGCGAAGACGTGAAAATCGACGCAGCCTACACAACCCACATTATCGGGCTGTATTCTTTTCCATCCAGTTTATCCATACTTTTAGATATGAGCACAATTGAGAGCTGTTCTAAGGGAATATCTTGTATCTCTCGCGACGGCCTGGGCCAGAAGGGCCAGCTGCACCGTGCAGAAACACCTTGCCCAGTGCCAATGGGTTAAGAATGAGAGGGCCACGCCTAACAAGAATAAAAGCCAATCAATCCGCTCGGGGAGCGTCTCAGCTTAACGGTGAGATTTTCCCACTTTCGTGAATGAGGAAAACGGGATGGAGACCTAATGGAGGACGTAAACTGGGTTTTAAGTTGACCCCCCCTGTTCTGGCCCCCCCCCTGTTCTGGAACATTCTGTATCATTCACGACAACTTGCCCACCGCCACTTTAACAATGCATTACTCACCCATTTCTTTTCCAATCTTCTTCATCTTTTCAACGTACTTTCTCCATTGATTCAAGATGCCGTATTCCGAAGCTGATATGCGCAAGGCATGCGAGGCCTATCGAAAAGAGGGCAGGTTGCGGAAGCAGTGCCTGGAATTCAATGTTCCATGCAGTACCCTACGCCGGCGATTAATGGGCGTGCTTCCACATGCTGTAGCCCACCAAGACCAACAGAAGCTCTCTGTAGCTCTGGAAAAGTCCTTGGCCGACTGGGTAATCTTCCAGGCCGACCTAGGGCTTCCAATAACCCACACGCAAATAAGGAGGCTGGCTCAAAGGATTTACACCGACCGTAATAAGCCCATGGAATTCGGTAAGTAATGGGTGGCGGCCTTTCTTCGAAGATATCCAGTCCTAAAGACCCAAAGGCCACATAGGATTAACTCAGCCCGTATCAAACTAGCTACAGAAGAAAAAATTCGCCTGTAGTTTAACTACCTGGCCATCCCAGCCATCAAAACCATTCCTCCTCAATATCAGTACAACGTCGACGAAGCTGGGATTATAAAAGGCGTTGGTAATAATAGATTAGTTATCGGAAGAGCTAAGACGAAGCTTATCCTAGCTAAACAGCCTGGGTCTCGCAATTAAACCTCTTTCATAGAAACCATTTCGGCCACAGGGGTAGCACTCACACTAGTAGTAATTTAAAAAGGAAAGACCCAACAACAATAATAGTATCCAAAAGCTCTAGGGCCCTACGAAGGCTGGCACTTCTACTTAACGGATAAAGGCTGGATAAATAATAAAATAGCCCTGGAATAGTTAACGAAAGTCTTCCTTCCACAAACCCGACCAGATAACCCTACCCAACGCCAATTATTAATTCTAAATAGCCACAGCAGTTACATAACAAATAAATTCCTTTAGTAATACTATAAAAATAACGTCCACCTATTATTTTTGCCGTCGTACTACTCCCACATCCTCCAGCCCTTAAATCTTGGTATATTCTCTTCCCTAAAGAGGGCATATCAAAAGCGGTTTTCTAAGGTGGCCCCGGGGGGGCAGGACTATAACTCTATTCACGGGAAAAAGCTTTTCCTAAAAGTCTATTAATATATACATTAGCAAGGCCTTCAGAAAGAGAATATCGTAAATGGGTAGAAGGCGACGGGGTTATAACCAGTATCTATTACCAAGCCCTTAATAAGCCCTTTATTAGTAAAAAAAAAACCCCCCGGAAAAGAAAACACCCCCCAAAGCGTTTTTCGGACTATCACTACCGCCAGCGCTACACCTACCGCCTACGGAATTAACGAGGGTATTATATTTACGCCCAGAAAAGCTAGAAAGGTGGGGGCTCAATTAAAGGCCACAATTGGAAGGCCGACCGCTTAACGGCTTTTATTCCGGAAGGTAGAAAAATCGCTAAACCTCAAGGACTTCGAAATAACAAGGCTAAGGCAAAAAATCGAAACCCTGGAAGCAAAGGTGGAACGGCTAAAGCCGACGAAACGAAAGAAGGTAGTTTTGGATCCAAATATCCGCTTTACCACTATCACCGACATTCGGAAGGCGCAGAGGGACGCGGGGCGGGAGATTAAAGAAGATTCAGAAGCCTCAAAGGGCTCAAAATCGGATTCTAAACCCGAAGACTGTATTATTATAGGCGTTGGCAGTCGAAAATAAAAAGATTGTGGACAGTTTCATAGTGTTGAGAATGATACAGAATGTTCCAGAACAGGGGGGGGGCCAGAACAGGGGGGGTCAACTTATGCTGTGGATATCTCCCAGCGTATCTGCTGTCATCTGCTGTTCACGCAGTTGAACTCTTGGTTTCAGAGCTGCGACCCCCCACATATGAGATTCCTGTTCTTCATCAAGGCTTCCCAGACGTCAGCCAATGGACAACGCTAGCAGCCAACTTCTTCAGGGAAGGGTTACAATTGGACAAGACTTTCCAGCGCCGAAAAGTACGAGGATCAGGACTCGTCTTTCTCTTGGCCGGCTCACGAAAAGGCACGACCACAATGATCCAATGTGAGTGAATGAATTGTCCATATATTATGAAAACGCCGTAAACCCCATTCTTGCCCTCCCTCGTTAACAAAAGTCTTTCCTTTTTCCCCCAACCAAGACATGGCCAATACGCTACAGAAGCCTGTTAGAACCGTTTTATCCAATTCCGGAGTCCCAGAAATCAGAAATGCGTCGGCATCGGCCCTGAGGTGGGATGCGATTCTCAGACTCGAGTTGGTAGAAGACAGAAGCAAAGATGACTCAATAACGAGTAAGTGAAAAGAATCAATTCTATCTATCAATGTTCTCTCAGGAGAGGAAGCTGTTACAGTCTTGTTTCAAATCAACTCACTACCACCACCACCGCATGTCCAATCATAAAATCTAAATTTTTCTTTCAGGGTCGGAATTAGCCAAATGGCTCTCGCTTTATCCCGGAGTCCTCTTTATGACTAGCAGCAGAAAGCTCGATAGCAACTCGGTATATTGGAACAACATTGACGCCGTCATCAATTGTGAGCAGCAGCAGCAGCAGCGGGTGGCGGCGTCCTACCACAGGGACGGCTTGAACTACTACGAGGAATCTGCCACAGCCAATCTATGGCGGCGATATATGAACGACCACCTACCGAACCTCGTCAAGTCCCTTTCCGGAGGCACCGGTATAGATATAGATACGGATTCGAAGCTTAGTGCTAAAGTCAGAGAAATATGTAGTGTATTAGCCGTCACCGAACCCCGCGAGTCAAGAATGGCCAAGACGTTTCTCACAGCAAAGCGACTTGCCATGGCGGCGGCGGCGGAAGCGGTGCCAGGGGAAGAAGAAGAGGACAAGACAGAGAACGAGGCAGATTTGGAGCATGTGCTTATGGTTATTAGATCTGCGATTTTGTCAGAGGAGGGGGAGGAGAAGGAGCTGCGGGAGTTTGATATGAGGGTGGGGAGACTCAGAGAGTTATTGAGTAGCAATGAATGCATGTAGCTGCGAAGGATACCAGAAAAGCATGGAATTGGCCTACCTATCTATCTATCTATCTATCTATCGACAACTACCCACCTAGCTGCTTCGGTACCTACCTAGGTACGTACCTAGGTTGACAGGCCACAGATCTCTAGAGATTGGGGCTTGGTAAGCTCAGTTAACATACTATCTCAGGCATTCTATTCTATCTAGGTCTCGTATTTATAATATGCTAGCTACATTGCACTACACTTAACTTCCAAGAACAAGCCAAAGAAAAAAAAAAAAGGGACATTTCACCACATTAG
>Ga0247763_1001370_pt1 | contig 13947 bp, 11 predicted proteins | sample UWRJL141409B4_FD_179926 | JGI IMG/M metagenome (GOLD analysis project Ga0247763, IMG submission 179926) | Plant litter microbial communities from Arlington Agricultural Research Station in Wisconsin, United States - UWRJ-L141-409B-4 | ecosystem: Environmental > Terrestrial > Plant litter >...
TGCATGTACTCCCAGAAGGCGGCGACGTCTTGATCGAGCTGGCGCGCGACCAGGTAGCTGCCATTGCGCCCGAGAGCGGCGCGCTCTCCCTCTGGGAAGCAAGGGGCGAGGTGCGCGCCCGCGTCGAGCGAGGGGCGTGCATTCGGCACGAAGGGGAGCTTGCCGTAGGCGTTCTCGTAGCCGAGAATGAACTCGCCCGCGTCGACGGATTTGCCGCGCCCCCCTTCACTGGTCGCGCCCGAGATGCGCGGCTGGGCGATGCCATCCGCGAACCCGAAGTGCTCGCGCCGCTCGGGCAGCGTGCGCGTGCTGCGCCGGTAGACGCAGTCGAGCGCGGCGTCGCTATCGGCGAGCTGTGCGTGGATCGCCGACTCGAGCCGCTGCTCGGAGCTCGCATACGAGGCCAGCAGCACGTGCACGGGGTTTGGATCGGAGCCCCACAGCCAATGCGCGGGTGCGCTCGCATCCACGTCACCGAGGGCGCGAGAGCGCGTCTCCGAGCCGGCCATGCCTTCACGGAACTCGAGCGGAAAGCTCTGGAGGCTGTCGTCGTCCAGGCCGATCGCGCGGAGCCCGGCGGCGGTGAACGCGACGTTCACGCAGAGCTCGGGTGGGCGATCGGCGCCGGTCGTGATCTGCTGCGACAGGCCACGAAGCCAGGCCCGTGCGCGCGGGGCGTCCTTCACGCGCAGCAGCAAGTATTCCGCGTATTCCTTCCTGGCGTAGCCGCTGAAGACGAGTCCCTGAATGTCTGACAGTTCGAGCATGGGCGTCCTCCCAAAGGGTTAGAGCAGCCTCAGCCAGCGTTCGGCGTCGCGCTCGGTCTGGAACCCGCGGCGCAGCTGCGCGCAGAGCTTGCGATTGTTCAGGATGTTCTTCACCGTCAGCTCCGGATACGCGCTGTACCAGAGCTGCGTCGGCACCTGGTGGTTGCGCGTCCACGCTTTGAAGCGCTCCTCGTCGGTGGCACCCTCGAAGAGCAGCAAGACGGAGCGAGGGAACCCCTGCGTGTTGCTCCAGACCGCGGTCAGGCCGACCGCGGCCTTGTCGATGAAGTCGCCGAGGTAGCTCTCCCAGCTGCCGTCGTAGTTGCTGAAGAACAACAGGCGCTTGCCCTCGTCGATCAGCACCCAGCGCGCGAAGTGAATGCTCGTGATGCCGCCCAGGTTGCCGCGCGTGAAGAGCGCGTGCGCGAGGAAGTCGATCGTCTTCAGCACCACCTTCAGCGACACGCCTCGGAGCCAGCCCGCGCGAACTGGAACGACGTGTGAGAGCTGATTTTGCACCTGCAGATCCTCGCGGGCCAGCAGCGCGAGGGCCGCGTCGGGGATCGAGAGCTCGGAATCTTGCTCGTCGCCCAGCTCGCGGAGCCGGATCGCCAGCAGAGCCGGCAGCAGGAGCGGGCTCGCTGCCAGCGCGAGGCCCGCGCCGGCGGCGAGCCTCAGCGGGTGGATCGGGAGGCGGTCGTCCGCGGCGTCGATCGCGCGCGAGAGCTCGGGGTCGCTGCGGACATCGCGCAAGGCTTCCCGGCAGATCCGCAGCGAATCGAAGCCGCCGCGCGTCGGCGTCGACGCGCGATCGATGGCAACCTGCAGTCGGCGTCGGATGGCCTCTTCGCCTCGGATCTGTGCCGCCGTCACACCGGGTACACCCACGTAGAACGCCGCGTAGGGCGCGGCGTGGCTGGCGAGGAACGCGACCACCGAGGCCCGCTGCTTTTCGTCGCGCGGCTGCTGGTGAAGCGGATAGCTCACGCACGCGCTGTAGATCGCGTGAAGCGCAGCGGGGGCGACGGAGAGCAGCTCCGAGAGGTGTTCTTCGCGGGTGCCGTCGTAGTTCGACTCGAACGCCAGCTGCGCGGGCTGGCCTGGGGCGGCGGGGGGCACGATCACCCAGCGCAAGAAGTGGGTTAGCGTCAGTTTAGAGAAATCGATGTGAGGATTGGTCGCGATGTGGGTGCCGATCTCGTTCAGCAGCGCGGCGAGCGGCCCCTCGCGCTCGGCGATGATCGGCGCGATGATCGTCAGCGCGTTTCCGACGGGACCCGAACCGCTCGGGCGCGCGCTCGTGTTCGTCGCGACGGCGGCGATGCGCGTCTGCTCGCGCCGAGTGATGGGGACTACGACGGATTGCATGGAGCTCATGAGCTTTTCCTCGTCTGCAGTGCGGTCTCTGAACGAGCGCCCGATGGCGCGCGGGCACGTCGAATTCGGCCCGAGCCCAGCAAAATGATCCGACGGCGAGCGCGCTCCGGGCGGCGCCGGCGCAGAGGGCAGGGCGCCTCCCCCGTTGCCATTAGGACGGTCGTTGCCGAACCGCGTCGCGATCTTTGGGGCGTCGCGCCGACGGGCGCGCGCTCGGCGTGACAGCCCCCGGCTTGCTTCCGCTCTGACTCCAGGCAAGAAGATGGGGATGCGCAGCACCCTGCGGGGGACGGTGGGCTCGGGGCGAGACGTCGAGCGGCGGGTGCGACACGCCTTCGGCTGGGGCGTCATCGCTCTCACCATCGGCGCTAGCTGCTCGCAGGAAAACAGCTCGCCGCCTGGCGCGCAGGCCCCGCGGCAAGGCCCGCCGGAGAGCGTGTTTCAGCGCGAGCGCCGCATCGAGGTGAACATCGAGATGGCGGCCGCCGACTGGGAGCAGCTGCGCTTCGAAGGTCGCTGGCTGGCGGAGCTCGAGGAAGACCCGCCGGCTCCCTACCGGTACACCGGGTTCACGGCGCGGGTCAGCGTCGACGGCGTGTCCCAGGGCGGGGTCGAGGTGCGAAAGAAGGGCTTCATCGGGTCGCTCTCGACGCTGCGGCCATCGCTGCGGCTGGATTTTGACCCCGCGCGTCAGGGGCTCGATGGCGGACTGCGCCGCCTCACGCTGAACGCGGACGTTCAAGACCGATCGCACGCGCGACAGTGCATGGCGCTGGATCTGTTCGCGGCCGCGGGGGTTCCCGCGTCGCGCTGCGCGTTCGCTCACGTGGTGGTGAACGGGGTCGATCTGGGCACGTACACCAACGTGGAGCCGATCACGGGCCGCATGTTGCGGCGCTTCTGGAGCGATGACGAGCGCCCGCTGTATGAGGGCACGGTCGCGGACGTCGACAGCGAGGGCTGGCGGAGCCTGGAGCTCGAGGGCGACCTACCGACGGAGCACGCCGAGTTGCAGCGCCTGGCGTCGGCGCTCGAGGCGAGCGACGAGGCGCTGGTCGGTGAGCTCGAAGAGATCGTGGAGCTCGATCGCTTTCGCGATTTCTGGGCGATGGAGACCTTGCTCGGACACTGGGACGGCTACAGAACAACGTCAACAACTACTATCTGTTCTTCAGCCCGGACAGTCAGCGCTTCGAGTTCATCCCCTGGGGGCTCGACCAAGCCTTCGTCGGGCAGCGCCCGTTCAGCGCCGAGTTTTACGATGTGACGGTCTACGCCCGCTCGCGCCTGGCGAGGCGGCTGTACGACGTGCCCGCCCAGCGCGAGCTATTTCGTCGGCGCCTGGGCGAGCTGAACGATCAGCTCTGGGATGAGGCCGCGTTGATCGCGCAGGCCGACGCCATCGCAGCGCTCGCGCCCGACGCGGCTCCGGACGCGATGGCGGCGCACCGCGAGTTCTTGCGTTCGCACGGGGCCGCGCTGAGGGCGGCGCTCGCCGAGCCCGCCCCGGAGGTCGTCGAGCCTCCCGAACCACCACTCCCGGACTGCCCGCTGCCTCGAAGCACCATCGGAGGCACCTTCACCACGTTCTGGGAATCGCAGGAGGGCGAGGCGCAGATCTCGCTCGAGCTCGACGGCGCGCCCGTCGCCACCACCTTCTTCCCGTCGATGATGCCCGATGCCGCAGACCCGTCGCGCGCCACCCTCAGCTTGTTCGGTCCGCTCGAAGACGGTCGCAGCGTGCTCCTGTTGCTGCTCTTGCCGCGGCAGCTGATCACGCCCGGCAGCTACCGCTTTCACGGCACCGAGACGCTGGGAGTGGCCGGCGCCCTCGCCGTGGACGGAGCCTTCACCACGCTCGGCCTGTTCGGCGATGGCGAGCTGACCTTCGGCCGCGCCGGAACGTCGCCCGGCGCCCCCGTCGTCGGCGACTTCCAGGCCGTGATGTATCAGACGGCGTGCCTGGGGCAGGGGGGCTGACTCCCCCCCGCCCGTGGGCGGCGAGCGTCAAGGCGTCTGCGACACCAGCGTCGCAGCGGCGCAGGCGGGCGCGGTTTGCCAGGCGTTCGCGGCGTGCACGATCGGGCTCGTGAAGCTGCCGCCCGAGCCCGTCTGGCAGCGCAGGCTGTCGGTCGTGCCGGTCGCAAGGTTGCCGACGATCGAGACCGCGCCGATCGGAAAGGGTGACGCCGCGAGCAAGATCGCCGCCGAGCCGCCGCCGCCGAAGCGGTTGTTGGCGATCAGCAAGCCGTTGCCGGCTTGGATGACCGAGCGAAACCGCACGCCCACCGCGTTCGGAGCAGGGCCGGACCAGGCGATGCCGTTGCCCGCGATGGTCAACTCGGCGCCCGACTCGATGTCGATGCCGTGGCCCCCGGTGGCGTTCTCGCAGGTGTTGTTCACGATCTGGAGGTGAGACGGCACCCCGCCGCTCTGGTGGGTCGAGCTGATGCAGGCGCCAGCGCTGCCGTTGCGACGGATCGTGTTGCCCGAGATCGTGACGCGAGTGGCCACGTTCTCCGTGTCGATGACCGCGTCCGCCGACTCGTACTGGACGTCGAACGTGTTGCCGCTGATGATGGTGTCTGCGCTCCGGTAAGAGAGCACGCCGCGGCCGTGGAAGACATTGTTCGCCAGGGTGACGCGAGACATCGGCCCGCCGCTCCCGCCCAGGGTGACGCTGAAATCACCCTGGGCGACGGCCGGGTCGTCGTGAAAGACGTTGCCCGTGATGGTCATCGAACCGTTCTGGCCGGTGCCGGTCGGCTCGCTGTCGATATCCTGATCCGTGGCCTGGACGAACTGATTGGAGTCGATGATCACGTCCACCACGTTGCGCTGGATGCCGATGCCGCTGCGCGCGCAGGTGGTGAAGTGCATCCCCCGGATAGTCACGCGGCTCACCGCCGACTCCGGCGTGTTGCCGAGCAGGCGCACGCAATCTCCCTTGCGGCTGCCATCGCTCGAGCTCGGGTGGGCGAACCGCACGCGCTCGAGCTGCACATCTTGCACGAGGCCGGTGCCGATGCCGCTGCCGATCTGGATCGCGTGGGTCTGTTCATCGGTGTTCACCAGCGCCGACGTGTCGATCGTCAAGTCGCGCACGCCGATGTCACTCGACCCGGGATCGAGCGAGAGCACGTACAGCGCGCCACCCCCGGCATCACCCGAGACCTCGAGCGTGGTGGCCGGGCCGGCGCCCACGATCTCGATGTGGGCGTCATGCACGGACAGCGCCGCGAAGCGGTTGCGGCTGCCTGCCGGCGCGCGCGTGAGCCGGAAGCGCCCCGCGGGGAAGCAGACCCGTCCGCCACCGGCCGCCGCGGCTTCGTCGATCGCGCTCTGGCTCGCCGGGCGATCGTCATCGCTCGGGTCGTCCGGCGTCGCGCCGAAATCTACCGGGTCGTAGCACCCCGCCGCGTTGGGCCCCACCACTTGTGCTCGACCCTCCTCCGCCACGCCGAGCACCATGCAACTCAGCGCCGAGCATACCAGCGCGCGCACGGAGCCCGCGTGGCCCCCCGACACCCGACAACGACGGCTTCTCATGACCAATGTCCCTTTCACCGGTCGTCACCGACCGGAGCGTTCGCTTCGCAGCAGCGCGCGGCGACCGTGTCGTGTTCAACGACGCGTCCGTCCGTGCGGTCTCGAGCCCCTCGAGCTTCCTCTAGTAGACGAGGCGGGCGCTCGAGGTCGCTCGCCCGCTGCGCCGCGCTCTCGGGTGAGCCGCGCGGCGGAGTGACGCTTTTCGCGTGCGACATCCGCCGGCGTACCGGATCGGAGCACGATCTGGCAGTATCCGGTGAGATGACCGCGACGGCAGGGAACCCACCGACCTCGAGCCGACGACGGACGTCGACGGCAGGGCTGATGTGCTGCGCTGCCATCGCGACGGCCTGCACGTCCGCCCCTGCGCACAAGGGCGCCGCGCGAGACGCGGGGGCCTCGGCGGATGGGACGGCGGTCGCGCTCTTCAACGGGGTCGATTTCAGCGGCTGGGATCGTTACCTCGGCAAGCCCTCCGACGCCGAGCCCGCGCTCGGCATCGACAACGACCCGCGCGGCGTCTACTCGGTCGTGATGCTCGACGGAGAGCCCGCGATCCGCATCAGCGGCGAGATCTGGGGTGCGCTGATCTCACGGCAGGAGCTCGGCGACTTCCACCTCCGCGCAGAATACAAGTGGGGAAAGTCGACCTGGCCGCCGTTGCGCATCTTCGACAGCGGCATCATGTACTTGTCGACGGGGCCCCTCGGCGCGGTCAACGCCGGCGGCCCCGCCCTGTCGAACCCGATCGGCAGCGGCGCCTTCATGGTCTCGATGGAATACCAGGTCTTGCCGAGAGATATCGGCGGCAGCTACGCGCTCGGTCCGATCCGCTTCCAGGCGGCACCTCGGGCCGCCGCCAGCGAGCGCGCCGGCGAGTGGAACCAGATCGACATCGTCTATCAGGCGGGCGAGGCCCGACACTTCCTCAACGGCGAGCGCGTGGCTGGCGGCTCTGATTTTCGACTGGAGTGGCCGGGCGAGCCCGCGATCGTGCTCCAGCGCGGCAAGCTGCAGATCCAGTCCGAGGGCGCCGAGATCTACTACCGTCGCATCGAGCTATTGTGAAGCGAAAGCACTCGCACTCGCGACCGGTCTGGGTCGAGCGCTTCACGTACGAGCCCTGCGCCGAGTCCTCCGCGTTCGCCGTGCACGACCACGCGGCGCTCGTCTTCTTCACAGATGGGCACGCGGTGCACGAACAACGAGGTCGCTTCGACATCCAGGCCGGAGATGTGCTCCTCGTACCCGCCGGAGAATCACACCGCTCCCTGCGCGCAGCGAGCGTGACCGCCTGGGGTATCGGCTTCTGCGCCCCGTGCTATGCGCCGTCGGAGCTGGTCATCCTGCTCGATCCGTTCGAGCGGGCGCGCTCCGGCGCATCGCCCGTCGTCCGTCTCCCGCCAGAGCGGCACGAGCACGTCGAGCGGCTGATCGCCGAGCTGTACTCCGAGACGCAGGCGGATCGGACGCACGGCGAGCTCGTGCAGAAGAGCCTGCTCGCGCTGGTGCTCGCCGAGGTGACGCGCGCCGCGAGCGTGACCCAGTCTACGATCGCTCAACCCAGCCTGGTGGCGGACGCGCTTCGTTTCATCGAGCGCCGCTGCCTCGGTCCCCTCTCTCTCTCCGACGTCGCCGCCGCGGTCGGCAGGTCTCCTTCGTACGTGACGACGGCCCTCAAGCGGGCAACGGGCAAGAGCGTGGTGGAGTGGATCATCGCTGGCCGACTGTCGGAGGCCTGCAACCGCCTGCTCCACAGCGACGAGATGGTCGAGGTCATCGCAGAGCGAGTGGGGTACGCGGACGCGACGCACTTCATCCGTCTGTTCCGTCGCGTGTACGGCGTCACCCCCGCGGCCTGGCGGGACGAGCGTCGGCGCCGCTGAGGGCAGGGGTGCGCCGTCCGGCGCCGTCCGAGAGATACGCCGATGCAGGCGCAAGGGGCGCCCTACCGTCGGAGTGACGGGGACGGCATAACATCCCCTGTGTCAACCAAGTTCATCCGTTCGGTCGCGTCCTCGTCTACCGCCCTCGTGTGTTTGCTCGTGTTGCACGGGTGCGGCGGCACCTCCTCGAAGCCTCCAGTAGTCCCCGAAGCGGCTCGCCGCGCCCCAGCGTCGACGCCGCTGGCCGAATCCGCGCGCGCCCTGACGGGGAGATGGCGCTGCAGCGGTGCGATCTACGGCTCTGATGGAGCGGCGAGCCCGAGCCAGGTGACGCTGGACGTCGAGCTCGACCTCGACTCGACATGGCTCCGAACCGAGTTCGCGGTGTCGTCGGGCAAGTACGGGTACGAGTTCAAATCGTACCGCACGTTCGACTCGTCGTCCAAGCAGTGGAACAACGTGATCGTGGACAACATGGGGGGTCACGCCGTCTCTTCGTCCATCGACGGCGTCACCTGGACCGGTGAATCGCACGGCCCCATGGGCAAGATGGAGATCAGAGACACCGAGACCCTCACGTCACCCGGCGCGCTGACGCTGCTCGGTCAGTATTCGCTCGACACCCGGAGCTGGAGCACGGGGTACGACCTCTCTTGCAGCAAATGAGCGGCCGCTCAGTTCGCCATCTGCTCGTAGAACAGCGACAGATCGACGGAGTTGCCCAACGCCTCGTAGCCCGCGATGCTCGGGTGCAGGCCGTCGTTGTTGTACATCGCCGCGATGTTGTTCGGGGCGTTCGGGTCGCGAATGACCGCGTCGAAGTCGATCACGGCGTCAAACTCTCCGCTGGTTCTGATCCAGTCGTTGACGGCGTCGCGCACCGCATTCGCGCCGTTGGGCGTGATCGTGACGCCGTACACCAGGATGCCCTGGGCGTGGGAGAGCTGGATGATCTCGCTGTAGGCGTTGATGATCGGTTGGGCTTGCACTCCGCCGATGATGTCGTTGATGGCCTCGAACACGATCAGCCACTTGATCTTGCTGCGCGTCAGCACGTCTCGCTCGAAGCGCAAGCGACCCGCGTCCTGATACTGGCTGCTCGAGGTGAGGGCGTTCGCGCCCATCCCGAAGTTGAGAACGGAGCGGTTGTCCGCGATGGTCGCGTCGTTCTGGATGGCGAGCGTCATGAAGTCTGGCCAGCGAGCGAACTCGTTGAGCACGCCGTAGCCGTCGGTGATCGAGTCACCCAGCGCGGCGATCGCGAACGCATCGCTCGGAGCCATGACCTCGATGGCGTTGATGAAGTACCAGCGGTCGCGCGTCTGCGCGCCCGCCAGGCCCTGCTGCGTCACCGCGTCACCGTTGACGATGTAGGAGGTCTCGCGAGAGCCGGGGTGGCCCGTGATCTCCGGAGGAACGGCGCCGCCGAGTTGCAGGGTGACGGCGTGGAGCGCGACCTCCTGCAGCGGGAAGTCGAGCGGATCAGACCACACCGTCTGACCCGCGGGGATCGTGACGTTTGCCACCCCGGCGAAGCTGAAAGCCGCGTCTGTAGCGGTGTCGATCGTGCCGTTGCTGTTGCCGTTGGTGCCCTGCGTCGGCGCCCGCGCGATGTGGACCTTCTGAATCTCGACGGGCCCGGTGCCCTTCTCGTTGCTCAGCTGGATGCGGATCTGCTGACCCGAAACGGTGGGCCACACGAACTGGCGCAGCGTGTTGTTCGCGAGGGGCGGGGGCAGGTTGTTGGGCTCGGTGCTCTGGATGGTCGTCGCCCAGGAGGGCAGCCACTCGAGCCCCCCCACCACGCCGCCGCCAGCGTCGACAGAGCCCGTCCCAGCGCCCACGCCCGCGTCGCCCGCAGCCGCGCCACCGATGCCGTTGACGACGGGGCCGAGCCCTTCGCCGCTGGCCGCTCCGCCTGCACCGACCGGCGTCGCCGCAGCACCCGCGCCGCCCGAGGTGCCCCCGGCGGGCGCCGGGATGCCAGCTGCCCCAGCCGCCGGCGTGAGCATCGCGCGCGACGTCGGCAGCGGGTCGTCGCCGCAGCCCAGGACGAGGAGCGATGTCAACGCGAACGCCAATGACTGATGGAGCATCTTCTGGTTCCCTCGCCCGGGAGGCGAAGGGCCTCCCTCGGTCGTCTGTCGACGCTAGCAGGTCCGAGAGAATGTCAGAAGCCGCATCATTCGGCGGCGACGCCCAGGACTCCGGGGAGGGCGCGTTCCATCGTCCTCGCTAAATTGCAGGCTCTTCGATCCGCCGCCTGCCAGGCAGCTCCGAAGAACGCATCAGATCGCCAGGTGGCTCGCGTCTTCCGCCGCGGGCGGGCTCGACGCTTCCAGGTGTCGGCGCTGAGCCAGCTCTTCGCGCGGGTCAAAGCCGAGGAGCGAGCGCGCGAGCTCGTAGCGCCGCTGCGTCTCCACGAAGATGCTGTTGGCGCGCCGCAGCCGCGGCTGCTCGACGGTCTCGTTGAAGAGGAACAGTAGCGCCTGGTTGACGCCCGCGGCGAGCAGGGCGACCGGCGACAGCGCGAGCAGCGCCAGACCGTAGCTCGCCAGCGGACCCAGCGCGTACATGGGGTTGGCGCACAGGGAGTAGGGGCCGCCGTTCTCGAGGCTGACGTTGCGCGCCCTCGTGAACAGATCGCGATAGTGGTAGGCATCCAGCCCCACCGCTCGAACGGCCCACACCATCGCGCCGACGCCGACGGGAACGACGAGGATGCCGAGGAGTTGCAGCGCCACGCCGAAGAAGCCACCGGGTTCGCGCGCCGTCGCCCACACCAGCGCGATGAAGCTCATGCGCTGGGCGAAGAGCACCAAGTCTAGCATCGTCGCGTAGAGCGTGTGGCCCCGCTCCACCCCGAAGCGCGCGGTGAGCCGCTGCGCGAGCCCGTTCTTCTCGAAGCTAGCGAACAGGAACCCGAAGCGCAGCGCCGCCGCCGCCAGGAAGCACGTGAGGGCGGCCGCGCTCGAGACCGAGCCGGGGTCGCAAAGCCAGAGCATCCCGAGCGCGAACACACCCACCGAGCCGAGCCCGAGCGCCGGCTGATCGAGCTTCAAGCGCAGACCCGCCAAGCGAACTGCGATCGGAGCGTTTTCTGCAAGCACATTTTGAAGAGCGAGAGCCAGCTTCTGCAGCCGAACCGAGGAGAGCGTCGCGAACATCGAGAGCGAGCGTTTGCAAGCAGCACGCCAGGCGCGAGCACCCTGGCGCGCCGCAGCTCGAGGCAACACGTGGAACGCTCAGCCGCTGCAGCAAGCACCGTCGTCGAGCGATCACCTGGGATCCGTGCGCCCTACATCGGCCCGGTGCGTCATCCCTTTTTCTCGGGGTACGCGGTGCAGCGGCCTCGCCACAGCGGGGCGATTGTGAACGGACAGCGGCTCGCCGAGGCCGCTCGAGCCGCGCGACGACGTCGAAACTATGCAACGTAGGCGAAACGCCGTGATGACGGATCGAGCCCAGCCAGCGAGGGATCGTGCCCCTGACTGCGCGCAGCTTTGCGCAAACCGAGCGACGCACGACGGCTCGGAGCGTGGCTCGCGCTCGGTGCAACGCGCGCGGTGGGCTGGCCGCCTTTCGTCACGGCGCGCTCGCCCAATGACAGCGCCACCGGTGTCGCATCGACCCGCAGCGCCGCGCTCCTCGGCGGGAGCGCACTCCGTTCCAGCGTGTTCCTGCCTGCATGCTCGAGCGGCCTTCGAGGTCGCTCACCGCGGCGTCCAGCCGCGCGCGGACGAGCGACGTCGAGTCGCCTCGGGGTGATAGTTGTCCAACCGATGCAGCTCGCTGTCGCCCTCGCGGCGCGCGAACAGGCGGCGCCGTGATCGGACACGAAGAGCCACCGTCGCTCGTGGCGGTGCGTGTCACACCTTGGTCCTGACGAGTGGGTTGCGCGTGCTTCGGCTCGCTCGACGCATCACCACAGGGTTGTTTGGAGAGACGCGCGATCTGGTCTTCGACATACCTCGCAGCGAGCTCGCTCGCCGCCTCGAGATCGACGGCTGAGCGCCGTGACACGGCTGAACTGCCCTTCAGACGGAGTAGCGAGGGCCGATATGCGAAACGCGGTGCGGCACGAGCACGCTTCGCGGGTTGGGCGCTCGCGAAGAACCGAAAAGGCACACCCGTGCGTCGGGGCGGCGGCTTGTATTCGGGGGAGTGTTACACGACAATCGCTGCCACATGGCCAGGCTGCGCGCGGTCATCCCTGGGGTAGGCATTCTCTGCGTCCTGGCAGGCGCTTGTGAGGGCAATGGCGCCCTGTTCCCGTCCGCGGGTAACGCTCTGCTTCCGGGGGATGCAGGGGCCGTCTCATCCGATGACGACGACACAGCGCTGCCGCCGAGCCTCGAGCCCTCCCGGCCCGATGAGCCCTCGCAGCCCGATGAGCCCTCGCAGCCCGATGAGCCCCCGGCGCAGAATCCCGCGCCGCCGGGCGTGGTACCGGTGCCATCCCTGCCGAGCCCGGATGCAGGCGCGTCGGAAGCACCGCCCGACCCGATCCCGGATCCCGCGCCGCCCGCCGCTGTGGTCGCAGATGGCGCAGCCACGGTGCTGCCGCTGCTCGGTGTCGCGGGTGGAGATCCGCGCCTCGGCGTCTGCGCGGACGGCGTCATCGTGGGAGTTCGGACCACCGCAAACCCGAGCGCCGAGGTCTTCGGCCAGCGCCTGACGTTCGTCGAGCCGATCTGCGGCAAGGTGCTGCGCGAGACCCCCAGGCCGCCCGCGACTCTGTCTGGCACGTTGCGCGTGACGCGAGACGACTCGCTCGTTGCATGGTCAGCGACCGACGGCTTCTTCGGGGTCCCCGCCACCGAGGTGCCAGACCCTCGACTGATCTGGGTGCTTCAGCCAGAGACCGTCTGCCCGGAGTCGACGCCGGTCGTGGTCGGGCTCTCCGGCGAGTACGATCCCATCGCGCCCGATGTGCCGGATACGTCGGCCATTCGCAGCCTATTCATCGAGTGTGCGCCGCTCGAGGTAGCGCCGGATGGCGTCGCCGTACAGGCGGCAGCAGCCGGTCATCAGCTGGTCTCCAACGCCGACGCCTTCGCTGCGCCCGGCTCCGAGAGCTACCGCTCGGCCTGCGAGGGCGGCACGGTGACGACGCGGCTCCAGCTCCACGCGGGCTTCTGGCTCGATGGCATGCTCCTCGGCTGCTCGAGCTTGCGCATCGAATGACGCTGCGGTCGCTTCCTGGTTCGCGGGCGCCCCAGCCCGCATCTCTCGCGCGCTGCTAGCTCGTTTGTCGTGGAGCACCTGCTGCAACACCCGCCGCGAGCGGGCGTCGGCGATGCGAGCCGAGACGTCGACGAGCGCGACGGGTCGGCGCCACGGCTCGTCACGGGCGGTTCATGCACTGCCACATCCGCTGCTCGCGCAGCGAATTGGGGGCGTGTGACCACGTGCCGGGGCTCGTGGCGAGATACTGCGTCACGCTGTAGAGCGCCTGTGGCGTGAGCCAGCCCTGGTCGCGACCGTGGCGCACGGTGTGGCAGTCGACGGCGGTCTCGTCGCTGCCGAGCATCAGGTGTGAGCACTCGTGCGCGTAGACATAGCGCTGCACGACGGGCGGCAGCGTGAACAGCTGCCGGCTCACCAGGATCATGCCCGGATACGACGCGGAGAGCTCGGCCATGCGCGCCACGTACGTGCGCGCGCCGCCGCAGAAGATCTGAGTGCCGCCCACCGCAGGCATCGTGCCGAGGTCGTCCAGGATCTCTTGCCCCAGCGCTGGGCTAGCCAGCGTGCTCACGAAGGCGGCGCCCGCGATCGCCAGGCGCGAGACAAACCCGCGCCAGAACCCACTCGAAGTGTTCCCCATGATTCCCCCTTCTGCTCGGCTTGCTTCGGCGTGCACCAACACGCGTCCTGAGCAGCTGCGGCTAAAACGCCGTCAAAATGTTTCTAGGAAGTGTGCCACCAACATTGTCATTGACAAGGCACGGCACTCAAATCGCAGGCCGAAAGGGAACGCGGCGTGCTGCGACCGCACCAATGGGCGCGCTGCTGGCTGCGCTGCATCGATCTCGCGCATGGCCACGTATCGATCACGCGTATCGATCACGCCGCGCCGTATCGATCCCGCGTGGAGCGATGAGCCACGCTTGATCCGGTGCGAGCGGCATCGATGGCCGCACGCGCGCTGTTGATCGGGCGCCGCAGGCACGAGCTCGAGCTGGGGTGTGTCGAGCACGCCCGCTCGTCTGCGCGGCGTCGTGCCCATCGGCTCCATTGCCACACCGCCGGCGCGCCGGTGCGACCGATTGCTCCGGAACACTCGATCCCCATCGGCGTGAGGTTTGGCCTCGCGGGATCGAGTCGCTCACGGCGGTGGTTCTGCTGCATTTCGAGCTGAAATA
>Ga0247763_1001371_pt1 | contig 13943 bp, 7 predicted proteins | sample UWRJL141409B4_FD_179926 | JGI IMG/M metagenome (GOLD analysis project Ga0247763, IMG submission 179926) | Plant litter microbial communities from Arlington Agricultural Research Station in Wisconsin, United States - UWRJ-L141-409B-4 | ecosystem: Environmental > Terrestrial > Plant litter >...
GCCCCCCGAGAACCAGTCGCTGCGCGGGCACATCGAGGGGCTCTGGCCGGAGCTCACGCGCACCACCACCAGCGCGCCGCCGAGCGGCTCGCTCATTCCGCTGCCCGAGCCCTACGTGGTGCCCGGCGGGCGCTTCCGCGAGGTCTACTACTGGGATTCCTATTTCACGATGCTCGGCCTGGCCGAGTCGGGCCTGGACGACACGGTGCTCTCGATGGTCGAGAACTTCGCGTATGAGATCGACCGCTTCGGCCACATCCCGAACGGCAACCGCACCTACTACCTGAGCCGCTCGCAGCCGCCCTTCTTCTCGCACATGGTCGAGCTCGCGGCGCGCCTCGCTGGCGCGCAGGTCTACGCCACCTACCTTCCCCAGCTCCAGCGCGAGCACGCCTACTGGATGAACGGGCTCGCGCAGACCGCCCCGGGCGGCGCGACGGAACACGTGGTGGTGCTGCCCGACGGCAGCGTGCTCAACCGCTACTGGGATGCGCTCGACACCCCGCGCCCCGAGGCCTACGCCCACGATGTACGCACGGCGGCGAGCGCCACAGACCGCCCCGCGAACGAGGTCTACCGAGACCTGCGGGCCACCGCCGAGAGCGGCATCGATTTCAGCTCGCGCTGGCTAGCGGGAGAACCCCGTTCTCCCCACGTAGAGGAAGGACCGAGTGCAGAGTGCCCCATCGGGCCAGGGTCGACGCGCCCCTCACCCGCGCAGCGGGGGTGCGGCGAACCTGGCACGAACTTGGGGCACGAGGTCCCAGGTGACGGGCAAACGCTGGCCACCATCCGCACCACCTCCCTCGTTGCGGTCGACCTCAACAGCCTGCTGTTTCACCTCGAAAACACCATCGTGGAGGGCTGCCGCCAGCTGCACGACCAGCGCTGTGTGCGCTCGTTCTCCGAGCAGGCGAGCGAGCGCGCGGCGGCGATCGAGCGCTACCTGTGGAGCGAGGTGAACGGCTATTACGTCGACTACGACTTCGTGCGCGGCGAGGCCCGCAGCGACCTCACCGCCGCCGCGCTCTATCCGCTCTTCGTGGGCGCCGCCAACCGCCAGCGCGCCCACTCCACCGCCGAGCACGTGCGCGGCGGCCTGCTCCAGGCCGGCGGCATGTCGACCACCACCGTGAACAGCGGCGAACAGTGGGACGCACCCAACGGCTGGGCGCCGCTCAACTGGGTCGCGATCCGCGGCCTCGAGCGTTACGGCGAACACGCCCTGGCGCGCGAGATCGGCGACCGCTTTCTCGCGAGCGTCGAGGGCGTCTACGCCGCCGAGGGCAAGCTCGTCGAGAAGTACGACGTCGAGGCCGGCGCGAACGGCGGCGGCGGCGAATACCCACTGCAGGACGGCTTCGGCTGGACGAACGCCGTCACGCTGAAGCTGCTCGCGCGGGCGGCGTCCGGAGCAGACGCGACCTGCCACGAGTGAGCACGCCCATCGATCGGAACGGCCTCACGCCGTCTCGGTGTCGTATTGCCGGAGCCGCACGTAGAGCTGCTTGCGCGTGAGCCCGAGGCGCCGCGCGGCCTTCGATTTGTTGCCCTGGCACTCGCGCAGGACCTGCTCGATCAGCTGTCGCTCGATGACCTTCACGTTGGTGCTGTCGGCGGCGAAGGTGGCGGGCAGCCCCGTCGGGCGGGGCTCGCCGCCGGAGAGAGGCCCGAGCGAGAGCTCGTCGGCCGTGATGGCGAGGTGCTCGGAGGCGATCAGGCCGCCCTCGCACACGATCGCGGCGCGCTCGAGCACGTTGCGCAGCTCGCGCACGTTGCCGGGCCAGGAGTACTCGAGCAGGGTGCGGCGTGCGTCGCGCGTGATGCCCGCGGGAGGGCGCGCGAACGAGCGCCCGATGTCGGAGAGGAAGGCCTCGCTCAGGGGGAGGATGTCTTCGGTGCGCTGGCGCAGCGGGGGCAGGCGGATCTCGAACACCTGCAGCCGATAGTAGAGGTCTTCCCGGAAGTCACCCCGGGTGAGGGCGCGCTTGAGCTCGCGGTTGGTGGCCGCGATGACCCGCACGTTGGCCTTGATCGGACGTGTGCCGCCGAGGCGCTGGAACTCGCGCTCCTGCAGCACCCGGAGCAGCTTGGCCTGTGCGGAGGGGCTCATCTCGCCGACCTCGTCGAGGAACAGCACGCCGCCCGAGGCGAGCTCGATCTGACCGGGCTTGCTCTGCTGCGCACCGGTGAACGCGCCGCGCTCGTGACCGAACAGCTCCGACTCGAGCAACTGCTCGGGCAAGGCCGCACAGTTGACGGCGACGAAGGGTCCACGGGCCTTGGGCGAGGCGCGGTGGATGTAACGCGCGATCACCTCTTTGCCGGTGCCCGACTCGCCGGTAAGGAGCACGGTGGTGTCTGTCAGGGCGACCTGGGTGGCGGCCTTGAGCACGCTGCGCCAAGCCTCGGACTCTCCGACGGCGCCCGCGAGGCCAGTGCGGGCGTCGAGCTCTTCCGACAGCGACTGGACGCGGGCCTCGAGCAACTCGGCGCGCGCCTGGGCCTCGGCGGCGCGGCTCGCGGCCTCGCTCAGCTGCTGGTGCGACACGGCGAGCGCCACGTGCTCGGCGATGCGGCGAGCCACCGGGACCTGGTCGCGGGTGAAGGCGCCGCAGCGCTTCGACCAGAAGTGCAGGCCCACCTGCTGATCGCGCGCCGACAGGCCCACGCTGAGCAGCGAGCGATACCCGGCCGCGACCGTGCGCTGGCGCGTATCGGGCGGATCGTAGACGGCGTCGGGCTTGTCGAGGGTGAGGTCGTCGATGATCTTGAACGAGCCGTCGAAGAGCGCGTCGACCCGCTTCTTGACGCGCGCGACGAGCGGCCCATCGTCGTTCGAGACGGCGTGGAGCACGCAGCTGCCGAGCCCATCGTGGAAGCTCATCGTCAGCCGGTCGTGTGGCAAAATGGCGCTCGCCACGGCAGACACCTGCGGAAACACCTCTCGGATGTCGAGCGCGCCCGACAGCACCCGCAGCAGCTGCTCCGACACGTCGAACGCTGCCCAGCGCGCGCTCTGCAGCTCACCCGGCAGCCTGTCGAGCACGCTGGCCAGCGCGGCGAACGCCTCGGGCGGCTCGGGCATGGCGGCCAGCGCGGCGCGGGCCTCGCGCAGCGCGCGAGACAGCTCGGCGTCAGCCGTCGTGGGCTGCTCGATGGCCGTCACCCGCGACGAAGGTGCGAGGGCGGCTCCGGGCCCGAGACCGCTCTCACTGCTCGCACGCATAGGCTTTGCGCTTCATTGCCATAGTCCAGACGTCGCGGGTAGTTCCTGGGGACGGCGCCGGCATGGCGTCAAGCGCGGGCGATGACAATTTCCACCGCCGGGTTGAGCCAGCTGGGGCCGCCGCCCTTCCCTCCGGCTGCGCCCTCCGCGCTCGCGGGGCTGCGCCTCCAGGCACAGGTTGCTCCGATCGGCGCAGACCGCTAGGAACGTCGCCAATTTCCGCACTCGCTGGCGTGCCGTGGCGCGGAGCGGGGGCAGCACACGTTCGCGCACAAAACGTGCGGTGCCGTCGGTCGCCCACGCTCGCGACGGACGTCGGTGAACCGAAAGGGTGCGGCCCCGCGCGCGAACGAGCCGCTGGCGCGAGCCTTGCTGAGCGGGCACGAGCCGTGGTCACCGATACCCCACCGATGCAAACTCCCTGTCCCGATCCGATCGCTTCAACCGCCGCCGTGCCGCGGCGAGCTCGCCGCGCGCGCCGCGTCGGCGGCATCTCCCCTTCGCGGCGGATCGCAACGCTATCCCCAGCGGCCCTGTTGCTGAGCGTGCTGCCGCTTGCGGCTCTTTCGCTCCAGGCCTGTCGCGAGCACGACGGCAAGGCCGCGGCCGCGACGGGGGCCCCACCGGGAAACGCTGCTTCCGGGGCCGGGCCCGCTGTCACGGTGGTGCCCGTCAAGCCCGAGACGCTGCCCGTCTCCAGCGAATGGCTCGCCAGCCTCGACGGCTACGTGAACGCGCAGATCCGTCCCCAGGTCTCGGGCTACCTGGTGCAACGCACCTACGAAGAAGGCGCGGCGGTGCGCAAAGACCAGGTGCTCTTCGAGATCGACCCCCGCCCGTTCCGCACGGCGCTGGCGCAGGCCGAGGCCACGCTGGCGCGGGCCCAGGCCGATCTCGGCCGCGCCGAGCGCGACAAGGCGCGCGACGCCCCGCTCGCGAAGGAGCGAGCCATCCCCCAGAGCCAGCTCGACAACGACGTCCAGGCGGAGCTCGCGGCGAAGGCCGCCGTCAAGGCCGCCGACGCCGCCATCGACGCCGCCAAGTTGAACCTCAGCTTCACGAAGGTGCGCTCGCTGATCGATGGTGTCGCCGCCATCGCCACCGCGCAGATCGGCGACCTGGTCACCCCGAGCAGCCTGCTCACGACGGTGTCCCAGGTCGATCCTATCCGCGCCTACTTCTCGATCAGCGAGCAGGAATATCTGCGGAACGCGCGCCAGCTCAACCAGGCGTCGAACCGCGAGCTCGGGCAGGCGGGCTCGGCGCTCGAGCTGTATCTCGCCGACGGCAGCAAATACGACAAACCGGGTCGCTTCCTCACCGCGGATCGCCAGATCGATCCGCGCACCGGCACCATCCGCATCAGCGCCACCTTCCCCAACCCCGACCACATCCTGCGGCCCGGCATGTACGGCCGCGTGCGGGCGGATACCTCGGTGGTGGAGGGGGCGCTCCTGGTTCCGCAGCGCGCGGTGACCGAGATGCAAGGCGCGGCGCAGGTGCGCGTGGTCGGAGCAGACAACAAGGTCAGCCTGCGGAACGTGACGCTCGGGCCGCGCTCGGGCAACCGCTGGGTCGTCGAGGCGGGCATCGCCGCCGGCGAGCAGGTGATCATCGACGGGCCGCAGCTGCGCGATGGCGCGCCGGTGACACCGACGCCGCTCGTGCCGTCGGCGCAGAACAACCCGAGAGAGAACGCCGCCGCAGATACACGCCCGAGCACCGCCGCCTCGGCGGGCAACGCATCGCCACGCGCGGTGACAACCTCGACGGCGGCCGGCGCGACCGGTGCCCCGAAGCCCACCCAGCGCGGAGAGTGAGCCATGGCCGCGTTCTTCATCCGTCGTCCGATCGTCGCCATCGTCATCGCCATCATCACCGTGCTGGCGGGCCTCGTCTCCATGGGCGCGCTACCGGTCGCGCTCTTCCCCGACATCGTGCCGCCTCAGATCCTGGTCACGGCCACCTATACGGGGGCTGACTCGACCACCATCGAGCAGAGCGTGGCCACCCCGCTCGAGCAGCAGGTCAACGGCGTCGACGACATGCTCTACATGCAGTCGACGAACGCCAACGACGGCAGCATGCAGCTCACCGTCACCTTCGACGTCGACACCGAGCCGAACATCGACCAGGTGAACGTGCAGAACCGCATGGCGCAGGCGCAGCCGAACCTGCCCACCGAGGTGAATCAGTTCGGGCTCACGATGCGCAAGATCACCGGCATTCCGATGATGCTCGTGTCGCTGTTCTCGCCGGGCAACACGTACGACGCGCTGTTCCTCGCCAACTACGCGAACATCAACATCGTCGACGCGCTCTATCGCGTGCCCGGCGTGGGCGAGGTGCGAGTGTTCGGCGCCGGCGACTACGCCATGCGCATCTGGGTGAAGCCCGACCGCCTGGCGAGCCTCGGGCTCACCGTGCCCGAGCTCTCGCGCGCTATCCAGCAGCAGAGCACCGTCAACCCTTCCGGGCAGATCGGCGGCCGCCCGGGCCCGCCCGGGCAGGACATGACGTACACCGTGCGCGCCCAGGGCCGACTCTCGACCGCCGAGGAGTTCGGCGAGATCGTGGTGCGCGCCAGCAGCGACGGCTCGATCGTGCGCCTGAAAGACGTCGCTCGCATCGAGCTCGGCGCGCTCAACTACCAGCAGATCGGGCGTGTCAACGGGCAGCCCGGCGTCGGCGTCGCCGTGTTCCAGGCGCCGGGCTCGAACGCGCTCGCCGTTGCGGCCGGCGTGCGCCAAGTGATGGCGGAGTTCAAGGACCGCTTCCCCAACGACGTCGACTATCGCTACACGCTCGACACCACGCTGGCGGTGTCGGCGGGCGTCGAGGAGATCCTCCACACGCTGGGCGAGGCGCTCGTGCTGGTGGTGCTGGTCGTGTTCCTGTTCCTCCAGAACTGGCGCGCGACGCTCATCCCGCTCCTGGCGGTGCCCGTGTCGTTGATCGGCACGTTTCTCATCTTTCCAGTGCTCGGCTTCTCGATCAACACGCTCTCGCTGTTCGGGCTGGTCCTGGCGATCGGGCTCGTGGTCGACGACGCGATCGTGGTGGTCGAGGCGGTCGAGCACCACATCGAGCAGGGCATGAGCCCGAGAGAGGCCACGCTGCAGGCCATGCGGGAGGTGTCGGGCCCGGTCGTGGCGATCGCGCTGATCCTGGCGGCGGTGTTCATCCCGGTCGGCGTGATGAGCGGCATCCAGGGCCGCTTGAACCAGCAGTTCGCGATCACCATCGCCGTGAGCGTGCTCATCTCTGCCTTCAACGCGCTCTCGCTCTCGCCCGCGCTGTCGGCGCTCTTGCTGCGGCCGCGGGACAAGAAGCGGGGCTTCCTCGGCAGGCTGTTCGCGCGCTTCGATCGCGGGCTCGAGCGCGCCACCCACGGCTACGTGAAGCTCAGCCATCGGCTGATCCGCAAGCCGCTGATCAGCCTCGCGATCCTGCTCGCCTTCATCGGCACGAGCAGCCTGCTCGGCAGGAAGCTCCCGAGCAGCTTCCTGCCTCAGGAAGACTACGGCTACTTCCTGCTCAACGTGCAGCTGCCGCCGGCCGCCTCGCTCGAGCGCACCGACGCCGTCGCGCGCAAGATCGACGACGTGCTGGCCCACACCGACGGCGTCGCGAACTACAACACCATCGTCGGCTTCAGCCTGCTCACCCGCGTCACCGCCAGCAACAACGCCTTCTACTTCGTGTCGCTCAAACCCTGGGACGAGCGCCGCGACTCGAGCATGCACGTGCGCGAGGTCACCGCGCGGCTCAACGCCAAGTTCCGCGAGGTCGCGCCCGAGGCGTTCGCGCTCGCCATTCAGCCGCCGAGCATTCCCGGCCTCGGCAGCCAGGGCGGCTTCTCGCTCTGGCTGCAAGATCGCAGCGGCGGCACCGTCGAAGGCCTGAACCAGTCGCTGCAGGCGTTCCTCGCGGCGGCGCGCCAGCGCCCCGAGCTCGCCGGCGTCAACTCGCCGTTCCAGGCGCAGGTGCCGCAGGTGTTCGCCGACGTCGATCGCGACAAGGTGCTGCGCCAGGGCGTCAACCTGGGCGACGTGTACCAGACCATGCAGGCGTTCCTGGGCGGTCTCTACGTGAACCAGTTCAACCGCTTCGGGCGCCAGTGGCGCGTGTTCCTCCAGGCGGAGGGCGAAGATCGCGTGGCCCCCGACCAGGTCGGGCAGTTCTACGTCAAGAACGACGCCGGGACGATGGTGCCGCTGTCGACGCTGTCGACCATGGCACCCACCTTCGGGCCGCAGTTCACCAATCGCTTCAACGTCTACCGGGCGGCGCAGGTCACCGGGACGGCGGGCCCGGGGTACAGCTCGGGCGACGCGATGCGGGCGCTGGAGGAGGTGGCGCAGCAGACGCTGCCGCGCGAGATGGGATACGACTGGTCGGATCTCTCGTACCAGGAGCGGCAAGCCTCGGGCACGACGCTGACCTACTTCGCGCTCTCGCTGGTGTTCGTGTTCCTGATCCTGGCGGCGCTGTACGAGAGCTGGACGCTGCCCTTCTCGGTGCTGCTCACCGTGCCCGTGGCGGTGTTCGGCGCCTTCGTGGGGTTGCTCTTGCGCGAGCTCGACCTCGACGTCTACGCCAAGATCGGCGTCATCATGCTGATCGGGCTCTCCGCCAAGAACGCGATCCTGATCGTGGAGTTTGCCAAGGCGCAGCTCGAGAGCGGAAAGCCGCTGATCGAGGCGGCGCTCGAGGGCGCGCGCCTTCGTCTGCGGCCGATCTTGATGACGTCGTTCGCCTTTATCTTCGGCTGCGTCCCGCTCTGGCTCGCCTCGGGCTCGGGCGCGGGCTCCCGGCAGATCCTGGGAACCGTGGTGATCAGCGGCATGCTGGCGGCCACGCTGCTCGCCATCTTCCTCATCCCCTTCCTGTTCGTCTTCATCGAACGGCTCGGCGCGCGGCGAAGGCGCGAAGCAGAGCCAGCGCCCCTGGTGGTGAACCCGAGCCCCCATCACTCACCGGGTGAATGACCCATGAAACACCCCAGCACCATGCGAGCCCCCGCCCCGCGATCGCCTTACCGGGTGAGCCTCCGAAAACCCTTGGACCCTCGGACCCTCGGACCCTTGGCCCCTCTCCTCTGCGCCCCTCTGCTGGTCGCCCTGTCGTGTAACGTCGGGCCAGACTACGTCCGCCCCGTGGTGGCATCCCCCCAGAGCTTCCGCGCCCCGCGGGCGCCCGCCTCCAACGACGGCCACGCATCCGCCGTCGCCAGCGCGCCGGCGCAGGGCCCCGCGCTCGCCGAGCAGCACTGGGCGGCCGTGTTCACCGATCCGGGCCTGCGCGGGCTGATCGGTGTCGCCCTTCGAGAGAACTACGATCTGAAGCTCGCCGCCAACCGCGTGCTCCAGGCCGAAGCCGAGCTCGACTTCACTCGCATGGCGAACTGGCCGGTGGTGAGCGCCACCGCCTCCGCCGGCGCCCAGCGGCTGCGCTTCGGCGGGCGCGGCGAGCCCGTGACCGGTGGGCTGTTTCAGCTCGGCGCCAACGTCAACTGGGAGCTCGACTTCTGGGGCAAGTTCCGGCGCGCGAGCGAGGCAGCGCGCGCCGAGCTGCTCGCGAGCGAGTGGGGCCGGCGCGCCGTGATGACCAGTCTCGTCAGTCAGGTCGCTACCGTCTATTTCGAGCTGCGCGCGATCGATCAGCAGCTCGACATCGCGCGGCGCACGCTCGCGTCGAGGCGCGAGTCGTTGCGGCTCACCCAGGTGCGGGAGGCGGGCGGCGCCGGCTCGCTCGTCGACGTGCGCCAGGCCGAGCAGCTCGTGTTTGGCGCGGATGCGCAGATCGTCAACCTCACCCGCCTCGTCGAGCAGCAAGAGAACGCCCTGTCGATCCTGCTCGGGCGCGACCCCGGGCCCATCGAGCGCGGGCTCGATCTCTCCTCCCAGCCGCGCGTCACCGAGATCCCGACCGGCCTGCCGTCGGCGCTGCTCGAGCGGCGCCCCGACATCCAGGTCGCCGAGCAGCAGCTGGTCGCGGCGAATGCGCACATCGGCGTCGCGAAGTCGGCCTACTTTCCGCAGATATCGCTCACGGCATCGGGGGGCGTCGCCAGCGCCGCGCTCGGCGCTCTGTTCTCGGCGCCCGCGCTCGTGTGGTCGGCCGCGGCGAGCCTGGTGCAGCCCATCTTTCCCTCACCGCGGCTCGACGCCGAGCTCGAGATCACCGAGCTCTCGCGCGACGCCGCCGTGATCGGCTACCGGCAGACGATACAGCAAGCGTTCCGAGAGGTGTCGGATGCGCTGATCGGCTACCAGCGCGGCCGCGAGTATCGCGCCATTCAGCAGAGCCTGCTCGAGTCGGCGCGCGAGGCGCGGCGCCTCGCCGACCTGCGCTATCAAGGCGGCGCGACCAGCTACCTCGAGGTGCTCGACAGCGATACGCGGCTGTTCACCGCAGAGCTGGGCGTGGTGCAGGCCGAGCTGTCGGAGCTGAGCGCGTTCGTCGAGATCTATCGCGCGCTCGGCGGTGGTTGGCAGACCTGAGGGGGCGATCCGGCGATGTCTCAGCGAAACGTAGAACTGTTCATCGGGCGGCTCTTGACCGACGCCGACCTGAGGCAGCGCTTCATCGACGCGCCGAAGCCCGCGATCGCCGACTTCTGCGAGCAAGGCTGGGAGCTGAGCCGTGGCGAAATCGACGCATTGGTAGAGACTGATGCGCGCCTCTGGTTCCTCGCGGCCTCGGGCCTGCCCTCGCGGCTGCAACGTTGCAGCTTGAAGTCGGGCAAGAATTGACCTCGCGGGCTGGACTCCGCACGCGTTGACACGCTGCTGGGGACCGAGACGACACGCCGCGCCAGGCTCTTTGGCGGGCGTTCCGTCCAACTGCCGTCTCCGCACACCATAGGCGGGGCTTGCCAAATGTCGAGTCGACGTGCGACACGGGGGCCCTCGGACGCGGCGACCGGAGTGTGCGCGCGCTCCGAGCCCGGAGAAAGTCCCTCATGAAGGTCCTCATCGTCGGCGCCGGCATCGCCGGGCTAGCGCTCGCGAAGGCGCTGGAACGCCAAGGCGTCGTCGCCGATCTGATCGAAAAGCAGGAAGGTACGCCGACGCTGGGCGCTTCCTTGTACCTTCCCGGAAACGCAGCTCGTGCGCTGCGCGGCGTCGGGGTGCTCGACGAGGTCATGCGGGTAGCCAATCGCGTCCACCGCCAGGAGTTCTACGCGACCAGCGGTCGGCTGTTGAACACGATTTATCTCAGCCGCTTCTGGGGCGACGACTCGCCGTGCCTGGCGATCGAGCGCAACGTGCTGCGTGCGCTCCTCGAGGCGTCGCTCGAGAAGGCGCGCGTGCGCTACGGCCAACATCCGGCGAAGCTCGAGCAACAGCACGACGGGGTGCTCGTGTCGTTCGCGAGCGGCAGCAGCGAGCGCTACGACTTGGTCGTCGGCTGCGATGGCATCAACTCGAGCGTGCGCCAGCACATCTTCCCGGGGAGCCAGCCGCGCTACTGCGGCCAGGTGTGCTGGAGGGTGATCGTGAACAACGACGTCGGTTTCTCAGACTGGCACGTGATGCTCGGGCGGGGCACGACGCTGCTGGGCGTGGGCTTGCCCGGTTCGCGGCTCTATCTCTACGCCGACATGGTCGCGCCCGACCCGGCGAGAGTTCCGGAGGACCCCGTGGCCACCTTCCAGAACGATGCAGGTGCGTTCGCGAAGTGCGCCGCCTTGCTGTCGAGCGAAGGCGTCTATCGCAGCTCGCTCGAAGAGGTGACCCTCGCAGAATGGCACCGAGGTCGGGTGCTGCTCATCGGTGACGCTGCGCATGCGATGGGCCCGAGCATCGCCCAGGGCGCCGCCATGGCCCTGGAAGACGCGCACGTGCTCGCCGAGATGCTGTCGAAGGCCGGCCCGTCCGAGACGCTGCTCGACACATTTGTCGCTCGGCGTCGCCCCCGGGTCGACTGGGTTCAGCGGCAGACGCGCGCCCGCGACCGCCTGCGTTACGCGCCGAGCGTGGTGCGCAACACCTTGGTGCGCTTCGTCACTCGACGGCTGCACGATCGCACGTACGCGCCGCTGCGCTCGCCCGTCTGAGGCCCGGCTCGGTAGGAAAGCCCGCTCGGTGAGGAAGCCCTGACATCGGTGGCAGGCTCACTTCTCGCGCGGCCGAACTGTGCGTAATATGCGACGGGTGTTTTGGCATGCTCCAACCAGGGCATATTTTCGCACGTCGGTATCGCATCGGTAGGCTGATCGGTTCCGGTGGCATGGGGGAGGTGTACGAGGCTCGGCACACGCTGACCGAGCACGAGGTCGCCATCAAGCGCCTGCGCCCGCTCGACGAAGCGAGCCACGACGTCCGGCGTACTTTCGAGCTCGAGGCCCGCGTCGACGCGCGGGTGGGCAGTCCGCACATCGTGCGGGTGCAAGACGCGGGCGTCGACGAGGCGACAGGCTCGCCCTACCTGGTGATGGAGCGGCTGCGCGGGAGCACCCTGGCGGAGCTCATCCAGCAGCAGAAGCAGGGCCGCCTGCGGGTCGACCAGCTGCTGGACGTGCTGCGGCAGGTGGCTCGTGGGCTCGATGCGGCGCACAGCTTCGGGATCGTGCACCGCGATCTCAAGCCCGAGAATGTCTTCGTCACCGACAGCGGCGCCGTGAAGATCCTCGACTTCGGCATCGCCAAGCTGCTCGATGCGTCGGACCAGGTGACCCAGGAGCTGCGCGGGACGCCGTTATACATGGCCCCCGAGCAAGCGAACGGCGAGCGCGTCTGTCCGCAGACCGACCTGTGGGCGTTCGGGCTCGTGGCGTATCGCAGCTTGATCGGGCGGCCCTACTGGCGCTGCGCCAGCGAAGGTGGTCGCGAGCGGCCTGCGCTCGTCAAGGTGGTGTACGAGATCACGGTCGCGGAGCAAGAGCCGCCCAGCGTGCGGCTATCGCAGCAAGGCATTTCCCTGCGTCTGCCGCCCGGTTTCGACGCCTGGCTGCTCTGCTGCATCGACCGCGAGCCGAAGCGTCGCTTCGAGTCGGCGAGCGCTGCCGTGCAGGCGCTCGAGCGCGTGTTCGACGGCGAGCCGGGCGATGTCTTGCGACCGGGAGATGCCCCGAGCGAGGTGCTGCTCCTCGGGGCAGACGCCTCCGGTCCAGGTGCATCAGGTGCAGCTGCATCGCGTGAAGTGGCGCTCGACAGAGCATCGCTGGGAGGTGCCCCGCACGATGCGGCGCTGCCCGAGCAGCGACAGCTCACGCAACCGACGCGCACCTATCCGGAGTCGCCCGCGCGCGACGACCCGAGTTCGTCGCTGGACACCTCGGTGCAGACGCCGCCCTCGTCGCGCGAGCGCATACCTCGCACGAAGCGGCGGCGGGGCGCGCTCATCGCGGGCGCCGTCGTGCTGCTGCCACTGTCGCTGTTGGTCGGCAGCCTCTCGCGGCGCACGCGAACGGCGGCCCACGATGACGCGCCGACCTTCGCCGCGCCACCGAACGTCGAAGCGCTCGTCCTCGAACCACCCCCAGCGCGGGACCTGGCGCCCGAGCTCGCGCAGCCCGGGCCGCCCCCGGCCAGCACGAGCGCGACGCCGGACGACGAGGGACGCACGTCGAGCCCGGTCGCGCCGCTCGCCCCCGCCGCGAGCGTCGCCCCGACGTCGCCGGTCGCGCGCCCCGCGCCGAAACGCCCGCCCGCCCCCGCCGTCACCAGGCCGCTTCGCCCGCCGAATCCGGCGCTGGCAGAGGCCCCAACACCGAGCGCCATCGACATCTACGGTATCGCGCCGCTCGAGCTCTCGCGGCCGCCAGCGCGCGACGTCTCCAGTGCTGCCCGGGAGCCATCCGACGCACCCGCATCACCCGATGCACCCGCATCGCCGGACACACCTGCAGCGCCCGACGCTCCGGGGACGGCCGAGGTCACGACGACACCCGAGAGGCGGTGACGTACGCCCGCGCCGTTCGCGCGAACGTCTGAGCTCGGCGACGCGCCTTCCGGAGTCAAAACTCGCCAGAATACTGCCACTGGCAGCTGTCGCGCGAGCACTCCGCTCGCGTCGCACCCAACGCTTGGCGCAGCGCGCTCGGCCGCGTCGAGGGGTCAGACGTCGCGAAGCCGTCGAGCCACCAGAGCACGAGCCCGGTGCCGAAGGTGGCGGCGAACGCCGGGATGACGACGTAGTCGGTGAGCCGGGCATAGTTGCGGGCCTTGTCTCGAGCCCTCTCTCGTGCCTCGAGCACCTGCGCGCGAACCTCGCCGTCGCACCCCTCGTCACTGCACCTGTCTCGGAGGCGCCGGGCCTCGGCATCGCTCGAGCGCGACGTGAGCCCGGTGAACAGCCAGGCCGCACCGAGCGCCGCGCTGGCCCCGCCCAGCAAGAACGGGAGGTCACCGAAGCGTCGAGTGTCGGCCGCGGTCGCTGCGGGCGCGCTCTGGACGGGCAGGGTGGAAGGCGCCGCGACCGCTGCTGGCGCGTCGACCAGCTCCGGCAGCGCGATCTCGAGCTCGCGTCGCTCGATCAGTACGAACTCACGCCCCTGCGCGAGCTTGCCCGGCGCGCTGAGGTCCAGCTGGTGGGGCCCGGGGTTCATGGGCAACCCGACCCCGAACTGGCCGACCTCCGCCCCGTCGAGCAGCACGCGCGCGCCCTCGGTCGGCGAGCGCCGGAGCACCAGCGTGGGCACACGCTCGCGCGCGGCATCGAGCCGCCGCCCAGCCTCTGCGCGGACGGGTTCGCGCAGCGCGGG
>Ga0247763_1001373_pt1 | contig 13939 bp, 18 predicted proteins | sample UWRJL141409B4_FD_179926 | JGI IMG/M metagenome (GOLD analysis project Ga0247763, IMG submission 179926) | Plant litter microbial communities from Arlington Agricultural Research Station in Wisconsin, United States - UWRJ-L141-409B-4 | ecosystem: Environmental > Terrestrial > Plant litter >...
CTGGAGAACGAGAAGAACGAACGATACCAGACCGGGACATTTCTAAGGGGGGCAAAGTTTACGTGGGCATTAGTGACGAATACGATTTTGCATGTCACCTTCCCACCCCATTCTCCCGCCTTCTTTTTCTCTCTCTCCCTCATCTTTGGTCGCCAGATTGTTCTGATCAGCAACAAGCTTGAGAAATCACGCCAGTCTGTCAGCCATGTACTTTGTATGTGTGACGGTGGAAAACGAGTGTAGCACAGCCTCATTGCCCTTGGTTTTTGGGCTGAGCAGAAACATGTTCACTTCTCTGTTTCTTTTTTGGCGAGGGTTGGACCAGGCAACGGATGGTCTCTCTCCAGTCCAGCAGCAGCAAAGGCAACGGCGACAGCATCTGGAGGGCTGGGGGGCTGAGCGGAGCACCTACCAGTCAGGTGGGCTGGACCCTTTTTCTCTCCTCTACTGTCCACCGGGGCGTAGGAGTAGGGAAATACAGTTGTAACTATAACATACTCGAGGGATAGCGAAAGCCAATAGATCAGGGAAACTTAAAACTTTATCAAAATTAACAATGCACATCTGCATAATCTCTGTTTAGAGTTCTGGGTTAAACGAGCATAGCCACAGCTGAAGTGAAGTGTGTGGAAATAAACAGGCTGCCACTTTCCCTACGCATGTATATGCACGCGGCATTGACGGCATCGATATCACTATTATGACGCGTAGCGGAGGCGTTGTAATTATTTATTTGTTACGTACTTACCTAGAGGCTGGCTGCGAGAAACGGTCAGGTAAGGTCAGGCCGCCTCCCTCCCCCTCCCCGGGCCGGTCTGCTCGACAGTCGCTTCGCTAATATTCGAGTTATGCCAGGCGCAATGGCTCAGCCATGGTGCCGCGTCGTCGGGTTGACGTGGTGGTTGCGTTGAGAAGGACACGAGTTTAACCCCCAAAAAGGGAAAAGAAAAAAAAACCCCCCAGTGTTTTAACTGCCTCATTGTGTATTTGTGTATTTTGCATCGTTGAGGTTGTCGCATTTCCCTTTTTAAAGATGCGGGAAATGGCTGCGTGGAAATTCGCCCCCGTGGCTTGACGAAGTCAGTACCTATCCCACTGGGGCTGGTGAGGTAAGACGGTGCAGTGCTGAGCTGCGGTGCTCGGTCATTGAGCAAAAGGCGCGGAAATTTTATAGATGTGTTGTCTTTTCCCCTGTCCCATGACACGAAAACTAGGACAATCGTCATGAGGCTCAGATGAGGGACGGGATGGTAGAGATGGGATGCCCAGGATCGGGCGCTTTACTGATGTGTGGGGGGCGCCTTTCATCCTATCTACCTTGTGTATATGCCCTGCCCTCCTCCGTTTTGTCAATCAGGTTGTTTTCATTTGCCATTTGTATCTTGTCTTGGAATACGGGACACGGGGTTTTAGAATCGCCGCTTTGTGGAAAACATTACCCCGTCTGGTCTCGGCGTTTCGGTGTGCATTTGGGGTTTACTTGTGGTCGTTTCTGGTTGGCTCGAATGACAGGCTGACCAAGTCCGACTTACACAAAGGCAAGGCTGAGAGGCTGGGGTTGGGTTGGAAATGGAATCGACAAACCTGATGCATAGAGTCCTTTATGCCTGAGGCAGAAATTTTCAAACGAAGGAAAGGTGAAGCGGGTCCTGTTTTCCTTTGCTGTGCCCTGCATCTGCCATTGTATCCAAACGGTCATGGCTGAAGCCGAGGCTACCCTGTCTCGTGTCAACTCTAACTTATTGCGTACACAACCAGTCAAGCCTTAATTTTTTTTTTCCAATATCTCAGTAAACAAGGCAACTAGAACGGCGAAATGAGACTTCCGAGAGCCGCATTGTCTGTGCGCCCATGCAACGATGGGATGGCAGGAGGAAGTGAATCGTTGGGTCTCAGTGGGTGCTGGGCTTGTGGCTGTTTTACGAAGTGCGGCACGCAACCAGCGGCGTTGGGCCAAACGCCGCGCTGAGCACAAGTTCCTCGCATTTCGCACATGGTCTGGGGGCGGCACATCCATACTAATATCCCGTCAGTTACCCATGTGTTGCTCTGCACCGATGAGGGGGAAAGTTTGGTGGCTTCTGCCTTGGGTGCCTCGCGGCCCAAGTGTGTGCCTGGTTTTGCATATTATTCCTACCTAGGTATCAGATGAACGCCAGGCCCTCCCATGAGGATTCGAGAAGAGGTGCACTCTATGGGATGTCGGACGCTTTTTGGTTGTGTTTGCCTTGCCTGGATAAGGTGCAGTATTCTCCTTTCTCACCGACTTCTTCACTGGCTCGACTTTTTTTGTCTTCACCACCCATCAGTACCTAGGGCTAGGTGGGGGGGCATGCATCATTGAAAGGTGGAGCCACACTCCCGCTCGGGTTTTCTCATGCATATCTGCACCGCTGCATCATCTCAACGCTGCCTGGCCTGGTCCTGGTCACTGTGTTTGGTTACTTTCGGAAGCTCTCATCCCCGTCCCACCATGCGGGGAAGCTGACCAGGGTCTCAAAATTTCTAGATCTTGGCCGGGTTAAGAAAAAGCAACCCAAGACATATGGTTGCTGCCTTGCATGTGGTTGAGTACTTCCACCAGTTTGCGTTCTTTGCCGTCGGCTGTTGTTGCCGATTGGCTCCTTCGTATTGTATAGTACCTTGCCGCATGCCCTATCCTCAAGCAATGTCGGTCTTGTATATGGCTGCCTGGGGTTTACACTTCTTTAGTGTCAACAACTTTGCACCTCGGAATCGGATTTATCTTGTTCGTCCGATACAACAGTTGCATCTTTGTGCCTGCCTACCTGTTCCAGTCCCAGTGAGGACCATTTCTTGCGCCTCATGACTGCCAACCACCTTTCGCTTTCTCAAAGAAGTCCTCCGAAATGTGTCTCGAGTGCGTTTGATAGGTAGCCATCTTCCAAAATGAACGAAGGGAACCGAAACCTCCAGGGCAACTCGAGCATCCCACTAGGACACACACGAGCCCTGCTGCAAGGCAGAACCACACACCCCTGCATGGAAACATTCGCCCCCTAATCCTTGATCAGAAACTCCTCAATGTCCTTGTCCTCTTCCTCCTCCTTTGACTCGCGTAGCCGCTGCTCTTCCGCCTCGAGCATTTTCTTGATCATCTCTCGCTGTCTTCTCCTCGCCTTCTTGCCCCAATTTGTCGACGTGGTCTGCCCCGCCTCCTCCTCCTCCTCGCTGTCGCTGTCCTCCGGAATTTGCACTTGTCCACGCAATTCGTTAGGTGAGATGGCTGCCTTGGCGGCCTGCTCGGCCTGCGCAGACTCCTCCTCGTGTGACTTCATCTGGGAACGGGCGCCGAGCTTGATGAGATAGGGTCTGAGGAGCATGTCTGATTTTGCGGTGTCTGACGTTAGTATGGCTTAATTGCGGCGCATTTTCTGCCCGGTCTCAAAGGCAATAGAGGGAGTCAGGAACGGGACCACTGACAGGTTCCTGCGATGATGACTAGACGAATCCACTTCTCCGGTGACATGTTGGCGAGGGTGGCCTGGAGGTTGGTAGAGAAACGGTTATAAACCATCAACACCATGTCCATGAGGCCATCCATCTTTTTCGTTGTGGGCAAGATGAATTTCGGTGGGTGTGCGTGACCAGTCAGCCGGGGGAAGCTGATGGCAGAAAATTAACTTGGTGAGAGCGCCGGCACGATCAGATATATACCGAGGCGAGTGAGCGGTCCGGGAGATTCCGACAGCCAAACTTCGTGGGTGAGGAGATGAATTGGTTTCAATGGAAGGGTAGCTGCTGCAAAAATGGTCGATTGGCTTGCTGGAAAGACCGCAGTTTCCGTCCTGTGGAATTCTGTGACGCAGTCGCGGGACGGCGACCCCACTCGCTTGGGTCTTGGCTTTGCGTACCTCCTATAGCTAGCGCTGTGTAACGTAGACATGTCGGACCCTTCTCAATGCCAATAGCAATTACTGGGACACCCAGATGGCAGCGCATTCTTTATTGCGGAAAGACCAAAACAAGATTGGCACGACTTTATCTAGTGTAGTTCGTCGTTGGAGCTCCGCTGAGCACGGCAGTTCCCGCCACTACCGTGCAAGACACGGACAGAAACCCCACCGTTCAGGTACCCCACCTCAATCAACGCGCCGAACGCGTCATTCACTCACTCACTCTGTCAATCTGCTCATCGGCGAGGCTCATAACCTCATGACATAACCAGCCATGGCCAACAACCCGGATGAAGATGTCCGAGAGGTATGAGTATTCCCTAATCAAGTCCATCATTCCCTCCTAAGTTGTCTCACCTATTCTTCATTTAGCGTCTCAAAGCTGCACTGTGGTTTTCAATCGGAAAAATGGTCGACGACGAATCGCTACGCCGGAACCGCAACGCCACGCCGCAATTTATTGGCGCCTTAACTGAGATGGTCTGGGTACAAATCGGTATGTTACTTTGTCGACTCCGAAATCGAGGAGTTTATCTGACATGTCTTACAGAAAATGTGGGTATTGACCTTGAGACGTTCAGCCGCCATGCAGGCCGCACAACCATCACGACGGACGATGTCCTCCTCTTGGCGCGGAGGAACAATGACCTCCATGCCATGATCAAGAATGTTGTTGATAGGCAGAAGGCTGCAAAACTTAAAGACAAGAAGGGCAAGGGCAGATGATCGAAGGGAATAAATATTGCTCGAGGTATCCAAGGTGGAAAAAAAAAGTAATGCTAGTTGGGGTGAAATGGGTGACTTGTTTTCGGATCAACCTAGCGGTCAAGTAGGATATAGGTGTACTAGCGCAACAGCATGAATTAGCGGCTTAGGTTAGGATGGGAAATGACATTGACATAGTATCTAAGGGGTAGACACAATTCATCCAACATCTTCGCTCTGAGTGTCATGTTGCGTGTTCCACTCTTCCTCACTGTACACCGAGTTACCCGCAAGCATCATGATTAAACCCCAAGCCTCCCCCTGAAGGAGGAGCAAGATCATTTCGAGTCCAACTATGTTGACCATCCTCCTCCAAGAGCACGCCTGCAAGAAACCAAATTCATGAAGACCCCGCATGGAATGACCACTGCGAGCAAAGAGCCGTGCCACATAACCCAGCCACATATGTGACTCGTAGGGCGCCAGAAGTATTCGGGTCAGAGTGATCCCAATGGCATCAGCTGCCAAGATCGGCGGTAATCTGAACAAGGCCGTGTCGCGATAAACGGGTTCCTGGTTGGTGGTTGACCTGACATCAGACAAGTTAGGGCGTAATTCGGCCGACCAAACACCAGGTGTCGAATCTGTTGATTCGGTTGCTTCAACATCAAAGCTGATCAGAGTTGCGCTGACCATGCCTTCGTCCTCGTCATCACTAGCAAACTCGTCACCACGGACTGAAACAGCACTCTGGCGGCGAACTCCGCCTACGGGAAGAGCATCATTCGAAGCTTCGCCCTCCAGAACTTGGAGAGTTGGTTCGCTTCTTTCAATATCTCGACCGTTTCTGGGGTCTTCCTCGTTCGCAGCCCGGGAGGCAGATGTGGATGGTGTTGCAGGTATGAGTCTTGACTGCTGTGCAGCCGAGTCCTTGCGTTGTCGTCGCTTGCGCGTATTGTGCGGGCGCGGTATTTTGTCGAGGATCAAGCCGCAAAACGTAATGGTTGCCCAGTTCGAAGCGTTACAAAACAGGTGGTAGCCCACAACTGGCAACGTACCCAGGGCGCATCTACTCAGCCAGCCCAAGACATTATGCAGGTTGAAGGAGCCTGGAAGATGGGCGAGATGCTGGAACCTGGGACAAAGAACCTCCAGCTCGGTAATATAGCCGTTGACGATGCCAGCCCCGCCCGTTGCATGAAGGTGAAAATATCGAGATGCCAACAGGCGTATGTGATCATGTAGTCGCTAATCCTCGAGCAGGTAGCCCGACTAGGCATGCGGCTGGCGAGGCGAGGAAAGCGGTTGACAAGCCTGGAAAAATGATTAGTACTCTGCAGGTCAGAGTCTCGGAACACCGTACTCATCGATCCATGTCGGCTCTATTGGGGGCATCTGCTGTAGTGCGCCACTAAGCATGAAGCTCGGAAGACCTGAGAACATGGAAGAGAGCATGGACTGTTGCGTCCTGTGGTAGTTGAACAAGTTGTGAAAAGGGACATGCGAGTACTCCCTGTAAAGCTGTGCGAGCATTAGTTCCATAGCCGGAATGTTGGCTAGGGGAGCGTACCAAGAGTCGCTGGCGCATGCCATTGACGCCCCAGATACCGCTAGCTTGGAGGATGCCACTGAGGAAGAACAATCGTTTTCCTGCATTGTCCTCATAATATCGCTGCTTGCGAGTTGCCATAGCCTGGGCATCAGGGGCGCCCGTATCAGGCTCGGCAACGCCGATGACCATCATAACTTCGTTGTGAGAGCGGATCACGTCGCGATTGATGCGACGTGTCTCTGGGTTTACTGGCCGGCCCCGGTCATCGTATAGTTGCGGAGGAGCTCGGGGGTCATCTAAGCCCTCTCCCGGGACAACATCGTCGTAGGGAGAGCGGCCCTTGGGGGATTTTAGGTTAGATACGGACGGGATGCCTGGCGCTGAAATGAAGAGTGAACCTACCAACGCCTGTGATGTCAAAGGCCCAAGTCGACCCATATCTCAGTATCGTGCCTATAACTCATTAAAATATGGGCGCAGAATGGCACAAGCGCCAGAATCGGCCTTGATCACGCATCAGGTAGACTGGAGAATTTAGGGCACCGGTTGGGGCGATCGAGTTGACGTTGGTTGAAGACGCATCTCCAAATAAAATAGTAGTCGGTACGTAGCTAGGTACCTAGTTGGCCTTGGCACACCAAACCCCACCGAGACCAGGGCGAGCGCGAGCTTGAAAGCACTTAACACAACAATCTAAGCGAGCAAGGACGACAGACAGGGCGCGACTTCTGAGACGCGAAGAAGCATAACTTAACTCGTAGGGAGTAAAGCGGGGAAAATAGTTTCCATGATCTCCAGAGTCCACTAACGAAGAATCAACCCCCAGGTTTTCGGTAACCAGAATCCCCTGAACGTACCGACTTGGCAGGGCGTGCTCAGCCGCTGCGGGGGGGCGCAAGAGCCCTTGAAGCCACAATGACGCTAAGATAACCTTATTTGCGTGTGCTATCAGTGATAAAAATTTTGGAGGTGCCACACAGTTCAGCAGGCTCAACGAGATTGAGCGTTCAGCAACCACAAAATGGCGATGCGACGGACTCCCAAAACGACTTTTGAAGTCAGCAATGTGATCCAGCCCATGTATACCGGGGGCTCTGTTGCTCTCGATTATGGCGCCAAGATTCTCGCCTCTACCTTGGGTGAGAACGCAATTCTCACCAACCTAACGACAGGGCGACAACTCACCGAGATCGAGGGCGACGGCGAGCCAATCTCGACCCTCACGATAACTCCCTCAGCTTCCCATCTCATAGTATGCTCTCGCTCCCTCACGATGCGCATATACTCCCTGAAAGCATCATCAGATCTCGACTCGGTGGAAGCCACTTTAGTTCGGACATCCAAACCCCATGCGACCCCTGTTGTAGTCCTCGCCGTGGACAAAACAAGCACCCTGCTTGCGACGGGCGCCGCCGATGGAGCGATCAAGATATGGGATATTGTTGGTGGATACGTCACACACACGGTCAGCGGCCCTAGTGTCTTGGTCTCGGCACTACACTTCTTCGAGGTTGCGATGACGGTGAAGGATAGAAGCGGAATAGGCCAGAAATCCAAAAAAAATTCAAGAAAATCCCTTGAAATGAAGGAAAATGACAACAGCGGTTACTCTGATACCCAATTCCGACTCGCATTCGGAACTCAAGATGGCAAGATCCGCATCTTCGACCTCAACAATCGCAATACCCATGCGGTCTACTCCGATGTCAAGCGCAAGAAAGAGGCCCACGAATCGAATGTTCAGAGCATCGACTACTCTCCAGAGCAGCATGCTCTACTCAGCGGAAGCAGAGACAAGACCATGACACTCTGGTTGTGGAGGGATGGCGCTTGGAGCGGCACCCCCATGCTACGCCACGAAGGCGTCGAGGCTAGTGGTTTTCTCAATGACGGGAGGATCATGTTTTCTGCTGGCACGAGTGGCCTCCTTCGGCTTTGGGATACGAGCACGCATCAGGAGCTCACAGCTAAGCAAGACCCAAAGTCGGAAGCCGAGTCCATAGTGTCTGCGGTCTGTCTACCTAGGCGATCCCTAGTCCTTTGCGCGCAGGCCGACTATACGCTTACATTGTTCCGCATACCAGAATCTGGAAGCACATCATTGCAGAGCAGGATGCCAATGAAACCGTTCAGGCGCATTTCTGGCACCCATGATGAAATCCTAGATCTCGCCTACCTCCTCCCCGATCAGTCTCTGATGGCCCTGGCGACTAACTCTGAAGACATCAAGCTGGTTTCGGTTGCAGAATCAGGCAAGATGCCTGATGCACACGAAGCAGCCTATTTTGGCCAGGATGTAGCGCTACTGAGAGGGCATGAAGATATTGCCATGTCGTTAGATGTTGACTGGTCTGGGCATTGGGTTGCCAGTGGAGCAAAGGACAACACGGCACGTCTCTGGCGTGTTGATCCAGCCAACAACTCGTACACTTGCTACAGCGTTTTTACTGGTCACATTGAGTCAGTCGGCGCCGTAGCCCTCCCAAAGACAATACCCCCAGAAGACTCGGATGCCTACAAAAACCCTCTTGACCACCCACCAGCATTCCTCATTAGTGGATCTCAAGATCGTTTTGTTCAGAAGCGACTTGTTCCGAGACCTTCTCAGCAGGTGAGCACATCCTCGGGTCTCCGACGTTTGGCACACGAGAAGGATATCAATGCACTGGATGTCAACCCATCTGGCACACTATTCGCATCAGCGTCTCAGGACAAAACAGTCAAAATCTGGGATGTGGAAAAGCTTGAGGTCCAAGGTATTCTGAGGGGTCACAAAAGGGGTGTCTGGACTGTTCGGTTTTCTCCGAGGGGTACACCTGCCATTCAGGGCGAGCATGGCTCCGTCTCTGGAAAAGGGGTTGTCTTGACAGGAAGCGGAGACAAAACCATAAAGCTCTGGAACCTGTTTGACTACACGTGCATTAGAACGTTTGAAGGACATTCTCACAACGTTTTGAAAGTGGTGTGGCTTAAACTTCCCTACGAAAACAATGCCACCAAGAAATCGGTCCAATTCGCCAGTGCTGGCGCTGACAGTTTGGTCAAAGTGTGGGATGCAAACCTCGGCGAGCTGGACTGCACACTGGATAACCACGAAGACCGTTTATGGACACTGACCATCAACCCGAAAACCAACGGGCTCGTGTCAGGAGGTAGCGACTCCAAGGTGACATTTTGGAAGGATACCACATCCGAGACGGAGGCGGCTGCCATAGAGGCGGCCTCCAAGCTCGTTGAACAGGAGCAAGAGCTTGAGAACTACATACACGCGGGAGCATATCGCGATGCCATTGTATTGGCTCTGCAGCTGAACCACCCAGGAAGGCTTCTCAGCCTCTTTATTAATGTGGTAACTACAAGCACTCCTGAAGCCGACAGTTTGACAGGCATCAAGGCAGTGGACCAGGTCCTTGCCAGCCTGTCAGATGAGCAGATTTTTCTTCTCCTCCTCAAGTTGCGGGACTGGAACACCAACGCTCGCACAGCACCGGTAGCGCAGCGCATTTTGGGTGCTCTTGTGAAGAGCTACCCGGCTTCGCGGTTTTCCAATCTCTCGGTCAAGGGCGCGAAGGGGCAAAAGAGTCTGTCTGAGGTTTTGAACGCGCTGAAGGTATATACGGAGCGGCATTATAAGCGGACAGAGGAGTTGGTGGATGAGAGCTACTTGGTTGAGTACACGCTGCACGAAATGGATAGTCTTGCTCTACCAATGGAACAGGATGTTGCTATGGCTGCGGTCATGTAAACGATATAGATTCATTGAATCTCAAATTGTCCAGGTCTACGAATTTGATGGATATTGGATCGCAATGCTTTAAAATGATTTCTACAGGCGAAGAAGAAAATGGCGAGGGATTAGTGCATTTAAGAAGGATTACACAGGCAGGATCAAAAAAATGACGAGGACTTGCGACAAATCGCAGCGAGTTCTATCCATACATAAAGTTCTATGCCAAGCATTACTTTGGTGGGGCTGCGCGAGGCCCGCCCGTGATCTCGCGCCGGCTCAGTGCTTGCGCCAGCCAGCCGAATGACAGCAAAACCGATGCCTCACGCGTTCCCCTCCACCACAATCTAGTTCATGTCGTCCCGCTTTTGGAAATCACAGACCCAATATGTCAAAACGACAAGCATCAGAGGCTCTCGACGAGCTTGCAGACCGAGATTCTCCAGCGTCCAAAAAATCGAGGATAGACGACTACAATAAAAGCCTAACCCCATTGAGTGCATACGAAAATGGAGGAGAGAGCAGGGGCGAGCCACATCACAATGGGATAGACAGAGATACAGGAGATGACGACAGCGAAGATGACTTTGAGGATGAGATGGAAATCGAGAAGGCGCCGATCCGACAATCAGCACCGACAGAGGGTTATGGCGATCTTTACCTTGACACCATCGATCGCAACGTGCTCGACTTCGACTTCGAGAAGCTGTGCTCAATCAGTCTATCCAATATTAATGTCTACGCCTGCCTCGTATGCGGCAAGTACTTTCAGGGCCGCGGGCCTAAGTCCCACGCATATTTCCACGCCCTCGATGAGAACCACCATGTCTTCATCAACATGGGTACCCAGAAGGTCTACGTGCTCCCTGAAGGTTACGAGGTCCAGAGCAAGTCGCTCGACGACATCAAGTATGTGTCGGATCCGAGATACACGCGCCAGGAGGTGATGGAGTTTGACCGGCGCGCACGCACGTCGTGGACGCTAGCGGGGAAGGAGTACACACCAGGCTTTGTGGGAATGAACAACATCAAGGAAAACGACTACCTCAATGTGGTGGTGCAGGCAATATCACACGTGTCTCCACTGCGCAATTACTTCCTCCTTGAGGATTTCGGCAACGCACCCGAGCTCGTCAAGCGCACGTCGATCCTCTTTCGGAAGATCTGGAACCCGCGGGCTTTCAAATCACATGTATCACCACACGAACTGCTCCAAGAGATCTCGCTGCGGTCCAACAAGCGCTTCACACTCACCGCGCAGTCAGATCCTGTCGAGTTTCTGTCATGGTTCCTTAACCACCTCCACCTCGGCCTCGGCGGCAGCAAGACCAAGCCCGGGTCTAGCATGATCCAACGCGTCTTTCAAGGCAAGCTCAAGGTGGAGTCACAGGCCATCACAGCCAAGGCTGACGCCTCAGACCGGCTGCGCTTTGAGGAAGCCGCTGAGGTCAAGGTGGAGATATCACGCTTCCTGCTGCTGACGCTCGACCTACCCGCCGCACCGCTCTTCCAAGACGAGCTGGAGCGCAACATCATCCCGCAGGTGCCCCTGTCCACGATCCTCTCCAAATATAACGGCGTAACAGCCCAGGAGCTCAACGCTCAGCGCAAGCGCTACCGACTTATGCACCCCCTACCGCCATTCCTAATGCTGCATGTGAAACGCTTCAGCAAGAACAAGTTTGTCTCGGAGCGCAACCCTACGATCGTCACCTTTGACGCCCGCAACCTCGATATTGGGCCCTACGTCGAGCCTGATCCAACACAGCATCCGCCGGGCGAGCCTATCTGGTACGATCTTGTTGCCAATGTTGTCCACGAGGCAGTACGCGTGAAGGACGACGTCGCTGACAGCGGCGAGGAGCGAAAGACATGGAAGGTGCAGCTGCACGGCAAGGCCACCGACGAGTGGGTTGTTGCGCAAGACCTATATGTCGACAAGATTCGGAGCGAGCTTTTGTATCTGGGGGAGTCGTATCTGCAGATCTGGGAGAGGAGGAGAGAGCCGCCGGGGAAGGGCAAGGGGAAAGCCTAGGGCTAAAGAGGAATACCAAACAATGTATTAGTCTAGTAGAAGGGTACTAGACATGATGCAGGTATTTCTAGGAGAGATCTGTGCTTGGCTGATCCCAGATGGTGGCTGCTCCTCGTCAAAGTCATCGACCCGGTCCCTTCGAGCAGGAAGAAACAATGCAGTCATGCTGTTTACAACCGTGATCTCCGGTTTCATAATCTCATCATCGTGTGCTCGCACCAACTGTCGAGTAATTACCACCAGGCTGGGTAATAGCTACTGTTTAACATAATTACTGTTACAACAACACATCCAGAAACCTTCGCCAGAACCCGAAGTTCGAAATATGTGTTTGTTTTCCTCGAAGTCGGACCAGATCCCGCACCAAACGAACTGAGCCAAACTGGGCCGAAAAACAAGAGTCATGATGCCTTTGTCTTGGCTCTTGACTTCGCCTTGCGTTGTATCTCGCCTGCCCACCTGCTTTGTGTAGTCAGTCATGTAATGATTCCCACCCACCCGCTACCCCGGTCCCCTCGCTTATTTTTTTTTTTTCGCTGGAGTCAGAGAATAAGATGGAGAAAAACATCGGACTGAAAATTCAATCAATCGCTTCCCAGATCTTTGTTTCATTAATCGCTATGTGCTGTCAAAGCCAGGACACATGGACGAGACAGGCGTGTCGTAAAAACGAGATTTAGAACCGGGCGGTGTCGGGTACCGTTGTATGCTCGCTGCTGACTGGTATTGTACAGATGCGGAAAATCAGGGCCAGACTCCCCGCCATCCTTGTTCTGAGATCATAATTGGAACGAACTCTTCAGCTCGTCAGTTTGCTGTTGATGTTGCTGCTTAGAAGATCGCTGCTGGTGGTGGTTGCTGGCCTTCTCACGCCGAGACTCCTCGATGGCAGTACGCTGTTGAATGCTCGAGTCGTGGCTCTTCCACTCGAGCTTGGTGTCAGACGGAAAGGACAAGACCCGTTTCATGGTTTCACTTGTTCACAAGTTAGTGTCATCGGATGTCGGCGGCGTGCACCGGTACATACCGAATCTTGAGGACCCGTTGACCATCAGACCGTGCCCAGACGCTTATAATGTCCTCGCCATTCCTCACACTCAAAACAGCTCCACACACCTCCTCGCTGGCCTCACTGAACTGGTCACCAATAATAGCGAAGAGAAGGTGCTCCCAGTAACGATCTGCGACACCCTTTCTAAGACGAACAACCCACTTGCCTCCGTTCTTGTTCTCTTCATCCTCCCATATTGGTCGAATTCCCTTCTTGAACAGATGGTAGTCGGATACTAGCGGCAGTGCTGAAGGTCGCTTCAGATGCTGGTACACGGTAAAGAAATCTTCTGCTGTATCGCACGAAGCAATGGGGTGAAGTGTCTTCTCGTACTCGATAAAACCATTCGCCTTGGAAATAGGCGGACGGAACCAAAAGACCCAACTATTGCGGAGTTGGTGACTGGGAGTCGCCGACAGCGCCGTCGAAGAACGAGAACCTGTTTTGTTCGGCTCGACCAGCGACGTGCTAGAGGTCGGCTTCCCAACAGCTTTGCTACCCAGACCTCCCTCCTTCACAGACTTCTCCGCAAAGGGTGTCTTGGCAGCCGAGCCCAGGGCCGATTCAAATGGATTCCCGGGTGATTTAGGCGTCTTCGCTGAGGCAGAGCCAAACGAGGCAAATGCACCAGAGCCGAGACCAAAAGCGCTCGAAGCCCCGCCCGTGGGCGACGCAAGGCCGCCGCCTGGTGTGGTTATGGAATTGAAAGGATTGGATTTTCCTTGCGAAGAGCTATCACCGCCGAATCGCTTGGAGAAGGGAGCGTTGCGCCCCGATGAGTTATCGCCCGGGCCCCCTGAGCCAGACGTTTTGAGGGAGAGGTTGCTCGAGCTAGAATTGCAAAGAGGTCAGCCAACGGCGAAGATACAAAAAAGAAGGTTTTGGGGCGTACTTGGCACGGCGACTCCATAGGTTATCCATAAAGACGTCGGAACCGGGAACCTCGATGGAT
>Ga0247763_1001377_pt1 | contig 13917 bp, 11 predicted proteins | sample UWRJL141409B4_FD_179926 | JGI IMG/M metagenome (GOLD analysis project Ga0247763, IMG submission 179926) | Plant litter microbial communities from Arlington Agricultural Research Station in Wisconsin, United States - UWRJ-L141-409B-4 | ecosystem: Environmental > Terrestrial > Plant litter >...
CCGCCCGAACGGGAACCGGCAGGTCTGGGCGCAAGGTTCCCGTTGGAGGATAAAGTAGTGTGAAATATTGGGATGCATCTCACACCCGCCCCAAACAGGAATGGCCGACGGCCCTGTTGTCCAACTGCACTAAATAAAATCGCTCAAACCAGCCTCTCTCTCGTCTTGGTCCAACACACTTTTGGGGTCCCTGTCTGGCCGTGCCGCTGCGGCTAACAACTTAGTTAATTCCACAACTTTGTTGGCGTTACACCGCTTTAAGTTGCTGTCCCATCTCGAATTCATATCCCCCCCACGTCCTCCTTAACCTCTGGTCTCACCTTCCTTTTACCCTTTGCTTGAGACAGGCAGAGATTGCCAGGCGTGGGTCGTCTGTTCGGCATATGTGAATCCCGTCGTCCCCTAATTACACTTCTCGCCCGTGTTAGCATCATATCTGAGCCACAGCCACCCCAGATACTCCGGTTGTTAGGGCTCTATCTTAGCCATCCACTGATCCCCCCCTCCCCCCCCCCCCCCCCGGCCCAGCCATGTCCGTGTAAGACGCTGGCCTTTCGCTCTTGTTATCAGGCCTGAGGGTTTCCCTCCATTTCGTTCGTTCGTTCAACAACCATCTCAACTACCTACCCAGCAAAGATGCGGTCTGTGTCAGAGCCTGTCGGGCGATGGCGCCCATTGCTATATCATCTCCTCGCGGATGCCAAGACAGTCTTCCCTGGTGGTGAAGGGCATTGCACCGCCCGAGCAACGCCAGATTCTCGCTCCCAGAACTGCGACACGATGCGCCTGGCTCCGGAGCGTGTTGATCATGAATTCCACGAACGTGGTGCCATGGCGGCTGAGGCGAGAGGCCACGATAAACCCGAGGACTTGGCTGTGGCTGTCGAGCTCAAGTTTCTGCTGCCGCTGTTGATCGAGGGAAAGGCGGACCCGGACCCGGCCGACAAACGGCCGCTGCAAATTGTGGGCCGCGATTCACAGTCCGACAAGAAGGCATGTCAGAAACTGGCGTATGATGCCATCGCCGAAACGATACGAAACTCGGGCCACGACGCCACCACCAGCTTTGTCATTTCAACCCAAAATTCTGCCGAGAGAGCCTTCTGGGAGACGCACTGGATCGTCAAGAAAGCAAACTCGGCTGAGCCAGGGCCCGATGAGAAAAAAAAGTCGCGAGGCCACTACGTTTGGGTCGGGGTAGAACTCAGCTCGCCCAAACTGAGAGCGTGCGACAACAACACGCAGACGCGGCTCTCGGAGGTATTTAGGGCCTTGTTGGAGCGCCATCGCTTAGTGGCCAACTACACGTGCGATGTGCATGTCCATCTGGGACGGTTTGACGGGTCCCCATATACGCTGTCGACTCTCAAGCGTCTTGGATCCTTCCTGTGGGCGGCTGAGCCAACGGTCCGCAGCATTCGAAACCCGCTCTCGCCAAACTATGAGAACGTCTACACTTGGGGCGCCGAGATGAGGCGCTACAGCCGGTTGGCCAGTGCCGTTTCCAAGTCGTCCCAGAGCAGCCTTGATGCGGAGGCAGTCGTCGACGATGGAGTAAAACATGTGCTTTCATCGAGGGAGACAAATGTATTTCCGCAGGACCGACTCGCACTGTGTCTCATATGGCAGGCCAAGACGCACTGTGATCTCGGACAGCTCCTTTCGGGACCGACCAAGCAGTACAGGCGACTGGGCTTCAACTTTGGCTCCTTTGGGCTCGAGGACGAGCGTTCACACATCAGCCCGCGCACGGTCGAGTTTCGCATCATGGAGGGCACGGATCGCAGGGATATGATCCTGGGCTGGGTTGCCATCTGCTGCCGAATTGTCGAGGTGGCCATGAAGCCGTCGGATCACCGCTACGTGGCTGCCCTGAGACGGCTGCTGTGCATGTACGGCGGGGATAAGCAGGAGGGCGAGGGGGCGAAGGACGCGCTGGGGGCCCGTCGAGGCCGCGAGTTTGCTGCTTTGATGAAGGATCTGGACCTTTCTCGGTCCGTTTATGGGTCCTTTGAGGAGAAGGTCATTCGGGAGAATATCGAGTGGACGCCTGTCGAGTGACGGCAACGGAGGTGGCGCTATGCCGGTTGGGGTTAAGACAGCGAATCCGCGGGCGGGTGACTTGATTTGGGCTCCAGAGAGCTGGTTTCTGCGTTCTGGAGGATTAGCGAAAGTTATCACAGCAAATAACAGTTCTGCACGAGATGGGCGCCCATGGCCGATGTGAAGATTGGGTTGCCAGCCAAGCCGGCAGCAGCCGACTGTGCATGGTGAGCCCCCCGTCTCGGTCCCGATCTGCAGTCTGCAAGTCCATATGGAGCGAGTGTCAGTGCCGACTATCCGATCCTTGGGTCGGCTACGACGCTGCCGCAGCGCAGATTGCTGCTGGGGACGATTCCTTGTTTCGCTGAAGAGGAGCAATTAATTTGGGTGACATCATTCCGGGGCCCGTCGGGCAGTGACTGTGCTTTCCTCCCCATGTGCCCCCGCGGCACAACCTAGCCTGCACCGCTTGGATGCTCGCAAGCCAAAACCCCAATGCCAAAGTCCGGATCCGGAAAATGCCCATCTTGGGGATCCCCGTGTCTTTTATCGTAACACTGGGCCCATTTCCACACAAGCGCCATTGCAAGGAGCATGGCTTCGCGAGCATCGGTACATGTAGCCCCGGCATCGTGAGTGTCCACCGCCAGCACGGACCGGTTGTTGTGAAAGACGGTAACCCCAATATTCTCCGGACGCCGGAATGCTTTCTTCTCATGACCTGACGTGACTCTTTGCAGGCTGACCAGAGTCCGCTTTCAATGAGGTAGGTTGACGTATTGTTAGGTACCTACGCAGATACGACATTGGTTCCGCTGCTAGGGCGTCCCCCGAAAATGGGCTCGCCTTTGGTAGCCATCGTGGAGCCCCCAAGCATCACACCGGCGACTTGGCTGGGTGGAAAGCCTGGGACTGAGACGAGAACCCCTCTGACCCCAGTCCGCATAGTTAAACTGTTAGGATAGGTGCTGAAGACATGCGCCCCGGGAACGGCTAGACGAACAGTGAGTTTCCGTGCTACTTTTCCCTGAGCTCGAATGGCAGGAGGATCCAACAGAGAAGAGAAAGTTAGTCCAAAGAGGCGTGCGCGATAGACTGCCTGAGCTTGACGATGGTATCGCCGTATCGGAAGTGCCTTGCCCCCCGTGTTGGAAATTCAGCCTTTCCACTACAGCGGGCAGGTGTGGGTTTTCTGTGGGCCGCCGGCCGCGGGTGTCGCTGGAGAGTTTGGGGTGGTCCGCGTCGAAAAGCTCATCCAATTGAAATTAGTGAAACCGTATATCCATGAGTCGTGACGAACACCAGACTCGGCACAAGCCAAAAGTCGAAATCAACTATATTTTGGACATCCGGCCGACGAGATTTCCTTCAATCAAGCCAAACCAAATCCATCTCACCTTAACTGGCACCAGGTCAAAGTGGCCCTCCAAATCTATTCTCGTCAATCTTGAAAAACAACCAGGCCTTGCGCGTCACACTCAACCATGCGAATAGTAAGACAAAACCTAGGGGCCTACCGAAGCCAAAGCCACGCGACTCGCCCAGGGCCATGTTTTCAGCCAGGAAGACATCAAGCTAACGACGACAACTTTACATGTAGGAAAACAACAACAAGAAGGACCTCTGTGACGACTGTGCGCTTCAGGAGCTGAAAGAAGAGTTCAAGGTAAATCATCTGTCGCTTCAGGTTCCCTGTCAAGTGCCTATATATCCATCTCTCTAACTGTTCAAATGTACATTTTTATATCCAGTGGCATAGGTCCCAGGAAACTGTAAGAGCGACTACAAACCTCCCAGCTCATGTCATGTACGAAACGACTGATAATTGTTTATAGTACCATAAGAAACAAGCGCTGAAGATTGCTCAAGAGTTTGCTGTAAGAGCTACACACACTACTTTGTATTCCCCATCTATTCTAGACTCTCTAACGATCACTTTGTGTTGTAGGCCTTGAAAGCCAAGCGTGCGGTGGGTAACAATACTCATAGCTGTCCCTGGCTGCGATCGCAACCCCTAATCTCTCTCACATAGGTCATCAAGAAGGCAGCAGCCAAGGAGCTGGTCAATCAAGAGGATACTCCGACGTAGGTTGCCGCTCCGCTTCAGTTATCCGGCCACCGTGAGCAGTTGCTAACATCTACTAAAGAAATAATGGAGAAGCTGGAGGTGTGTATCCGCCCCCCGCCCCCCCCTAAAAAAAAAATGGAGTCTACACTTCTGGAGACTAACATTTTCCAAGAGAAGGCAGTTTTGGAAGGTTGAGGCGGCTCCCAGCTGCTAAGACTAAGGCCAAGGCTGGCAGGAAGTAGGTAATTGATGATCTATCTGTCTGTTTCATGCCCTCAAACAATGCTGTTTTTTTTTTTTTCGTTTCACATAGGGCATGTAACATACGTTTAGGGGGTCTCGCATATGCGAATTTGATCCAGGGCTCGGGCTTGTAGTTCTAGGTTCTGGGATGGCCTGGAACATGACCAACGTTAGTGAAGAACCTTCATTTCTTGAAATTTCCCGCAGAGGCACCGAGATCTTTGTGTGATGGGGGTCTTTCTAGCTGCGCTGGAGAGTACATATCTCTGAGACGCTTGAGATTAGCGACGGTAGGAATCGTCGAGGTACTGTTGCTAGGAATAGGGATGGGATAGGCGAGCAGGGCGAGTACATGTAATGCGTGGCTTGTTTACCTAAACTGAGAGGTCGAATTACATGCGGTATGACGCGGAACGAGTCCGTCGTATCTTTTGGGGAGGAGCGTGAAGGGTACGATTTTTGTGTCAAAAGGCGTTGCTTACAATCGAAATGATGTATACTAGAATCCCTAGATGTTGTTCAGGAGCTAGTCATCCGTGACATATATGATAGTGCAACAACGTCACGTCAGTCATGCCTCACGCAAAGAAAAAAAAGGGAAAAAGGAGACGGCCCCGAGTTTCATCTTGAGGTATCAAATTATGGGGGGAATGAGAAATGGCAAAAATGAAGGTCTTCCCCCCCCTTTTTTTTTGCACTTTTTCGACGTGGGCCTGATTCGAACAGACGCTCCCGAAGGAACAAGATTTCGAGTCTTGCGCATTAGACCACTCTGCCACCACGCCCCCTTGAAGTTTTATTTGCGTTTGTTTCGAAGCCTTACGAAATAAATGATCATTCTGGCTGGCTGGTTCGGTGTTTTGCGAGATCGACGCCCTTGCAACCCCTGTCTTGGTAATAATTGGGTATTGCGTTTTTTGGTATACGTAGTTTGCCCGGGCAAAGATCATCCGTCTGATTGTTCCTTTGCGGGTGCCGATCGCGGGTTGCGGTGTGGGGAACAGTGTGTGATGTTTTGGGATGAATCCGATTGAGGAATGACCCGTCGATGACATCACAGGTAGGAGCGCTACATGTACATATGTACGCAGCAGGTCAAGATAGACCAGACAAAAACCAGATTACAAGCTGCAAGCAAGAAATAAGGCGACCTCTGTTTCTTTTTTGAGACTTCTTGGGTTCGATTTCTCTCTCAATTCAAGTCTTTTCACAGCATCAAGTCATCCACCATGACGACGACCACCAGATCTCAATCCAAAAAGCAAGCCCAATCCGAGGTGCACCCCGAAAGTAACGCTCATTCCGGTTCCAAACACAAGCCAACTTCTCCCACTCCTCCCGCACCCGAGCCCGACGCAAAGCGCCCCAAGAAGGAAGAAGACAAATCCAAACCCAAACCCACCAAACCAGGAAACTCGGAAGAAACCTCCCCTATCCTGGAAAAGGGCATCATCTATTTCTTCTTTCGCGCCCGCGTCGACACGAACAGTCCCTCCTCCGTCAATGACATTGCTCGAACTTTTCTCCTCCTCCGCCCCGTGCCGCACTCCGCCGAGCTAGCGGCCGGCCCCGTCGGGGACACGGAGAAGGTCGGCAAGACAGGAAAAGCGAGGCTCCTTGCCGTCCCGAAAAAGGTGCTTCCTCGCACGGGGCGAGACCGCTGGATCGCATTCGTGGAGAAGGCCGGGGAGGGGCCGTCCTTCATTTCCCGGCTGGAGGAGGAGTTCCTGTCGGGCTCCGAGTATGAGACCAAGACGGTTGGCGTGAGACATTCCCCTGCCGCGACGCCGGTAGGAGAAGGGGTATACGCGATTACGGACACGGGTGGGACGAGCCATTTGGCGTATATCTTGACGATTCCGCAGGAGCTGGGGGAGGTGCAGAAAAAGATGGGGATTCAGGAGAGGGGGAGCTTTATTTTGAGTACGAGGAACCCAAAATATGCTCCGCCGGGAAACGCGCGGTTGCCCAAGGGCCCGGAATACCCAGATGAGTACGTTACATCAACTATGCTTTCGGCGTGATGAGACTAACGGGTGAGCCCGCCCAGGATTCTCGAAGCGTTTCGGTCCAGAAGGTGGATGCCCACCGAGCCGAGCCATCTAGATTTCGTCAACACCCAGATTCTACTTGTGGGAGAATCTTCTGGGCTGAAGAAGGCGCTCGAGGCGCCAGACGAAGATGCAAGGCAGCGCTCGGAGTCCCCGGCCGAGGAGATGGAAAAGCTGGAGGAGGAAGACGCCGAGCGCATGGAGGCTTTGAGCGAGGACGACGCGGGGCGTATCTTTGCGGATCTCGAGGTGCGGGCTAAGGGTTACCCAAAGCTGCAGACTAAGTTTTGATTCAATATGATTCGGTCAATCTAGCAGAGGAGAAGCCTACAGGGCTACATGAAGTGCCCACAATGACGATGGTCTGAATAAATTGATATCACCGTGCTTTGTTGCTGGCCTCGTGGATCAAAAATTCCACGATCAATGAAGGGGGCGGACTTGGAGCCCTCTGCCGCCCACCTAGGTAGTTAAGCCGCATCGTTGAAGGTCAAGACGACCTAGTAACTCGCTTCTTTCCATGTGTAAGGTAGGTACCTACCTACTCGGGCACAGATCCCGATCCCTTCAAAATCGGAATTGGAATCGACTGGAAACATGAATTTGGGGGGCGCAAATAAGCTAAGCCACCGTGCTGCATATGTGACTTTGATTTCCACCTTTTTCTTCCTTTTTTTTTTTTCTCCCCACCGCCCTGCATCGCATCGCATCGCATCGCACCGCATCGCTTCGCTTCACATTGCAATTTGTGTTGATGGCTCTCGTGATACATGAGGTACGAAGTGGGTGGGGAACGGAAACAGATTGGCGCCGACCCAGAGTACCTACCTACCTGGGTACCTAGGTGTCTAGGTGCCTATCTACCATTGAGGTAGTACAGACAATGCACGCATGACTGACTGACTTTGTTGTGTCCATTATCCAGTAGTGGGTGTTGCAATCTTGTTTTACTCGGTTCTTAATACCTGCAAAGGATGAGATCCTCCGTCTCGTCTGTACGTAACGTTATCCGTTGTGGCGGTTGCAATATTTGCAAGGTTGACTCTGCCGTGTGACATGAAGTTGTGGTTGCAGGGCTGGAAGTCCCTAGCTAGGAGCAGAAATTTGTGAGAGTTGGGGTCCTTTTTTTTTTATGATATCATTGATGATGTGAGCCTCTTGAGTGCATATTTCAGCCATGCTATGAGATAGGCGCTGTAATTAGTGATGATGGTATCTGGATGTTCCGTTTTAGCGTCTTAGATACCACGACAATGTTGTGATATCTTCTCCTCGACGGGGTTAAACGACTGACAAAGGGCGATGGCGATAGGGCTCGCCACCAAGGTACTGTTCGCAGTGACAATCAAAGAAACTACACCCTGTCTAATAATACCACCCGAGGCAATTACGCTTACGGATAATGGTAGCCAGCTATTGGGTGGGGGATCGAAAGGAACTGCAATCAATCCCTCTCGGACTTGCTCTCGTAGAAAAACCGAGTCGTGACATTTTGCTTCCCGTGTGTCGTGTCGGGCGAATACCTCCTAGGCAGGCAGACAGGCACTTTATGCTCGTGCTATTCCTCCTGGGAAAATGTCTGGCAATGTACGCCAGTCCTTCGGAGTTTCCAGCGCGGTCTGCGGGGTAATCAACAGATGTTACCACCCTCCCAGGTGGGAAACCCGTATCTGAGAGGGCTGGACTGCGTTATTATCTGACAACTCAATCTGCGTTGCACAAATTGAGCGTTCCGTGTCGATGGCAATTTCCCCCAAGACTAGACTGTATGGCCTGCATCCTTGGTAAGCATGATAAGCACAGAAAAGGAAAGATGTAAGGTAAGCGTGACATTCCATGCCTGTTCGCCTGTTCGAGAAAAGGACTGCGTCGCACACCGCCAGTATGGAAAGCGGTGGAGATTACAATCTGATCTCTAAAGATTGTTAGCGTGGGACTTGGTGAGGATCGAGCAGAGATGTATTCGTATACAATACTGCAGGAATAACCGGGAAGCTGTTTTGCAAGGGGTCAAGCCAGAACATTTGGGACTCGATTCCAGGGTGTGCTATCCAGAAACTACTTTCCAATAGTTTGTGCCGGCGATGATACCTACCGCGGCACATGCGGAACGCTGTACGCCAACAAGTGGGGCGAAACGCCCGCATTGCATACAGTGAAGTCCGTATCCTGGGAATTTGATGGGTTAATTTCCATAGCAGGACACCCGATCAGTCGGAAACGAACTGTTAATTTTCATCTGTATCTCCTAGGTTGTTTGCCTGGGGCTGCGGTCAGGTGCTTGCATGCTGTGCCGCGGGAATACAACCCGATCTGTTGGAAGCTCGTTTCCATCTTGGGGATGCTCTTACTCACCGCCGTATCTGCAAGTATATGAAGAGCTGTCGTTGCCTTGCGTTCTGGCTTCCTAGGCTAGGTAGTGATAAGCTTGCGGATAGATCTTGTCTTTCGTCCATAATTCGCTTCAGCCATGAAATTTACCGGCGCCGTCAAGGCCCTTACGGGCAGTTGGGCATTGGTCAATACCACTTTGTATGTCATCCGTTCTGGATCCCTTCGAGAGTCTCGTGCGAATCTAACAATCTGGTCAGCTATAGTAACGGGTCTGTCACGCCCACCAATGCGGATCTCGAGAGCAAGGGGCTACTCACATACACCTCGTGGGGTTATTTGGCGGTCAATATCGTATCCACTAACGTGACGCGCCGACCTATTCACCTACAATGGCCACCGCTCGCAAACGAAACCGATGCGGATTGGGCCAAGGTCGGTAAGAGCGCCCTCTCGTACGCTGGACCTTGGAGTATCAGCGCAGACTTTCCAACATCTAGCGAAACGAAGGGTGTGGTTGTTCACGGGCCTCTGGCTGTTTGCAGCATACCTTCCCTCGATGGGGCGACTATGGTACGAAACTACACGATCTCCAAGCAGAAAGACGGCAGGTACCTAAACTTGTCCTTTACCAACTACCCAAGCAGGAATCGGGCCGACGTTCATTGGAAGCGCATGGAATAGGGCATCAAGCCTATTAGATAATCTCATAGTTAATTAGTAGCTTCTCGGTAATCCAAGTACTTTCTCGCCAATGTAATTCAAGATCATCTCCTTGCTAACTGGTGCTATACGAGGGACCAGGCACTCGCGAAAGTACCGCTCAACATCGTATTCGACTGCGTATCCCATTCCTCCATGCGTCAGTACCGCTCTCTCGCACGCGGTAAAGGCTGCTTCGGCGGCAAGGTACTTGGCTGTGTTACACGCTACGCCAATATCGCCCTGACGGATGGCCAGGTCCGCCCGGCTCAAGTCGTACAGCCGCGCCGCATGGTAAGTAGCCAGCTTGGCAGCCTCCAACCGCATGTACGCTTCTGCTAGTGGGTGAGCGATGCCTTGATTCATGCCGATGGGCCGCTGGAAAACATTGCGATCGCGCGCATACTCCGCCGTCCGGGCCAGCGCTGCGTATCCCAAGCCCAACGCTTCACCCGCAATCAGACAGCGTTCGGCGTTCATTCCATGCAGAACCACTTGAAAGCCTTTCCCCTTCTCGCCTACTATTGAGTCTGCGGGCGCCGGATAGTCGTCGAACACAACTTCGTTTGCATCGACAGCACGACCACCCATCTTTTTGATTCGCCGTACCTGCAAGCCAGGATGGGAGCGGTCCAGGTCAATGCAAAACAGCGATAGACCGTCAGGTGATGTGCGGGCCAACAACATCATGTAATCGGCAACCTGAGCGCAGGTAATCCACACTTTTCTGCCCGTGATGCGAAAGGAACCATCGGACTGGCGGGTTGCGGCCGTTGTCAAACGAAGGGTGTCAAGACCAGCATCGGGTTCCGTGACGCCAAAACAAACGCGAGTTTGACCAGCTACCACGGAGGGGAGAACGCGCTCACGTTGAGCGTGTGTCCCGAACACGGCAAGCGGTTGCGTCGCATATACGTTCGCGTGCAAAGCCTGGGCGCCGGCCATTCCTGCCCCTGACTCAGAAATGGTCTGCATCATCATGGTCGCCTCGGAGATGCCCAGACCTGCGCCCCCGAGAGACTCGGGCAGTGCGATGCCGAGCCATCCGCCCGATGCGATGGCGGCGTGGAAATCGGCGGGGTCCTGTTCAGTTTGATCGCGCTCGCGCCAATATGAGTTGGGGAATCGGGTGCACTGCCGACCGTTAGAATTGATAGAGCTGGGAGATAGTCGCTTGAGGCGTCGTCTTACGATTTGAGCGACGGCATCACGGACGGTGAGTTCGGTTGAGGTGAAACCGGCCGTGGCCATGAGCAATCGCCGAGCGGTCGTCGAAAGGGCGCGCGGTGCTGGGAGGCGACCGAGAGATTGGCAGACACGCTCACGAAGAAAAAAGGCCATTTCACAGTCCAAACACGAAATGCAAAAGCAGGAGGCAAGGACATCAAAGAGTTTTGAATCGGGAAGGAGCCCCTTTTCCTCACGGAGCTTGGCAAAAACACCATCCCCGCATCACCGCTCGGCCCCACCTTTGGTCTCGACAGACGTCGTCTCTCACAGTGTGTGTATGAGGGGAGCCGTTACGAAAGTCTGAGAGTGAGGAAGGCGACATGCTCAAAACGTCCGGCTCGATCAAGTCTCACAAGTCTAAGTAGATGTTGTCTCAAATGTTTCAATATTGCCGATGTCACAAAAACGCCCCATGTCCACCCTCATTGATGCACGTGCTCTTGTCCCAAAATTGGTCCGTCACACCAGGTAACCGATAAGGATTGTATCTCGGCCGGATGCATTGGACAGGTCGACTGAATGCTGGAGATGCCAGAGCCCGAAACGCCTCTCAACATCGGCCCAGTCACTGAAAACACGATCCCCTCGATCTCTCCTCACCCGATATCACCACCACAAACGCAAGGAAGAGTTCATTCTGTATCGTATCAGATACGGTCTCCTTTTTTCAAGGGGGGTAAAAAAACCCCATGGTGACTCAGTTCTTCTTGATTCAGATGTCTCAACACCTCCAGCGGTCCGTATAGTTTCCGTGGCCATCTGAGGCAGGCACGATACAATCGGAACAGGCCCTACCCTCTCTGTATATTTAGGTCTTGCTCCTTCCACCCAGCAACTCAGATTTACAGCATGAACACACTATCACAACGGATTTCGAGTACCCTATCTGGAGCATTGTCAGATATTAAAGATAAAGGCGAACAGTGCCGAAAAAACGAGGACCGCTACCCTTCCACGATCAACCTCTTGTTCTTGGACGTCCCTATCCGGCTCCATCGGGCTTTTTGTGCTTTTCAGCAGAGCATACGCTGAGGAAAATCGGATTCACCACCCGTGCCGAGGTACACACTGCAGTCAGTAACATCAATTTCATGGGGAATGAGTCCCACTTGACAATCACCACCTCTGACACGCAAAACGAAAGTAGTCTTCTCACAAGAGCCAGCTTGCTTGTTTTGTTCGCCCGAGATGCCCGACCAGACCTCCCGGCCGCTCCCAGAGATCGTCCAGGAATGCATAGATAAAGCCGACAAGGCAGTAGCGCAGTTGGAACGCACCTTGGCCAAGGAGCTTGCGCAGGTTGGCAAGAACCCGGACGAGGATCCCGAGACGGTCTTGATGAGAGCGCATGACAAGAGAATATCTGGCATCGCCGCAGAGCGGGCCAAGGTTGAGTATTACAAGCACGTGTTCCAGTACGGATCGACAAAGGACAGGATCAAGAACACCTTGGCAGCTTATGATGAGCTGGAAGAGCGAGCTCGGAAGGAGAAGAGAGAGGCTGTGAGATCGCTCAGGGAGAAGCTGAAGCAAGAGAAGAAGAGTTGAACTTGAGGTAGACCAGACATGGCGGGATACGAAATGGCAGGGTTGTGAAGGGCTGTTTATCCGGTAGAGTAACGAGTGGTTCATTATGAACTGAACTACTACCTAATATGAGCGTTGCATTTTAACTCTTTCCTCTTTGAATGTCTTGCCAGCAGGACTCCCTAGGTACACGAGATCTCCTTCATCTCCCTTGAAGTGTTCGATGCCTCTAAGTGCGCATCCAGGTACTAGGACTAGTAGATTTGCACGCAAGACTAGAATAGGTTAGGACCTGAAGGGCCGGGTATCAACTTGAAGGGTGGCCCCGTAGCCAGCCACATAGGGGCTTTCCTACTTGAATGCGCCACATCGGCTCTCTCTTGTCAAGACCAGTTTCTCCTCTCTCCGCAAAAGATAGAATAGTTGGGAAGAGCACCACATCACATGCAGAGAAGCGATTTCTTTAGGTAGGTACCTAGGTAGGTAGTTTGTGAGAGGAAAAAGTCCCGTGCTAACTACGGTAGGTAACCAACACCCGAGACTGGAAGGGGACTGGAAAGAGATTCGCAGCATTGATCCATCGATACCTAGTTGAGCAACGCGAATTGCAATGCATATTGCATATTGCATAGAATATGTCACAGAACAAAACAAAAATATATGTCATATGCACACTGCACTGCACTCAGCTGTTGAACTGCGCCTCAGGAAGAATTCGACTGGACCTAAACTTGTTTTTTTGGGGGTACGTAGGCTGGTCCAGTCCGCAGCCACGTGCCCCCCTCGGTCGGGGAGGGGAGGGTGTGACATCATTCGGTGAGACAGATCGGGTCTTGCCGGCTGACTGACCGTACTTTCTTTCCCCCCAACCCAACCGTTCTGTTCTCGAAGCCGCCGGGCTCGGCCAGACTGGGCTTTGTCATCCCACCCACCCACTACGAAGAACTACTTCACTGCATGACCCCAGCCAGCTCCTGCCTGCATGCATGCAAGCGTGGCGATCCCGCTTGGATAAAACAACAAGCCCACCAAAAAAAATGTCCACATTTTGTCGCACCCCATTTTTTTTTTTTTCCTCTTTCCTTCTTCTACAGAACAATCACCCACTAAACAACAACTCAGACAAAAAGGAGCAAAACAAACAAAACATGGGCCACAGCTACAATAAACTTCCAAAGGCTACCAACACCGAGGCGCCCCCGCAATGGGTTAACCTGAGACCCCACAAGTACTGCGGACAGATTGACCGAGCTGGCCGCGTCGGAAAGCCCAACAAAGCCCAAAAATGCGACGCTTGCATGGCCGTCAAGGCCGCTTCCGACAAGGCCATCCAGCGAGACACGGCGGCCCGGAGACAAGAGAAGATGGGTTGGGATTTTGGGGAGTGAAGGCACTGACGGGGACGGGCCTCTTGTCTCCTCCCAGTGCCACCACATATGATGATGCGTGCGTGGCAGCAGTGGTGTGGTGTTCTTTTGATCCACCCCGCCTCTCAACTATCCACCACAAACACACACCAGACAAATACACGAGACAAGACGATCGATTATTACTTTTTGTGGATAATTTTTCAGCATCGAGCGGCGCTAGAACTTTGGCTTTTTTTTTTCGGATTGGAGTTGCAAAGAGCGGTATTGTAGAAGGTAGAGGGGGAGGCTTGTTGGTCAAGACTAGAGACGACAGGAGTAAGTCGTCCGGGCGATCGAAGGGTCTTGGATGCAT